>Ga0105239_10002914_pt1 | contig 21377 bp, 19 predicted proteins | sample KBSC44metaG_FD_92761 | JGI IMG/M metagenome (GOLD analysis project Ga0105239, IMG submission 92761) | Corn rhizosphere microbial communities from Kellogg Biological Station, Michigan, USA - KBS C4-4 metaG | ecosystem: Host-associated > Plants > Roots > Rhizosphere > Soil | place: Michigan, USA... | reverse complement strand
CATGCCATGTCACGTATTGTTCCAGTTTTATGTGGCCGCGGGTGGGGAAGGGCAGAAGCCTCGTTTATCCTGCCAGTTGTATCAGCGTTCTGCCGATGTGTTCTTAGGGGTACCGTTTAATATTGCCTCCTACGCTTTATTAACCATGATGATCGCTCAGGTATGTGATCTTGAACCCGGAGAATTTATACATACATTCGGCGACGTACATATTTACAGCAATCACATGGAACAGGTGGACCTGCAACTGACCCGCACACCTTATCCCTTACCAACCATGACAATTAATCCTGCAGTAAAAAATATTTTCGATTTTCAGTACGAAGATTTCACGTTGGAGAATTATCAGTTTCATCCTGCTATTAAAGCGCCGGTAGCTGTGTAGAATTTCTTTTCATTTCAAATTCAAATTTTCATTCTCATGCTTTTAAGCCAGGTCGTTGCTGCAGCCGATAATAACGCCATAGGAAAAGACAACAAGTTGTTATGGTGTTTGCCAAACGATATGAAGTTTTTTAAAAATACTACCTGGGGTATGCCTGTGATCATGGGAAGAAAAACTTTTGAATCGCTGGGTAGGCCATTGGCAGGACGCACCAATATTATCATTACCCGTCAGAACGACTGGAAGCCCGAAGGCGCTTTTACCGTACATGATATTACAGAAGCCATGGCAGAAGCCGCTGCCACGGATGCCAAAGAAGCATTTATAATCGGAGGCGGAGAAATTTACAAGCAAACATTACCGGTTACACAACGCATTTATATAACCCGTGTTCATACTTCGCTGGAAGCCGATACTTTCTTTCCCGAGATCAATGAAAACGAATGGCAGTTACTGTCGCACCTCGATTTTCCGGCAGATGAAAAACATGCGTATCCATATAGTTTTCAGGTGTGGCAGCGGAAGCCTTAGAATGTCGAATATCGAATGTTGAATTTTCAATGTCAAGGTAGGCGCAAATTGAAACTTTGATATTCAGTATTTTCACCTTCGATATTCAATTTACCTTCGATATTCAACATTTATCATTCAACATTCAATATTAACCCGTGTTTTCCTCCTGGCAGCTCGCCAAAAAATATTGCAACTATTATCTTACTGCTTCCAATGGAAAAGGGCATGGTATCCATTCTCCTTTTGTATACAGTTTTGTTCGCAATGTTTTAAATGATAAACGACACTTTTATGCCTACAGCCAGGTAGAGGCATTGCGAAAACAATTACGCCGCGATAAAACGATTATTGAAGTAGAAGATTTTGGGGCGGGTTCAACAGTTAGTAAAACCAATCAGCGGTCCATTGCATCTATTGCCCGGCATGCCGCCAAACCTAAAAAATGGGCGCAACTGTTATTTCGTATTGTAAATTATTATCAGCCTAAAAATATTCTTGAGCTCGGTACCTCACTTGGTATTTCCACCTCATATATGGCCATGGCCAATCCGCACGCAAATATTATTACTGCTGAAGGAAGTTCAGCCATTGGTGAGCGCGCAAAAAGAAATTTTAAATCGCTTAATCTTACATCTATTCATCAGGTAACCGGTAACTTTAATGATACGCTGCCTGTAATATTAGAATCTTTACCTGAGCTGGATCTCGCTTTTATCGACGGTAATCATAGGTTAGAACCCACGCTGCAATATTTTAACCAGCTGCTGCCTTCATTGCACAATGGTTCTATTGTAATATTTGATGATATTCACTGGAGCGCCGAAATGGAACAGGCATGGAGCACCATTTGTGATAACAATGCCGTGCGTTTATCTGTCGATCTGTTTTTTATAGGACTGGTTTTTTTCAGTGACCAGTTTAAAGCAAAGCAGCATTTCACGATAAGATTTTAAGCCACGGATCTTCGCTTCGCTCAGAATTTTTTGCCACGGATTACACAGATGAACACAGACATTTAATAATCTGCCCGCATTGTCATTAACATGCTGTTATCAAAACGTTAGGGGCTTAGATAAGACAATTGTATTTATCCGTGTTCATCTGTGTAATCCGTGGCAAACGTATTCCCCGAGCGAAGCGAGAAGCAAAATAACTGATCCATGGCGACGCATAAATAAATTTTCAAATTCGCCCGCAATAAAAAGCTGTTTCAAACGTAACATGTTAATAACTCAAATTTTCCTTATCTTGACGCATATAACTACTACCTGATTATGACGATAGGAGTTTTAAAAGAACCATCCGAAGAAAGCCGTGTTTCATTTTTGCCCGAAGCTGTAGCCACCCTCACTAAAAAAGGGATTACAATAATTGTAGAAAAAGGCGCCGGCGAAAAAGCCTTCAGTTCCGACCAGGATTACATACAAGCCGGAGCGCTCATTAAAAGCAGGGAAGAAGTTGTTCAGTCGTCCGACATATTAGTGGCCATTCATCCGTTTGCTGAAGCGGCAAATCTATCTGCAAAAATTGTCATCGGTATCTATCAGCCTTTATTTAATGTCACCGTCATGCAGCAGTGGGCTAAAAACGGCGTTACTTCCTTTAGCCTTGATATGTTGCCCCGCACCACGCGTGCGCAAAGTATGGACGTATTAAGTTCTCAGGCAAACATAGCGGGTTATAAAGCGGTATTACTCGCTGCTACTACGTATAGTCGCTATTTCCCTATGTTCATGACAGCGGCAGGCAGTATTGCTCCCGCCAAATTATTGATTCTGGGTGCAGGTGTGGCAGGTTTACAGGCAATTGCTACCGCACGCCGGTTAGGCGCTGTAGTGGAAGTGTTCGATACAAGACCTGCTGTGAAAGAAGAAGTAATGAGTTTAGGCGCACGTTTTATTGAAGTGGAAGGCGCTGCTGATGCCAGCAAGGCAGGCGGCTATGCTGTTGAACAATCGGCCGATTATCAACAACGGCAACAGCAACGTATTGCAGAAAGTATTGCCAAGTCTGACATTGTTATTACCACTGCGCAGATCCCGGGTAAAAAAGCCCCTATACTGATCTCCGAAAAAATGCTGCAATCCATGCGCAAAGGTTCGGTCGTCATCGATCTTGCAGCTGCAACAGGCGGTAATACACCGGTTACCAAAAATAATCAAACAGTAGATTATAATGGCGTAAGCATTGTTGGTAATAGCAATCTGGCCGCTACCATGCCGTCTGATGCCAGCAAGTTATACGGAAAGAACCTGTTTAATTTTTTACAACTGATCATTGACAAGGAAGGAAAGATCAACCTCAACTGGGATGATGAACTCGTAAAAGGTTGTTGCATTACTTTCAATGGAAACGTTGTTCATGAAAAAATACAAATTTGAAAATGTGGTGATTTGAAAATTTGAAAATGAGGGAAGCTGAGTTTTTAAATTACTTACCAAACGCAACGAACCTCATTTTCAAATTTGCACATTTTCAAATTTTCAAATTAAATAATATGGAATCTGTTTTGAACTGGATTGCCGCTAATCAGCAAATGATCTATATCGTTATACTGATGATTTTCGTGGGAATAGAAGTGATTGGGCGCGTGCCAAGTGTATTGCACACTCCTTTAATGAGTGGTGCCAATGCCGTTCATGGTGTAGTGATCATAGGCGCCATTATAGTCATGGGAAAGGCAGAGCACAACAATTATGTTGAACTGGCGCTCGGTTTTCTGGCAGTTGTGCTGGGCACATTGAATGTTGTCGGCGGATTTGTAGTAACCGATCGCATGCTGGAAATGTTTAAGTCAAAAAAGAAAGATTCGAAATAATTTAAAGTGCGCTCAGCGCCTTTGGGAAGAAATATTCAGTTATGGAATTAAGTGTACTTACCCTCTGTTATTTAATAGGCTCGGTTACATTTATCATTGGTTTAAAAATGTTATCGAACCCCGCCACTGCCCGTAATGGTAACCTTACAGCAGCGGCAGGTATGGCCATTGCCATTATCGGTACCATTTTTTTGTATGAAGAAGATGGCAAAAAACTGGGTAACTATCCCTGGATCTTTGCCGGACTGGTTATCGGAGGCGTCATTGGAACGCTGGCTGCCAAAAAAGTAAAAATGACCGCCATGCCCGAAATGGTAAGTATGTTCAATGGTATGGGAGGAGCGTGTGCCGCACTTATTTCAGCAGTAGAGTTTGATCATATGTATCAGTCTTACAAAAGCATCGACTCTGCTTACCTCATTGATTTTATTCCCACAGGTCATTACTTAACTATTATCGCCGGCGCCATTATCGGCAGCGTGTCATTTGCCGGTAGTATGATCGCCTGGGGAAAGCTGAGCGGTAAAGTAAAAGATATTTCATTTCCCGGACAGCACATTGTAAACCTGCTCATCTTACTGATCGTACTGGCCGCAGCGGTATTGACGTTTCAGTACAATATAGGCTACGCGCATATTCTTTTCTATACAACCGTTGGTATGGCCCTCATCTACGGGGTATTTTTTGTAATGCCTATAGGAGGCGCCGATATGCCGGTCGTTATTTCTTTACTGAACTCTTTTACCGGCGTAGCAGCAGCCTGCGGCGGATTTCTGTATAATAACAAAGTAATGTTAACAGGCGGTATACTGGTAGGTGCTGCCGGTACATTGCTTACCATTCTGATGTGCAAAGCCATGAACCGCTCACTGAAAAACGTACTGATCGGATCATTTGGCGGTGGCGCAACAGCAGCCGGAGCAACAAAAAAAGAGCAGGGCGCATATAAAGAAATTACACTCAGCGATACCGCCGTTATTATGAGTTACGCCAATAAGGTAATGATAGTGCCCGGTTATGGTCTCGCTGTTGCCCAGGCCCAACACGCCTGCCATGAACTGGAAAAATTACTCGAAGCCAGGGGCGTAACCGTAAAATATGCCATTCACCCGGTAGCGGGCCGAATGCCCGGACATATGAACGTACTACTGGCCGAAGCAGACGTGAGCTATGATAAACTACTCGAAATGGAACAGGCCAATGAAGAGTTCCCTACAACCGATGTAGTACTTATTCTTGGTGCCAATGACGTAGTGAATCCTGCAGCTAAAACAGATCCTTCATCTCCCATATATGGCATGCCTATTCTGGATGTTGAACTGGCTAAAAATGTAATAGTAAACAAGCGCAGTATGAAGCCCGGTTATGCCGGTATTGAAAACGACCTTTTCTTTCGGCCCAAAACATCTATGCTTTTTGGCGATGCCAAAAAGGTACTGCAGGATTTGATTACGGAGATTAAGAACCTGTCTTAATGCGTACAAAACCTTTTCTTGCTCCTGTATGGTTCATGCTGAGCATTGCGATATTCGCTTTTTTCTACAATTATCTCCTTTTTAGCGTGGTGTATAAGATAAATACAAGCTCCATGAGAGGGTTCGTATTGTTCATGTTCCTTTTGTGGCCGCTGCTTATTTTATCGGAAGGTTTTGTTTACTGGCTTATCCGCTATAAGATAACTGAACGAAAATGGGCCTGGGCTCATGTTATATTTATTTTATCTGCTTTGGTTTTGTTAAGATGTGTGGAAATAATCTTATTGGCTCTGCGTATCATAAGGAAAACAGATTCGGCAATTGCCCGATTTGAAGCTTATTTATTTTGGTCGTCTGTAATAATTGCCCATATTTTCTTCGTTATAGTATTAGTCCGCAGTTTTACCGCTAAAAAAAATCTCCCTCCCGATGACTCGTTTTTAGATATTCCTCATTAGTTTACGTACATGAGAAAACCTGCTCTTTTATTATTATTTATACTAATCTTTTATACGGCTACCCACGCTCAAAAGTTAATGGGCTTTGCCGATTCAAATGCCGTGCGGCAAATAAGCTGGGAAAAACAATTCGACGCGCTTCTTTCTGCAGCCAATATGGACCAGTGGATGCAATTCCTTACTTCGCATCCTCATCATGTGGGCTCGCCACACGATAAAGCCAATGCAGAATACATGGCGAACCTGTTCCGGCAATGGGGCTATCAAACAGAAATTGTAAGCTATTATCCATTGTTCCCTACACCCAAAACACGGGTATTGGAGCTGCTGGGCAGTAAGCCCTTCAAGGCCAGGTTGGAAGAGCCCACTTTGAAAGAAGACAAAACTTCGGGTCAGAAAGCCGAGCAATTACCAACCTATAATGCGTACTCCGCCGATGGCGATGTTACCGCTGAACTGGTATTTGTAAATCGTGGCATTCCGGCCGATTACGAAGAACTCGAAAGAATGGGGGTGGATGTTAAAGGCAAGATTGTAATTGCAAAATACGGTGGTTCATGGCGTGGTATTAAACCAAAAGTAGCAGCAGAACATGGCGCAGTAGGATGCATTATATATTCCGATCCTGAAGATGATGGCTATGCTCAGGGTGATGTATATCCGCAGGGACCTTTCCGGCGCGATAATGGCGTACAACGTGGCTCGGTAATGGATATGCCTGTATATCCCGGCGACCCCCTTACTCCGAATACCGGCGCCACCAAAGATGCCAAAAGGCTCGACAGAAGCAGTGCCGCAACCATTATGAAAATACCCGTTCTGCCCATTTCATACGAAGATGCATTACCGCTGCTGAAGTCATTAGGCGGACCGGTAGTACCACCCGCCTGGAGAGGCGCTTTACCAATCACTTATCATATTGGTCCCGGCAAAGAAAAAGTGCACCTGCAATTAGCTTTTAACTGGGATTTGAAACCGCTGTACAATGTTATTGCCACGCTGCCCGGTTATCAGTACCCCGACGAATGGGTGCTACGCGGCAATCATCACGATGGCTGGGTAAACGGCGCAGCCGATCCTATCAGTGGTATGGTTGCTGAACTGGAAGAAGCCCGCTCTGTTAGTGAACTCGTAAAAAAAGGTTTTCGTAATAAACGCACGCTTGTGTATTGCGCATGGGATGGCGAAGAACCAGCCCTGCTCGGTTCAACAGAATGGGTGGAAGACCATGCCGCAGAACTGCAACAAAAAGCAGTTGCCTATATAAATTCCGATGGCAATAGCCGTGGCTTTATCAATGCCGGCGGCTCGCATGCGCTGGAACCTTTTTTTAATGAAGTAGTAAGTGCTGTAACCGATCCGCAAACCGGTGCAACTATTGCAGAACGCCGTTATGCGCAAATAATGGTAAATGCACCGGAAGCCAGCTGGCCCAAACTGATCAGCAATAAAAGCCTGAAGCTCGGGGCGCTGGGTGCGGGGTCAGACTATTCGCCTTTTTTGCAACACCTGGGCATTAGTTCTATGAACCTGGGCTTTGGCGGCGAAGGCAACGGCGGCGAATACCATTCTATTTTCGATTCGTACGATTTATTCACCCGTTTTAAGGATCCGGGCTTTCAATATGGTGTTGCACTGTCGAAAACAGCAGGCAGGATAATGCTACGGCTCGCCAATGCCGACGTATTGCCTGTTGACTTCAACAGTTTTTATAAAACGGTCGTTGATTATGCTTCAGAAATAAAAACCATGACCGACAACATGCGTACCCAAACGGATATTCAAAACCGCATGATCAAAGAGAAATTATACGATCTGGCAGAAGACCCTAAAAAACCAAACCGGGCGCCCGCATCCAAAGAGGCAGTACCATTTTTAAATTTCAGCGACCTCGATAATGCCCTGGTTCAGCTAAAAAACAGTGTGGAGGAATTTCAGAAACTCTATCCAAATGCCACGAAACTGCCGGTAGCCAAACAACAGGAACTGAATGCCATATTATATAAGTCAGAACGACATTTACTCCAGCAGAAGGGGTTGCCCCGCCGCCCCTGGTATCAGCACCTGGTATATGCCCCCGGTTATTATACCGGCTATGGCGTAAAAACCTTGCCAGGCATCAGGGAGGGAGTTGAAGAACGGCACTGGAAGGAAGCCCAGGAAAACATCGAAGCGGTAACCCAAACCCTGCAGTCGTATACCGGGGAGGTGAACGCAGCCAATGCTTTGTTAAAGCAGACCCTGTAAAACAGGGGTTGCTTTAACAAAAAATTGCTCTTATATTTACGCAATTATCCGTATTACTATGAAAGTAAAAACCGCATATCTTCTACGAATTGCATTCCTTTTTTTAATTGGATGCCAGGTTGCCCAGGCACAGGATGAAGAAAAATCCTTATCAAAAGTAGATGCCGACGTTGCCAAGGTTAAACTGAACCTCACTTACGAGTATCAGTTTATGAATAAAGACTCGTCAGAAGGCATCGAAAAATCATTCAAGAACGGGAAGCCCCATACAGAGATCTATTTTAAAGACAGGGGACAATTCCAGTATGTAAAAGTATATAATCCCAAAACAGGTAACTTATTAAAGGCAGATACCATCCTTAATTTCAAGAAAAGGGTTGGTAGCAGCATTACGTATTTCCCCAGCGGCGCTGTTAAGGAAATTGAACATCGCGATACCAGCGGCCAGGTAGATGGTTACAGAGGCTTTTTTGAAAATGGATCAAAAAGGATCTCTATCGGCTACAAAGATGGTAAACGCAACGGCATGTTTACCGAATACAACGCCAATGGAACCCTTAAAGAAACAGGCCCGTATGTAAACGATCAGCGCGAAGGCACCTTTAAGTTCTACGATGTACGCGGCGCCTTATTAGCAACAAAGAAATTTAAACAAGGTAAAATAGTAAAATAAATTAGCTAATGTGCCACCGCCCGCCAGGAGCGGCATATTTTCAAATTTTCAAATTAATATGAAGGCTTTTCTAACTTCTTTGTTAGTAGTTGTAGGATTGGCTAATGTGCATGCTCAATCTCAGTTATTCAACAAGTGGTATACGTTTTCACTCGATCCCGTTCTCGTAAATGAGCACAATTTTGCCAACAGCATCCTGGCCACCAAAAAACTCAACTGGTCGCTGCAGGATTTATCAGAAGCAGATACTTCTACCGTATTAAAAGTGGTAAACAGGAATAATGCCTATTACTACATTACAAAAAACAGCCTTGATCCTGGAAAGGTTTCTGTAAATATCTTTTATATACTGCAACCGGGTATTTCTTTTGCCGAACCTGACCTGTCAGAGGAGATCAGTTCGTATAACAGTCCTGAAGCAGCCCTGAAATTCATCAATGCCGATACGGTAAAGCGTCCCGGCTTAATCTATTTTTCGCAAAAAGAGCTCGACAGGCTGCGTCAGTTGCCCGAAGCAACCACCATTTCAAAGGCCGACTATAAAAATTACTTGTTAAGCGTGGTGAAGAAAAAGGAAGAGTTTGAACAGTATGCGAAACTGCATAAAGATGAATACGGCATCATGTTCTCCTTCACTTTTCTCAGTAACCAAACAAGAGTAATTCTGGCCCATATGGGATATAATCCTTTAATTGGCGACCAGGAACTGGAAGCCCTGAATGATAAATTTAAAGACGACGCAGAACTAAAAGCCCTGAGAATAAAGGCCTTTAAGTTCGAATAATGGCAATTTGGAAATATGCCAATTTGAAAATTTGAAAATTAATGCCCGCAGGGGGCATTTTCAAATTTGCATATTTTCAAATTTTCAAATTAGTAGCTTTGCGGCGTGCAACTTCCACAACAATTTCTTGACTCATTAGCCGGTATTAAAGGTTTTAATAAAGAATCATTTATACAGGTTCATGAAAGCGGTGAACAGGTTACCTCGGTTCGTGTGAACCCTTTTAAGCCAATTGGCGCGAGAGAATCATTATTGAGCGACCCATTATCTATTGCCGACTGCCGATTGCCGATTGCCGCTAAAATCCCCTGGTCATCATACGGCTATTACCTTACCGAACGTCCTTCCTTTATTTTTGATCCTCTTTTGCATGCAGGCGCTTATTACGTTCAGGAGGCTTCGGGCATGTTCGTCGAACAGGCACTGAAACAAACCACAGATACCTCGCAACCGCTTCGGGTACTTGATCTGTGTGCTGCACCCGGTGGCAAATCAACCTTACTGCAGTCGCTCATCAATGACGAAAGTTTACTGGTAAGCAATGAGGTGATAAAATCGAGGGCAACGATACTTGAAGAGAATTGTACCAAATGGGGCGGACCGAATGTGGTTGTCACCAATGCAGACCCTGCCACTTTTGCCCGGCTTGAAAACTTTTTTGATGTAATTGTCATAGATGCGCCTTGTTCCGGCTCGGGACTGTTCAGGCGCGAGCCTGAAGCCATTGCAGAATGGAGCGAACAAAACGTTCATCTCTGTTTTCAGCGGCAGCAACGCATTCTGGCCGATGTTTTTCCCGCTTTAAAACAGGGCGGCGTACTGATCTATTCCACCTGCTCCTATTCAAAACAGGAAGATGAAGACATCGCCGACTGGATAATGGATACATTTGCCGTTACCGGTTTACAGCTTGCCACAGAGCCTTCATGGGGTATTGTTGAAGTTGCGTCTGATAAACACCAGGCGCCGGGATACCGCTTTTTCCCTGATAAAATAAAAGGCGAAGGTTTTTTTATCAGTTGTTTCCGTAAGGAAGAGGGAGGTCACGCAACGATAAGACCGCCTAAAAAATCGCTGCTGCAAAAAGCTTCCAAACATGAAACAGCCATCATTCAGCCGTGGTTAAATAGTAATAAACCGGTACAATTGTGGAAGCAGAAGGATCAGATCCTCGCTTTTCCGGCAATTTTTGAAAAGGAATTGTTAACGATAGTCGATCAGCTGTATGTGCGACAGGCAGGTACCGGTATAGGAAAGATAGCAGGTAACGACCTGATACCCGATCATGCACTGGCTGTAAGCACGATTATAAACGATACAATTGTTGCAGTATCGTTAAAAAAGGAAGAAGCTATACAATATTTGCGCAAGGAGGAAGTTAGCGTATCAACGGCCCTTAAAGGTTGGACGCTGGTTCAGTACGGCGCTTACAATCTCGGCTGGATAAAAGTGCTGCAAAACCGCATCAACAACTATTACCCGGCCAACTGGCGTATTCTGAAAAAATAATATCGGATATTGAATTGATATAACTTCGATATTTTTGCACCCTGAAATGCATTACCTATGCTGAAGAAAGGAGTTTTTATTATCGCGTTAATATTGCTTGCCCAATTCGGGTGGTCGCAATCAGATCTCACAGTGCAGGGTACTTCTCCCGAATTGTACCTTACCCACACGGTACAGCCCAAAGAAACCTGGTATGCAATAGGACGCATTTACAATGCCTCCCCCAAAGAGATAGCCGCGCTTTCAAATATGAAAATGGATAAGGTGCTTGTGGGCCAACAGTTAAAGGTTCCCCTTACCGCCGCAAACTTTACCCAGACCAGCGCTAAAAAGCCTGATGAAGTATTTGTTCCGGTTTATCATATCGTGGCGGAAAAAGAATGGATGTACCGCATCAGCCAGAACCATAATAAAATACCCATCGAAACGCTGGAAAAATGGAATAACATTACCAACGACCAGCTACGCCCCGGTATGAAGCTGATAGTAGGGTATCTGAAGGTAAAAACCACTTCTCCGCTGGCGGCAAACGGACTCAAGAAAATAGCCCCCGCTGCTGCTCCCGCAACAAATGCGGTGGCGAAAAATGAAAAGCCTGCAGACGCTCAAAAGGAAGAAGTAAAGAAAGAAGATGCTAAGAAAGACGACCTTAAGAAAGAGGATGCTAAGAAAGAGGATATTAAAGAAGCAAAGAAAGAAGAACTGAAAAAAGAAGAGCCTAAAGAAGATGCCAAAAAAGAAATAGCTTCACCTGCTGCCGACGAAGCGAAAACTTCTTCCAAAACAACCGTTGTTCAAACTTCCTCAACCGACGAAGGCTCATATGCAGGTTATAAAGGTGGTTATTTCAAATCGATGTACAACAGCAGCGGCAAAAGCGCCACCGGCAATGCAGGTGTTTTCAGAAGCACCAGCGGCTGGAAAGACGGTAAATATTATGCCCTAATGAACAATGTACCGGTGGGCACCATTGTAAAAGTTACCAATAGCTCAACCAATAAATCAGTATTTGCCAAAGTACTGGGTCAGTTACCCGATATGAAGGAGAGTGTAGGGCTTACCATTCGCCTCAGTGATGCCGCAGCCGCAGAGCTCGGCTCTGATCTGGGTAAGTTTTATGTAGATGTAGCTTATTAAATTAAGAGGTATAAGAGAAATAAAGAGAAAAAGAGCTTCAGCGTCGTAATCGAAACTGAAGCTCTTTTTCTTTGTCCTGAGCTTAGTCGAAGGGCTCATTAATGCTCTTAGCCCCGATAACCTTTCAAAAACTCCTCCACCATCATTTTCTTTTTTCCTTCTACCTGCAATTCTGTTATGTGTATATAACCATCGGTGCAGGTGAATTTTAAGTAAGTCTTTTTATCTGTTTCAATAGCGCCAGGTTCTTTAGGCGATGAACTGATCTCTTTTTTAGCCTTATAGATCTTCAGCATTTTATCGTTCAGATAAGTAAACGCAGCAGGGTAGGGCGATAAACCACGGATCAGATTATAAATTTCCGATGCTGATTTATTCCAGTCGATCTTGCAAGTCTCTGTAAAGATCTTTGGGGCGTGCGGGGCCTCGGCAACTACCGGTTGTGGTACGTCTTTTAATGTGCCATCAGCCAGACCCTGTACTGTTTTTACCAGTAACTGTGCCCCGATCTCTTTCATGGTATCGTGCACTTCACCGGCTGTTTCATCCTCACCAATGGGAAAGCTTACCTGCAGCAGAATATTACCCGTATCAATTTCGTGTTGCAGTTTAAAGGTAGTAACACCAGTTTCTTTTTCACCATTGATCACTGCCCAGTTGATAGGTGCAGCGCCCCTGTATTTTGGTAATAAAGAACCATGCACATTAATAGTGCCCATAGGCGGCATATTCCATACTATCTCGGGCAGCATGCGAAAAGCCACTACTATCTGCAGATCGGCTTTTAATGCCTTTAATTGTTCTATAAACTCAGGGTCTTTCAGTTTTACCGGTTGTAATACAGACAGTCCTTTTTCAACGGCGTATTTCTTTACCGCGCTTTCGGTCATTTTCATACCACGGCCTGCCGGTTTATCGGGCGCTGTAATTACCGATACAATATTGCATCCTGCTTTTACCAGGGCATCCAGTGAAGCAACAGCAAATTCAGGCGTGCCCATGTATATGATTCTTATGTCGCTAATCTTCATGTTAATAATTTGATAGGTTAATATGTTGACAGGTTAATAAGTTGATAAGGTTGACTTGTTAACCTATCAACTAACCAACTACTCTTCATACAGCAAATACTTCTTCCTGATCTTCTTAAAATTGCTCAGTGCAGGTTCCCAGCTTTTGCGTATTTCGGCTTCTGAAAGTCCTTGTTTAATCTGATTTATTAATACATTATTTCCTGCCAAACGGTTGAACGAAGCGCCGTTTTTCAGGAAAAAAGAATCTTTCTGCGGAAACAGGCGATAAGCTTCGAGTAACCACTTAAGTTGTATTTTACCATCTGTTTTTTTCAATACTTCTTCAGGAGTGCCGCTTACATCCCAGCCATAGCAAAGCTGGTCTTTTAACTTCGGATTCGTAGCGCCGGGCACACCACGTGGTGTAAAAGAAAAGAGATTTTTTGGCAACGATGGATGTCCGAACCATTGAAAAGGATGCGGTGTACCACGTCCTTCGCTTAATGCAGTGCCTTCAAATAAACAGGTGGAAGGATACCAGTAAACCGATTGTATATCCGGCAGATTCGGCGAAGGTTTTACCGGTAAAACATATTTGCTTTTGTGCGTGTAGTTATCGCATTTAATAATAGTTAACGAAAACTGTTTCAGGGAAAGTGGTGCAGCGGTTTTCTGTGCGCCTTCAATGTTCACTATAATGTTTTTAGGCTTTTTCGTAAGCCAGCCTTCTTTCAGCAGCAGGGTGGCGTATTCTCCTATAGTCATTCCATACGCAATGGGTATCGGTTCCATGCCAACAAAAGATCTGAAGGCAGTATCCAGCACCGGTCCATCTACATAAAAACCATTGGGGTTTGGTCTGTCGAGTATTAGCAATGGTTTATCGTTTTCGATGGCAGATTCAAGGTATTCCTGCATGGATGAAATATAGGTGTAAAAACGGGTACCTACATCCTGAATATCGAACAGCATAACGTCTACATCTTTCAGGTCTTCGGCAGAAGGGCGGCGTTTGCTGCCGTATAATGATACTACGGATATGCCTGTTTTTTCGTCGGTATAATTGCCTACTTTTTCACCGGCATCTGCTGTTCCGCGAAAGCCGTGTTCAGGGCCAAAGATCACTTTAATGGAAACGCCGCGTTTTAGTAATGTATCAACCAGATTGGTGTTACCTACTACAGAAGTATTGTTCGCGAATATGCCTATCCGTTTTCCCTTAAGTAAGGGTAAATACAGGTCCATTCTTTCGGCGCCTGTTGTAATTTTTCCTGATGCGTTTTGCCTGTCATTGGAGGCTTTTACATAGGGGGGCATCTTAAATCCGATTACGGTTAACATTGCAAACAACCATAGTAACTTATGCATAGTTTAATTTCTTTTCATTTGGGTAAAAAAATGGACAAATCCGGTAACTTCGGTGGCAAATTTCATTAAAAAACTTTTATTGGCTGCCCCAAATTATTCCGTTACTTTGCAGCAAAGGGAATGGACTTTTTTTCTTCTGTTGTGATTTGGTTTCAATTCATAGAGCACATTGGATGGGAGAGTTGATTCCTGATAATTCAATAATTTTAAAATGTTTGTATGCAACAAGTAAAAAGCGGCGATACCGTAAAGGTTCATTATAGTGGCCGTTTAACAGATGGCACTGCCTTTGATTCTTCTGCCGGCCGCGAACCTCTGCAATTTGAAGTTGGCAAAGGGATGGTTATTGCGGGTTTTGAAAATGGTGTAATGGGAATGGCAGTAGGCGATAAAAAAACAATTCAGATCCCTGTAGAAGAAGCGTATGGTCCAAAAAATCCCGACATGGTTATTGCGTTTCCGCTCAGCGAATTTCCTGAAGACCTTGAACTGGAAGTTGGTCAACAACTCAATATGACCAATGCCCAGGGTGATCATATACCTGTAATTGTTACAGAAATTGGTGAAGAAAATGTGATGCTGGATGCCAATCATCCTCTCGCCGGTGAAGACCTGATTTTCGACATCGAACTCGTTGAAATCGGCGCTCCTGCTTCGCGCATTATTATGCCTTAAAGAAGGATAAAAGCCTTTGATATAATTATGGAATAATCCCCATAGTAGTTTCCCGGTATTGACCTGCCGGGAATTTTTTTTATTTTGTGCGCACAAAGTTTATACCCTATGATACAAACCACGAAATGCATCATTACGTGTGCACTATTTACTTGTTTGTTTAGTCTTGTTCATGCCCAGGAGCAATCCACCACATCAGCCACGGGCGATCAACCATTACCGGAATCAGATACAGCTATTGCTACCCGACAGGCACTACGGTTTGCCGACAGTCTGGTAAAAGCTGAATTTTATGCCGACTGGTTAACCTACATGACCCTTACAAACCCCAGCGCTGTAAAGTACTACGGCGGTAAAGACGGCTTTAAAGAGCATGTAGTAACCCTTCACTATCGAAACGAACCCAAACCCGACGAAAAGCCCGAAAAGATCAGCCTGAACACTATCATGAATGATATTGAAACATGGCAGTGCGTGGTCGAAAAAGACCGGGAATATATCGACCAGAGCCGTGGTAAGGTGAAAATACTTACCTACCTGGTAGGGGAATCAACCGACAATGGCTCCACCTGGAAATTTGTAGATGCGAGTCAGAACACCCTCGAAAATTTTAATATCATCATGCCCACTGTATTCGGCACGCTGGGCATTCCCGAAAGCAAAACAATTTATGTTGATGAAGTAGCAGCACAGGAAGCCGCAAAACAAGAGCAGGCAGCACAGGCAGCGGCTAAAAAGAAACCTGTTAAAAAGTCAACTAAATAAGTCTGAAAGTCTGAATGATCTCATAAGGAAGGCGTTCAAATTAAGCAACAGTCCGAAGATAGAAGTGAACTAACTTTTTCCTTCGGACTTTTTCTTTTCGGGCTTCCGACCTCCAACTTCCGACTTCTGACTTCCGACCTCAGACTTCATACCTCCGGCCTCATACCTCTTCTCATAAGCCGCAAAAAGCAGCACCAATGCTATAATAAAAAGAAAAGTGGTGACCAGTGATCCCTCAAATCCAAACGGCATACCCGTAATCCACCATGGTCCGTTTAAATCGGGGCGTAACACGCTTTGTAAAGACAGGCCGCTCACTTCATATCCCAATACCGGCCCCTGGAAAAAGTTCCAGGTGAAATGAAAAGCAATCCCGAACCACAAATTGCGCGTATAGATATAGTTAATACCCAGCAGCAATCCGCCCAGCAATAAATTAATCGCTGCTATAGATGTAATACCCATATTTCCCCCATGCGCCAGGGCAAACAAAACAGCCGAGACACCTAAAGCCGCTCGTTTGTTCATCGATTCCAACAGGTTATTTAAAATATATCCCCTGAATACCAGTTCTTCACTCAGGGCAATCATACACATGAGTACAAGCGCAATAAAAAAATCAGATGCATGAAAAGAGACATCTGTCCAGTCCAGTTTTTTCATCCCGAATAATATCAGGGTGCCCAAACCGAGCAAGGCAGGGCCCAGACAAAAACCTGTAAACGCCTCCTGATGATAACCCCGCCAGCTAAATCCGAGGCTCATTGCGTTTTTGCGATCAATAAACCTGCGGAACTCAATAGTGGTCAGAATAGATATAACGGATGTAATGAAAAGTGCTAATACGATAACTGTCGGTGGAACAGCAGCATGTTTATCATGATCGCCCATCAGGAACATACCGGTCAGCATACCTGCCGGTAATAGGAACACCATAAAGATCAGCATAAATAATACTGCACGCAACCAGCCTTGTTTTATGCGTGGGGGGGTAATGTCCGGCGCCATAGAAATTGTTATCTTGCCAAAAATACGTTTACATGCTTAATAAATATAGTTTCACCGTAAAGGAAAGGTTTTTGCGATATGTGCAAATAGATACACAAAGCGATCCGCAGGCAACTTCTTTTCCTTCTACCGAAAAACAAAAAAATTTAAGCCGCATACTGGTACAGGAATTACAGCAAATGGGCATTACAGATGCGCATCTCGATGATTATGGATATGTGTATGCTACCATACCTTCCAATACCAGCAAACAGGTACCGGTGATTTGTTATTGCTCACACGTAGATACAGCGCCCGACTGTACCGGTATGAACGTGAAACCACTGGTGCATGAAAATTACAATGGCGGCGATATCGTGCTGCCCGATGATCCTTCGCAGGTCATTTCTCCAACTGATCATCCATATCTACTGAAAAAAAAGGGTGAAGATATTATCACTGCTTCGGGTACCACCTTACTGGGGGCAGACGATAAGGCTGGCGTAGCCGTGATCATGGACATGGCGCATTATTTTACCTCGAACCCCGGTGTGCCCCACGGCACTATAAAAATATTGTTTACACCCGATGAAGAAATCGGACGTGGAGTAGATAAAGCAGATCTGAAAAAACTGGGAGCCGATTTTGGTTACACCCTCGATGCCGGTGAACTGGGTGCTTATGAAGACGAAACTTTTTCAGCCGATGGCGTTACCATTACTTTTCATGGCGTTAGCGCCCATCCCGGATATGCTAAAGACAAATTGGTAAACGCGCTTAAAGTAGCTGCGGCCTTTCTGGAAACATTGCCCAAAGAAGAGTTATCGCCCGAAACAACTGAAAAAAGAAAGGGCTTTGTACATCCGGTACGTATGGCAGGTATAGCCGAAAAAGCAACCCTCGAATTTATTATCCGCGATTTTATAACTGCAAAGCTGGCGGAGTATGAAGATCTGTTACGGCAGAAACTGAACGAAACCCTGAAACGCTTTCCCGGAGCAAAAGCCGATTTTGCTGTGAAGGAACAATACCGCAATATGAAAGAGGTGCTGGATAAATACCCTCAGGTATCGGCGAATGCAAAAGAAGCGATTAAAAGGGCAGGAGTGCCACTGCTTGAAATGAGTGCACGCGGCGGAACAGATGGTTCACGTTTATCGTTTATGGGATTACCCTGTCCGAATATCTTCACCGGTGAAATGGCTTTTCATGGAAAACATGAATACGTAAGTGTGCAGGATATGCAAAAGAGCGTTGAAACGATTGTTCATCTGGCGTGTGTTTGGGAAGAGAAAAGTCGGTAAAGTCCGAAATTCCGAATGTCCGGAAGTCCGAAAGAAACTAAGGCATGTGCATTTTTCTTTCGGACTAATAAAAAGATGAAGCCTTTCCTTTTATACTGTTTATTATTCGTGCCCGTACTGGTGCACGCACAAAACCTCGTGACAAACGGTGGTTTTGAAGATGAGAACATATGCACCGAGTATCAAAAGAACTGCGCTCCCGAAGCGTGGATCGCCACTTCATTATATGCCAACTATTATTTTGATGCTACACTTACAACCAGGGCAGCCAAAGCTCATGAGGGGATCCATTTTTTAGGACTTACTGTCGGCAATTTATATCTGCCCGGTATCCGCAATTTTATATGCACCCGGCTCTTGTGCGGATTGCGCAAAGGCCATCAGTATCAACTGGAGTTTTATATCCGTTCATTGCATCCTGTACTCGATAGTATCGGCATTTATTTTTCTGAACAGAATTTTTTGTATGAAAGAAGATATTTCAAACTCATCACTCCGCAATTATGGAGTACCGATGGATTGAGTAAATCAGGCTTAAGCGCTTCACTCTGGCAAAAAGTACATTTGATCTATACGGCCAATGGTACCGAAGGATTTTTAGCCATCGGTAGTTTTAATCACAACGAGTATAAAAATATGGGGCAGGGAGAGTTCAGAGGGGATTATTATTTTTTCCTGGACGATGTATCCTTAACACCAGTTGATCCTCATGAAAAATTATGCGAACAGGCTGATAGTGTACGAAATGACATATACAGCGAAAATGATCGCCATCAGATCCTTGAAAGAAAGATCTATTACAATCGCAAGGTACCGCCACCCGTAACGCCCTTGCCGCAAACTGTTGAAACGAAAATACAGAAGATAGATACCCTCATCATCCCCGACATTTTTTTTGCAACCGCCAGCTATGAATTAAATCCCGTAAGTTTTCATCTGCTCGACAGCTTTGCTACTAAACTGATTGCTGCAGAAATTGATTCAATGGTAGTGGAAGGCCATACCGACAGCATCGGCAAACTGGCTTACAACGAAACCTTATCACTCAACCGCGCCAATTCAGTAAAGAACTATTTAGCTGGTAAAGTCGCCAATCTCGACAGCAGTACTATCACCCGCGGCTATGCCTACCTGCGGCCAATTGCCAACAACAGAACACCTGAGGGTAGGCAGATGAACAGGAGGGTGGAAATCTATCTTTATAGAAAAGAATGAATGTCGTGAATAGTGAATCGGCAATCGTGAATGAAAAATCGTCAATCGGTAATAATTTGCATATTGCCGATTGACGATTGACGATTCACGAAATGGCTTATTGCTTTAACACCATTTTACTAAACACATCCGTTCCGTTTTTGAAAACGACATGATACAGTCCCGTTGCTAATCCGTTCATGTCAATTGAAGTGAGAACCGCGCTGGCAGGTATGCGAATATCTTTTATTAACTGACCACTGTTATTTACAATTTCTATGTGAGCCTCTGTACCTACTTTCGGGTGTTGAATCAGCAATGTGCTTCTAACCGGGTTGGGCGACAATGAAATGTTCAGGCTCTGTTTGCTTTTCAGGCTTACTATAAAGCTATATTTAAAAGAACCATCCTGTTCAACCATTTTCAATCTGTAGTAAGTATAGTCAGTTGAAGCCTGATTATCGGTAAAGCTGTAAGTTGATTGTTGTGAGGCATTCACAGAACCTACATCGCTGAATGATCTGCCATCAGTGCTTTTTTCTACTATATAGCTAACAATACCGCTTTCGTTAGAGGCAGTCCAGATAAGTTTCGTATTGTTCAATCCATCCTGGTTGGCATTAAAGCTGGTCAGCGTAACAGGAAGGGTAGAAGCGGCAGGGCTAAGAAGCGCCCATGCTATTGATGAGCTGGCATTGGCAGCAACACGAAAAGCATCAAATGAAGCCGTAGGGGCTCCTGTAGATTGGTTGATCTGCAAAGCGTGAAAAGATGCAGAAGCGCCATATGATTCAGTAGCTGCAGCTATCGATGCATCCGGAGTGCTTGTAGAAGGTTCTGTTCCTAATGATGGATCCACCCACATGTACACTTTATCATTATTAGAACCAGATATAATATCGTATCTGATAACGATAAGGTAAGTAGTGTTGAAATTATAATTGGTACTTGTGTAGGTTACACTTGCATTGTTCGCATTAATACCAAATTGAACAAAGTCTGTAGCAGCTACAGTTACGTCTTTTACATAAAACTGTAAAGGAACTAAAGCAGTAGGAGTGCTGTTATCCAGCAACGCTACACTATAATTAACGCTGTTCTTTTTAGCGCTGCTTACATTAACAACGAACGACATATAGATCGTTTTGTTTGAACTGGTGGCAACATCCTGTGAGAAAGATTTGGTATCACTTTTACCATTTGCAGTAAGCGTTGTAATATACTCTGCGCCACTGTTGTAACCCGAATAAGTTAATGGTGATGAATTGGCAACCTTAACATCAGCGCTTCCGCTTGCACTTGCAACCCATGAACCTTGTCCGCCCAGGTTGTTGGCATTAGCCGCTGTGTTTGTGTTATAACCAGTAAAATTTTCGTTGAAAACTAATTGAGCACGTGTAGTTAAAGCAATAGCAGACACCATGAATAAAGTGTAGATCTTTTTCATTTCTTTTGATTTTAGGGGTAAAATGTAATTATGAGTGGCCCCAGAGGAATTGGAGATGCTTTTCCATTAAATTTTAGAAAAGAATAAGCACGACGAGGTCTTCAAAAGGATGAATGAAAATAGTAAGTTGGTGAGGCTATGATTTTGTAATGGTGTGTTGTGGAGTTTTCGAAGGATGTTCAGATGTAAGCTGGACCAAAGGTATAATCAAAAACCTTTATATGCAAGTAGGTTGAAAACTTGTTGATATAAATCAAATCGCTAATAGGTATGTGAGAGTTAAAAATTGAGCCTTGAAAATTGAATATTACACATTGATTTTTACTAATTTAGAACATACCTTCTTCTGTACCTATCCATGAAGCAAATAAATAAATTCGTCCCCACCCTTAGTATCATACTGTGTATGCATCTTGCCGGCTATTCGCAGAACCTGGTAGCCAATGGCAGTTTTGAAGATGCTAATTTGTGCACTGAATATCAAAAATATTGCGCTCCTGAGGCATGGATCGCTACTTCCCGTCAGGCTGATTATTATTTCGCCGATCTTTCAAAAGCATACGATGGATACCGCTATGTTGCTTTAACAGCAGGCAGCATTTCCCAAAAGGGAGTGCGCAACTTT
>Ga0105239_10002912_pt1 | contig 21382 bp, 12 predicted proteins | sample KBSC44metaG_FD_92761 | JGI IMG/M metagenome (GOLD analysis project Ga0105239, IMG submission 92761) | Corn rhizosphere microbial communities from Kellogg Biological Station, Michigan, USA - KBS C4-4 metaG | ecosystem: Host-associated > Plants > Roots > Rhizosphere > Soil | place: Michigan, USA... | reverse complement strand
GGGCCGATGGGAGTAGTACGCTACGACTGAAACCTGCTGTTCTCTAACGTCAACCACAGCAGTGAACCATAAGAAAAGCCCCGGCGATATCGCCGGGGCTTTGTATTAGTAGGCTTGCCTCAGAAGACTAGGGCGTTGCTGGTGCAGGCGTTGTCGCCGCAGGCGTCGCTGCTGATGTCCCGCCATCGGTGGTAGCCGGAGTGGCTCCGGTTTGACCCGGGGTAAGCACTGTCTGGATCGTATGAACGAAGCCGTTCTTCGCTTCCTGATCGGTCTCTACGACCGGCACACCGTTAATCTTCAGACCGCCGGTGTTTGTAATGACGACGACCGTATCGCTCAGCGTTACAAGACGAGTGCCATCAGGTAGGCTCTTAAGATCCTGAATGGAATAGCGTCCCTTAACCGTATGGTAGGCCAGGAAGGCCATCAGCACCGGCTTACCCGAGGGCGACATCAGAGCCGCGGCCTGGTCGGCGGGCATCTTAGCAAAAGCAGTCTCATCCGGGGCGAAGAGAGTATAAGGCCCATCGTCGTCACGATAGGTCTTGACCATCGGCGCCTCGTCGATTGCTCCGCCAAGTGTCTTGTAGTTCGTCGGATCACCCTTGACGATATCGTAGATCGTGCGCTGGCCCGTTGCCGGCGGAGTCGTACCCGGAGGGGGAGTCGTACCCGGGGCGGCTGCTTCTGCGCCCGCTGCTCCCGCTCCGCTGTCACGAACGGTCGAATAGATACCGTAGGCGACGAGAAGTAGTACCAGCGCCTGAATCACATCGCGATTCGATAGGCCGCTGATACCCAAAAAGTTACTGCTATTACCACCACCACTGCCATTGTAGGTATCCCCTGCAAAGGCGGTAGGGCTGCTTACCGGAATATACGAAGAGATGATCCCGGCGATAGCCATCGCGACAGTGAAGCGAAGAAATCGCCCCCGACCAAACCTCATGTCTTGCTCCTTTTCAGGACGCGCCGTGCGTGCTCAGTAGCCTGCTAATAGTGAAGATGTCGGCAGATCCCGCTGCCTTCCGTACCGCTTGTGGCGGCTATTGAGAGATCCCAAAGCCTCATGGGCGAACGATCATCGTATCGCCACGTCGCTCGTCATTATACCCAGGTTTGGGATAGTCGCACCGGATAGAGTGAAAAAAGCGACTGCCATTCCCCAATCAGCTCTTCCGTAAGGAAAATGACACGACATCCTTCTGAATCGCCGCATTGCTAAAGAAGAACTTCTGCTTCAGGATACCTGATCCTGGCGAAAACCAGTGAGTCATGGGAATCGTCAGTTGCCGGGTGCCGACATCAAGCCGGAGGACGGTATCCACACGGAAAGAGCCGTATTTGCCGGTATCTAATTTGAGCGTCTCACGTCGGGAGATGCGGCTATAGCCCTTAGCGCTGAGATGCTGGCCTGCCGTCTGGGCGGAGCCATCCCAAGAGAGCGGGCTGCCCTCCTGAGGCGGCGTTTGGATGAGAGGCATGGGGGGAGTCAGTATCAGGGATTGTCCTTCGCCGCTGAGAGACACCAGGGAGACTGTCGTCGCCTTTACGCGATACGTCGCCTTTCGATATGGCTTAGGGATTCCGTTTTGCCACATCGTAAGGGTAACATCCCTGGCTGTGCCACCGGCAACGGGCCGCGATTCCGTAATGACGTCATCACCCAGGTACATACTCTGGTCTGCGCCCTCAACACCGGCAGGCGAGTTTACAGGGCGAACGAGCATTCGATTGTGCCAGCGCGTTCCCACTTCTGTAGGCAAAAGCGGGCCACTGTTCATGGTCACACCGGGGGAAGGGTCTGCACCGGGCTCATGTGTGCGAATGAAGCGATCATCATCGGCGGAGTTATGGATCGCCTCACTGCAGCCGGTAACGAGCGCTAACGCGAGCATGCCCGCTGTTGTGCCTGCGAATCGGTAAGGGAGGCGTAAACGGATCACCATTATCTACTCTTTTCCGGTGCCGTTTTTCTTCAAGGAGTGGTAGATCGCTCTTGCGATGTCATCGATATTCCGCTGGGCCTGCACGCCGTCGGTATCGTCCTCGGCGATCGAAGCATAGATGCGTACCAGGACGGTCTGGTGCCCCTGGACGACCGCGCCATAGCCGGTTTGGAGGCGAGCCAGGATGTCCCGATAGTTCCCCATGCGCGCCTCCGGTGAAGTGCTCCCATCTCGATTCTGCTGCCAGTAGTACATGATAATGCGGTAGTCACCGTGCCGGAATACCATCGCGCGACATTCGCCGCTGCCCGGTCCGTCGATATGAAAGGTTTTCTTGGCAGATAGGCTAAAACCACCCCCGGTGACACACACTGTAGGGTCATGGTAGTTTTCAAAGGGCCCGGCAGATACTAAGGAGGCGCGGACGATCTCTCCAAACGGGTTCGTATAGTCTCGGCCTGCCGCCATGGGGTTGCCGAGAATCGCAAGCGTATTTTGCGGCAGCGGAGCTTCTACGCCTGTCCACTGGCCGACGGAATCCGGCATCGGGGGAAGCCACTGACCTGCATGGACGAAGCGGTAGCTGGAAAAGGTGCCAAGCGCAGCGGCAACCGCGATAATGCTGCCGACTTTCAAAAACGGTGTGGGGAGATTCATCGTAGGTAGTGACGTCTTTCTTACGGTTATCAGCGCCCGCTGCGGTGCCCGCTGCTACCCCGTCGCTTCTTCTTGACAAAGAGGCTGTCGATGTTTTTTGAGAGCTTTCGCTGCTGGGCAGATAACCGGGAGCCCAGCTTGACAAATATACGATCGATCCCTTTTGACACCACGCGTTGGCGTGATGCGATATGTTCTACTCCCTTTCCCGACGCACGGAAAACTGGGTCCAGCGCCTTATCGACCTTTCCTGTGAGCGTATTGCCTGCCTTTTGACGGGAGCGCTGCTGTTCCAGGACGGCGAAACGGAGCATCAATAGCTGAAAGGCCTGAGCTACGTAGAGAAGGATGACACTGAGGGTTACTACAAGGAACCACAGGTTGATCCCGGCCAGAAACTGCTCAAACTCCGGAGAACTGACATTGGTTCGCGCAAGGATCGCAATGCGCAGCACGTGAAACAGTATCGTAACACCCGCGGTGAACACGATCCAGAAGGCGCCAAAAAGAATGGACCGGCGTGTAAACAGGTTGTACCAGAATGCCAGGAACACCATGACCAGGAGCAGATTCAAGCCGCTCAGGGGTGTCGTCACCTCAAGAGCGTGGTCTCCCAGGGTAATAAAACGTTCCGTGGCGGTTGCATGTACGCCGAAGACACCAAGAACCGCGCTGGCGGCAAGTGTGGTCGCGTGTTCTGCGGAGTCGACGGTGTGAGTCAACACGCTGTCTGGTGGGTTTACCATCAGCACCAGAAGAAGTAGCGGCACTACGAGGGTTTTAAGTATCGCCGACCCATAAAAGTAGAGGATGATACCTGCCACTAGAAGGAGAAGGCCGAGTGCAAAGAAACTGTCGACATGGACAAGGTGCCCAAAAAGGAGTACCAGGATGCCGGCGATAAGGAGCAACATGTTGTCCTTGCCGGTTTTCCGCTTCGTCGAGGCGGTGGCTTCTGCCGCCTGCTGTCGACGCCAGATCGTTTGCAGGCGTTCTCGCTGTCGCCACGCCAGAAGGGCTGCGCCGATGGGAACCAGCGGCTGAAAAGCCAGAGGCGCACCTGCCTCTCCCCAGTTTCGATAGGAGTATTGCATGGGAAGCCAGCAGGCAAAGGCAAAGGGAATAATGACGAACAGCCAGTTTCGCTGCGCCCAGAGAAACGTCAGAGCCTGACGTGCCTGCGAAGCAAAGTCTTGAGATCGCAGCGACGACTTATCGGCCTTTTGGGAGGTCGACTGGTCCTGGGGTGTGGCGGGAGACGTATCAGGACCGCCGCTTGGAGTCGAAGGGATGGCTTGAGACGATGTGGTCACGTTCGTTTACCTAAGTCAAGCATCGGCACTGGTGAAAAACAGCGATGCCGCAGGTTCGTGCCGCTAGATACATCAGAGGCAGCAGGCCACGAGATTATACCAAATAATCTCCGCTTGCGTCGACGGATACCGGCTATGGCGATCATGGCTTCGTAGGTCGCGTAGGCTTGCCCTGCTGCTCGATGCGTGAGAGGGCCGCAATGCACAGTCGACCATGCTCGATAAAGCCGCGCTGAATGAACCCCGTACCTGGCGCCAACCAACGAATCGTTGGGAAATTAACCTCATCCGCGCCAATATGTGCGATGATCAGTGTGTCTACGCGATAGGCTTCTGTCGTAGTGCCGTCTGGACGATAGATAGAATCCGTTGTTGTGATGCGACTCAGTGCGTTCGCCGGAAACGTGTGCCCTTTATAGGAGAATCTGCCGTTCCAAGCGCGGGACCATCCCTCCTGAGCCGGGTAGTGAAGAAGGGGAATTGCTGGTGTATACACCATATACGGACGGTTCTCCTCGGCGACTGCCAGAAGAGAAAGGTCGGTTGGCGTTACCTGATAGACTTCGCGTCGCCAGAGGTTGCCGTCTCTTCGTACCTCAAGCAGCGCTCCCTTACCAACCCCTGGAATATTCGCATTTACGGACGCGACCCGGATGTCTATCGATGTATCCTTTATCGACTGCCTAGGCGTATGCGGGAGCGGGTGGTAAAGCATATGCCAGGTAGCCCCCTGGCTAAGAGGCAGGAGTGAACTCGAGGATAAGAAATCCCCGGCTGCCAACATTTTGGCTTGGGATGTCAGAAACTGTGATTCCGGCCCGCCTTTGGCATCTTCAGGCATGTTTTCGCAACCGGCACCAGCTATGCCCAGGATAGCCGCTAGTCCTGTGATCAGGAAAGGGTATGGTCTGGCTCTCACGGAATCATCTCTTCCCGCGAAGGATTTACCCCTATTCCATTATCACGGCGCAGCGCCTCGTAAAGCGCATGAGAAACGGTATCCAGATTACGCCGTGCCTGCCTGCCCAAGAGATCAGCAGGGCGGATCGCGGTATAGACGCGTACGATACAACTCTGCCGCCCGTTGATTGTCGCGTTGAGGCCATGTCTCAGACGATAGCCGTACTCCTGATAGGCGCGAAAGCTACTCTGCGTCGTCGTTTTGCCGAACTGATCCTGCACCCAATAGTAGAGGAGAATGCGCTGGCCCGTAGTGTCGCTGCGCAGAATCATGGCTCGGATCGGTTTATCGGGTCCGAAGAGCGGAATATACTTTTGGGCAGTCAGGGAATACCCATAACCCGCCATGCAGATCGTGGGTTCATGAAACGCGTCGATCGACGCTGCGGCGATTACATTGACCCCAACGTGCTCTTGAAATAGGTTTCCATACTGGCGACCGAGGGCGCGTGGATGACCGAGACGCGCCAGAGTCAGATGGTCGATCGGCATATCGATCGCTGTCCAGATTTGATCTATCGAGTCCGGTACGGAAGGCAGCCACTGTCCCTGATGATCGGCGCGGATACCAATGAATATTGTCAGGGCGGCGGTGACGGCGAAGAGGGCAGAGACAAGGCGAAAAGGCGCCGGCATATCACCAAAGGATGGTCTCATTTGCCACTGCCTCCCTTCTCTGCGTCGTTCCCAACCTCAGGGAGAGGGGCGTAATAGCCGTAGCCGCTGGTCAGCAGGGGATCGCGACGCCGCCAGCGCCGAAGCAGGAGGCCTGCACTGAGGAAGGTCAGGTAAAAGGCGAGAGTGGTGAACACCACTGAGTTCGCATCGTGAAGCTCCTCTGCAAGAACGGGGTTGACGGTGCCGATAAGCCCGAACGCGACGATGCGCAGCACGTTCATCACCAGCGATATCCCCACACTCAAGCTGAGGAGGATCAGTGACGTCCCCAGATGCATCCTGCGATAGAGCACGAACCAGAGTGTCAGTACCAGGACCGGGAACACGACACTCACACCGCTACAAGGACCGACGACTTCCAGCTTATAGTGACCGACTTCGATCAGTACGCCGGTCACGCTAACATGCGGGTTCAGGTAATAGAGAAGGTGTCCTGCGACAACGGCACATCCCTGCTGCAATTTCGCTGTGCTCTCGGAGAGAATGACATTTGGCACCGGCGCCATCGCCAGCAGGAAGCCAAAGGGACGCTGGAGGGAGCCTGTCACGAAGGGACCGTAGATATAGTAAATGGTCCCTATGGTCATCAAGAAGAAGGCCACCATAGCCAGGGGCGGTACGCTCATGATGTACGCCATAACCATCATCACGCACCCTAACAGGAGGGGCCATACTTTACCGCGCCGCTTGGGGCTATCTGCCGGGAAGAGCATCGCCATTTCGCGGTACAGGTCGAAGACTCTCTGCTTTTCCTGGGCAGCCAGCAGGAGAACCCCAACGGGGACAAACATTTGATAGCTCAGCGGCGAGTCCGGGGCGGACCATATCTCCCAGAACCATCCAAAGGGGCGGATCATGGTGGCGAGTAGCAAGGCCACCAGTAACAACCAGTGGCGTTGCTCTCGCCATAGCCATCGCGCTGTTCCCGGCATTGCCGCTACAAAGCGCTCTACCGCTTCCTGAACAGCCGCCCATATGCCAGGCTCTGTTACTGCGGGAGTTGTAGGTTCTGGGGATAATGCGGGCACAGTTGTCACTGTCTTAAAGGGAGCCTCCTCTGAGGCGGACAACCCACATTGTACCAGAGTCACCCTTGACGTCCGTTACTGCAGGGAGTGTGAATCCTGCCTCACATCCTTCACGTCGGCACACGCATCTGGGGGAGGCAGCGGCAGCGTGGTTCTGCTCTGCTTTAGACGAGAGATCCACCCGTAAGAGTTCCCATTACATTGGATCGCTTCGTGGCTTTCAGGAGGGCGCCGGTGCCGGAGTGTCCAGGAAGGGCAGCGCCACGGCCAGAAACGCCTTTGGTTTCTCCTCGTGCGGTAGAAGGCCCGCATCCTCGATCCGTTCGACACGTACTCCCGGATTGATCTTGCGGAATGCATCGGCCTGGCTGACCGGCGTCTCCCTGGCCTCTCGTCCCCAGAGGAGAAGCAGACGGTCGCCGGGCAAACTGCGGATCGCGTCGGTGACGTCGATATTCAGCAGACCCGTGAGGAACGACGGCAGGACATTGTCTCCGCCCGGCTGGTGCGCCGAGACATGGTACGAGGCAACGACATCATCGGTAGCCCGCGCCGGATCGGCATAGACCTTCTGAGCCAGATAGGAGCGGATATACCGGCGTGAGGCGATCAGGTTATACAGGCTCGGGCCGATCACCGGAGCCGACAGCACACGCTGCAGCGTCTCTGCGCCGGCGTTGGGCGGCGCAGCCAGGGTCTCGATACCCGTCGGGCAGATGAGCACCAGCCGGCCGAAGAGATCCGGCTCACTCTGGGCGAGGGCGAGCACATAGGCGGCGGATAACGAGGAGGCGATCACATCGGTGCGTGCCTTCCCGTCGCCGACGCCGATGACCTGCCGGGCAAAATCGGCGATCAGTTTCAGGTAGGTGTCCTGGGTGTAGGTCAGAGCGGGCTTGTCCGACTTGCCAAATCCGAGGAGATCGAGAGCATAGACGGTATGACGTTCGGCCAGGGTAGCAAAGACATTGCGGAACTCATAGGAGGAGCAGCCGGCGCCGATGCCGTGAATAAGGAGGAGAGGCGGGCCGTCTCCCGCTTTTTTGTAGAAGACATCGCCTTCCGGAGTCGGAAAGTAGCGGACTTCGCCACCGGGCAACTGCGAGGTAAGGGGCGGAGTCTTATAGAAGACGTAGGCGTTTGCCGCCGCTGCTGCGCCAAGCGCGACGCCAGCGACCAACAGCCCCTTAATAATCGTCCCGGCTGCAGCGCCCTCTTCACGTGTCGCCGTACCCTTACGCTCCTCGATCGCACTCATCGCCGCGCTCCTTCCGCCATCTGCGTCTTCGGGACAATGCCCTTCGGATGATACCTGCCCGTTCGAAAATTCGTACGCAGGTCTTCTTTATTTCGTACGAATTTTCGAACGGCGTCTCCCTCGTGTCGCTTTCCTGTTGCTTCCGCAAGCGGTCGGTTCATGAGCGAGCGAGCGAATCGCTCGCTCACCGACCTTTCGCTCGCTCGCTCATAGGGTGCGTCGGGTTCGGCGCTTGCCGAAGATCTTTCGCCGGTTGGAGGGGCAGAATGACTACTCCTTTTATTTTACGGTGCGGGAGGCGCGAAGGGGAGTCACCGGAGAAAGTCTTCCCCCGTTTCCGGGGGATTAATTTCGTTCCCGGCGTTGGAATACTGATAGGGGAGTATGTTCGGTGGAACCTGCTGAAACCATGGCTGCTCGCCGGCGTCGGAACAAGCACCCGCGTTGCATCGTCAAGTGGAGCAGGAGTATAATGGCCGGAGGCGGACGGCGCGTGCCTGCATCACCTGATGTCCTGTCTCTGTCGGATGCCCGGCAGAAGGCGGCCCGGCGGCGTGCCGTCTTTTGCTTGTGTGAGGAGTTCTCGATGTCCACCGTATCCACGACGAAGAAGACGACCTTGACCCATTCTGTTGCTGGACGAAAGGCCCTGCGTGGCCGCCGTCCGTGGACCGCGGGCTTCTCGCTGATCGAGCTGCTCACGGTCATCGCCATAATCGCGATCCTCGCCGCGTTCCTCTTTCCGGTCTTCGGAAGGGTCCGTGAGAGCGCGCGCCAGGCGACCTGCCTCAGCAATCTGCACGATATCTACTTCCAGACGCGGCAGTTCGAGCTGGACCGGCATCGCTATCCGGACTACCTGTTCGGCCCCGCGCTGAAGGCGGATGGAACGCGGGCAGCTGTCGGCGAGACGCCGGTGCCGATAGAGACGGTCACCGGCTGGCTGAACCACGCGCCGGATTCCGATCCGACAAAGGAGTGGAGCCTGGCCAAGACGGCCTACCTGAATTCGCTGTACCCGGCCTATATCAAGTCGATCGCGACCTATCATTGCCCGGACAATACCGTGCACGACAATGTGAAGGATGTCACTACGGCCGCGGTGACCCGCTACCAGACATCGCCTGCGGCAACGACCCCTGCGGACACGGACACGTATCAGGCCTACCTGTACGACAGCTACGACGCCAATCCCATGGTAGCGGATCCACAGAAGGGCAAGCTTTCGACGACCGTCCTTCCGCGATATGCGCGTCTCTGGACGCCGACGCAGGCGACGCCTCCGGCAAGCGCGGCTGACGGCACCCACGATGTCGCGGTGGAGTACGAGAACCAGCTCTACTGGAAGGAGCCGAGCGGTGATACATATATCACAATGTGCCCCTACCACGCGGATAAGAGCGGCAAGGCCATGGTGCTCTTCCTGAACGGCACCGCCAAGGCAGTCGATCTCATGAAGCTGAAAAATAGCGTTTTCAACGGTACGGAATTCGACACCTACAAGCTTCTGCCGACCGATTAAGGACGTTTCGTTGCTGTGCCCCTGCCGGAACAAAGGAATTCGGCAGGGCGTCGAAGAAGCGTAGACCACGGCGAAGGGCGGTAAGAGCTACCGGAAGCCGTTCTTCTACATTAGAGCAAGTTTTTGGGCCTGCTGCGGCGGGCGCGCTGCTGACAGGGAGGGCGAAATAAAGACGCCCGAAGCGTCCAGTGGCAGCGCGGCAGCAGGCCCGTTCTATGCGTGGGATGGGAAGCGTCGATGGCGACCGGAGCAGCGGATCTTATGGCGATGCGAACAATAACCTGTGAAGCGGCGAAGGGTGACACTTCGGTGAGCAGCAACCGCCGGCAGCGGCGAGCGGCCGAGCGCGGCGCGTCGTTGATCGAAATATTGACGGTCCTAGTGATCATCGTCGCCGGGGTCCTGGTCATTGCTCGCATCTTTCCGATCGGTCTGGGGACGCTTCAGACGACCGGTAGCCGTACCCTTGCCGGACAGCTTGCCAGCCAGCAGAGCGATCTTCTCAAGAACGACGCCCAGAACCTGCCCATCGGTGTTCTGCTGGGATACTACGATAACGGCACCGGTCAACTGGTCGCCGACGGCACCCAGGATCCGGATGATCTTCGCCCGTATGTGCCGGCCGCCGCGATGGCCGCCAGCAATACGACGATCAATCCCTACTTTGCCGATGTCAACCGCTACCGGTTTATCCGTGGGGAGCGCGTCTCGATCCCGCCGGCCTCCACGCAGTCCGTAAACTACGGTGGCTCTCCCACCAGCTTTAATGTGACCGGCTCCTTTTACCTGCTGAAGTTCGGTCCGATCTTTATCGATCCCAACAAAGACGGCGATCCGACGACGCCTCCGGCGGCTGCGGATGATAACTACCTGAAGGTTTACGGCGCTCCGCTTCAGGGGATCACGGTCCCCTATGCGGTCGATCAAGCGACATTGTTGGACAATTCGGCCTCGGTGCGGGGACGGCTTCGCGGGCCGCAAACGTATCTGATCGATTACGGCGATGCTACGACGCAGCCGCACTTCATGTTCCCGAGCAGCGTGTTCGGCCCTGCGGCAAGCAAGTCTTTCTACTTCTCCTATTCGTATATAGATAATGCGAATAACGGCGCGGTGGTGAACGTTCCGGATACGCTGATCTCTGTGAACGGACCTGGTGATACGTGGATAACTCCGATCACGATCCCGGCGAACGCGGTCATGGTTCCCGGCAGCGAGCAGATCCACCGGGCGTTCACGCGGATCGCGGCGCCGGTCGGCGGTGCGATCGCCTGGAGCCAGACCGATCCGTACGAGTTCGCGCTTCTCAGCAGCAACAATGATCTGTTCTCCGGAGGGTATGCCAACATCGGTCTGATCGCCTTCAACCCCCATGGCGCCAACTACGGCGAGCGGACCGCCGCCGGGCAGCAGAACTTCGTCGCCTACATCGATTACTCGGTCCTGGACTGGCACATCATCCGCGAGGATCGCCAGGTCCCGCTCGGCGGTAAGGGGGCCAATGGTGAGGTCGTGGTCCGTACGACGTTACCGCACATCAAGCGGATCGGTGACGTCGAGCCGGGTAACACTACCTACCAGGGAATGTTCGGCCCAGGCAGCGTCGACGTGGTGCTGCTGAACGCCGATTCCGGGCAGGTACTGTCGAGCGACAACTACAACGGCGGCAGCTCACCGGACCCGTTGAAAGACTACTGGGTCGACACCGACGAGCGTGGCGGCTCCTATGCGGATGGTTTCTTCTATATCAATACGGCGAGAGTGCAGCAGGGGAGCCATATCCGTATCCTGTATAAGGCGGAGGGGGATTGGGCGGTAGCGGTTCAGAAGGCGTATACGAACTATCACTATACGGACGCTGACCCGGCGACTCCGACCGGCTTCCCGCCGACAAACGATCCGGGCGCGTTCAGCCTGCCCGTGAACGTTCGCAGATCGAACGATACGAATATGTACTTCAATCTGTGCGAGGCCAATAAGTCGTTTGTGGCACAGTTCCAGTACACCAAGACGGACGGTTCTATCGTTCAGACACCTCCGGTCCATATCACCATCGGTGATGTCGGCAGTGCGGTAACCTCCGGCTCGGTACAGTATGCCGTGGCTAAGGTCGGAGACGTCATGACGGATCGGCAGGCGCGGACTGATTGGTCCGTCGCCGGGAACCGGGCGACCGGTGTTTCGATCAAGAGCCGCGTCATCTATCACGACGCGAACTCCAACGTGCGGTCGGTCGGTACGACCGATCCGAATGCCGGATGGCGGATTCAGGATCTCGATACCTATCTAACGGCGAGCGGCGCGACCCCATAGGCAACGAAGCCGACAGGGACAGAGGCGGCAATGACGACAGCATACTTAAAAACGGTCGAACCATCTATGAGCGAGCGGCAGCATCCCATTCGGCGGCAAATACGGCGTGAGCGGCGGAGGGGCATGAAGCAGCGCGGCTTCACTCTGCTGGAACTGATCGTGGTCATTGCGATCACGCTCATTCTGCTCGGCCTGCTCTTCGGCCCCCTTATTCAGGGGCTTGGCGTTACTCGCCGTGCCCGCGCTATTGCGGTGGCGCAGGATTCGGCACGCAACGGCATACAGCAGCTGCGGCGGGAGCTGTCGCAGGCGGCGTACATATTCGATAACACGAACCAGACGATTTATCTGCCGATCCAGGCGACCCGGACGGCGGACCCCAACCGTCTGCCTGCTTCCCTGCTCGGTTCCGCGCCCCCAACTGATTTCCGCTATCCGCTCTCCTATGCGAAGATCGATTTCGTACCCGTGGCCCGTGCAAAACCGAACGGGGTACAGATCCTCGATCCGACCACGGGGCGCTACATCAACGGAACGACCGGTGCGGTCGGAACGAACCTGCGCTTTCCTCTGGCGCCGGGCACACGGCTCGTGCGCTACTTTGTCGGCCTGCGCCGGAACTATGTGGTGACCGGCGGCGTCGCTGGACCTGCGTACTACCAGAACCCCTATGAGTTCCCGCGAGCGAAGAACAACACGGATCGCGATTTCAATCCGTTCATCCTTTACCGCGCCGAGTTTGATCCGAAGGACGCCAATCTGATCAATCAGACGCTGACCGATCCGACCGATCCGACCGCGAATGCGGGGGGGATAAACGACCCTAACTTCTTTTATAACGTGGCTGGCACCGGTGCGAACGGCAAGACCTATGCGGAGAACTGGGCAAAGATCGCCCAGCCGATGATGGATTCGCAGAATATGGATCTGCTGGTGGTGCGGCGCACGGCCATCGGCGCGATCGATATCAACAATCCGTTCCGCACGCTGGTGACGTTCCAGCCGACGACGGTCTCCGGCGATACGGCGACCCCTGGCTTTCTGACCAGCGATGCCAGCGAGGTCCCGGGTGCGGTGCCAACGATGTACACGGCCAAGTACGCGCACTGGACCCTTCCCTTTACCGTGACCTTCGTGCGCGCTTCGACGACGCACACGCCGGACACGGCGCCGGGCGGTTCCCTCTCCGTGCGGGTGACCTCGGTGGACCAGGGCGGGAAGCAGGTGCTGGATGTGGAGCCGCTGCAGGCAGTGACCGGCACGGGGTATGGGAACGGCTCCTTGAACATGGCCAATCTCAACCACTTCTACTGCACCCTGAGCCCGACGACGGGGCAGTACTTTATCAAGACGCCGGACCTCGCCTTTGCGATCGACCCGGCGCGCGGCCGGATCATTACCGGGTTTCCGCCGCTGGCCGGCGACAGCGCGGGGGCGACCGCAGGCGCCATCTATGTCTCCCTCAATAACGGCGCGCCCCAGCGGGTGAAGGATGCCGGGACAGTGGGAACGCCGTACAACCCGATGGATACGGCGAATAATACGTACGGCGATCTTATCCCGACGGTCTTCCGGATCAACACACTGGACTCGTTCAGCGCCGGCACGAATCCATACCCATCGAACCAGGGCTTCCTGAACGTGCATCTGCTGGTGAACCAGGACGACAATCCGACAAACCCGAAGGCGGGGAGCGGGGCGAACTACTACACCGACTTCGCGACGGCGCTCGGTACGCCGGATGCCGCCGGCACCTTCGGATCGCCGCTGGCGATCTTTGGGGCGGGAGCGAACAATCCGGGGGTGCTGGTCGCGACCGGAACGGAGCGCGTCACCGGACCGGACTCGAATGTCCCTGCAGTCGCAGGAAACCAGAGCGGCAACCCGCTTGCCTCCTACCTGCGCCTGCCGCTCTCCGACTATGCGCCGACGCAGCCGACGGTCCCGGTTTCGGGAGCGGCGCCGGGAAGCTACGCGAGCTTTACCTGGCCTTCGCCCAGCTATCACTTCGACTACGATATCTGGCCCTATGACAATCTGGTCTTCGCCACGGCGGCGATTCCGGGTACGGTGCCCGGGTTGCCGGCGGCGACGAGCGGGACGACCAAGGAACTGCGCGCTACCTATCTCTGGCAGAACAACTATGCTCGTGTCACCGTCGGCGCACCCGGTAAGACGTACGCGATCGACGCCAACGGCAACTATTCGGATGATCCGGACCCGTCGAAGCAGAATATGGGGCCGATCGAGGCCGATGTCGTCAAGCTCGATTATGCGACCCGCTCCACGCTCAGCGTGAATGTCGGCGTGCGTATCTTCGATGCACAGAGCGGCGCGCCGCAACAGCTTCAACTGAATGACAAGATCCAGATAAACAATCTCGGCCGATAGATTGCGGCGGGCCGCGATGTTGCGGCCCGCTCCCGGCGGTTATCCGGCAGCAGCAAGGACGAACGTATCGCGATGGCAGCAGAAATCTACGCAGCTCAAATCAATATAGAGAGATATTCGCAGCAGGAGAGCAAGGCGGCGATGCGCCGACGGCGCACCGAGTCAGGCCAGTCCTTGATCGTCGCCGTTATCGTGCTCTTTCTCCTGCTGATCATCGGCGCCGCTTTCGTAGCGCTGATCGGCCAGAATCTGCGCAACGCCCGTACCAGCACCCGGCGGCAGTCGTCGAACTACTACGCCGAGGCCGGTATCCGGTACATGGACCAGCAGCTAACGACGTCTCCCCAGGGGGCGGACTGGCGTCCAGTCGCGGACTGCCTGCCCGATACGACGGTCGCGCCGATCAACTACGACGTCTGCTTTAACAATACCGCGATCACTAACAGCGATCCGGACTGGACCTGGATCAAGCCGTACAATCCGAATACCGGCCAGGGCGGCTACACTCGTGTGGCCTTCAGCAGCGATGTCCCCGGTAACCCAGGAGGCCGCGCTCTGGTAAAGGTGACCTATCGGCCTTATCGCGCGGTGTTTACCGGAGGCGGGGTCCGCTACTACGATCCGGGCGATCCGAACTGCGCCAATCCGACGACGCCTGCGTGTCAAAACAGCGATGCGACCGGGCCGTCGAACGTGGAGGCGGGCAAGTACATCAAGCTGGACTCCATCGGCCGCGTCGGAACGATCGATCCGAAGGACCCGACCACCTATAAGAATAGCCAGGCGCCAACACTGCGGCGTGAACTGGTCGCCTACAAGCAGATCGGTCTGACGGACTATCTGCGGTTTATCCACAATAAGGACAACCGGCCGACCACCGCCGCTCTGGGCTCCAACGTGCAGCCGTTCGATGTGGCGACGGCGCCGAATCCTGCCGGCACGCCGGCGCCGCCGAGCCAGATCGATATTCCCTCCACCTGGGTCGGCGGCGGTATCTACGCCAACGCGCCGATCACCTTCTACGGTCTGAACTCCATCTATCTGGACCCGAACAAGGGAGATGCGCTCCAGGCGGCGGGACCGATCGCGCTGAACGGCGTCGCTTCGAACGCCAAGCCAGGTGACTTTGCCGGGGCGACGCCCACCTACGGCGTGGCCGGTAACCCGGGGCGTGTCTCGGTGTACGACATCACCGCGGGAGCGCCGACGGCAAATCCTGTCGTGCCCAGCACGTCCAGCTTCTTCGATACCTACGGCGGACTGGTGCGGGATAATCCGGCGGGAAGCAACACCAGCGGACTGGTGGATGCCAGCAATGCGCAGAATCTGCGCTCCATACCGCGCGCTGCGGCTCCGGTTCTGGATACCGCGACAGCCGACGGGGTGACGCGCTACCGCGCTCTGACCCGGGACTCGGCGCCGCTCTCGGATAAGGATCTTGGCGGACCTGGTAAGCTCACCAAAAACGCATTCACAAACCCGGGCATGTACGGTTGGGGACAGAATCTGTATCTGAACAATCACGACGATGTCCAGAAGCCATCCAGTCTGACCAATCTTTACTCGCTGCGCTCCGACTGGCTGAACCCGGGCGCGAACGGCGGCTACTGGAAGACGGACGGACTCTATGTGCCGCCGGGTATTACGATCACGCTGACGCCGCGCTACATCATCATGACGCGCAGCGGCGATCAGGTCAATACGATCAATAATTACCAGGATCGCTTCCGATTTTCGCGCCAGGACGGCTCCGATATCAACGAAACGACCGTCATTCGCTACACGACCGATACGGCCGGCGCCATGGCGAATCCGCCCTTCCAGGGCAAGACGGTCTCCGTCGCCGGTCAGAACGTCCTGGAGAGCAATAAATTTGCCGGCTATCCGGCGAGCAACTTTGATCCGGCCAATCCTCGGGTTCCGCTCGCTTACTACCGGGGCAACTACGTGATCAATGCGGAAGGCAATATTCGCATCCGCGGCGTTGTCGGCGGCCTGGATTCCGAGACGGGGCAGTATTTCCTGCGCCACCTGACGGTCGTCTCCGGTGGAACGATCTATGTGGAAGGGAACCTGCTGCGGGACAACATCACGCCGAATATGGCGAGTGGCGGCGGCGCTGCCGCCGCGGTGAAGGGTAAGTCCTCGATCGCCCTTCTGGCTCATGACTATGTGGCGGTGAACACATCGCAGTTCCTGGCGGCACAGACCGGGTTTGTCGCTCCCAAGGAGACGTCGGACCCGATCTCCCCGAGCGCCATTGCGCTCGACACCTCTAATCTGCAGTATGCCTTCGATCTGACCTTCGGCCCGGTAGATGATGACAACACCGTGCCGACGTATGTGCCGTCGATCTACCTGCGGCATGCGGCAGCCGGTGCGCAGACCGACTCTTCGGCGTCGATCAATCTGCTGATCAACCGGACCGCGGACCCGACCTACAACCAGTTCCAGTTCCCGCCGACGCTCTCGACGACACTGACGTTGAACTCGGCAGGGAATGCGGGGTCGTTACCGACCTTCTACGATCAGGTCTATTCGATGGCTGGCGCGACAACATTCCTGTTTGGATCGCCGGGACAGACCTATCCGTACGGAGCCGTGCCGCCCGCGATCGGAACGCCGAACGATCTCCGGATCAACTACGATGTCAGTGCGAGCGGCGCTGTCAATCCGCAGGACTACTACCTGACGCGCCTCGGCGTCACGCCGCTCGATATCCGGGTGGAGGCGATCCTGTACGCTCAGGAGGGTTCGTTCTTCATCATCCCCGGCCCCTGGTTCAACCCGGATTCGCGCGATAGCTACGCGAACTACAGCACGAACGATCCGAACAACCCCTACTTCGAGAAGCGTCCCGGGAACCCGGGCGGCGATGCGAACAAGGTCGGAACCGAGCCCGCGTATCCGTTCTACGGGCAGCCGCAGGATATCCGGATGACGTTCTACGGCTCGATCACCGAAAACCTGCCGGCGGAGGTCTCCGATCAGACTTCCTGGCTGGAGAAGTGGGGATGGGTGCCGCGCTACCAGGGATCGACCGGTCTGCCGGTCGATGCGGGGGGATATCCGGACAACGGTCCCACACCCCAGCCGACCGTTCATGGTCCACTGGGACCGCTCTCTCAGTACGTGTTCTACAAGAACCTGTATAATGGCGGCTCCGGGGTCTCGCTGGCGGCGGGTGGGATCGTCTATCAGTACGATCCGCGAGCATCTTCGCCCTACGATAGCAATGGGGTGGCGTTGCGAACGGACTCCGACGGAAACGTGCTGCCGATCACGCCGTGTCTGCCGGTCGCGCCGGGATTGGTCTACGAGGGCGAGCAGCCGGTTCAGTCCAGCAACGGGCCGTAGTCGCATCTAAAGACCGCGACCTGAGTACGATTAATTAAGGCGAGTGTGATGTGTGACCGCCGGTCCGGGTACAACCGTAACCGGACCGGTGTGTGAGCGAAAGATCAAACAACCGTGATGGAAGTTTCTCTCACCTGGAGTAGCGGCAGGAGCCCACGTCGAAGCGGGCATGCCGGTCGTGCGATGTTGTCGAGCTGCGTGGCCGTCGTTGCCGCACTGCTTGGCGTCGTCGCGCTTGGCGCCGGTTCGGTGCGGCCCGCACTTGCGGACGCGACGAGCTACTCGTCCACGTCACGCCAGTTCAAGGTCGGCATCCTGCTGATCGATTCGACGGCCGATACCTCAACCCCCGCCAATGCGGCCAAGGGCGATGAGAACCCGGACCCCTTCGTCTTTTACATCGCGGATTCCCGCACGGATGTCAAGCCGCAGGGCTGGGAACTGATCAACCCGATCGCGCCGACTCAGGTGACGCCGGACATCCTGACACGCTGGACCGCACGTAATGGTTCGCAGCCGTTCCTCCTGGGGCAGAAGATCACCAAGAATATGGCGCCCTACTGGGAGGTCTCGCTCTCCCAGACGCCGCTTGCCGATCTTCTACAGTTCGACCTTCTGTTCATCACGGATCACCGAAAGACGGAACTGACCCCCTCCGACCGCGAGAAGCTGCGTAAGCTGGTAGATGCCGGCGGCGTCGTCTGGGTGGAAGACTGCGGGGGAATGACCTTCGACGATCCGAATAAGCCGTTTTTCCTGCCCGATCTGGAGTTTCACAGTGGTGGGACCGGCACGAACGGGCCGGCGGTCTATCAGCCCAATCACCCACTGCTGAACCTGCCGTACAAACTGTCTTTCCAGGAGATCGCAAACCTGGGAGATAAAAACTACGGCGACTACTACATGATCACTCGCACGGCGAGTGGGACGTCGACTGTGGCTCCCGATCCACAGGTATTGACCACGATTGTCGGGAATACGGCGGCAAAAGACACTAATACGAATCTGGCGCTTCCTTATATCGCGGCGGGCACCTATGGCTCGGGGGTCGTTATTGCGACCTCCGGCGACTCCGGCTGCGATATCAACGACTATGCCGGGGGAGTCTCGACGCCTTCCGGTAACAACTCCGGCGGCGTCTCCGGGGAGAATATCCAGACCGCGCACGTGGAGGATCTCAAGTTCCTCTACAATATGATCTCCTGGGGAAGCAGCGCGAATACCTTCCGCCGTAATAACCGCCGTACGGCGGACTCCTACGAGAACGTCGGCGCGCCGCTCGGCAATGCGTTCACGGTAAGTGCGGGCACCGTGGTCACCGGGTCGTCCTTCCTCAAGTCGGCGACCGCACCAGTGGTCGCCAATGGCATGCTGTTCCAGACCGGCGTGGATAACGCATCGGGGGTCGGGCAACTCCGGGTCTACAATGGAACGCCTGGCGCCGACCTCAGCGGCAGCGGTTTCCCGGATCAGGGGAAGTACGATCTCAGCAAGGGTGCGCCCTATGATGAGATCTGGAACTCAGCTTCGCTGGGCGCCGTAACGACGACCCAGCCGTCAGCGCCGGTCTTTGGCAATGTCTACTTCGACACGAGCTTCGCGACGACTCCCGAAGGGGTAACGCTGCACGTTCGGCCGACGATCTTTGTCACCGGCCCGACGGGTGCGCTCCTGCAGTTCGATGCGACCGGGCAGGCGAATGGCCGTATACCTTTAGACCCGTCCGCGTCAGGGATAGGCGCTTACGCCACGAATCCTGCGAACCCGGCCGAGAGCGGTGCAAAGTATTCGGATGCGACCATCGGGGCGCCGGATATCGCAGGCGCTCCGGCTCCGGTATTCTCCGAGAACAAGGTATACGTGACTCAGCCGGACGGATCAGTCCGCTGTGTCGATCCCAGTACCGGCACAACCCTCTATCAGACGTTTGTAACGCCGATCACGTCGCCTGCCGCGCGGTCCCTCCGCCCGACCGGTACACCGACCGCCGGCTACATCGCCCAGCAGAATCAGACGGTCTTCGCGCAGTACGCGAACGGGACGACGAACGACCTCATGCTCTATGTTCCGGTGGTCGACGTGAACACGGGCGTAGCCGATATTCTGTGCTACTGGCTGGGAACGCGTAACGAGGTGATCAAGGGGAACGTAAGCGGCGTCTTCCAGACGCGCGTTGCCGGCGGTTATGGGATTGTTCCTCCTCAGAAATACCGGGTCGCGCGCGGCAACGGCGCATCCGGCCCGTTGAGCAGCACTGCGTTCCTCGAACCCAAAATCCGGATCTATGTCCCGACTCTGGATGCTTCGAATAATGTCCTTAAGACGGCGGAGCAAAATTTCGCCATCGGGGCTACCGCAAACCAGGTCTCCAGCCATACATTTACTGCAAATCCGCCTGTACCTACCGTTGATGGACAGGTGACTATTCAGGAAGACGGCGGCACACCTGGGCCTGAATATCTGACGGACATGCTGATCGCCGTCGATTACGATGTCTACTACAACGACATCTCCTCCGGCGCGACGAACCCGACCGGGCTGGCCAACACCAGCGGCGCTCGGGAAAACAAGCCCTTTGCCGTCGGCGGCAGCAGCACGGCCGACAAGGCGCTGGCCGGTTTCAACACGATCGCCCTGGCGCCCAGCGACCTCCTGGTCTATGGATTTTCGCAACCGACATCCAGCAATACAACGCCGAATCCGGCCGGTCCGCTGCTGACCACCCTGGTCGGGGCGAATGAGCAGGAGGGCGGCACCGGCGTTTCGCGCCAGTTAATGCGGTTTACGCTGCTGGACCATGCGCTGACCGGTCAGGTCAACGGGGTCACTGTCGACGACCAGCCGGTGATCAAAAATCGCATCCAATTTGCCGGCACCTGGCCGGGCGGTACGAGCGCTCTGAGTGCGACCCAGGAGGCGATCACGACGATCAAGCCGGTGGGCGCGCCGATCGTGAAGAACGACGGGACGGCCCTTGTTCTCGCTCAGGGGACCTCTGCGCTGAATGGGGCGGTCACGGTACTGCTTGCGTTAAATACGAACAAGGATGTCACCCTGACGCTGCCGGAGGCGTTCGATCCCAACCAACCGGTGACCATCCTGCAGATGAGCGCCCTCGACGACTCGGGGGCGTCGTCGCCGACGACGATCAGCACCGTCCTGGGGAGTGGGGCGACCAAGAACCCTCAGGTCTCGGCGGACGCTGCCCGTGGTAAGATCACGGTCACGAACTTCCAGCTGGGCGACGCCAATAGTGGCTTCTCCAGCTCGCAGAGCTTCGTTGTTACCTATGTCCCAGCGGGCGCCACTACCAATAAGACGGTGATCCTGCCGCCGACCCCGACCGTGGTCACGACGCCCATCTCGACGATCGGAGAGACGACGACCACCTCGCAGCGATTCGCCTCCAGCGGTTTCTCGCCGCTGCTATGGTACTACGTCCTCCCGGGCACTCCGGCGTCCTCACCGACACTCAGCGGCAACGTCGTCTACTTCACTCAGACGCGTGGCGGTGCGAGCTATATTGTTGGCGTCGATGCGGATCCTGCGGCAAATGATCCCCTGGTTCGCGTCGGCTCCGGGGAGCAGATATATAACGTCTTTACCGGGGCGAGCGCTTCGGGGATCAACCATGTTCTCTGGGCGACTCAGGCGCTGTCCGGCGCTTCGACGGCGCCGCCCGTCGCCAGCTCCGGGCTGGTGGCCGTGGGGAGCGGCGCCGGGCTGGATGTCTTCCAGAACACGCTGACACTGATTGCAGACAGCAAGCGGATCCTGGAGGTCGATTCGGCAAGCGCGGCGACCTGGGTGGTCGATGCGCCGGTTCTGCGAACGGTGATCGGCGGCAACCTGCCGATCGCGCTTCCGCCGCCGCAGACCTCCATTACCGGCGAGGGACGCAACGCGACGCAGCAGAAGCCGTTCTCTCATCCCTCGGTGATCCGTAAGGTACT
>Ga0105239_10002911_pt1 | contig 21384 bp, 14 predicted proteins | sample KBSC44metaG_FD_92761 | JGI IMG/M metagenome (GOLD analysis project Ga0105239, IMG submission 92761) | Corn rhizosphere microbial communities from Kellogg Biological Station, Michigan, USA - KBS C4-4 metaG | ecosystem: Host-associated > Plants > Roots > Rhizosphere > Soil | place: Michigan, USA... | reverse complement strand
CGTCGGATCGTCCTTCTCATACGGTTGCAGCCAGTTCCACAGGCCGCGGCCGCCTGATATCGGCAGCCTGACGTCCGCGGGGTTCGGGTCCGCCTGCTGAGCGGCCGTCGCGGCGGCCGCGTTTGTCTGCATGGCAACCCACGTGTCGGGCTGCAGGTGGCGGCCGGCGTCGTAGGTGTCGGGCACGTCGCGGCTCAGCAGCGCAGGGCCGAGGCGGAAGAAGGCCGTCATGCGCTTCAGGGCGCTCTGGACCGTCCACGCCGGCAGCTGAAGCGACACGATGGGCAGGATCGGCGAGTACGCGTGCAGCGGCGTGTAGGGGTCGACGATCAGCGTCTTGACCTGCAGCTTCGCGGCGTGTGCGGCCAGCACGTCGTCCGTGTCGAGCGGGCTGATGTGGTAGGGCTTCAGGGTCGGGAAGTTGGCGGGTTTGATCGCCGTGATTTTGCGCCCCGGGCGCGTCTGCGGCCTCGGCACGAAGTACGAGAACAGCTCGCCGAACAGCGTCGTGCCCAGCGGCCCGTCGCCCGCGTTGGAGTCGTTCACCGCGTCGTAGTACCCGACCACGCCGTCGAAGGGCCGCTCCAGGTCCCCGATCTTGTAGTGGAACTCGTGCGCCCCCAGCTCCTGCTGCTCGGACTTGGGTCTTCGGCCTAACGTGTTCTGTGCTGTCAGGGCGGGAGCCGCAAGTTCGAGTGAGAAGCCGACGTTCACCAGGGCGAGTGGTTTGCCTACGATTGCGTTCGCGTACGACGAATAGTCCGACGGCGGGTACGGCATGTTCGCAATGCTGCCGTTGATCATGTCGAAGAAGCCTTGGAGGTATTCTCCTGTCTGATCTGCTGGGTCGGTAAGTTGCTTGATCAGCTGGTCCAGCTGGGTTGGTGGCTGCTGCGACGATGCCGGGGCCGTTGAAGGCTTTGGCGGGTCGAATGGTAACCACTTTGCACCCGTGTTTGTCCCAGTCACCCCTCCCATGCGCACCTCGCGGTAGAAGGTACCGTCCGGCATGAAGAATTGCAGACCTGAGTTAGCGTAGTTTACAACGATCCAAGCGAATATTCTATCTTCAGTGTTAGCATTCTATGTCTCCTCCCTGTGCTGCAACCGATTTTTGATCGGCACACCGAAAAAAACTTACGGTTGTTCGAAATCGGTGGCTTGGTGCCACGTCTTGAAGTTGACGCCGTCGGGGGGCAGGACGAACTTTGCATTGATCCTCGCAGGCTGGTTGATGCTGGGACTGAGCTGCATAAATCTGCATAGTGGCCATTTTCCCTTTTCAACAGCTGCTTCTCGGAATACTGTGTTTGGGGTTCCATCATCGAGGAGCTCGGGACACATGTAGTCGCTGATGCACGGATAGATGGCCGGAGGGGCGGGCATCTGGGCAGACGAACCTGGCAAGCGTGGATTCGGCCGTGGCAGAGGATCGAACAGACAGATCGCTTGGCCGAACTTGTCAACAATGTTCAACTTCGTGAATGCAATCTGTCCAGATGTTACACCCTTGAAGGGCACTCCAGGGTAGTCCGCCCCAAAGTTCATGAGGTTCCCGTACGGCGTCAGTCCGCTGAGGTTGTCCAGGAGCTTGAGGATGTTGAAAACATCGTCCCTGCTCATTAGGTCGAGACCGGTCGCGGGGTCCGTTCCCCTGCCCGCTTTAACGGCAGCCTCTAATACGACTGGGGTCAGACCCTGGCCACGAACAGTCGGAGTGACATGTGAGCCATCGATACGTGTGAGGAGATGGTTCGTAAGTCCCTGCAATGGAGCCGAGATGAACTTCATGGCCTGCACGTGTTGTTGCAGGAACGTGCTTTCCTCCTTCGAGAGAGGCGAAACCCCCGCTGTGTCGATGACGGCGTTGATCAACGTCTCCAATGAGAAGACAGGTTGTGGGAGGATGAGCACCCGTCCGCTTGCGGTTCGGTAGTCCGGTTTGTCGTGTAGTTTCTTGATATCCTGGAGGTTTCCACGCACCCCGTAGCGCACTTGGTCGTATTGGTGGCCCACCGGGCTGCTTCGGAGTCTCACATCCCATTCCTGGAAGTCAACTATATCATAACACATCAGAGATGAGCAGGGAGCAGATGGCAAGAAGGGCGACTCACTATGGAAGTAAATAAGTTCATATTCTATGAAGAGAGGGACGAACGGATTCTTTCCTGTCCACTGTTTGAATCCAGTGATATTGTTTTCCTTGTCGCCAGAATTGCGATCGAAGGCCTCCCCAAGAAGCCTACGCGCTGAGGACTTGAGACTCTCGTCCATGGCTATTGTTGATTTGATCAGTGCAAGCAAATCTTTCAAAGGAGCAGACGAGGCTTCCAGGCTTGAGACGCGGTCATCGTTCAACAGCTTGTCATCAAGTCGAATGGTCTGCTTCGACAGGTAGTCACCCGGCCAGCCACTTTCCAAACCGGCAATGCATAAAGTTGGATCCTTTCTTTGGAAGAATGGCGCTGTTGGAGCCCACTTGCAGGGAGTTTGCTGCTTTTTCGAATCGAGTTGGGACTGGAGTTTGGTGACCAGGCTATTCAGCCTCGTCACCTCACTTGCAAATCGAGCTGAGCCGTCGGTATATGCTTTCCTCCTCACGTCAGAAGTGCGATTTGCTTGGTCACTGACAAACTTCCACCATTCGGCAAAAAGATTCCATTTCGACTGCTCAAGCATACGGGTCGCGGTGTCCAATCGCGCTTGATCCTGATTTAAAGAATACAAGTTCTTGATATCATCAGGCGTTGGCTGGGTGAGATTCTTTTTATCTTCATTGGTCTGTGAGCCCATTGCACCTGGCTGCGGTGCCACCGCTGGACCTGGCGTTGCTTGCTTCTGGTTTTGGGGTGATGCATAAACCCAGGACCCACCACTGGTGGCTGGGGCAAAGTTATTCTGAAGTAGAAGATCCGCTGCTTTGATTCTGGCATTATAGCTGTCATCAGCACTGTAGAGGAGCTGGGACAGTGACAGAATATCATTGGCCTCCCGCGAGAGATCACTGCCAAAGATCTGCGCCGTATCATCCCTATGAGCTTCTAGAAAGGTCACGATCGCATCAATTGCCGTTGAACCAACAGATAGGGGCTCCATGCGGAGCTTTGGATCCGGCTTCGTGCCACTCGGATCACCATCAGGCGGCAGTTTAAACCTGGGTACGATGTCGTCGGCTGTACTAGGAGTTCTCGCTGTACGGTTGTAGACCACGTTGTACATAGCTCCATGAAAAAGCGCTCTAGTATTGTCGAACCTTTTGTCCTGGTCGTCCAAAGATGTGCTTTTCCCCGCCTCCATCTTCATCAGCATTTTTGACAATCGGTCCTTGAGCATCAATGTGTCGGTTTTGGGAACGCCGAACTGAGCGAGAGGGTCATCATTCCCGCTCGAATGCCAGCCTAGAACAAAATAGTCTGCTGTCGCCTCCGTCAGGTGCAGCGTGGCAGAGTTCACATCGTCCGGGTTCGACTTATAAGAGAAATCGTCAATCGTCGAAAATACGCTGAAGTTATGCAAACTGTAATAGGGAACTGAGTCTTGTGCCAGAGCTTTGATAGAGTAGAATACTTACGCGTAGTCGGGGAACAGTGGATTGCTCGAATTCATCACTGTCAAGTTTATGTAGTCATCGTCTGTGCCTAACTTAGCCTCCTTCAGCAAAGTCTTTTTGCCGATGAATATTTCGGCTTGCACAGACAGTGCGTCCACATTATTAGCATCTTTTGAACGCGTATTATAAGAAACGAAAGGCGTGACATCGGACTCAAGATCAACTGCCAGGTCTTCTTTCTGCGTGGAATTAATGATCTTTCTTAGCCGATCGCTCTCGATCAGCCAAGCTTGCAACTTCTAGAAGTCAGCTGTCGCAATTCTAGATGAATCAATAGCTTACCAGTGGCATCTGAGAACTTGTCACCGTAGGGGTGCTCTTGATCAACCGGCGGACTAGCAACCACCTATTGGGTACTTTTGGGAAAACAGGTTGCGCAGCATCAGGAGTACCCGCTTGGCGATCTGTTCTCAAGCCTGATGTCGGATTCACCGCATTTCCTGATCGATAATATCTTGGTAATGTCCAATGGATATGAACACCGAGGCGACTGTCACGAAATGCAGGAGGACTGCTACCGACATCTGCAAGCCTTGGGTTGGCAAGAGCCGGCTTCGTGTTGTGGAAGTCAATGTGCTCGAGCAGGTCATGTTGTATCAGAGAGCTGTCTAGACGCAAACCGATATAGTTGGGTTGAGTGATGGGGGCTATCCTCAAGTCTGCATCACAGCTCTTCTCGCTCAGAACAAACGCATCAAGATTGATGGGTACGTTGACGTTTGCTAAAGGTTTCACCGCGGTTCTGATTGCAGGTGGGTTGGTAGCCATATCTCCGAGCAGGTTTCCCTGTCACTGTTGCCGACCAAGACTCAAGGCAGTAAGGGTAGTGGCTTTTCCATCTTGCTGAGATGAAGCAGTCCTTTTCGAAGAACTAATGCCACGTGACTGGGGCATGCCAAAGGGTTGGAGTGACACATCATGCCTCTCTGGGATGACAGACCTCCAAAGGCCCATCAAGGGCAGCTATCCCCAAGGTCGAGCATGAGCTGCAAGCCCCGTGCAGGTTGATAGAACTCACAAAGCTGAGGATTGATGAGCGGAGGAATCTGTTCAGCTACTGGCGCGAGATGGCCATTTTGTTCTGCATGGATCTAAACACGCTAAAGGAGCTAGTGCCCTCCTGCGCTAAACCAAAAACAGTGTAGTTCAGGATGGTCTGAAGTCAATACCAACTGTGACGGTATTCTTTCTTTCTCATGTGCAACATGTTGCATCCCCCATCTCGAACTGCATTCAGCTCAGCTCTTCATCATGAATGAGGCGTCAACCATGCTGATAGCTACTACATTGAGTCCAGTGCTATATTTGGAAGCGGCATTTGCCTTCCAGCCAGCTTACCATGTGGGCAGGGAGATTCCGTACAGTGACCCCTCTCACTCTGGGAAGGGTGGTCGACAAGGGTTTCAAACTCCGCTGCGTGCTCAGGTTTCGTTAGGAACTCTCACCTTGTGCACGCAAGCTTCCTAGATAGGTGCCAAATTCACCCTCTCATGGACCCATCGTGCCTTGAGACGGTCACCCGGCATTTTTAGGCACTTCGACAGATCATAGGACGATCAGGCTGTCAATGCCTTCCTTTCGAACTATGCGGAATTGAAGTATCGCAACTTCCAGTCCATCATGTCGCCAGACGACGACTCAAACATCTCAGTTCTAAATGACGATGGGAACGGCTTGAGAGATGTCTGGACCTCGTTTTGTGCGACCGACGAGGTGGCCCTTGCCACGAATGTTGGAGTATCCGCGACCTCGACTTTGGAGATGAGCTGCACCGCTGGGCTCCTTCGCGACCTACCATTTGCAAGCTCAAGTAATGATGCGCAATTTGGGTGGAAAAATGGTGCTGCCCTTGGTTCGCCTGATGTGGGCTACCTCATGGCTCTTGCTTGGGATGGTCAAGTTCCTGCTAGTCAGCCTCCTGCGTTCACCAAAACATGGACTGTTGGCGAAATCATGAAGGCATTCTCTGTACCAGAACCAAAACATGCTTTGGTCGCCAAAATTCTGAGTGCCATAGGCCCTTTCACGGATGGAGATGATATTAAAGATGAATTGAGAGTCATGCAGTTGGCTACAAGCCCAAAGCAACGGAACGGAATATGGCTGATACCTGGCGAGAGACCCAGTGTAAGGACACGACTGACATATCGTCTTGTCGCACCACAGCCATTTTCTCAAGTTGCAACGGCAATTGCCGATCAATATCAAATATTCCAAGGGATTGGTGATGAAATCAACAAACTTGTCCAAAGCATATCCTTCCAAGCGACACGGGAGGTGACGGGCATTCAAACTCCGTTTGAATTTCTCACCACTACCACTTTCAATTTAAGAATTCAAGTCGCGATCCGGGGCTTTATATTCTGGATCGAATATACCAGCGATGGAGTATCTTGTACTCTAACGGAAGACCCTACACTCCCTGATGGTGATCCTTTTCATTCAGAAGGATTGGTAGCGAGACTGAATCGGCTTAGAGCCGGCGATAATCTGGACTCCTCCAGTGCAATGCCAGAGTTTGAGAATATCTTCAAGAACATTGACCTTTGGAATCTTACGATCGGAAGAACAAATGATGGTGTCGTATACTTCATGATCAGCTTGTTGGTCCATTGGGAGACCAATGGCAACATATACCTCCTTGAGCTAACTTACGACAATCGAGATCAAACATTTACCGGGCAGCTTTTGTTTGCGTCTTCCTTCCCAGATGACCTCCAGCGGGTCATGCCATACTATGACCCACGAACGGAGCTTCCGGCTGGCATTCTAAAACAAGGGCCAGACTACTTCAACGGCATTCCATCGGACTTGAACCTCGAGAAATTTTTTAGCGATGCAGGTTCCGCTCCCGAAGGCATGCCAACCCGCCTGAATAGCGCTATGATTTCCTTCAGCCAGACTGAGAAAAAGCTATATTTTGGAGCCGCAATTGTCGACAGTGCCACCGGACAACGCAAATTTCCCAGCCCGTTCACATGGGATGTGTTGAAGGTTCGTGCGGTGTACTCAAAAGCAGACGGCGTGATGTTTGATGCAATGGTCATGTTCTCTCTGCACCCTCGTGAGAAGGACCGAAACAAATACTCAGACGCAAATCTCTCAGTTGACGTACAATATGCGAAGGGTTCTTGGACACTAAGTGCCTCCATTGACGAGCTGAACTTTGGGCTTTTAGGCAGCTATTTTGAAGATTCACTCTCCGATCCGTTTTTGGACATACTGGGTAAACTAACGCTTCGTGAGCTCGATATTTTCTACACCTTTGGTACTCCAAAAGGTAGTAAACTCTGCAAATCCTCGAGCTTTCTTATCAGTGCGGTTCTCCTTCTGGGAGATCTTGAGTTGGATCTCATTTATCAATATGCCAGTGCACTCGTGGGGAGTGGGAAGACGGCTGCTGAACTCAAACTTCCTAACAATCCGAAAGCTAATGCTGCCCCGACCGACGATACTAAGACGGAGTGGTCGTTTGAGGCTCACCTTCGATCAACAAATAAATCTGCCACAATAGGTATGGTGTCTGTCACTTTCTGAAATTGCAGAGGAGGTGTTAACCATGAACAGGAGATATTGCCGACTCATTTGTTGAAGGAGCATCACAAAGCCTTCCAGGTTTTGTCAGCCAGGTAAACATGAGATTGGGGGGCTTTCAATATTGAATGTAACCACTTTCTGATCTCTTACTCTAGATTTCCGTAACTCCTTCGGGCGATTCTACAGACCTGGTAACACTGAAAGCCCTGACCTCAGGCGAGGGATCACTTGCCTGCAGTCTTGAAATCCATGTTGGTATTTTTGATCTTACTCTGGTCCAAATCTCTAGTAAAGACGCTGCTACGAAACGCATCTTCCGCCTCACCGCTAATAAAATACCCATCATCGACTCTCTTCCTTTAGTCAAAGAACTACCACAGCCTTTCGATGCCCTTGTCTACCTCTGGGTCCTGGACTCAAGTGGGGTGGGATGGAGCAAGAGTGATTTGGAAAAGTTGAGTGTCCTAGAACTGAAGGCCCCTATCCTGACTAAAGATGTCTCTACGGCTAATGACCCTACGCGAATAACCATGAATACAGGCCATCGTTTCATGGTTATCGATGGTGGGAAGGTTGTTGTAGATCATAAATTCGGTGGGGCAGAGGAGAAACTGGGACCAGCAGAGCCAGATGAGGACACACCAGGGAAAGAAACCGGCGACAAGTCATCGAACGGCGAAGGTGCGGTTCAAAAATTGGAGGTCCCTCCTAGCAAAGGAGCCTTAGCGAAGAAGACGAAATTTTTAACTTTCAGCAACATCGGTCTTCAGTATAAGGATGGCGTGCTGTGGCTTATTCTTGATGCAACCCTTAGCCTTGGGCCTATCGAAATTTCCCTATTGGGCTTTGGGCTGGGACTCCCGATTGGCAAGCAATTCGAGAGCAAGGAGGATAAATCGGTCAAGAGCTTCACACTCAATGATATGCTCGATATAGTGAAACACATCGAATTCCAAATAAGCGGCCTTGGTGTCTCCTTCAACAGACCGCCTCTCCTCTTAGCAGGGGTCTTCGAACATGAAGTCACAGCTTTGGAGGACGCTTATCGGGGCGGCATTGCAGTTATGTTTGCGCCTTATGCCTTCCTTGCCGTGGGGCAGTACTCGATCGTGCACGACAAGGACGGAAACTCATACAAATCAGTCTTTGTTTTCGCGAAACTCATGGGACCACTTATCACCCTAGAATTTGCCGTCATATCGGGTGTGAGACTAGGATTTGGATACAATTCCTTGGTTCGATCACCAGCAATCTCTGAAATTACAGACTTCCCTTTCATCAGCGATGATGCAGCTAGTGGATCTGGGAACAATCCTATAGAGATGCTCAACGCGATGACAAAAGGCGCCAATGGAAAGGCTCCATGGGTCAGTGTCAAACAGGATTCTTACTGGTTTGCTGTGGGAATGACGATCACGGCGTTCGATCTTCTGCAAATAACAGCGGTTGCGTTACTTGCCTTCAAGTCAACAGGAGTCATTGCAAGCATATACGCCGATGCAGTCGCAAAAATGCCCTCAGAAGTGAGCAACGACGAGACCGATAAAATGATTCTCTTCGTGGAACTTGGGTAAGGATTACACTTGGAAATATCGATTGACATTCATTGCTGACTTCACCAGAATGGTCGCTGAAATGAACTTCGCCGAAGATTATTTCCGAGTAGAAGCATCTCTAGCACCGACCTCCTTCATACTTGTCCCTCAATGTCATCTGTACGGTGGTTTTGCACTTTGCTACTGGTATGGACGAAATCCACACGCGGGCGACTGGGTCTTCTCTGTTGGGGGTTACCACAAATCATTCAGCCCTCCTCTCTGGTATCCAGTACCATCTCGACTAGGTGTCAATTTCGGCATTGGTGGAGGCTTGTGTGTCAGGGCTGAAGCATATTTCGCCGTCACTCCAAAAGTTGTTATGGGTGGTGCAATGCTTCATGTGTCTCTAGACATTGGGCCTGTATCGGCTTACCTCGATGCCTCATTTGACGCGCTCATTAACCTTAATCCCCTCCACTACATTGCTGATATGAGAATATCGGTTGGTGTCACCTGCGATATCCATATCCTCTTCATCCATATTCATATCAGCGTGTCGATTGGAGCAGACCTCCACATTGAAGGGCCAGAATTTGGAGGAGTTGCACAGTAATTCATCGCTCTTCCCTTCCCCGTTTTACACAATACTGACTGTCCTCATAGTGTGGATTTCTACTTCTTCGGCTTTGATATTAGCTTTGGATCGCATCCAGATCCCCCAGGCCCAGTCCGTCTGGAAGATTTCTACGACATAGTCCATCGGGCAGGGCCACAGGAAGCTGATCAGAGCCAACAGAGTCGTGATGATCAAGCAGCTAATATACCTGAAACAATGAAGCACCTGAAATTCTGCCTAGAAGATGGGGCATTTCCCATGCCACAGGATGACAAACCTTCAAACCCATCGGACGGCAGCGATGGTAAAGATCCGCCAAATGCGGGTCTGGGGTCTCTGTGGCATGTCAAAGGAGGTTCTTTCCAATTCAGAATCGCGTGTGACTTTGCTATTTCTGAGGGCCAGGTCCAGGAGTCGGATATCCTTTATAGCGGAGTTCCAGGCCAGGACAAACTTGAGCCTATCTTCGCGAAGCCCATGTGGGTGACTAAGCATATCAATTCGAAACTGATTATCTCTGTCGTCAACCAAGAGCATGGCAAGCCCGTTGCAGGATTCAAGACCTCATTTGTCATTAAACCAGTCCCGTCGGCACTATGGGGAAGCTACAACCAGACTCACGACCCAGCGCACACGGACGATAAGCAGGCTATGATGGAACACCTTTTGTCCACGGCAGACGCAGTTCGCCCACTAGCCATGGCCGTCTCCTTGCATTCGCCTGATCCATATCTAGCCAGGTCACCAATCCCAGACTTCAATATAACCGAGGCAAGCAAGAAGCCAGTGTTCTCGACAGAAATAGGGCCTGACGGGCGAGCAACGGCAGCATGGCTCCTGGCACCTTCTGAGCCCACGCAGACTTTGTTCTCACCGGAAGCAGTCAACCAACCTGCGACATTGGAGGACCGAGCTCTCACCTGGAGTAAAACACGTACAAGTTGGGAACAATCGTTCAATCCACAGCTTGTTGGCGACGGCAAAGCCTCAGGGACAGGTATGCTTGGACTTGCTGCTGAGCTGCTGGGGTGGAATAAACCTGATCCAGCCCAACGTGAAGATGACAAACGTCTAAAGGGACCTAGGAAAGCGTGGGAGCTACGGGGTGCTTTACCGCACAAGCTTGTGGTTGGAAACGTTGAAGCAGATCAAAAAACCAGGGATGGAGGCTTGGAAGCGTTCTACCTCAACCTTCCACAATTCTGCGATGCAGTCATATGAGCTCTGAGAACACGTTGACCACACAGAAATAACAAATTAGTACTAATCCAGGTTTCATTTAATCGACAGCCATAGCTTAACTAGCTAGATCACGCAATCTAAGGCGTACCATAATCGAAATAAAGCAAACCAATCTCCAAAATATCACTGAATATACATTGAATCTTGACGATACCTTTTCAGATAACTTTGGTAAACCGGGGTAACCTCCACGCAGCTTGGGCAATGGTCGCGCCACAAAGAGCAAAAAACCAGCCCAGGCTAGCAAATACCGTCAACGCTCTACCCTGAGTCCACGGTTCGTGATCGTTTCCATCCTGGTTTTGCACCCCTTGCTCGCTTATTGTCCACTTGCCGTTATCAGGTGCACTCATGGTAAAAGCCAGCACGCCATAGAATTGAGCCAACACGGTCAATATTGCGCCTAAGACCAAGAATGTGACCCCTGATGCGTTTACGTATGGACTTAGAGGAGAGAGTACACGGTGGCGTCTCCCAGTTTTCGCCTTGGGGGTCGAGGGAGAAGTGTAACTGCCTTCTGTTGCCTCCGGCGCGGGTTTGGAGCCTCCAGACGGGACAGGAGCTTGAGTCTCATCTTCCGCGGCAGGAGAACCGTACAAAGCGGCTGCAGCCGCGGTCATGATCAAGGTGAAGAAGAAACCGATGCCTATCATGCTGGTTCCAGCAATGGAAAGGTTCCCCGCCAGATGAACCTGGTTGCAGAGCCTCGAATCGTATGTTGTCTGGGCAATTGAGGTATTCTTCGTGACTGAGGCCAACTCACAGCTGGTTTTGCCCTTTCCCCAAGCGGCATATCGGATGCATTGGACCACCGGAACCGTATAATTTGTGCCGTTGGGATAGCTCCGGGCCTGTTGGTGGACCTGGTCACATATTTGAAACGGTGATCGATACTGCGTGTACAGGGTGTTCTCGAAAAATGTGTCGAGGTCGTCATAAACGTGCCGATGTGACCAGTCTCTCGAAGTCGTCGAGGTCAGACTAAAGGCGAATGCCAGGACGGCGAATATCAAGGGTAGAAATGGGAGCACCAAGACCAATATTCTCGCCATAGTGGATAGCGTGGACTCCGATGTGGGAGAATCTCCGATAGTATTCACAACGGATTTGATTGACGCTGGTCTGGGGTAATTTCAAGGAATGAGATAAGGACAAGAGCGAGTACTCGACGTCGTGCGGATTTGACTACGGATAACGATGCCACGTCGCCATATCACGAGTTGGTGATACTATCAGGGGTGGAAGCGATTCTGATCTCGAGCGATGTAAAAGGGAACCGGTCAATAAACTCCAGCTAGTTTAGAGCGGCTGATATTTAGAAGGCGGGATGGCAAGGCGGGCGGGGCTTGAGCCGAAATGGTAACACCCGCATCTTGTTCAGCCAGCCTCACGACCTTTCTCCTCATGGCCTTCCAACGATGGTCACCACAGTAAAAGGAAAGAAAGTGTTGAGAAGTTTAAAAGTCAAGCCTTCAACTGCTTCAAGCCCCCGATGATCAGCTTCAACCTAAAAAGTGAAGAAGCATTGACCCGAGCTGCAGGCTTCCGGGGCTGAGGTCGACGTTGACCAATTGTTCCTCAGTCAAGCTTTGGACAAGAGTATGTAGCTCGGTTCCCAAGTCCTTTGACTAGAAGCAGCGTTTGCCAGGGTCCCCAAGCCCAGCCAGCCACCCCCTCAACTCAAACACCATTTCAGATAAGTGCAAAAGCCATGCAGAAAGCCTTCTGCGTGACTAGTCCATACCACTCAGCCTGCGTTTCAATACCGTCCAACCTCTGGGTCTGGGTCCTAATTCGGTCCTCAGCCGACGACCACGATGTCCAAACCCTGGAACGGTAGAAGGGTGCTGGATTTGAGGTTCCTTTCCCTACTTCCGCGGCAGCAGGGAAGATAGTGAATCTCTATCAGAGCAGTACGGCTGTGAGGTTCCAGTGTCAAACCCTTTGAAAGATTCGTGGTCGAATTCTAGTATCTGCCGGTTCAACAATGTGTTGAGGTTTTAGGACGGTTGATACTTGATAGTGACAAAAGCGGCCCTTTCCTGTCCGTCAATATGGTAGCATTTGCGGGGACACCGCAGCAGCTACCATTGCAACATTTACAATTACGTCTCGCTGCCAGTAATGACCAAGATGGGGGAAAGAAACCAGCAGCACCGGAGGACGACGCATATCATGGTCTGGGCCCGGTTGCGCGCAATAGGATGAGGCTTTACTCCTTCTACAAGCCGTCTCTTCAGGCAGGAACTTACAGCATCTTTGCTGAACAGCAGATCGAGATCACCGACACGGAAGGCTTGGATACTCTCAAGGACAAGGATGGGAAGCCCGCAAAACTTCGAGTATGGAATCGGAAGGTTGATCCTCCCCCTCCACCTCCTCTAGCAACGACAACGGGCAACGGCAAACCGGTGGTATCAGATCCTTCGAAGCCCGCGCCTCCAGGCCCACCAGATGTTCCAAAGTTGCCAAAGCCGGAGCCGCAGATCTTCGCAGTCATGGCACCACAGTTCTCGCTCGATCCGAAGTTGGTTGACAGTTACTATCCGCCCGATGGCCATCAAGATGAAGCAAACATTCTCCCGCATATTTGTTTCAATGATCCTCACCTACCATGGGAGAGAGACGCCGGGAAGAAAGTCTACGGACTAAAAGATCCGGAACCGGGATCAGATCCTCCGATATTTCGTTCCATGGTTCCATGGCTTGCACTCCTCGTTTTCGATCCAAGAGAATTAAAACTGGACTCTGCAGACGAGGCAAAGGCGTTAGGGATGCCCAAATTTCAAGATCTCTCCCAAGTAGACATGAATTCCGCCGAAAATGCTCGTGGAACTTTTTCGATGAGTGTGAAAGACTACCTGACTTCGATCAAGTCAAGAGTTTTCTATGAAGCAGCGTATATGGACGACTCCACTGGAGAACTCGATACGCAAAAATGGACCGACTTTACAGACAATAATAGCGCAACCAATGTGATATTCCCAAAGAAGGACCTGTTCGTTCGTATGTTCAAGAACGCTAATGCTACAGTCCCAACGGACAAGATAGACAAGCTTTCGCCAGATGGTCCCCAGGACAAGCCTCCCAACCCTGTTCCTGCTCCTCCCGATACCACTACTCCTGCAGGCGGCACATCAGACAAGGTTGAGAGACCGGATAACATCGAGGCACATAAATATCTCGCGCATGTTCGGCATATCAATGCGACAGGATGTCCAGATGCCGGTATCGACCAGGAGGGGCTTTTCTCTGTCATCATTTCCTCTCGTACCGGAAGCATAGGTATAAACCAACCCACTCCTCAGATCTGTCACCTTGTCTCAATAGAACACATCGACTCGACCTTTGAGCTCATGCAGTCGGGGAAGCTCAACGCGGATTCTTCCATTAATCGTATTGGATTGGTTTCTCTGTTCTCCTGGATCTACATGGTACGTGCTTGAAGCTGATGATATAGGAGTCTAACTCGTAGACAGGGACTGCCCCCAAACCCGGTGAATTTTGTTACCTCCCTGACGAATGTGTTGTCGGGTCGACAATTATTACGTCCACCCGAGACTGCAATGTTAAAGTTAACAGCAGATATTCGTACGAAAGCATCGACCGATCCACAGGCAGCGAAAGTTGCAGGTCAACTACTTCATCGATTTTCCTTGGGCTATACCTTTGCCCGATGGCGAACAGAAACAGGCGAGGAAGTTGCTGCTTTCAACAGAGGTATCACTCCCCAACAAAGAACAAGGCCAATATATTACGCTAACGCTCTCGTCTAGGTCCACTTCTGCCTCAGCCAGTATCACGCCCCAAGGGACTGCCCGGGTTCTCAAACAACTCTAGACCATATCAAATCGTCGATCTCGGGACAGGATTGGCTGATTTGTCTTATTCTTCTGCCTGGGAGCTAGGGAAGATGCTGGCGATTTCCGATGGAGTCTTCAACGCTGCTCTGATGCGATTTAGGTCTGAGGTGCGTAATTTTGCCGAGAGCTTAGCCAGGAAGCAGGCGGCCAACATGCCGGATGCTGCAAAAGTTGTCAGGGAAATTGTACCTGGAGTGGGACAGATTGCAAGCAAAAGCAATGGAAACGTAGTGGAGCCTGCTCGGATGACGGGTGGCTCACAAGCACCAGTCCCACCACGGTTGGACGCAGCGCATATGGTTCAAAAGATGACCACGATCGCACAAGATAGGGTTGCCCACCTGGCTATAGCAGGAAATTCGATCTACGACGGTCTGTACAAGGACGGCAAGCCCAACAGCACAGACTGGACTATCATACACAATTGGGTTTACAACAAGATGTACTTATTGGATATCCCGGCTCACTATCTGATTCCGGATCCGACCTTCCTCCCTATCGAGTCTTTGCGCTTTTTCCATATTGACGACACTTGGATCGACTGTTTGCTTGACGGTGCGTTATCCGTTGCAAACCATCTCGATCGTGATAGTGATTGGATCAGACAAGCGATCAAGGCGACCCTTAATGTCTACTTAAGCACTCCATCAGATGGGATTGTGCCTCAGATACCCAGTTGTGGGTTCATCCTCCGCTCCGAAGTCGTCAAGGTGATGCCGGACATGAAGATTACGATAGAATGGTCCAATAAAGACGCCGTCGGTCATGAGCGTCACGAAATCTGTAGGTATACTCGGATGGATGATCAGACGATCATGGGGCTCTTTGATCGTCCCTTTGAGGAGCTAGAAGGAATAACACTGGCACAACCTCCTCATCAGCAAAACTTCTGCCTTGGGACAAATCTACAAATAAATCCGCCGACCTTGAACGTTGACCTGAAGCACCTATTTACTCAAAACGCTCCAGACGGTTCTTGGGATCCCCGCGATCAGGAAGACCCCCCTGGAGACACCGAGCATCGACTCGCTAACTGGATCAGCAACCTGCCGAAGGAGAGTGAAAGTCACAAATGGTATAACTTTGATCCAGAATCAAGAATGATGAATGTTTCGATTATGGCTGGGGCAATAAACACGTTCCTCAACAAGTATCAGCCACTTAAGCCGGGGATCTACAGTGATTCTGTTGCAAACGCTTGCGAGCTAGCATTGCAGCTGAACAACCCCAGCTACTATTTCTTTATACGGCCTCAAGTCCAGAACATGCAAAATACCGTCCGTGTGCGCAATATCTTCGGAGGGGACAACCCTATCGCAGACATACCTGTGGAAGATGATTCACAGGGGGCTAAATCTGACGACGCCCCGGACCCTGTCCCAGATCCCTCTTCAGGGGTTCTTGACCCGGCACAAGGCAGTCCTCAGTCAACAATACCCACGATGCCTACCGGGACGAAATCTCCTTCTCAACCAACGCGGATGACCACTATCGAGCTACCACCTGTTGTGGCTTCGCCTCAAAACCAGCTTGGACCTCTGAACTTGTCCTCTCAGTTCACACTTTCTATTTTCCCGGACTACAAGGGCCCACCGATCCCTTTCAAGGACAGTGCCTTCGACTCTGACGATTTCTGCCCAACTGCGCATCCTTTCCTCTACGACCTCGTTTTCAGTATCCGCAAGAGTCCCAAGGCGAGAGGAAGCCAGTTCCTGCTAAAAGAGATCCTGATCAACATTCCACACGAAGGAGCATTGACGCAAAAGCCACCAGAGGAGCCACTTCTGTTGTCGGACTACGACGGGCCCGGAGCGCGAATGCTGAGCAACCAACGATTCGTCATCTTCTTAAATCGAACTTCCAAATACATCACCGCACGCCTCATCCCCAGGAGTGGGCTAGACAATCTTTTTATACCGATCAATGACACTAGGACGAATGAAGTGACCTTTCGTCTTGCCGAGCCATATATTGCACCGATAGAGAAGGAGATTGGGGTCATGGTGAGAACGAACGGCATCGTCAAAAAGCGACCCCGGGCTCAGGCTAGCATAATGATGTACGAAAAGTATCAGACAACGGCAGGTGACAAGATAGTGCCGACACAATGGTTCGTGATTAAGAAGGACAACTTGAAGAAGGACCCTGGAGACTAATGCTCTCAAAGTATGCTAGTATGCTAGCATGTAATGTGGCATCTATAATAAGACAGGAATTCCTGAGAATAGGCTATACTCGCAAAGCGAATATCGAAAGAGGAAAGCATGCTCCGTATCCGCCGGCCTTCTTAGAAGGATCACGGCATCGTAGAACCATGAAGTTGGGGCATGATAGGGCGGCCCCTAGACTGTCGGAAAGACGAACCCACAGGCATGTGCAGAGCGTGATAATTGCTCTCGATGATAGTGGGGATGCCACTTGGGGGAAACGGATTAAGGCGTAATTACTATCGTCCACTCGTAGTTCATTCTACGTTTGTCTTTGCCCTGGTCGAAACTTTCCGCAGGTGCAGGGGCAGGTGCATTAGCTTCGAGCAACCATGAAAGTGGATGAAGGGCTTTTCAGCTCGCCACCAACCTTCTATCGACGTGGAGGGCTGTGATTTTACTCTGGTCCGGAGGGCATTCGGTCCAATATCCGAAATAGCATAGTCCGCAAGCATTTGTTAGGCTCTGGTGCTTTCCTTGGTTTAAAGTTGGTAGTGAAAGGCGAATATGGAAATCCGAGGCTTTGCCTGGTCAGGCCGTCATATACCAATATACATATGGTACTGCTGACTTTGCTATGATTTATCTATGGAAATTTGAAGATTGAGTCTTCATTTGACTCTTTAGTGACCAGTGAAATCGATCATAACGCCACAAATCGGTACTTTGATCAATCATACCTCAATATGCCGGTTATCCTTCGGGGAGTGCTGCCATTCGAGGTGCCGCCTTCTTTTGATCCCAATCGATTCTTGATCAATCATACAGGTACACCCGCGGGAATCAAGTACGCAACCTTGATATGATCTCAGATTCCCCTCGATACCGTGGTTTGCTGATCATATATTTGGGGTCTTTGTAGAAAACTCAGTGAGTCAATTTGCTGCTTCGTACACAGCGATGAGCTCCACCTGGAAGAGCCAATGGGCCCGGTGAGGACCGCAAGCATCAAAACCGAGGTTCTCGCTCTGCGCAGTGAAATGAGATACAGAGGTTTTGCTGCGGCGGAAGTAACGCGGAAGAAAGACGAATTGGTAGATTTACTGGCTTCAAGCCCTGGCGACAAGGCCAGGATACGCCCTCTAGTGGAAAAGCTTCCCTGGCCTGATTTCATGCCAAACGCAACGACCAACGCGGTGACTGTCGTAATGAGACCTGATATGCAGAATCTAATATCTCCTGGTCTGGCAACCGGCTTCGCTATCCGCCGGGGTTTGGTAGCGACTGCCGCCCACGTTGTCGAGAGGTTTTTCGTAGGTGGGAGGGGCAATGAGCTGGAGGACATGAAAGTCATCTTCGGTCTATCAGATAGCGCAGGCACATACTTCGCCTGGGACATCAAGCGGTATCTCGCGTCCAAGTCGAAGTGGCCTCGAGTTTTGGTACTGACGTGACCTTAGAGTAATCCATTCGACAGGAGCCACCGTTTCAGGCCCCATTGACGATCCACAGAGACTCGAGGTAGATCCGAGTCTCTCCTATCCAGATTTTGCAGTGCTCGAACTCGATGTGCCGGACGGGGTGCATTTTCCGCCTCCTCTAGTTCTACAGAAATATCCTGCAACCAAAGGGCTGCCAGTCCATGCTATTGGTCATCCGGGTGGTGCGCCGTTGGTTGGGGTGAAAAACGGGCAGATCACTGCAACAACAGAGGTAACTAGGGACATGTTCAAGAATCAGGCGTTCAAACAGTGAGTTGATTTACCCCTGTCAATGAGAGCGTGTTCTAACATGGGAGGGGAACGTTGGGTATCGAGCTAGATAGTTTCCCAGGTAAGCATTCTCTCATATCTTTCACATTTTTCCACCGCTACTTTTGGGCTCCATAGTTAAGCTCTGACAGGAAACTCGGGCGGCCCCATCATGCGTGCAGATGACAACAGAGTAGTAGGCTTGTTTCAATGTGCGTTCAATCCCGGATTTGCCCTCGCCCTATACATAGACCCCACAGACCGGTCAAAACTAGACACTGCTCTCCGAAGGTTGGTGACCCGACTCTTTGGAAGCTCTGCACAGGCACGTCAGCTGGTGGATTCTTTCAGCAGGAGGGGTTTCACAGACAATTTCAGCCAACTGTGCCTATATAGCGGCAACAGCATGCCCAGATCTGGATCGAATACCTGGACACTGAGCAAGGTGCCAAGTACAAGTGTTACAATCGCTGCCTTTGAAAAGATCTGTCGGAGCGACATCGCTGCGCACCTGAACGGGAGCTTTAAGGATTTCACGATCCAGTCACCCGATGTGATGAACGAAGACCGAAAGCACCCTGGGGGAGAAGTCAATATCGCCCTCTCGGTAAAACTTCTTCCTGGGACTTCCAACTCCGCGAGGTTGCCGTACAATCTCAGATTACATCTCCATTATCGAAGCTTCGAAGGAGCTGACGGCGGAAGACCAGAGATTTTCCGGTATACCTTTGATGCGAAACCTGGAATGGGGCTTGCGGATTCCTTTCGACCTAGTGAACAAGTGAGACTGCCCGTGATTTCAACAGGAGAGTCGTCGGGCGAAGACAGCGAACGGTTCCTGAGGGCGAAGGAGGGGCTGTATGGATGGACAGCAATCACCGTTAGCCGAGTTTCGAGGGACGTGGTCGCGGAGGGGACAGAGCAACCTGCTGTTAGACCACCACCTGACAACACACAGCCGAGAGTAGCAACTGGCTCGATACGAGTTGAGTACAAGTTTTCGGGTGACAGAACTGCCGCATGGCACAGCAGATTTAGGACAGGGCCGGGAACGATCCCACTGCCACCGCCCGCGCTATACTTTACCACCACGCTCACGTTCAATGAGGTGCAAACTGCACGAACAGCCTCGTGGTGGGACGAGCGCTGGGATCATGACAGTCCGACTTGGATCGTAAGTAATGCCTCATTCCAATTCCATCTTGGCTGTAACGTTGACTGGAGATGTTAGGCGTTTATCGGCTCCAGAGACCCCGCAAAAAGTAGTGAAGCCGTATGGAGGGGCCCATTGGAAGAAAGTGTATGGCAGGAAGGGGAAGATGATGCGTTGAATTTCTTTGTCGAGGGATTGGATCCGAGCTCCCTTTTCGGGGATTTGAGCAACGAAGAAGTGAATGTCCCGTCACCAGCATTCAATCAATAGTGGCTGGGTGAACTCTGTTGGGCATAGCCTACAGACAGGCGGGAGAGCGAAGCCCATCGTTTCATAATTCAGAGTCTGTCGTTCGCGTGCCTGGTATCATGTACATTGGTACCCCTATGCAGGAATGAAGCGAGTACTTTGGGTACTAATAATACGTTCTGAGACTATCGACGAGTACCCGTACGCATTAGGCAGGTAGTGCGAGCGACTAGTATTGTGCTAATGTCTTGGCGCAGCACGTGATTACGCATGAGTGGATCCCCAAAGGGCGGCGTCAGCAGCTACCCAAATGTGGCTGGGCGTTCAATGATCTTGGAACTTGGACTCCATCCAGACGCAAGTAAACGCCGCACAGTGGGCACGCATCAGATAGCCGCCCACCAGTGCCACCACCAGTCACTTCTGTGCCTGGGGCTCCCTCTGTGTTGGGTCGCAACTTGACCTTGAAGACATCATGCTGCAGCCTCTCTCAAAGAAGTCATATTGCTGTTGAGAAAGACAGCCTTCTGAATTCCGCCTACCTAGGTATATAGGTAGGTATTGATGCGTGACCCCTCCTCTCAACCCACCCCCTCCACGCCGACAGCATGCCACCCTTCCCCGGCGAAGAAACGTTAGCTACGGTGTGAGTATCCTGTATAGCTTCGACAAATCATCCAGTTCTGACAGCATCTCGTCATATGCAGGTTTGTCGACGTGCACAGTTACTTCGCCGCTCCCAGTCCCAGGCCCTTCCTCCATCGATTTGACAAGTCATCTTACTTCTATATCTACTATAACTCTACCCGGCACACCACCCGCATCGAAATTGCCCTCCACCCTGGTACTCCAGACCAGGCAGCGTTCAATGGCTATCTCGATACTGTCAAGATCTCCAATAACTCGCGCTTTCCTACCCAGGTGACATTGGAGGTCGATGGGGGTTCTCAGTCTGACGCTTCGCCCTCCTCTGCTCGCGGAAGGGATCCAGACGAATGGCGCTTGGAGAGTGCGGACCCCAGAGATACTGGGACCACCAAATACAGATTGCATACGATCGATTTCTATTTCTGGATGCAAGAGGATGCGAAGCTGATATTGGATATCTTCAAGAGGCTGTTGGATCGTCGTCAGCTGGATTTGGATGAAGTCGAACCAGAGCCAGAGCCAGAGCCGGACCACCACGATATGGTCAGCCCTGTCGTCCAAAATCTGGAGAATGTTGCCATATCAGACCCAGCATATCATAGGGAGAAACACCAGGAGGCCGCCATACCGCAACCTCATGGCGTGCAACTGCCACCACCCCCTCCTCAGACAATGCAGGCTCCACCTCAGCCTCAGCAACCCGTTCAAGCTCCTCTCAACGCTGTTGGAAACGTGGAGCCCTCTGTGAAGAGCTCACAGCCAGAGCAAAACTATACCCCTCTGGCTTACAACCCAGCGGCTCCTGCCGCGCCAGAGCCAATTGCTCATCGGGAGGACACTCCACCTCCTGTGGATGGTTTGGAGGGAACCGGCCTTTCGGCGGCAATGCATGACAATCCGTACGCGCATCAACAGCAGCAGCAGCACTACGGAGTCCCCCCAGGCCCTCAACCAAACGCATACGGGCATTATGGCTCTCCCCCTCCAGGCCAGTCTTATGGACCTCATGCTACCAGCCCCGCGCCTCCCT
>Ga0105239_10002908_pt1 | contig 21392 bp, 8 predicted proteins | sample KBSC44metaG_FD_92761 | JGI IMG/M metagenome (GOLD analysis project Ga0105239, IMG submission 92761) | Corn rhizosphere microbial communities from Kellogg Biological Station, Michigan, USA - KBS C4-4 metaG | ecosystem: Host-associated > Plants > Roots > Rhizosphere > Soil | place: Michigan, USA... | reverse complement strand
GCGCGTGGCGCGCGAAGTCGGTACCGACGGTAAGCTTGGCGGTCAGGCGCAGGTGCCGGGCGTCGCTGGTACGTGGAAGGATTTGACCGACAACGTGAACTTCATGGCGTCGAACCTGACCGCACAGGTCCGCAACATCGCCGAGGTCGCGACCGCCATCGCCGGCGGCGATCTTTCGAAGAAGATCACCGTGGACGTGCGCGGTGAAATCCTGCTGCTCAAGGAGACGCTGAACACGATGGTGGAACAGCTTCGCTCCTTCGCGGGTGAGGTGACCCGTGTGGCGCGCGAAGTCGGTACCGATGGCCGTCTCGGCGGTCAGGCGGTCGTGCCGGGCGTCGATGGCACCTGGAAAGACTTGACCGACTCCGTGAACTCGATGGCGGGCAATTTGACCGCCCAGGTTCGTAACATCGCCGAAGTGACGACCGCCGTGGCGCGCGGCGACCTTTCGCGCAAGATCACTGTGGACGTGAAGGGCGAGATTCTCGAACTCAAGAACACTATCAACACCATGGTGGACCAGCTCAACGCCTTCGCCTCGGAAGTGACGCGCGTGGCGCGCGAAGTGGGTACCGAAGGAAAGCTCGGCGGCCAGGCCGCCGTGCCGGGCGTGGCGGGTACTTGGAAGGACCTTACCGACACCGTGAACGTCATGGCGGCGAACCTGACCGAACAGGTGCGCGGCATCGTGAAAGTCGTGACCGCGGTGGCCGACGGCGAGCTCAAGCAGAACCTCACCGTGAAATCGAAGGGCGAGGTGGCGGCGCTGGCCGAAACCATCAACAACATGACCGAAACGCTTGCGACCTTCGCGGACCAGGTGACGACGGTGGCGCGCGAAGTGGGCGTGGAAGGCCGTCTCGGCGGACAGGCGAACGTGCCGGGTGCCTCGGGCACATGGAAGGATCTGACCGGCAACGTGAACCTCTTGGCCGCCAACCTGACCACCCAGGTGCGCGCCATCGCCGAAGTGGCGACTGCCGTGACCAAAGGCGACCTGACGCGCTCGATTCAGGTCGACGCCAACGGCGAGGTTGCCGAACTCAAGGACAACATCAACACTATGATCGGCAATCTGCGTCTCACGACCGAGCGCAACACCGAGCAGGACTGGCTCAAGACCAACCTCGCGAAGTTCTCCAACATGCTGCAGGGGCGCCGCGATATCTCCACTGTGGCCAAGACACTGCTCGACGAGCTGACCCCGCTGGTCGAAGCACAACTGGGCGTCATCTATCAGATGGACACGTCCGATAACCCCAGGCTCCAATTGGTCTCGTCGTATGCCGACCACGCTGTCGACGGTCACAAGAAGACGATCCGCCTCGGCGAAGGGCTGATTGGGCAATGCGCCGTAAACAAGCAGCCTCTGTTGATCACCAACGTCCAGAATGCCGTTCCGATCACCTCGGCGCTGCTGGACATGACGCCCAAAAACATCATCGTCCTGCCCGTCCTGTTCGAGAACGAGGTCAAGGCCGTCATCGAACTTTCCTCGCTTACCAGCTTTACGGAATTGCAGATCGCGTTCCTCGAGCAATTGACGGCCAACATCGGTATCGTTCTCAACTCAATTGAAGCGACGATGCAGACCGAAGGATTGCTCAAACAGTCGCAACAGCTCGCCACCGAGCTTCAAACCCAACAAAGGGAATTGCAGCAGACCAACGAGCAGCTCGAACAGAAGGCCCGCGAGCTCGCCGAGCAAAACGTCGAGGTGGAACGCAAGAACCAGGAAATCGAACAGGCCCGGCGCGCGGTGGAAGAAAAGGCGGCCGAACTCGCACTCACATCCAAGTATAAGTCCGAGTTCCTCGCCAACATGTCGCACGAACTGCGCACGCCGCTGAATTCGATCCTGATCCTCGGCCACCAGCTCACGGAAAACCCCGATCACAACCTGACGCCGAAGCAGGTCGAGTTTGCGCGCACCATTCACGGCGCGGGCACCGATCTGCTCAACCTCATCAGCGACATTCTCGATCTTTCCAAGATCGAGTCGGGCACGGTTACGGTCGAAGCCGAAGAAATCGTGTTCCAGAGCGTCGTCGACGCGGTGGCGCGGCCGTTCCGGCACGAGGCCGATACCCGCAACCTGAACTTCAAGGTCGAGGTCGACCCGCATCTCGATCGCACGATGCTGACCGATGCAAAGCGCCTGCAGCAGGTGTTGAAAAACCTGCTCTCCAACGCGTTCAAGTTCACAAGCCAGGGCGAGGTGCGGTTCCGGATTTCGTCGGTGTACGAGGGCTGGAGCCCGAGCCACCCGGTTCTTAGTCAGGCACCCGCCGTCGTCGCGTTCGAGGTGTCGGACACCGGCATCGGCATTCCGGCGGAAAAGCAGAAGCTGATCTTCGAAGCGTTCCAGCAGGCCGATGCCAGCACCAGCCGAAAGTACGGCGGCACGGGTCTCGGCTTGGCCATCAGTCGCGAGCTTTCGAACCTGCTCGGCGGCGAGATCCAGCTCCACAGCACGCCCGGTGCGGGCAGCACCTTCACGCTCTATCTGCCCGTTCGTTATGTCGGGGCGGCCAACAATGCCGTGCGCCCGATCGTGCAGACGGCCGCCGGCGCCAGAGTGGCACTCGCGGCTGCCCAGCCCGAGCGCGTGCTCGAACAGATTCCCGACGATCGCAACGACATCGAGCCCGGCGATACCACGCTCTTGATCGTGGAGGACGATCCTCACTACGCGCGCGTCATGGTGGATCTCGCGCATGACGAGGGATTCAAGGTTCTGGTCGCGTCGCGCGGCGAGGATGCGATCGAACTTGCGCTGGAGCACCGGCCGACCGCGGTGTCGCTCGATATTTTCCTGCCCGATATGCTTGGCTGGACGGTGCTCAATCAGCTCAAGCAAAATCCGCTGACCCGGCATATTCCGGTTCAGATCGTGACCTTGGACGAGGACCGCCAGCACGGCCTGACCTCAGGTGCCTTCTCGTTCGTCACCAAGCCGACCACCGCGGAAGGCGTGCAGGCAGCACTCAGCAAAGTTAAGGAATATGTCCGGCCCCGTCGCAAACGTCTGCTTGTCGTGGAGGACAATCCGGCCGAACAGATGAGCATTCGCGAATTGCTCGGTCATGACGATATCGAGATCGTGACCGCGGGTACCGGCGCGGAAGCCATCTCGGTCCTGCGCGAGAAGCCGGCCGATTGCATCGTACTAGATCTCAGGCTGCCTGATATTTCGGGCTTCGATCTGCTCGAGCAGTTCCGGAAGGACGATTCGCTGTCCGATATCCCGGTGGTGGTCTTCACGGGGCGCGAGCTTTCGGCGCAGGAAGAAGCGCAACTTCATACGATGGCCCGCAGCATCGTGGTCAAAGGCGTGGAGTCGCCGGAACGCCTGCTGGATGAGACCGCCCTGTTCCTGCATCGGGTGATCACCGATCTTCCGCCTGCGAAGCAGCGCATGCTGGAGCGCCTCACCAATTCCGACGAGGACCTTGTCGGACGCACTGTGCTGTTGGTCGACGACGATGCGCGCAACATCTTCGCGCTCTCGAGCGTTCTTGAACGCCGCGGCATGCAGGTGCTGACGGCCACCACAGGTGCCGATGCCATCAAGCTGGTGGAGGAAACGCCCGATCTCGCCATCGTGCTGATGGACATCATGATGCCGGAAATGGACGGCTATCAGACCACGGCGCGCATCCGCGAGAATCCGAAATTCCGGCGGCTTCCGATCATCGCGCTGACTGCCAAGGCGATGAAAGGCGACCGCGAGAAATGCCTGGAGGCCGGCGCCTCGGACTATCTTGCCAAGCCCGTGAATACCGAGCAGCTTCTTTCGGCGCTGCGCATGTGGCTGCACCGTTGAGGCTGTGATGGACGCCGATGACAGGGTCAACGTACTGCTGGTCGACGACCAGCCCGCCAAGCTCCTCAGCTACGAGGTGATGCTGGGCGATCTCGGCGAAAACCTGGTCAAGGTATCATCGGCGAAGGATGCGCTCGAATACCTGCTTAAGAACGACGTTGCAGTCATCCTCGTAGACGTCTGCATGCCGGAACTGGACGGGTTCGAACTTGCCCGGATGATCCGGGAGCATCCGCGTTATCAGCGCATATCGATCATCTTCATCTCCGCTATCCACGTCTCGGAGACGGACTATCTGCGCGGCTACAATGCCGGCGCGGTGGATTATGTGCCGGTACCGGTGGTGCCCGAGGTGCTGCGCGCCAAGGTCAAGGTATTCGCGGAGCTTTACCGCAAGACGCGGCAGCTCGAACGTCTGAATCGGGAGCTTGAAAGCCGCGTTTCCGAACGTACCGCCGCTCTGGAAGCGTCCAACACCCAACTGTTGCAGAGCGAGCAGGGGCGTTCGCTCGCCCTTGCCGCGGGCGACATGGGCTCGTGGAGCTACGATTTGGCGGCCGATCTCTGGACATGGGACGAGGGCCATCGCCGGATTTTCGGGGTCGACGAGTATTTTGCGCCGACGCTCGAAGCGATCCGGCGTGCGGTCCATCCGGACGACATAAAAACGCTCGGCACGGCTTTCACCGATCTGTCGCAATCGAGCAACAGCTGCCGAATGGAGTTCCGCGCTTTCCGTCCGAGCGGAGAAATGCGCTGGTGCTCCGCTGCTGCCGTAGCCAGCTTCGATGCAGAAGGTCTGATGTCGCGCGTGAGCGGGGTTACGACCGATATCACCGACCGCAAGGATGCCGAGACACGTCAGGCTTTGCTTGCCCGTGAAGTCGACCACCGTGCGCGCAATGCGCTCGCCGTCGTCCAGGCGATTGTCCGTCTTGCACGCGCCGATACGATCGAGGGCTATACCCAGGCAGTGGAAGGCCGGATTCGCGCGCTCGCGCAGACGCACGAATTGCTGTCGCAATCGCGCTGGCAGGGCGCCGATGTGCATCGGCTCGTGATGGAGGAGATCGCACCCTACCGGTCGACCGGCAGGATCAGGGCCGAAGGTCCCTCGATGATCGTAGCGCCCGAAACTGCGCAAACCGTGGCGCTCACATTGCACGAGCTCGCTACCAATGCGGCGAAATACGGTGCCCTGTCTTCGAAGGGCGGCGAACTGGATATCCGCTGGAAATTCGAGGACGGGCTGCTCAAGCTGACGTGGGACGAGCAGGGTGGCTCGCGTACCGGCAAGCCCGCGAAGACTGGCTTCGGGATGAAGATCATCCTCGCCAATTTCAGCTCGCAGCAGCGCGGTGGCGTGCATTTCGACTGGCGCAAGGAGGGTCTCCTTTGCACGATCGAAATCACGTGCGGCGCTGTTGCCGTGCCGCAACGTTCGGCGGGCGACCGCGCCTCGGCGAGCACGCCGCAACAGGGGCTCGCCTTCGGCAAGAAACTGCTGCTGGTCGAAGACGAGGCTCTGATCGGCACGCTGATTCACGATTTCCTCCTCGACTGGGGGTTCGAGCCCAGCGAGCCGTACCGGCGTCTGGGGGATGCGTTGGCGGCAGCGAAAAAAGAATCCTTTGACGGCGCGATCCTCGACATGAATCTCAATGGCGAGGCGGTCTATCCGCTGGCGGATTTTCTGGCATCGCGATCGATCCCGTTCGTTTTCCTCACCGGTTATGGCCAACAGTCGGTGGACCGGCGCTTCGCCGAATATCCTGTCCTGCAGAAGCCGGTCGAGCCGGAGATGCTCAGAGCGATTCTGCGCGGCGAGCCGGAGCGGTCCAAGGCCGTCGCATAAGGGAACTTCTGCTCGTCGCGGAACGTTCTAATCCGGCACTGTCGGCATTCCTGAGCATTCCGTGAAAAAGATCGTCTTCCCCGTTGCCTTGAGCGCGGCGCTTGTTCTGTGCGCCAGCATCGCCGTCGCTGCCGTCGCCGGAAAGGCCGGCGGCGGAAGCGCTGGCAATGGCATCGGCGGTACCAAAGAAATCATCCTCATTGCAGAGGTCGTGCTGCTTCTGCTGATCGGCCGGGGACTGGGCGAGATCATGCAGCGCATCGGCCAGCCTGCGGTGATCGGCAATCTGCTCGCGGGTCTCATCCTCGGGCCTTCGCTGTTCGGTTGGGTCTGGCCTGAGGCGCACAAGCTGATCTTTCCGAGTTCGCCCGAGATCAAGGGGTTGATCACTGGGCTGTCCGATATGGGCGTGCTGATGCTGCTGCTTTTGACCGGCATGGAGACGGATCTGAAGCTGGTGCGGAAGGTGGGCCTGCCGGCGATCGCGGTCACCGCCGCCGGCGTCGCCGTGCCGTTCGCTTGCGGTTTCTCCGCCGGTTTTTTCCTTCCTGATTCCCTGCTGCCGACGCAGGGCAGCAAACTGATTGCGTCGTTGTTTCTCGGCACCGCGCTGTCGATCTCCTCCATCAAGATCGTGGCGATGGTGGTGCGCGAGATGAATTTCATGCGCCGGAATCTCGGACAGATCATCGTCGCGTCCGCGATCATGGAGGACACGGTCGGCTGGGTGATCATTTCGATCACGCTCGGGATCGCCGGCGCCGGCGGTTTCGCGCTGGGTTCACTCGCCAAGACCGTGATCGGCACGATCGTGTTCCTGATCTTGAGTTATACGATCGGACGCAAGCTGGTGTTCTGGCTGATCCGGTGGGTCAACGACACCTTCGTCAGCGAATACGCCGTCGTCACCGCGATCCTGATCGTGATGTGTCTGATGGCGCTCACCACACAGGCGATCGGCGTGAACACGGTGCTCGGCGCGTTCGTGGCCGGCGTGCTGGTGGGCGAGTCGCCCATCCTCTCCGATCAGATTCAGAACGAGCTTCGCGGATTCATCACGGCCTTCATGATGCCGATCTTCTTCGGCATGTCGGGGCTTTCCGCCGACCTTACCATTCTCAAGGACCCGCATCTGGCCGTGCTTACGGTGGGCCTCATCGCCATCGCCAGCTTGGGCAAATTTACGGGCGCTTTCACGGGCGGAATCATGAGCGGTTTGTCGTCACGGGAATCGCTGGCACTCGGCTGCGGCATGAATGCGCGGGGCAGCACAGAGGTCATCGTGGCCACCATCGGCCTGACCATGGGGGCACTCACGCAAAACCTCTATACGATGATTGTCACCATGGCGGTGATCACCACGATGGCGATGCCGCCGATGCTGCGCTGGGGCCTGCGCCGTCTTCCTCTTGAGGGCGAGGAGAAAGCGAGGCTGGAGAAAGAAGAGCTCGATGCCAAGGGCTTTGTCGCACAGCTCGAACGCCTGCTCATCGCTGCCGACAAAAGTCCGAGCGGTGCGTTTGCAACCCGTCTCGCGGGTTTTCTCGCCGGACAAGGCGGTTTGCCGATAACCGTGCTGCAGCTCGACCGAAAAAAGCCGGATGCCCAAAACGGCGCCGACCTGCCGCTCAAAGAGATTGCGATCGAGGGCGCGAAAGAGGGCCACAAATCGGCGAAGGAGGACAAGGGCGACGAACGGCCGGAGCCGGTCGAGGTTTCCGCGCGCGCGGAACAGAAGATCGAAGAGGCCGTGCAGAAGGAAGCTCTCAAGGGCTACGACATGCTGTTCATCGGCCTCGAGAAGATGCATCGCCCCGATGGGACCCTCTCGGCGGCCGTTGGCCGCGCCGCAAAGGATTTTGAAGGCGCCATGACTCTCACAATCGCGGGCGAACGCCCCGAGAGCGTGGCTGGCGACCGCTTCAGCATTCTGGTTCCCGTCAACGGCACGGAGGCATCGCGTCGCGGCGCCGAGGTGGCATTCGCGCTCTCACCGACAAAGGAGAGCGAAGTGACAGCACTTCATATCGCCAGCCGCGCGGCGAGTGGTGGCGGGAAGCGTGGTTCCCGCCGTTCTTCCGGCCGGGCCCGGTCGGGGGCGGCGGTCATCAAGGATACCACTCAGCTTGCCAAACGTTATGGCTACGAACGGATCAACACCGCCGTTCGTACCGACGTGGCACCCGAGGACGCAATTATCGAGGAGGCAAAGAAGCGCAAAGCCAATGTGATCGTGATCGGCACGAGCCGGCGGGTGGGAGAAGGACTTTATCTGGGCCAGACCGTCGCCAATGTTCTGCAGAAATGGAAAGGCGCCATCGTGCTGGTGGTCTCGCCCTGAGGTAGGATGAAAATCATGGCCAAACTCTCGACTTATCACGCCAAGCGCGATTTCGGGCTGACCCGCGAACCCAAGGGCCGCGTCGAGCGCGGCGACAAGCACCGCTTCGTGATCCAGCGCCACGCTGCGACGCGGCTGCACTATGACCTCCGCCTGGAGCTTGGCGGCGTGTACAAGTCTTGGGCCGTGACCAAGACGCCATCGCTCGATCCGGCGGTGAAGCGGCTGGCCGTCGAGGTCGAAGATCACCCGGTCGAATACGGCACCTTCGAGGGCACGATACCCGAGGGGCAGTATGGTGGCGGCACTGTGCAGCTCTGGGATCGCGGCACATGGCAACCACAGGAGCGCGATCCGGAACGCGATCTCGCGAAGGGGCACCTGAAATTCGTACTCGACGGCGAGCGGATGAAAGGCAAATGGGCACTGATCCGCATGCGGGACGACGCGCGCCGCCCTGGCAAAAAAGTCCGCCACAACTGGCTTCTAATCAAGGAGATCGACGATGAAGCGCATCGCGGCGATGAAGGCGACGCGCTGACCAAAGAGGTGACCTCGGTCAAGACCGGCCGTACGCTCGATGAGATCGCTGCGAAATCCCGAAAGGTCTGGAACAGCAACCGCTCGGCAAAGGAAAATGTCGCCGCCAATCGTAAACCTGCCAAAAAGAAAGCCGCAGCAAAGCCGGCAAAGCGGCCCGCGAAAAAAAAGGTCGCGAAGAAAACCAGCGCAAAGCGCAAGCGCGCATGAAAATGCCGTCCTTCATTGCGCCGCAACTCGCGCGGTTGATGAAGGCGCCGCCGTCCGGCTCCAACTGGGTGCATGAGGTCAAGTTCGACGGCTATCGCATGCAGATGCGCGTGGAAGGCCACAAGGCGCGCCTGCGCACGCGCAAGGCGCTGGACTGGACGGAACGCTTTCCCGAGATCGCAAAGGATGGGCGCGCGCTCGCAGATTGCATCATCGATGGCGAGATCAGCGCGCTGAACAGCGAAGGCGCGAGCGATTTCGGGTTGCTGCAGACGGCGCTCTCCGATAAAAAAACCGGTGCGCTGATCTATTACGTGTTCGACTGCCTTTTCGCGAACGGCAGAAGTCTGGAACGAGAACCGCTCAGCGTGCGGAAGGAGACGCTCGAAAAGATTCTTACACCGCTTGCGCGTTCGAAGCGGATCCGCTTCGTGCCGCACTTCGAGTCATCCGGGAACGCCATGCTCGCGGCCGCCTGCAAGATGGACCTCGAAGGCGTTATCTCGAAGCGCCTGGATGCGCCCTATGTCTCCGGCCGGGCCGACAGCTGGACGAAGTCGAAATGCCGGGGCGGGCAGGAAGTCGTGATCGGCGCCTGGCGCGGCGCGCCGGGCAAGTTTCGCTCGCTGATGGTAGGCACCTTCCAGGACGGCAAGCTCGTCTATATGGGCCGCGTCGGAACCGGCTATAGCGGCAAGGTCGCCGCCGATCTGCTTCAGAAGCTGAAACCGCTCAAGCGCGCCACATCGCCGTTCTCCAGCGCACCGCCTCGTCTTCCGGACGTGAACTGGGTCGAACCGAAGCTGGTGGCCGAAATCGAATTCGAGAACGTGACATCGGATGGCCTGTTCCGGCAGGCGGAATTCAAGGGGCTGCGCCTCGATAAACCCGCCAGGGCCGTGGTGCCGGAAGTGCCAGCAGATGCGCCAGAGGAGAAAGTCATGCGAGCGAAAACGAAGAAAGCAGTGACGGGCGACGATGTGGTGCTGGGCATCACGATCAGCCATCCCGACAAGGAGCTGTGGCCGAAGTCGAAGCTCGGTCCGGCGATCACCAAACTCGATCTCGCGCGCTACATGGCGGATGCGGCGGAGCGCATGCTGCCGCATGTGAAGAACCGTCCGGTATCGGTCGTGCGCACGCCAGACGGAATCAATGGCGAGCAGTTTTTCCAGCGCCATGAACTCAAAGGCACGGCGGCGCCGATGCTCGCGATCAAGGTCAAAGGCGAGCCAAAACCTTATCTCGGTGTCGATACAGCAGAAGGCCTCGTCGCGCTGGCGCAGCAAGGCGTGACGGAGTTGCATCCCTGGGGCAGCAAACCGGGCGATCCCGAGACACCCGAGCGGGTCATCTTCGATCTTGATCCGGCGCCCGATGTGCCATTCGCGCGCGTGATCGCAGGCGCCAAGGAATTGAAAAAACGATTGGAGAAACTCGGGTTCACGCCTTTCGTTAAGACCACAGGCGGCAAGGGGCTGCACGTCGTAATCGCGATTAAAGGGGTGGATTGGGCCGGGGCGAAAGCGTTTGCCAAGGCGGTGGCGCTCGAAATGGAAGCGCAATCACCGGACCGCTATACCACCACCATCGCCAAGAAGGCGCGCCACGGAAAAATCTTTGTCGACTATCTGCGCAACGACAAGACCTCGACCGGGGTTGCGCCCTGGAGCCCGCGCGCGCGCGAAGGCGCCACAATCGCCGTGCCGCTTAACTGGAACGAACTCACCGCGCGGCTCGACCCCAAAAAGTTCACCATCGCAACTGCCGCAAAGCTTCTGAGGAAGCCCGATCCGTGGAAAGGGTTAGCGAAATCCGCGAAGCCCATCGCCGCGGCGATGCGCAAGCTTGGGAGCTGATCGCTATCAATGCGCAGCTGCGAGGCTGACGACACCTTTTGGCTTCGGTGACAGCCACACGCACACAGCCACGCCCGCGATGATCACGGCGAGCATCAGAAAGACCTGGTTGGTAGCCACCATCACGGCCTGGCTTTGCACGATATCGCTCAGGCTTTGCGTTGCCTGGGCGGACGACTGTCCATGCGCCTGCAACGTGGCAAGCGTGTCCTGCGGCTGGTGAAGTCTTCCCGCGAGATTGACACGCACATTCGTGGAGGTCTGGTCCCACACCGTGGTGACGAGCGCGGTGCCGAACGCGCCCGACATGGTGCGGATGAAATTGACCAGCCCCGCGGCCGAAGCCGTCTGCGCGGGTGGCACGGCCGCGACAGACAGCCCCATCAGCGGCACGAAGAACAGGGGAATGCCGATGCCGGTCAGCAATTGCGGCAGCACGAGCTGCCAATAGGTCACGTCGTGTGTGAAGGAGGTACGCCAGAAGGTCACGGCGGCCAGGATCGAAAGGCCTATCGACATCACCAGCCGCGGATCGACGCGCGAGATCGCCAGGGCGGCAACCGGCGCCACCATTACGCCGAGCACGCCTTGGAACGCCATCACATCGCCGGCCCAGGTCGCCGTGTAGCCCATGTTGGTCTGCAGCCATAAGGGAATGAGCACGACGGTGGCAAAGAACGCGCCGAAAGTGAACGCCATGGCGGCCGCCATCACGCTGAAGGTGCGGCTGCGAAAGACACTCAAATCCACGATCGGGTGTTCGTCCGTCAGCTCCCAGATCAGGAAGGCTATGAAGCCGATGGCGGCAATCACGGCCAACGATACGATGAAGGGTGATGCGAACCAGTCCTTCTCCTGTCCATTGTCGAGCAGGATTTGAAGTGCACCGATCCAGAGGATCAGAAGCCCGAGGCCGACATAGTCGACGGGCCGGTTGACCGTTTCGGTTTCATGCGCGCGAAACAGCCGCCACACGGCAAACGCTACGACGATTGCGATAGGAACGTTGATGTAGAACGCCCATGGCCAGCCGACGGAATCGGTGAGTGAGCCACCGATGAGCGGACCCGCGATCGGCGCCAGGATGGTCGTCATGGTCTGCAGCCCGAGTGCCATCTGCGCGCGATTAGGCGGTGTGACGCGTAATAGCAGCGTCTGCGAGATCGGCATCAGCGGTCCGCCGGAAAATCCTTGCAGCACGCGGAACACAACCAGCATCGACAGCGACGGTGCGAAGCCGCACAAAAGCGAAAACAACCCAAAGCATGCCGCGGCGACCACGAACACACGCACCGCGCCGAAGCGGGCCGCCAGCCACCCAGTCAAGGGGACCGTGATGGCTTCCGCGACCGCGTAGGATGTGATCACCCAAGTGCCTTCGTTCGGCGATACCGCCAGCGAACCGGCGATGTGCGGCACCGCGACATTCACGATGGTAAGGTCGAGCACCGCCATGAAGTTCGCGAGCGCGAGCAGGAAGATCGCGCCGAACAGCATGCCGCCATGGAGATGGTGGGCACTACCTCCTTGCGAGGGCGCGCTCATTGCGAAATGTCGATCGTGGTGGTCATCGAAAGCCCGACGCGCAGCGGATGCTGGGCGAGCTCGTTGGGATCGAGTGCCACACGCACAGGCAGGCGTTGCACAACCTTGATCCAGTTGCCGGTCGCGTTCTGTGCCGGAATCAGCGCGAACGCGGAGCCGGTGCCGCCGGAAAGACCCTCAACCCGCCCATGGAACACGACGTTCGATCCGTAGAGATCGGATGTGAGCGATACAGACTGACCCGGCCGGACATGCGTGAGCTGACCTTCCTTGAAATTGGCATCCACATACGCGGAATTGACCGGCACCACGCTCATCAGCGCTTGTCCCAACTGCACACGTTGCCCGATCTGGACATTCTTCTGCGCCACCACGCCATCGAACGGTGCGCGGATCACGGTGCGCGATAGGGCGAGCTTTGCGGTATCCAGCGCAGCCTTGGCGGCAAGCACCTCGGGATTGTGCGCGACATCGGTGCCGCGGATCAGCGCCTGTTGCGCGGCGAGCGCCTGCTGCGCCGCCGTGAGATTGGCGCGCGCCGTGTCATAGCTGTTGCGGTAGTCGGTCACCTGTTCGTTGGCAATCGCACCGGCCTTCGCCAGCGCCACTCGGCGGCCGTAGTCTTGGTTCGCGCGCGACACATCGGAATTGCGCGCCGTCACCTGTGCGGCCGCCTGCGCGGCGTTGGCGAAATACTGTTCGACGCGGCGGATGGTCTGCGCGTAGGTAGCCTCAGCCTGCTCGGAGGCGAGCTGGGCATCGGCGGGATCGATGCGTACCAGCACCTGACCGCGCTTCACATGCTTGGTGTCGCTAACGGTCACTTCGCTGACCGTGCCGTTGATCTGCGGCGTGATCTGCGCGCTGTCCGCGTTGACGTAGGCGTCGTCGGTCGAGATGTAGCGCTGGCCCACGATGTACCACCAGCTGCCATAGCCGAGGCCGGCCAGCACCAGCAGAACGCCAAAGCCGAGAAACAGCCGGTTGCGCAGGGTCTTCCTGCGCGCGGCTGGGTCGACGGAGGTCACCTTGCGTTCGTCGTGCAGGCTAACCGCGGGGTCTGCGAAGGCGGCGTTGGCCATCGGAATACTCCTTTGACTGAGGCATCAGCCGGGGCGCTAAAAGCTTTCCCCGGACGGCCCATTGTATTTACACACGAATTTCTATATGACCGTACCGTACGGTTGGAAGAATATAGCGAGCTTTGAGAGACGAAATCAAGATGAACCGTACGGTACGGTCATGCGCTGCATGCATGGCCTGCAATCCGGAGGACGTATGATGGCGGCCATGGAATCGGAGGCCATCGCCAGAACCGGGAAGGACGACCGCCGCGACGCGATCATCGCGATCGCGCAGCAGGTGTTCGCCGAGAACGGCTATGCCGGCACCTCGATGTCGCTGATCGCGGCCCGGGTCGGCGGCTCGAAGGGCACGCTCTACAACTACTTCAAGTCCAAGGAAGAGCTGTTCGTCGCGGTCGTCGAGCGCAAATGCGCACTCATCCAGCAGATGCTGAACCGGGCCGAGATGGAAAGCGGCGGCGATCTGCGCGCCACACTCCTCAGTTTCGGCGAACAGTTCGTCGCACTTCTCCTGAGTGACGAGTCGATCGAAACGTTCCGGTTGGCCACCGCGGAAGCAGAGCGCTTTCCGGAAATCGGACGCACGATCTATCAATCGGGTGTGCGCCAAAATCTGCGGCGCACGGCGGAATTCCTGGAGCACGCCAAGGAAGCGGGGCAACTGAAAGCCGACACCGACGTGTTCGTCGCCGCCGAGCAGTTCCTCGAACTCTGCATGGCCGGTATCCATCGCCGCCGGCTATGGAACGTCGCGAAGCCGACGCCTGAAGATATCCGCGTGAATGTCGCAAACGCCGTCTCGACCTTTATCCGGGCCTTCGGCGCGTAAGCTCTATCCTTTCGCCTTGCGCTTTGTGTGCGCCGTGCGCGCGGGAGCGGCTTTGCCCTTGTTCTTTAGGCTTTTCTTGAGTGCTTCCATCAGGTCGATGACGTTGCTTTCTTCGACCGGTTCGGCGGAGACGAGCTTCTCGCCCTTCTCCTTACGCCGGATGAGTTCGCGCAAAGCCGTCTCATAGCGGTCCTTGAACTTGTCCGGATCGAATGCGCCTTCCTGCTGGTCGATGATCTTGCGGGCAATCTCGATCATCCGCTTGTCGGGCTTTGCTGCCGGGACGGAATCGAACGCCTTCGACGGATCGATCACCTCGTCGCGCATGCGCAGTGTGTAGGCGAGGATGCCCTTGCCGCGGGGTTCCAGCGCCATCAGCCGCTCGCGCGTGTGCATGACCACGCGTCCGAGCGCGATGCGCCCCGCCTCTTCCAGCGCTTCGCGGATCACCACGAATGCCTCGATGCCGGAATCCTCGTTGGGCACGAGATAATAGGGATCGTTCCAGAACAGCCGGTCGATCTCGTCCTCGTCGACGAAGCGCTCGATCTCCAGCGCGTGCGTCGTTTCGAGTTTCACAGCATCCAATTCATCGGGCTCGATGATGATGTAGCGGTTCTTCTCGACTTCGTAGCCCTTCACCAGATCCTTGCGCTCCACCGGCCCGGTGTCGGGGTCGGTCGGCACCATGCGGATGCGGTTGTTGGTTTCCGGGTTGAGCAGATGGAACGAGATGTCATTGGTGCGGGAGGTCGCGTTGAAGAGCGCCACCGGACAGGAGACCAGCGACAGGCGCAGATGGCCCTGCCATATGGGGCGGTTGCTGAGCTTGGCTTCGCCACGCTCCAGGCTGGGCAATGCGGCGCTCCGTGTCGTGCGCTTGGCCGCCTTTTTCTTCCGTTTTGTCGCCATGATGGTGATCCTCGCGAATCCGAAACCGGCGTTCGGCGATTAGGTTCCAGCACCGGACGCCGCGGCGCGCGTTTGTGCCGACCGGATCCCCAATATCGCACGGATGCGGCAGGTTTTCCCGCGTCCGGAAAGTGCGATGCCGTCCGAAAAATCGACTTCCTGGCCGTCGACCAGAACGTCGATGAGGTCCGCGCCGGGGCCGTTCTCGACCATGATCTGGAACGTCGTGCCGTTGCGCCGGATCGTGGCCTCGAAACCGGGCCAGCCGCGTGGGATAGTCGGGCTGAGGAATAGGCGGTCGCCACGCAGCCGGAGGCCGAGGATGTATTCGATCACCGTTCTAAACATCCACCCCCCGGCACCCGTGTACCAGGTCCAGCCGCCGCGTCCCGCATTGGGCGCCTCGGAATAGACGTCACCGCAGGCGACATAGGGCTCGACGCGATAGCGCTCCGCTTCGGCACGCGTGCGCGCGTGGTTGACGGGATTGATCATCGAGAACAGATCGCGTGCGCGGTCGCCGTTGCCCATGATCGCGAACGCGATAATGCTCCACAACACGCCATGGGTATATTGCCCGCCATTCTCGCGGATGCCGGGCGGGTAGCCCTTGATATAGCCCGGATCGTGAATGCTGGCGGCGAAAGGCGGCGTGAACAGCGCGACCAGCTTGTCGTCGGGGCGCACGAGATATTTGTCGACCGCCTCCATCGCGCGTGCCGCCCGATCCGGGGGCGCGACGCCGGAGATCACGGCCCATGCCTGTGCGATGGAATCGATGCGGCATTCGCGATTGGTCGCGGAACCGAGCGCGAAGCCATCGTCGAAATAGGCGCGGCGATACCATGCGCCGTCCCAGCCATGGACTTCCAGCGCCTCGCGCAGTGCGGCCATGCGCACCATCCAGTTCGCGACGCGTCCGAAATCGCGCCGCTGCTCGGCAAACTTCACAAAGCGCGCGAGCGAGTCATGCAGGAACCAGCCGAGCCACACGCTCTCGCCTTTGCCCTCTTCGCCGACGCGATTCATGCCGTCGTTCCAGTCGCCTGTGCCCATGAGCGGAAGGCCATGGCTACCGGCCGCGAGCGAGGCGTCGAGCGCCAGTGCGCAGTGCTCGTAGAGTGTCGCGGTCTGATCGGAGTGCTCCGGCAGGAAGAACGCCTCGTGCTCGCCGTCGCGCAACACGGGGCCGGCCAGGAAGGCAAGTTGCTCATCGAGGATCGCCGCATCGCCGGTCACATCGACATAGTGCGACGCGATAAAAGCCAGCCACGATTTGTCGTCGGAGATCCGCGTGCGGATGCCCTTGCCGCTTTCCGGCAGCCACCAATGCTGGACGTCGCCTTCCGGGAACTGCCGTCCAGCCGCACGCAGCACCTGTTCGCGCGCCAGCGCGGGCCGCGTGTGGCAGAGCGCCATACTGTCCTGAAGCTGGTCGCGGAAACCGTAGGCGCCCGACACCTGATAGAAACCGGCGCGCGCCCACATCCGGCAGGCGAGAGCCTGATAGAGAAGCCAGCGATTGACCAGCAGGTCCATCGCGGTGTCGGGGGTGTGCACTTCGATGGCGCCGAGGGTGTCGTCCCAGAAGCGTTCTACCTCGGCGAAGACATCATCGAGATTTGCCGCGCGATATTTCTGCACGAGCGTGTGGGCCGCATCCTTGTCGGCGGCTTGACCGAACAGAAGGACAAGCTCGACTTCCTCTCCAGCGGCGAGCGTGATCTGTGTCTGCTGAACCGAACAGGAATCGAAGCCGGCGCCCACGCGGCCCGACAGCGGATCGTCGTTCAGCAAGGCAGCCGGGCATTCCTTCCGGCCATTGCGGCCAAGGAATTCACGCCGGTCGCCGGTCCATTTCGTCTGCTTGCCGGCCATGTCGGCGAAAACGACCCGGTTGCCGAATTCGGTGCTGGTTGGATTGCGCGCGGTCAGCACACGTGTGTTGGGATCGACTTCGGTCACGATGAAAGGTTGTGCCGCAGCGCGCGTCTGCCCCAGCACCAGATCGGCGAAATGGGTGACTGCCAGACGCCGCGCCCGTCCGGAACGGTTGACGATCTTCAGGCGCGATATACGAAGCGGATCCTCCAGCGGAACGAATTGCAGAAGATCGAGCGCGATACCACGGCCGTTGGTCTCGAACCTGGAATAGCCCTGGCCGTGGCGCGCGACATAGCTCATCGCCGGATCGGCAATGGGTGCCGCGGTTGCGGACCATAGATCGCCGGTCTGAAGGTCGTTCAGGTAGATCGCATCGCCGCTTTCGTTGCTGACCGGATCGTTCGACCACGGCGTGATGCGGTTTTGCTGGCTGTTCAGCGCCCAGCAGAAACCGGCGCCTTCGGCCGATGCCTGGAAGCCGAACTGGCGATTGGCGACGACGTTGACCCAAGGTGCAGGTGTCGGCTGAGCGTTGTCGACCGAGATCACATATTCGCGACCATCGGCACTGAACCCGCCATAGGTGTTGAAAAACTGAAGTTCCGATGGATTGAAGGGCTCCGGTGGGGTTTTACCGGGCGCGGGCTGATAGGTGGGCGGAGCTTTGCTGTTCTTTTCGGGCGCCATAAGCGGCGCAAGCTGGTCGACCAGCGTGCCGCGGCGCGCGTTGAGGTCGATCCGGGCTGCGGCACGCAATGCCAGCACCGCATCGCGCCCGATGAGATCGGAGCGCAGCATGTGGATTTGTCCCTGCGCGGACGTCGAGCCCTGATCGGCCATCCGTACGATGTTGTCGAGCGCGCGCTGCAGGTCCTGGGCATAGGAAGCCGGACGTTCGTTGAGAATGACGAGATCTACGCTGAGACCGCGCATCCGCCAGTAGTCGTGGGCGCGCAGCATCTGGCGCACGAAAGCAACGTCGTCTTCGTCGCTGACACGAACCAGAACGATGGGGATGTCGCCCGAAATGCCGAAAGGCCAGAGCGCGGTCTGCGCGGGTTGCGCGTGTTCGAGGATTTCGCGGCCGGCCCTTAAAGCCGCATCGGCATAGATCACGTAGTTCGCGAGCAATTGGAAATAATGCGAGTCGTTGCCCACGAGACCGAGGAACTGGATTTGCGATTGCGCGTGGGTGGCGGCCAGAGTCGCTGCGCGGTCGAACGCGATGGCGTCCTTGTGGCGGTCGACAAGCCCCATGATGTCTTCGCGCGACTCCGCAGCCATCGTCCAGAACGCGATGGTGACCGTGCGGCCGCGCGGAATGCGTACTCGCCGCCGGAGGCTGAAGACCGGATCGAGGACGGGGCCAGCACTGTTCGAAAGGGGCCATCCGCCGGTGATGGCCGCAGGGGACTTTGCATTGCGGTTGCGGCCGAGGAATTTGAACCGGTCGGTTTCGTACTGTACGTCACCAATGGACTCGCCTTCGACGACGCTCAAATGCGCCGCCCAGATCTGCGCGTCCGTCGGGCTGCGCGTCTGGCGCGTCGCGAGCAGTGCCCCGGTGTCGAAATCATATTCCGTGCGGACGAACAGTTTGGAGAAGGCAGGGTGGGCGTCGTCGTCGGCCGGACGCGCGAGGGCAAGCTCCATATAAGACGTGACCTCGATCTCACGCAGCCGTGTTCCGCTGTTGGTGATCGAGATGCGGCGGACTTCCACACAGTCCTCCGGCGACACGACGACATCCATCATGGTGGTCAGCAGGCTGTCATGACGCGTGATCGTGGCGCGATCTTCGGAGAAGACGGCTTCGTAGCTGTCCGCGTCCTGACCGGCGGGCTGGTAGCCCGCGGACCAGACTTTCTCGCTGCGCAAATCGCGCAGGTAGGTGAACGAGCCCCAATGGTCGCGCGTGACGTCTTCCTGCCAGCGGTTGATGTTCATGCCGCGCCACTGGCTGTAGCCGCCGCCAGCCGCGGTCAGCATCACATTGTATTCGCCGTTGGAAAGCAGGTTCGTACGCGGCACGAGCGTGTTCGGATTGTTGAACTTGCGCGGCGCCCGCGGTGCCGCATCGTAGACCGTGACGGCGCCCGTGTTCATTTCCGGTGGCAGGCGTGCCACCGAGACATCGCGCGGCATGCGTTCCTGGAGCAGAAGCTCTGTCGCCTTGACCATCGGCTCCGCGTGGAACCGCTCGCGCATCTGGCCCTGGAAGATCGCATCCGCGATGCCAAGGATCATCATGCCCTGATGATGCGCCATGTAGGAGCGGATGACAGCGCAGGTAGCGTTCTCCGGAAGACGCGCGCGCGTATAGTCGATCGCCTCGTACCAGCCGAAGACGCCAAGCGCACCGAGACGCGTGAGCCGGTCGAGATTCTTGCGTGCATCCCCAGGGCGGATCATGGCCGCCAGGCCCGTCGCGTATGGTGCGATGACGGTGTTCTCGCCGAGGCCGCGCTTGATGCCGAGATCGGGAACGCCAAACCCCGAATATTGATAGTTCTGGCTGCGGTCGCGCGCGTTGAACTGCGATTCCGAGATGCCCCAAGGCAGGCCGAGATCGGTGGCATAGGCGATCTGGCGCCGCACCGCGACCTTGTTGCTCAAAGCCAGGAGGCTTCCGGTCGGTTCGTGCATGACAAGGGACGGCATCAAATATTCGAACATCGACCCCGACCACGACTGGAGCGCGGATGCGCGGCCGAGTGGTGTCAGGGTGCGGCCGAGCCGGAACCAGTGGCGTGTGGGAATATCGCCCTTGGCGATGGCGAGGAAGCTCGCAAGCCGCGCTTCCGACGCGAGAAGATCGTAAGCGCCGGAATCACGCCGCTCGTCATCCACGTTGTAGCCGATGGAGAGCAGGTTGCGGTCTTTGTCGAACAGGAATTCAAACGTGGTTTCATCGACGATCAGGCCGCAGCGTTCGGCGATCTTCTGAGCGCGTGCAGTCAGATCGGCCTGGTCCAGTTCGACATCGCGCCTGTGGCTCGCCGACCAGTTGGAGAGCGCTTTGACCGCTTCGGCCAGAACTGCTGGTGCATCCTCCTGTGCGGAGACAGCGGCCCGGAGAGTCTCCGCCTGGCTGTGAATCTCGTCCAAAGCCACCGCGTCGAAGCCTTCCTCGCCGGTCTTTATCCAGGTTTCGAGGCGGGTAAGCGCTTCGTGAAGCTTGGCGTGTGGCTCGCCGATGCGGCCCGAGGGTCTGGCGACGGTTTCGCGCAGCAGATTGAGCGTGTCGCAGAATCCGGCACGGACGTTCGCGCTACGCGGAGGATTCTTCAGTTCGCCGCAGGCGTTCTTGATCGCGATCAGATCGCCGATGAGATTTCCGCTGTCGACCGTCGAGACATAGCGTGGGTCGAGCGGCTGCAGATTGCTTGTGTCGTACCAGTTGAGGAAATGGCCGCGGAATCGGGAGAGCTTCTGCAAGGTCGCAAGCGTCTGTTCGAGGCGCTCGACGGTTTCCACGGCCCCGATCCAGCCAAAATCGCGCGCTGCCAGAACGCTGCAGAGATAAAGGCCGATATTGGTGGGCGAGGTGCGATGCGCGACCACCGGCTGCGGATCCTCCTGGAAATTGTCCGGCGGCAGGAAGTTGTCTTCCGGCGTGACGAAGCGCTCGAAGAAGAGCCACGTCCGGCGTGCGGCGACGCGCAGGGATTCGCGGTCCGGCGGAGAAATCTGAAGATGCGGCTCGACATCGGGCGCCTGGCTGGCCCAGCGCGCTGTGATCGGCGAGAACGCCCATAGCGCCAGGAACGGGGTCGCCACCGCGAGGTTCTCGAGCGAGCGCGTGGCGACAGCCGCAAAGACCACAAGCGTGAACGAGATGCTTCCCAAAAGCTGCAGCGTGAGCGCCTGGACGGAACCGTCGCGGCGATAGGCGCTGTGCGCATAGGTCACCCATTCGAGCAGGTTTTTGCCGCTGACAAAGACGCGGAAGATCGAACGGAAGATGGCGTCGATCGAAAGATAGGCAACGCGCGCGAGGAACGAGACCGTGAACATGAGCTGCGTGAGGGCAAGAATCCCATCGCGCGCGAGATTCCGAAAATGCGTCCGGCGCGAATAACCCGAGCGCCGGGGAATGAGGCCCGCGAGCAGCGGAAGCAGCGGCGGCACCGCCACGACCGCAAGCATGAAGACAGTCCAGATCTCGGCGGCGCGCACGGGAAGCAGCCAGCCCAGGATCAGCGACAGGAGCAGGGCTGGGGCTGCGAGCGAGCGGCGCAGATTGTCGATCATCTTCCAGCGCCCGAGCGCCGGAAGATATGGCTTCTGAACGTCGGTGTGTTTGGACGTGCCGAAGCCGAAGATCCACGGCAGCAGCTGCCAGTCTCCGCGCATCCAGCGGTGCTGGCGCTGCAGCTCCACGTCGTAGCGGGTGGGGAATTCCTCAACGACCTCGACGTCAGAGGCCAGCGCTGCGCGCGCGAACGTGCCTTCGAGAAGATCGTGGCTCAGAACGGCGTTTTCGGGAATGCGCCGGTCGAG
>Ga0105239_10002906_pt1 | contig 21402 bp, 9 predicted proteins | sample KBSC44metaG_FD_92761 | JGI IMG/M metagenome (GOLD analysis project Ga0105239, IMG submission 92761) | Corn rhizosphere microbial communities from Kellogg Biological Station, Michigan, USA - KBS C4-4 metaG | ecosystem: Host-associated > Plants > Roots > Rhizosphere > Soil | place: Michigan, USA... | reverse complement strand
GGAGCGCAGAAGCCGACGGCGAAATCATGGAAGGCGCGTTCGGAATACAAGCGCTGGAAAAGCGTTTGACCACCTTCGGTAAGGAAGGCGATGCGGCGTTGACCGCCGATCTCGGATACCGGAGCGAGATATTTACAATCCTGCACGGTGATGCGGCTTGCCGTATTCAGGGCAAAGACGGCGGAGCCGGCAAAATGTTCGACGATGACCTGGCGGACCCAGGCGTCGCGGGTGTTCTCGATGGTGATGGCCATCCAGCTATGGGCTTCGTCCTTGGGATCCTGCCGGTCGTAGTCAGAGACGCAGCGGAGATTTTCGACGCCTACCTGTTCGATGCGGCCGGGCCATTGATAGGCGGCTACTCTGCCGCCCCCGTAGGCCGTATCGAGGGCCGTCGTGAGGGGGGCATCGATGGTAACGGTGTCACCATCGACAGCGGTGACGACGCGATCCCAAAAGACATCGCGCTGGCCCGGTTTCCAGCCGAGGGCGGAGATGCCGCCACCGAAAGTTTCCATCCCCAGCTGGTTTATCCAGTCTTCCGTGGAAGGCCGGTGGATGAGGATATGATCGCCTGGTCGGAATACATTGGCTTCGGCGAGACGGAAATGGCGGGCGTTGACGGAGACATAGGCGTCGGCGATAGGTATTTCTTTTTCGGTGCGCCGGTCGTTCCGACCGGCGATGCGGATGAGCGTGCGGCGGTCGTGGCCAGTGGCGCGGAGGATGGTGCCGTTCTCGCTCATGCCACTGCCGCGGAGGATAACACCGCTTTGGCGGATCACCAGGCTGCCTGAGATGTTGTAGGCGCCGGGCTGGAGTAACACCGCTCCCCGAATGCCGTTTTTATCGGGGGGAAGCCCACCAACGTAATCAATTGCTGCCTGAACCCGAAACGTCGCGTCACCGTCCTTTTGAGGAACGGTGACGCGGATGGGGGCATCGGGTATTGTGCTATCGCCGCCTTTGTAGCCACTGTAGGAGAAGTCCGGTATCCGGTCGCCTCGTTCGTCAGGGGCGTAGACCAGATGGCCTCCTTTGACGGCCACGGGCGGTGGCGGTTCGGGTGGTTTCTGTTTCTTCTGTGCTACTGACCAAAAGGGCAGCAGGGTTGCGAATACAATTGCGGATAATCGCATCATCTTATTTTACTTGCTTTTCGCCTTTTTTCGCAAGGGTGTTGAGCCAGACCTCAATGTTGCTATAGCCGCCGCCGTCTTTTGCGGGTTTTGCGGAGTCGGTCGGGTCCCTGGGGTTGAGGCCGTGGCTGGTTTCGTATTCATCGGGCAGACCGTCGTTGTCGGAATCTTTATAGGGCTTGCCCTGGTAGTTGGGGTATCCACCTACTTCGAATACGTCGGTGACGATCCCCTGCTTATACGAATCCTTTGGCAATTTACGAACATGGAACTGTGGAAGCGTATCCGTATTCACGTCTTTATAAGTTATTTTACCCGTTCTCACCTGTTCGACCACACGTGCGTCGACGGCATCGCGGTGCGGCAGGGTGGCGCCGACGTTGGCCAGGACGAATTGATAGGCCTGTTCGGTGGGCAGGATCGTCACGGAAGGCATGGGGAAGGGTTTGTCCACTTTCATATAGTCCTTGTAGACACTGGCGTCCTTTTCCTCGCCGATCTGTACGCCGCCGTTCCAGTTATCCTTTGTGATCTCGGGATACCCGTCCATGATATTTCCGTTGACATAGGCGCGGCCGAAATGAAGCTCCTTCAGTTTGCTACGGCCGGTCTCGGGTTTAAGAATACGGTGACCCACATTCTCGTTCCTGGGAGTGACGGGACCAGGCTTGAAATAGTTGTTGATGATGTTGAAGAGACTGGTATAGTCGCCGCCGTCCATGCTGCGATGATGCCAGTTGAAGACGACATTGTTGACGAAGTTGAAGACCCCGTTCCACCCAATAGAAGGATTACGGCCGGTATTATCGGCCCAGAGATTGCGGACCAGCATGCAATTCTCGCCACCCATCGTCGTTCCGAAGGCGTGGTTCCAGGTGTCAAGGGATTCGGCGGAGATACAGTTCTGAATAGTGATATTCACCGTACCCAGTTTCTCTTCCTTGGAGCCGTCGCCCGGGTCGAACATATGGCGATACATCGAGAAATTCTCGTCCAGCCCCCAGGAGGTGGACGTGTGGTCCACGATGACATTGCCTACCGGGTTGCCGCCCAGCGCGTCGTCGCGGCGGCCTACGTTGGTCTCGCCACGGCGGAAACGCATATAGCGGATGACGACGTCGTGGGTATTGACCCAGAAGGATTCGCCGGCGACGCAGATGCCGTCACCGGGTGCGGACTGGCCTTCGATCGTGATATAGGGAGCGCGGAGGATGATCGGGCTTTTCAAATGGATGATACCGGCTACGTTGAAGACCACGATTCGCGCGCCCCCTTGTTCCACCGCCCAGCGAAGGGTGCCGGGGCCTGAATCTTCCAGGCTGGATACTACCAGGACTTTTCCTCCATGACCGCCGAAACTGTGTGCTCCCCCACCCTCGGCGCCGGGAAAAGCGAGCAGGGATGACTGGGGAAGATCGGTAGGTCTGGCGGCCCAGGGAATATAGGGTTTGCCGTGTTTTGCATCGTTATCGATTGTGGGCCAGGCCACCTGCCAGGCGGAATCGCTCCGCCGGTTGGTTTCTTTTAACAGGGCTTCCGATTGGGCTTTGACGTCGTCTGGGATCGTTGGGTACTGGGCAGCCGCTGGGTTTGCGATGGCGAGGGCAGCTGCCGCGAGGGTTGCGATCGAAAAAATTCTTTTTTCCATTTTTAGAGCACTATTTGATTTGAACCGGGCTCCGCCCGGTTTGGTTTAACCGGACTCCGGCCGGTTTGGTTTATTTCGTTGGGTCAAAGGTGCCCACCCCTCCTGCATATAACCAGCCGATGGTCTGCTGTATGGCCGGCTCCTTGCTGATATTGCTGGACGGGATGGCATAAGCATAGTAGGTGGTCAGGAAGTTGATCGGGTTCTCATTGGTGATCGGGACGATCGTGTGTGTAAAATACTTGGTATAGTCCGAACCGTTGACATTGATCGTATCGACCGGAGCGACGCCGGTGGTTGCGTTGATCTTCTCCATATCGGAGACTTTATAGGACGATTTGAAAGCGACGACCATCTGCTGACGATAGCTGCCGTTCAACTGGTCAAAGGTGCGGGTACGCCGCAGATCGTCATAGCGTTTGCCTTCAAAAGCGAACTCAACCTCGCGTTCGTTGAGGATGGCGGTTTCCATCTGCCCCTGGCTCATGCCGGCTTGCAGGCCATAGAGCCCATCTGCATTGGCGGAAATGCCGGCCCTTTTCCGGATCTGCTCCAACAAGGTATAGGCCTGGGCCTGGTTACCGGTCATATTTGCGCACTCGGCCAGGTTCATCATCACCTCCGCGAAGCGAAGCTCGACCCAGAAGGTTTTGCCGAACTGGGAATTTACCGCGGACTGCGTGGTATCGATATTCTTGCGGCAGTAGAAGCCCGTGGCGGTAACATGACTTTTATCGACAGTGATATTGGTATACATCCATTGTTTGCGACCGGGAGTGTTACCCAGACCGTAAACGGCCCCATTGTATACGATGGTGGCGTAGAACCGGGGATCTCTATTCTTCCAGTAATATACGGAATCATAGGGTACGGTGCCGGAGGCTGCCGTGATGGGATAGCCGTCCTTCATCGGGAAGGCCGATACCAGGTTCCAGGTGGGGTTGTTGGTGGTGCCTCCGCTGCCCGCCGACTGAGAATACGGCCGGGTCACATTATCGTAGCTTTCATACTGGTTCCCACTGGCGTTGACCCCGTTGAAGGGGCGAAAGATGATGGGCTCGTGGTTGGCTCCATTTGAAACGTCGAGAGCGATCCGGGAGAAGTTGGAATAGAGCCCATAGCCATCGAGCGTGCAGGTGTCATAGGCATTCTGTGCGGCGGTATAGGCCGTCTGCCAGCGGGTCATATCAGCCTGCGGATTGAACTGGGGACTGGCCCAGGTCAGCAGCACCCTTGCCTTGAAGGCCAGGGCTGCGCCCCGGGTGATCCGGCCGAAGTCCGTTGCCGGCCAGGCGGCAGGGAGCACCGAGCAATGGTTGAGATCGGCCACGATACTGTCGATACAGGCGGATGTGGGGGTTCGCGCTACGTTGAGGGAATCGGCGATCCAGTCCTCAGGCTTTGTGATATAGGGGATACCGCCGTAGATCTTCAGGAGATCGAAGTAGATATACGCCCGCAGGAAGTAGGCCTGGGCCTTGATGACCGCCGTTTGGTTGGGTTTCAGGCCATAGTTGTCGATGTTGGTCAGGAGCATATTGATCCGCCGCATGTAAGGGTAGGCGCCGGCCGAGCCCGATGCAAAGAAATCGGTAACGGATTCGCTGGTCAGCTTACCCTGCAGGAGCGTCGTGGTCCCGCCGTTGCTTTCATCGCTGGTATTGTGGAACGAGGAAGGAAAGGTATTGGCGTTATTGTTAGCCGGCCACAGCGGCATAACGACGTTATACAAGGAGTTCAAATAGAGATTCGCCAGGGTCGTATCGGACCAGACCTCATCGGCAGGGAGGCCGTTGAAGTTCACCTTGTCAAGAATATGTTTGGTGCAGGAGCCGCCGGCAACAACCGTCAACGCCAGGAGTATATATGCAATCGTCTTTTTCATTTTTTGTACTTTTTTAATACTACAAGTTTACATTCAACCCAAAGGTCCAGGTGCGCAGGATCGGGTAGTCGGTGATCTGCCCGGAACGCGGGTCGCGGTATGGGGTTGGATTGATGATGGTCCAGAGATTCATCCCGGTCAGGTAGAGACGTGCTTCGGGTATCTTGTACCTGCCGACGAAAGCCTTGGGTAAGGACCAGGACAGCTGGAGGTTGTTGACGTATAGCGTGGTATTATCCCGCAGCCAGAAGGTGGATGCCTGGTTGGCGAACGGCGCGTAGATGGCGGGCAGCGTTGCGTCCGTCTTCCATGCCGTGTAAGAATGCTTCCACATATCCAGCCCGGCGGCGTCCTTTGTGGGTGGAGTGATGTCCACCTTGCTCAGGACCCGTTTGCCGCCCAGAGTAAGTGCGATGTTCGTCGAGATCCGCAGCCCTTTCCATTGCGCGCCCAGGATATATCCGAAGCTGGCGATGCTGTTGGAATGTTTGGCGATCTGCGTTTGATCATTGGCGTCGATCACCCCGTCGCCGTTCACGTCGACGAAGTTGAGATCGCCCGGGCGGAGGGAGTCACCATTGATGGTCCAACCGGGGTGCTTGGCGTACCAGGAGTTGACCTCGTCCTGCGAGCGTACGATGCCTGTCGACCTGTAGCCGCTGATCCCCAGATCGGTGGGCTTCCCGATGGGATATTTATAGCCTGTATCGGTGCCTGCGCTGTAATAGGTTCGGATGACCTTGTTGTTCCCGGCGACGGAGAAGCCGAAGTTGACGGTGGCGAAGACCGACCAGTCCTTGTTGATCCGCCCATTGTAGCCGATCTGGAACTCATCCCCCCAGGAGTTGAGGATGCCATAGTTGAAATTGGCAATGCTGCCGCCAAAGGTATTGGGCACGGAGGCGGTGGGAATATCCAGCATATCGTATTGGTGTTTGTACCAGAAGTCGACCGTAAAATGGAATTTGCGGTTGGCAAAGGTCCCGTCGAAACCCAGATCCTTCATGAGAGCCCGCTCCCAGGTGATCTCGGGGTTGGGCACTACAGTCGTCTGCAGGCCGTTGGCCCCATATTGTCCAGTGGTACCAAAGAGATAGCCGATGGGGTTGGAGGCGGAATAGACCTGGGACCAGGAGAACGAGGAAGTAGCGTCATTCCCTGTCAAGCCGACGTTGAGGCGAACCTTGAAATCGTTGATACCCGGGGCGAATTTTTGCCACCAGTTTTCATTGGAAGCGAGCCAGCCCACCGATACGGAGGGGAAGAAACCCCATTGGTGTGCGGTCGGGAATTGCGGCGAAGCATCATCCCGGAAAGCGGCCTGGAGCATATACTTATCGTTGTAGGTATAGGACAGGCGGCCCAGATAGCTTGCCCGGCCCGTGGAGGTCTGGTACCCTTCCGCATCCCAGTTGGCGCTGTTGGCCGAATAGGCGAAGTATTGGTCGACGCCCGGGATCACCTGGGTTTGGCGGTAGGATTTGAGATATTGTCCCAGCGTCTGGGCCTGTTCGGCGTAGACCGCAACATCGAGGTTGTGTTTCCCCCATACCCGTGCATATTGAATGCCTTCGGTAGCTTGCCAGTTCTTGGAATTGTTATAATATTCGGCCAGCTGATCGCTATTCGTGACCTTTTGAACGGAGCTTACCGTATCGTAGTACATCACATTCTGCGTACTTGTGGGGGTATTGGCACCGCCTGCGGTCTTGTTGGTGTGTACGCCGGGGGATTTGAAATTATAGGCATTATAAGGAACGAACCATTGTTTGGAGAAGTCATTGTAGGTGTTCCGGCCATACTGTCCGTGGATCGAGAGTCCTTTGATGAAGGGTATCTTATAGTTGACGGATAGATTGACATTAAAGGTCTCGGAATTATCATGCGTATAGGACCGCGACGCGATGAAAGGAAGCGGATTGAATTTGGTCGGGCTGTTGTAGAAGGGCAATCCGCCGGACGTTTCAGGGATAAAGCTGGGGGTTTGCAGCAGGCTGCCAACATACCCGTTTTCCTGGTCGGCCTGATCGGTGGTCGTGATCCCTTTGGGAACGGGTTGGTTGTTGTAGCCGACGTCATAACCGAGGGAGATATCCACGGTCAGGTCGTCGGTGACCTTGGCGTTGGCGCCCAGCAGAATGCCGTATTTGTTATGCGTGTCTTCGGGAAGGTTGCCGATCTCGTTGTAGTAGTTGCCGGCAGCAAAGAGGGTGATCTTGTCGGAGCCACCGCTTACGCTGACGTTATGACGGGTGGCATAGCCAGGTTTCCAGGTCCTGTCGAACCACATGTTTTGTTTGTTATGCGTTCTGTAGCGGATAGAATCCAGTTCCTGCTGAGTGTAGAGTTCGGTAGGAACGAATTTGTAGGGGTCATAGTTCTGTACCCAGTTGTTCAGCAGCAGGGCCTGGTCATAGCCATCGATCATCTTGGGCACTTTGGATGCGTTCTCAAAGATATAAGACCCCGAATAGCTGACGCGGGGTTTTCCCGGGCGGCCTCTCCTGGTGGTGACCAGCACGACGCCGTTTGCACCGCGGGCGCCATAGATGGTGGCGGCTGCGTCCTTCAGGAAGGTGATGCTCTCTACTTCAGAAGGATCGAGCAGATCGAAGGCCGTCTTGCCGGTGGGGTCGACCGATCCGGAGGCGGAGATGATGGGAACGAGCCCATCGATAACATACAGGGGATTTGTCGAGCCGCCGGTGGCGAAGGTCGTGGCGCCGCGGATGGTCAGGTTCGTGGTGGCGCCCGGTTTACCCGAGGTCTGGCTTACTCCTACGCCAGGGACCACATTGATCAGGGAGGTGGACATATTCATTGCCGGAACGTCTTCGAGCTCCTTACCCGATACGACGGCGACGGAACCCAGGACATTCGATCGCTTCTGTGTACCGTAGCCTACGACGATGACATCATCCATGGATTTGTTGGTGGCGGACATATTTACCGCCAGGGGCGCCGTGGAGTCGACCCTGACGCTCATGCTACCGAAGCCGATGTAGGAGAAGGTGAGGTATACCTCTTTCATCCTTGCGGGGGGGCTGATGGCGAAATAGCCATTGTTATCCGTGATGACCGCCGTGGTTGTCCCCTTGACCGTGACGGTAACCCCCATCATCGGTTCTTTGGTTTCTTTGTTATAGACATGACCAATTACGGTCTTTTTCTGCGCGTAGAGCATCGAATGATGCAAACACACGAGCAGCAGAATGAGTGAGGATCTTAGCAATCGCTTTACTGTCATATGGCATTTAGTTTTTCTACTTTTTCATACTGATCCCCTGAGCGGAGAGGTAGTTGTTGATCCGCCCTTTGTATTTGCCGAACCACTCGTGTTTCTTTTTTGAGGATTCGGCATCCATCGCGTGTTCGCGGGCTTCGATCAATGCGGACAGGATGTAGGCTTTTTGTTCGTCGTTCAGGTTCGGCAATTGTTGGTTATAGGCGCGATAGGTGACCTGGACAACGCCGTAGGTCATGCCATCTTTAACCTTATCGATCTGTTGCGGGGTCAGCTCCGTTGCCAATTTTTCGAGGTAAGCGGCGTGTAGTTTTGCAATTTTTGCATCGACGTCTTGCTGGACGATCTTACCACTATCCCTGTCCGTATAGAGGGTATTCAGGGCGCGGTATTGGTTGGCGACGATGGTACGGAGGCGAAGAAACGTGACGGAATCGGGCAGGCCAAGGGTGGTTACGATCTTTCCCGCACGTTCGGTGATCACCCTGATATAGGCGGTGTCTTCGTATGGTGTTGTTGCGGCAGTCTTGCTGGCGTAGGAGGGAGAAAAAGTGAATTGTAAGAGGGTGATACCCATAGCAAGCAAGCTGACCTTCATATGTCTTAACCGTTTAAGTGTTGGGATTTAAAGGTACAGGGCGCCGGAGGGGGAAACAATGTAAGGTTTAACTGAGTTGATGGAATATCTTACTATTTTACGGAGGTTTGGAGACAGCATAAGTTTTCGTAATTTCGGGAACACCAAAACCAAGCATATGTACAAGCTAACCGTTGCTGCCGTGGCGTTTGCCGTCACGCTTCCGTTCTTCTCTTATTCCCAGAATAATGATGACAATATGAAGGCTATGATGGCTGCGGCCACGCCGGGTGAGAACCAAAAGATGCTGGCCAAGTCGGCCGGGACCTGGACGGGGGCCGTGACGATGTGGATGCAGCCCGGCGCCCCGCCGACGACCTCCACGGCCACCGCCACCAATGAAATGATCATGGGCGGGCGCTATTTAAAGTCGACCAATACGGGAAACATGATGGGTATGCCCTTTGAAGGTGTCGGGATCAGCGGCTACGACAATGTCAAGAAGCAATTCGTGAATTCCTGGATCGACAATATGGGTACAGGGATCATGACGATGACCGGGACATGGGATGCCGCGACCAAGAGTATCAACTATACCGGTTCGATGGCGGACCCGGTGACCGGAAAAGACACCCCGTTCCGCGAGGTGTGGAAGTTCGTGGATGATGATCACCAGGTGCTGGAGATGTATTCTACCATGGATGGAAAGGAGGTCAAGAACATGGAAATCAAATTCACAAGGAAGTAATATCAAGACTAGCCGGTGGGAGGCCCGCGCCGCTGACGCGGAGTGTGATCCTGCCGGCTTTCTTTTTGGCCCGGACGATTGCAAGACAGAGCCCGTTGAAGGCTTTGTGGCGGGTGCCCCGGAACGACTCGAGATCGGCCTGGTAGCCATTATCCATCCCGGCGAGCGTGCCTTCGCCTGTGATGTCGACGCTGACCTGGGTGTCGGCATTGGGGACGAGGTACCCGTTGGCATCGAGGATGCGGATGGTGACATAGGCCAGGTCATTGCCGTCGGCGTGCAGGGTCGTTCTGTCGGCGATCAACTGGAGGCGGGCGGGGGCGCCGGCGGTGTGGACCTCTTCCTCTAGGATCGTTTTGCCGCGGAGGCGGGAGACGGCCTTTAGAACGCCCGGCTCGAAGGGGATACGCCATTGCACGTGGAGCTCGTCCCCCTCTTTTCGCTTTACGCCCAGGCTTTTCCCATTGAGGAATAGCTCGACCTCCGAGGCCTGGCTATAATAGGCCCAGACATCGACCATTTCTCCCGGCCGCCAGTTCCAATGGGGGAACAGGTGGAGGACGGGTTTGGAGGACCACTCGGACTGGTACAGATAATAGCTGTCCTTGGGGAAGCCGGCGAGGTCGACGATGCCGAAGTAGCTGCTGCGGGCCGGCCAGCGGTACGGAGTGGGCTCGCCGAGGTAGTCGAAGCCGGTCCACACAAAAAGGCCTGCTACAACCGGATTCCGTTTGGCAAGGCGCCAGGTCTCTTCATGCGTGGAACCCCAGTAGGCTGAAACATTGTCATAGGCTGAGACCGTGTAGTCCCGGTTTACGCCGACGGCAGGGACCTTGGCGGAGGTGGGCCAGCGGCGGATGCTGTCCGAGGGCATGTCGTAGTGTCCGCGGGTCTCCTCGGCGGAGGTCGTCTCGGTGGCGAGGAAGGGATGGCCGGGGAATTTCTGCAGGACCTCATCGTAGATCTGCTGGTGGTAGTTGAGGCCCATGACGTCGAGGACGCCGGCCTGCCAGATATTATTTTCGAGCGTGTCGGGTTCGGTCATGGCGGAGGTGACGGGACGGGTCGGGTCATTGGCCCTGACGATGGCCGTCAGCTCCTTTGTCAATTCGATGCCGCTTTTGTCGAATTGTTCGCGGATCTCGTTGCCGATGCTCCAGATGAAGACGCCGGGATGGTTGCGATCGCGCCGGACCTGGTCGGCCAGGTCGCGGCGATGCCATTGGGGGAAGTCGAGGGAATAGTCGAATTTGTTCTTTTTCTTTTGCCACATATCGAAGGCCTCGTCCATGACGAGGAAGCCCATTTCGTCGCAGAGGTCGAGGAATTCTGGGGCGGGGGGATTGTGCGAAGTGCGGATCGCGTTGCAGCCCATCTCCTTCAGGATCAGCAGCTGGCGGCGCATGCCGGCGGTGTTGACGGCGGCTCCGAGGGCGCCCAGGTCGTGGTGGAGGCAGACGCCTTTTATTTTGAGGTGACGATCGTTGAGAAGGAAGCCCTGGCGATTGTCGAAGTGAAAATCGCGGAGGCCGATGCGGGTGGATTGGCGGTCGATTAGTTTGGGACCCAGCATCAGGCGGGTCTCGAGGGTATACAGGTACGGCCGGTCGGGGGACCAGGCCTTCGGTCCGGTCAATACCAGGTCTTGCTGGACGGTACTGAGGGTATCGTTGACGGTATAGGGAAGTGAGCCAGTGGCGATCTGTCTGCCTTCGGCATCGTATACTGTCTGTTGGATGGTTACCGCTTGGGCTCCCTGAATTGCGCGGAGGGTAGTCGCGACGTGGAGGCGGCCTTGTCGTTCGCTGAGGCTTGCGGTGGAGGCCAGGATCCCCCATTGGTCGATAGTGACTGACGCGGCGGGCTGGATCTCGAGCCAGACGTGGCGGTAGATGCCTGAGCCGGTGTACCAGCGGGAATTGGGTTGGGCGGCGTTGTCAACCCTCACGGCGAGGACGTTGTCGGCGCCTTTTTTCAACCAGGGAGTGAGATCATAGCGGAAAGAGATATAGCCATTGGGGCGTTTGCCCAATTCCTGGCCATTGAGGAAGACGGTGCTGTTTCTGTAGACCCCGTCGAAGTCGATATAGACCTTATCCTTTGCGGTCGCCGGGAGTTTGAAGGTCTTACGATACCAGCCGATGCCGGCGGGGAGGCCGCCTTCCTGCTGGCCGGTGGAATTGTTCTGGCTGAACTCGCCTTCGATGGTCCAGTCGTGGGGGAGGTCGAGGCTGCGCCAGGGTTTGTCATTGAAGGCGGGCGTGGCGGCGGCGGGGACGTTTGCGGCCGACTCGCTTGTTTCCGGGATGTCGCCGAGGTGGAATTTCCATCCGGCGTCGAAATTGAGGCGCTGGTGCGGGTTATGGGCTGTCTCCGGGGTTTGGGGTGTCGCGGCATTTGAAAGCAATAAACAAATGCCTGCGGCATATAATATACGCATATACATTTCTACTGGAAGGTAAGAGGACTTTTTCCTTTGTCGGTGGAGGTAGCCAGAGCGATGCCGCGATTGCCTTTTTTGTCTACGGCACAATAGAAATGGTAAATAATACCTTTATCCTTGATGACAAAAGACTTGTGAGCAAAAACTTCATCGTAGGGTTCAGATGGTTCTATCAGGTCGGGGCCGGTCCAGTCCGTCCAATGCACGAGATCGTAGCTGCACGCGAAGCGGTTGAAGGCCGCGTGGGTGCCTTTCCAGAAGGCCCCGAAATAGAACAGGGCGTAAATATCGCCTATTTTTTGGATATACGGGTCACCGGTAATGCCTACGCTGTGATCGAGGATGGGATTTTTGCCGAAACGCTTCCAGTTGACCATGTCGTCTGATACGGCCATGCCGATGCGCTCCGCGCCTCGCCGTTTGTCGAGGCTATCGCCGTTGGCGTTATAATAGAGAATAAAGGGGTGGCCGGTGTGGCGCTGTGGATCGTGAACGACCCAACTTTTGTACATGGTGTGGTTGTCCCACCAGGATACTGTCGTGTCCTTTGGAGATAAGATTGGGTGGTTGAGACGTTGCCATTCGTGGGGTTCCCAGGGTTTTTTGGTTGTGAAGGCCATGCCGATGGAGAGGGTGCCGGCTTCATAACCCGTGGAGGTGCCGCCGAAGTAAGGCATCCAGTATTTGCCTTTGAATTTTAGCAGGGAGATGTAACCGGCTTTTTGGTTGGCGTCCCAGGTGGAATCGGAGAATGATAATATCCGGCCGGTGGTGGTCCAGTGGAGGAGGTCGGGGCTGGTGGCGAGCCAGGTTTCGTAGCCACGGCCGTCATAGATGATGTAGGACATGTACCAGGAATCGCCGTTACGGAATATCGAAGGACAGTCGAGCTTCCTGGATGGGTCGGGTGGGACAAGTACAAGGCCGTATTTGTGCGGTGTCTTTATCTGCTCGTAGATGGCGTCCATCGTCGTTTCGGGGACGGTATTGCCGGTTGTTGCGCGGAAGTTGTAGCCGCCGGAACCGACTTCGAAGACGGCCCAGGCGCTGTCGCGCCTTATCAGACGGATGTCCTTTTGACCGTCGAGGCGTTTCCAGCCTTGGGTGATGAGGGCGGTTTTTTTTGCGGGGAGCCAGATGGTGGCGACGGTGTTACCGGGGATGGTGACGTCGAGATCGAAGACATCTTTTGTCCGTTTCCAATGGGAACTTATTTGCCCATAGGGACTGTGATAGTCGGCGCCGGCCCATTGGATGTCGCCGACGGGTTCAGGCTTTATGGTGGTGTGGGCAGGGGTCGACCGGCCTTTTGTCGGGTTCGTGGGTGCGAGACTGTCGAGGGCGTGGATGCCGGCGAGGCCCTCGTAGAACCACTCGAGGAGGTGACCGAGCATCAGGTGGTTATTGGACACCGAGGGCAGGGCCTGCCAGGACTCGGTGAGGGCGGTGGCGCCTTTTGCGAGCTGATAGCCATAACCGGGGACGTCGGAGCGGTTGTTCATGGCATCAATGAGATCGGGGCGATGCTGCTGATCGAGGGTTTTGAGGAGATAACGGAAGCCGATATCACCTGCGGTGAGGCTATTGTTGTGCTGATGGAGATCGGCGACGATATTGGCGAAGGTCTTCTCACGGTATTGTGTTGGAACGATCCCGACATAGAGGGCCATGGCATTGGCGGCCTGGCTCCCGGTACCGATGTTACCGGTGTTCTTGTCAAAGAATTTTCCGTTGAACGCGGTTTTGACGAGTTCGGCTTGTTGCCGGTAGGTTTTGGCTGCTTCGGGTTGGCTGAGAAGTTCGGCGATGTGAGACATTATGGTCAGGTCGTAGTAGTAGATCGCGCTGGCGGTGATGCCTTGCGGCGTGTTTTGTGATAGCCCTGGATGCCTTGGACCCATATCATACCAGTCGCCGAGGCCCTGATAGAGGAGGTGGTTTTCTGTCTTGCGGTCCAGATACGCCATATATCGCTGCATCATGGGCCAGGCCTCTTCGAGGGCGGCTTTGTCCCCATACCATTGCCAGCAATACCAGGGAAGGAGGATCGCGCTACTGCCCCATTCGGGGGAATCGCGGAACGGTTTATCAAAGACTATGTATTCCGGGGCTATTTCGGGGATGAGGCCGCTGTCGGTCTGGGCGTCCATCATGTCGCGGATGACCTTGCGAACCAGTGAGGCGATGTCATAGCTATAGCGCATCGAGTTGCCCATGAGATGCGCCTCTTCGAGCCAGCCGAGCTTCTCGCGGTGCGGACAGTCGGTGAAGACGCTGGCGAGGTTGGACTGGATGGCCCAGTCGATGAGCGTGTCGATGCGGCGGAAGAGGACGTTGCTGGTGGTGAACTTCCCCGTACGTTCCGCGGCATTGCGGGTGTGGAGGCCCTCCAGCTTTGTGACGACGGGAAGGTTATCGGGGTTGGGTTCGCCGGCGGGGACGGCGCCGTCGAGCTGGAGATAACGGAAGCCATAGTAGGTGAAGCGCGGCTGCCAGGATTCGGCCTGGCCTCCTTTCAGCGTATACTCCCAATAGTAAGGTTTGCCGGTGGCCTTTTGGTTGGCGCTGTCACCTTGTGTGAGCTCGGCGGGGGTGATGCGGACGGTGGTGCCTTCCTTGCCGGTGAGGGTGATGGCGGCGATGCCGGAGGCGTTCTGGCCGAGATCGTATAGGTAGGATCGGCTATTGCGCTTTGTGATGTGTTGCGGGGTGAAGTGTTCGAATATCTTGAGTGGCTCGGCGGATTGCGCCTCGAGCCCGGGTGGGCCCTGGACGATAACGGCCGGGCGCCAGTCGACGGGATTTCCGGGCCGGGTGCCGGAGGCTTCAAGGCGGGCGTCATAGTCTTCACCGCCGTAGATGCTGGAATAGGTGATCGGGCCGGCGGCGGTTTGCCAGGTGGTGTCGGTGAGGATGTCTTTTGATGTGCCGTCCTTATATTCCAGCACAATGCGGGCGATGCATTTGGGCACGCCGTAGTTGGTGATCAGCTTGTGATAGCGTTTGCGGGGGACGTTGTAGAAGCCGTTGCCAAGGAGAATGGTCAGGGTGTTTGCGGCTTCATGTAGTTGCGGCGTCAGATCGAGGGCGGCATAGAGGGCCTTTTTGTCATAGGCGACCCAGCCGGGGTCGAGGAAGTGATCTCCGACGACCTTGTTGTTGAGACTACATTCAAAGTGACCGAGACCAGAGATGAAGGCGGTGGCGCGGAGCAGGGGTTTGTCGACGACGATCTCCTTTTTGAAGACAGGAAGCGTAGAGTCGCGGGCGATCCATTGGGCGCCCTGCCAGTCTTTTTCGGTGAGGAGACCGATCTGAAAGGAGTTGACGGCGCTGAGCTTTGAGCTGTCGTTGCGTTTTTCATCCCAGACCATCGCGCGCCAGTAGTAGGTGTGTCCGGGACTTAGGGCCGGGCCGTTGTAGGTGATGCCGATGCTGGTGGGACTTTCTTGTTTTTGGGTGTCGTAAAATGGGTTGGTGATGGTGTCTTTGTACAGAATGATGCGATAAGCCGACTGGGTAACGCCGTGGTGGGAGGAGGCGAGCTCCCAACTGAGTCTCGGCGTCAGCGTGCCGACGCCGAGAGGGTTTGTGCGGTATTCGGCCCGGAGGTTGACGAGTTTGATTTCCTGGGCGGTAGCTGTCGCAGTGAGGATGAGGAAGGCGATGGTAAGTAATCGGTTCATGGCTGTTTTATTGGACCTGCAGCTCGTCGATCTTTAGGTTTTCGTGTGTAGGGACGACAAGCGTTACGGTATAGCGGCCGGCGTTGATCATGGTGCCGGTAGTGGTGCTTATATAGTTCCATTTATTGGGCAGGCTCGTTTTGAGATGGACCGTTTCCGAGTAGATCAGCGTACTGTCGGGGAGCCGCACCTCGAGGGTTGCCGTCGTATCGGGATTTTCCCAGCGGTATTTAACCGTTAGAGCGTATTTGTCGCTGACGCCGACCTGGATATCCCATTGTGTTGTATCGCCCTTGTAGTTTGTTACGGGGCGGGTGTCATAGGCGGGTTCGAGATGATAGGTGGCGGTGTCGACGGAGGGCGGCGCAGGGCGTTGGTTCTTATCCTTTGTGGCGATGGCGATGGCAGAGATGACCGCCTGGCCGGCGGAAATTTTTGGGAAGTGGATGTCGAGCTTGTTTCCCTTGACGCGAACGTTGACGACCTTCTTCAGGGCTATTGCGCGACCGCCGGCTTCTTTCCAGATGTCAAGGTCCTTTATTACGGTTTCGTCGTTGACGGCCACATCGAACTGGCGCCAGCCGGTGCAGTCTGTTTTGGGGCTGCCGGTGCCGAGCCAGGGTTCGATGAAATAGAGTTCGACGCGGTATTCGCCGGGTTGGACCGGGAACGTGTAGTTCAGCTTTTGGAGGCCATAGCGGAAGGTTTGGAAGAGCGAGTCATCGGGAGTGTTTGCAATAGGGTCGTTGATGAAACGTTGGCTGGCGTAGAAGGGCGGGATGTTCTTGTATTCGTCCGTCCAGGAAGTGGAGCCCCAGGACGAGCCGGTCGCGACAGCCGAGCCGGAGCGCACGAGGCCAGTGAAGTGCGTGTCGGGGAGCCACTCATTCTTTTCGCGGTCGATGTAGGTGGGGCCGCCGCAATTGACACGGTACAGATAGTTATAGCTATTGATGTCGGGGACGGCGTTGCGAAGTTTCCGGCCCAGACTTTCGAGTTTAGCGAAGACTTTGGACCGGGGCGCCCTGGCAGGGGAGTCGACTTCGGCCTGGCCGCGGATAGCGGCCAGATCGGTTTCGTCGGTCGCCACTGCCTGACCTTTATCGTATGCGATGGCCTTTATCTCGCGGGATTTTGTTTTGACATCGTTCCATTCAAAATGGGTGCCGATACCGTGGCGGGCGTGTTTGCCGAGGGAGGCCGGGCCGTTGAAGAGTTCGACGGTGTCGCAATTCGAGTAGACGATGACCGTGGGTTGAGGGCGGCGGACGATGTAGACCATTGGGTCTGACGCCGGCTTTGTGAAATTGGCTTTGTAAAGATAATAAGGATCGAGGGGTTCTTCCCATTCGGTGAGGAGGCCTTTGTAGTTGACGGGGCCGATGCGGTCGATCTCGCGGCGGCCTTCTCCGGACTGGACGCGGCCGGGATTGTCGTGGGAGGCATAGAGCCAGGCGAAATGCCCGGCGACCTGGGTCTTTACGCTGTCGGCGAGGCGGATCTTTTCTTCCATGAGGGCGCACATCCTGTCTTCCGAGTTCGTTGTATCTCCGTGCAGATCTGCTGTGCGCCAGGCGCCGTATTCGCCGACGAGGACCTGGCGGATCAGATCGGCGCCATAGGTTTTTGGATCGCCCCCATAAGTTCCGGTCCAGTTTTGCGGCACATCCCAGTCCGTTCCCTGGCCACCGTTACAGGTGACGATGAGCCGCTGGGAGCTCGCCGTAGGGTCGAGCTGCCGGATGAGGTCTGCGCATTCTTTTGCAAAGTCTTCGGGCAACTTGCTTTCGTTCTGTAATCCCCAGAGGACGATGCTGGGGCTGTTACGACGTTCTTTGATCCATTCGATCAGATCTTGTTTGAAGTTCTTCCGGAATTCGGGCGTGTCGAACCAGATATGTGCGGAGTATTGCGGCCACCACAGCATGCCGATGCTGTCCCAGAAATGTTGATAGTATAAGTTGTGGGGCTGGTGGGCATCGCGGAATGCGTTGAAACCGGCGGCCCTGATCTGCATCGCACGGGCCCGGATCTCCTCCAGCGTAAAAGCGTGGCTGTTGCCGATGCGGTGTTCGTATTCTGCGATGCCGTTGATAAAAACGGGATGGCCGTTGACGGTAAAGGGGTGTAGGCCTGGGGCCTGGGGGTCGACCCAATGAATGCGACGAATACCCACGCCGATGACCGTTTGGTCAATGACCTTGCCCTTATGAGCGATCTGTGTGAGGAGCGTGTAGCGATAGGGATTGTCCGGGGACCAAAGGTGGGGATTGGTGATATTGGGAAGTTGCTGACGAATAGTAGTGGTGTCGGTGAAGGAGACCGGTTGTTGCTTCGTGGCGATGACGGCGCCCGTGGTATCGTAGAGCGTTTGGATCAGATCGACCTGCGTAGGCAGACCGGCGTAATTCTTCAATTCGGTTTCGAGAAAGAGAGTCGCCTTTTGCTCGTTGACAGAAGTGTCGTTCCAGACATGAACGCCGAAGGGTTCGATCCGGGTCTCGCTGGTGACGAGAAGATGGACGGAGCGGAAGATACCAAAGGGTTGGGAGCCTTCGGAGAAACCGCGTTCGTCGGAGCAGCCGCCGCAGACCCAGGGAAGATCGCGGATGGTCGCCGGATGGTCGGCGCGGACCTCGATTGTATTTTGCCCGTTGCCCTGCTTAATGGCATGGGTGATGTCGAGGGTGAACGAAGTGCGGCCGCCGGCGTGGGTGCCGACGAGTTGGCCGTTGACGCGGACGGTGGCGTAGGAGCCGACGCCTTCGAACCAGAGGAAATAGCGTTTATCGTAGATCTTTTTTATTTCGACAGTCCTTGTATAGAGGGCGCTGCCATGAAGGTTGCCGTGGAGGAGGCGGCGATAGCCGCCGTAGTCATCCCAGTTGTGCGGGATATCGACCGTTTGCCAATGGTTGCTGTCGACGAGAGTGGTGCGCCAATTGGTGTTCAACAAAATATCCTGACGCGGCTGAGCGGCGGAGGAAAGGGCGGATAGTAGTAGTACGATGCAAAAAAATTTCATTCCAGATTTCCGTTGAGATGATAAGTTTTGCCAGCGAAGGTAATGAATGTGGCTTTTTTATCGTGATAACGGAGGGTGCAGGGGCCCCCGGAATGGGACGTAATTATGATAGATTTAAGACTGCCATTTTGCCATTGGATGTCGAGGGTAAAGCCACCACGGGCGTTGATCCCTTTAACGTCTCCGTCGGGAAGGGCTGACGGTAGGGCCGGGAGGATGTCGAGGACGCCATTCTGACTTTGGAGGAGCATTTCTGCGACGCCTGCGGCGCCGCCGAAGTTGCCGTCGATCTGGAAAGGCGGATGGGCGTCGAATAGATTTGGGTAAACGCCGCCGTGTTCGCCGGTGGCGCCGACGGCGTTGGAGAGCAATTTGTTTAGCAGTTTTAGTGCGTGGTCGCCGTCGTGGAAGCGGGCCCAGCAATTGACCTTCCAGGCGAGGCTCCAGCCGGTGCCTTCGTCGCCGCGATAGAGGAGCGATTGGCGGGCGGCGAGCATTAGGGCGCTGTCTTTCCAGGTGATATCGGTGCCGGGGTAGACGCCCCAGAGGTGGGAGATGTGGCGGTGGGTGTCGGCGGTGTCGTCTTTGTCTTCGAGCCATTCCTGTAGTTGGCCGTAGCGGCCGATGGTGTTGGTCGCGAGACGATCGATTGTCACCTTCAGCGTATGCTGGAATTCAGGATAGTGATGGGGATAGAGGCGGTTTTCGGCGATGATGCAATGGCGAAGTAGTTCGCGGATGATCTGGTGATCCATGGTTGGGCCGGCTACCAGGCCGCCATGTTCGGGGGAGGCGCTGGGTGTGCTGATGAGATAACCGGTGTGTGGATCCTTGATGAGGAAATGAAGAAAGAATTCGGCAGACTGGCGCATGATCGGGTAGTATTTGCGCCAAAAAGCGGTATCGCCGCTGTAGAGCCAGTGTTGCCAGATGGCTTCGCAAAGCCAGGCGCCGCCGGTAGGCCAGATACCGTGGTTGGAGGCATTGATGGGGGGGGTGCCGCACCAGAGATCGGTGTTGTGATGGAGGACCCAGCCGGGGGCGTTGTAGTAGGCTTTTGCGGTGGCCTGGCCGGCGACGGAGAGATTTTTTATCAGATTGAAGAGGGGCTGTTCGCAGGCGGCGAGGTTGAGGGCTTCTGCCGGCCAGTAGTTCATTTCAAGGTTGATATTTGTCGTGTATTTGCTGCCCCAGGGTGGCGAGAGGTCTTCGTTCCAGAGGCCTTGTAAGTTTGCGGGCATGGCGGATCCGGTACGGGAAGAGGCGATCATCAGATAGCGGGCGTATTGAACGTAGAGGCTGATAAAGCCGGGGTCTTTTTCGGGGGTGTATTGGATGATCCGTTGATCGGTTGGGATTTCGGGTGTGGGGTTGTTGCCGAGCTTTATTGCGAACGTGTTGAAGAGCTTTTGGTATTCGGCGAGATGGGCGGCCTTTATCGATTCCCAGGATCTATTTTTGATGGCCTGCAGGCGGACTTTGGCAATCGCTTCGGGATTGGCGGAGACGTCGCGATAGTTGACGAAGCTGGTGGCGGCGGTGAGGATGAGGGTGGCTTCATCGGCGTGGGTTACGGCAGCGCCGGTGTTTTCGCCCTTGCGAGTTTCTATGTGCAAAAGAACTACGCCTTTGACGACGCCGTCTTTTGCCTGTTCGAGCAATTCTGTGGTTTGGGCATCGATTTGACGGATGCTAAAGTTTCGTTGCGGGGTTTTGAGTGCGGCTTTGAAGTTGAGGGATCCGGGTTTGTCGGTGGTGAGATGGATGACGAGGGCTTTGCCGGGGGCGCTGACGAGGTATTCGCGCGTATAGTGGATGCCGTTGGCGGTGTATTCTGTCTTTGCGATGGCGGTGGGGAGGTCCAGTTCGCGGCGGTAGTTCCCGGGTTGCGTTTGGTCGAATTGCAGGTAGAGATCGCCGAAGGGTTGGTATTCGGCCTCGTATTTGGGCAGGGGCGGCGGGTTTCGGTTTTGGATCTTGTAATTCCAGGTAGTGGAAATTTTCAGTACCTGGTCGGGGGCGGCGCCTTCGGGATAGAGGACGAAGGGGGGCTTGTCGCCTTTGAGGCCGGTGAAGCCGCCTTTGTCGTCGAAGTTGAGGACCTGGACGGCAATTTTGTTTTTGCCTGTGCGGAGAAGGTTTGCGGGGACAAGATAGTGACGTTTTGTACTGATGCCTTCGCCCGTGCCGACGAGCTTTCCATTAACATAGGTATAATCCAGATCGCGGACACGGCCCAGATCGAGCCAGAGGGGTTTGTTGGCGAGGGAATCGGGGAGATTGAATTCGGTTTGGAACCAAATCGCACCGTCGACCCCTTCAAGTCCGGCGGTTTCCCAGCCATTGACGGTGGGCAGATGCATGGCCGGCCAGAGTGTAGGGTCAGCGGTGGCGAGACTAGTGTCGGAACGGACTTTTTTCAACCAGTTGGCTTTGAGGTTGGCGTATTCGGCTTCGTCGGGGTCCTTTTTGCCCATGAAGTGTCGTTGGGCGAGGGCTTCGGCGGCGGCTTGTTTGTTGTCGAAGAGGAGGTTTCGGATCGAATCCAGGTAGAGGTGAGCGTCGGGGCGCTGGTAAGAGCGGGGGCGGCCGGTCCAGAAGGTAGATTCGTTGAGTTGGAGGTGATCCTCCCCTACCCCGCCGTAGATCATGGCGCCGAGGTTGCCGTTGCCGATGGGGAGGGCTTCGGTCCAAATCGTTGCGGGCTGGAGGTACCAGAGTTTAGTGTCTGACTGGTCGGTCTGACCGGCTACAAGCCGGCTTGGGGTCTGAGCCTGTCCGGTGGTGAGGGCCAGGGACGCGAGAACGTATATGATGAGTCGTTTCATTCGAATAGCCAATCGACATTTTTTTTGCCCGGTTCGTTCAAAGCGGCGTCGAACGGTCTATGGTTGGGTTGCGGTTTTGCGAAGCCGAGGATGAGGCAGAGGCCTTTTCCGAGCTCGAGGGTATGGGTGCCGGGTTGAAAGGACCAGGCGTGGATGTTGACGGGGGGCAAGCCGGCGAT
>Ga0105239_10002905_pt1 | contig 21408 bp, 26 predicted proteins | sample KBSC44metaG_FD_92761 | JGI IMG/M metagenome (GOLD analysis project Ga0105239, IMG submission 92761) | Corn rhizosphere microbial communities from Kellogg Biological Station, Michigan, USA - KBS C4-4 metaG | ecosystem: Host-associated > Plants > Roots > Rhizosphere > Soil | place: Michigan, USA... | reverse complement strand
CGTTCAATTATCGTGATTAGCCTCCTTATTCTCAGCGGCTTTGCCGGTGGGGTTTGAGTCCTGTTCACGATAGAACAAAAGATTCAACGAACCGCCGGCCCCTAGAAGGTCGGCGGTTTTGTTTTATAGTCAAAATAAGCATAAGTAAAAAGGAACAATATCATGACGAAATCTGCCCTCCGCCTGCTTGCTTCCAGCCAAATCGCTTCCGTGTTAACTGACGGTGGGGGACTATTTGTGTCTAAAACCATGACCAACAAACTGCTGAGCAGCACTGTTATTTTGGCTAAGATGCATACGGGGGCAGGATCTCGATGAGCGCAATACAACACACTGAAATTTCACCCATTAGTTCTACACAAGCAAGGCTTGCGTCCAGTACAGACAAGTCTGATAAGAATTTAAATCCTCAAACACAACAGTTATCGGGTGCTCGTATATTTTTGGAATCTTTACGAGCTGAAGGGGTTGATACCGTTTTTGGTATGCCGGGTGGGGTTATTCTCTCTGTTTATGAAGCATGGCAAGAGTATCTGGATATTCGCCATATTCTTGTGCGTCATGAACAGGGTGGGGCACATATGGCTGAAGGCTATGCAAAGTCGACGGGTAAGCCGGGTGTGTGCATGGCGACTTCCGGTCCAGGAGCTACCAATCTGATTACGGCTTTAGCTGACGCTTACTATGATTCAGTTCCTTTGGTTGCATTCACGGGGAATGTTCCTTCCCATCTGTTAGGAAATGATGCTTTCCAAGAAGCTGATATTGTTGGTATCACGCGTCCGATTACCAAACACAATATTGTGGTTCGTCGGACAGCGGATTTAGCCCAAGCCATTAAAGAAGCTTTTCATGTTGCGACAACAGGTCGTCCTGGCCCTGTTTTAGTGGATATGCCCAAGGACATCTTGCTGGATAGTGCTGATTTCAACTACGAGACAACTCGCATTGATTTGCCTGGTTATCAGAATGTCGAAAACTTCCAGCACAGTGATATTCAAAACGTTTTAGAGTTACTGAAAGAAGCGAAACGACCTGTTATTTTAGCGGGTGGTGGCGTTATCACAGCCGGTGCAACTCAAGAAGTACAACAATTCGCTGAACGCTTTCAAATTCCTGTAACCTCTTCTCTGATGGGGCTAGGTGGATTTCCAGCGCAGCACCCGTTGTACTTGGGTTTCTGAGGAATGCATGGACACTACTGGACCAATATCGCCATTGCAAAAGCGGATGTATTACTGGTTATCGGAAACCGTTTAGGTGATCGTCAAACCGGTAATACCAGTCGTTTTGCAAAGAATGCCAAGATTGTTCATATCGATTTGGATCCCACTTCTTTAGAGAAAAACGTTCAAACCTTCTTGCCCATCCAAGGTGATATCAAGAACGTTGTGGGTCAGTTGCTGGATGCCAGCAATGACATAATGTCTTCCTATGCAGACATTATGCAGACTCGCTCTGAATGGACAACTACGATCGACGGCTGGAAAAATCGTAAACAGGGCTCTTCTGAGCAAATGCCCGGGTTGATGACGCCACAGTATGTTATTGAGCGTTTATTTCACTGGATGCCTGAAAAGGCTTTCGTTACGACGGAAGTAGGTCAGCACCAAATGTGGACTGCTCAACGGTTTAACTTGTCTCGTCCACGGAGCTTTGTTACGTCTGGTGGTTTAGGAACCATGGGTTTTGGATTTCCAGCAGCGATTGGAATCCAGGCTGCATTCCCGGAACATTTGGTCTTAGACATTGCCGGTGACGGTAGTTTTCAAATGACCTTGCAGGAATTGGCGACGGCTCGTGATAACGGTTTGCCGGTTAAAGTGGCCATTATCAACAATGGTTATTTGGGAATGGTTCGTCAATGGCAGGATAAAACCTGGAATCGTCCCTCTCACTCTCGGATGACGTCTCCGGATTACATCAAATTGTGTGAAGCCTATGGTGCTCAAGGCTTTGTAATTGAGTCTCAAGACGATGTTGATCAGGTTATCCAAGAGGCTTATGCAATTAACGATCGCCCCGTCATCATGGATTTCCGTGTTCGTGAGAAATCGGATGTTTATCCTTGGGTTCCTGCTGGCGGAGCCAATGATGAAATGTTGTTAGAAGAAACGCAAGCGTAAATGCGCCAATAATAGGAAAGGATTTTGAAGCAATGACTACTACGACGATCTATTGCAAATTACAAAATCGCCTGGGCGCGATTGACCGTGTTATCAGTGCTTTTACCCATCGTGGTATCCTGCCGATGAAAATTCGCAGCACCATGAAAGAGGCTGAAAATGCGATTGAAATTTCCGTTACGTTCAGCGGTTGTGATTCTAAAACCATTGAAAAATTAGTGAAATTTTTACAGAAGCAAATTTATATTTTGGAAAGTGGCATGTTCTCTCACGATGCACAAGCTACCGAATCTGAAATAGCAGAAGATGTCACAACTGCTGTATCGAGCAACAAAGTTTCTTCTTTAGCTGCGGCAGCAGCTGCTTCTATCCGTACACCTCAATCCTCCTCATACTCCTCACGAGTCGGTTAATCCTTACATCTACCTCCGTTGCTCTCTTTGCCAGTATTGCGCTATTTAACGGGCGTCTTACTTGCCTTGTGTCTACGCCTTGTATCTGTGAATGCTTAACCCGCTTTGCGTAAAACCTACTCTCTCTTAATTTCAATTAGTCGAAAGGAAATATACATGCCTACAACATTGAATTCCCCAGAAAAAACAACTACCTCCGCCAGTGGCGATTTCAAAATTTATTACGATAAAGATATCGACAAAAGCAAACTGCTTACTAAAAACATTGCTGTCGTAGGCTTTGGTAGCCAAGGTTTCGGTCAAGGTCGTAACTTATTTGAATCCGGTGCGAAAGTTAAAATTGCTTTGCGTCCTGAGAGTGCAACTGCTGAAAAAGTTAAAGCGGCTGGTATGGAAGTGATCAGTCTGGATGATGCGGCTCAATGGGCTGATATTATCATGTTCTTGATCCCGGACGTTCAACATGGCCCTGTCTACAAACAATACTTTGAAGGCAAATTGAAACCAGGCCAAGCGTTGATGTTCAGCCATGGTTTCAGTGTTCACTATGGTGAAATTGAAGCGCCTGAAGATGTTGACGTTTTCCTCGTTGCACCAAAAGGTCCTGGCCACTTAGTGCGTTCCGAATATGAAAAAGGCCGTGGTGTACCTGCACTGTTTGCTGTTCACCAAGATGCTTCCGGTGAAGCTCGTGAATTGGCTTTAGGTTACGCTTCCGCTGTTGGTGGTGGACGTGGTGGTGTTATCGAAACCTCCTTCAAAAATGAAACTGAAACCGACTTATTCGGTGAGCAAGCCGTTCTTTGCGGTGGTGCTTCCGCACTGGTTAAAGCTGGTTTTGAAGTATTGGTTGAAGCGGGCTACCCACCTGAAATGGCTTACTTCGAGTGCTTACATGAATTGAAATTGATCGTTGACCTGATGTTCGAAGGCGGATTAGCGGATATGCGCTACTCCATCAGCGATACAGCGCGTTACGGTGATGTTATGAGCGGTCCTCGCGTTATTACCGATGAAGTTAAAGAAAACATGCGCGGCATTTTGAAAGACATTCAGTCCGGCAAATTTGCTCGTGAGTGGATGGTTGAATACCGTGCCGGTATGCCTGAGTTGAAAGCGCGTTGTGAAAAAGACAGCAAGCATTCACTTGAAGAAGTCGGTCGTCGCTTGCGCAGCCAAATGAGCTGGTCCGATGGGAGCCGTCTCGTTGATCGCAAAGCAAACTAGGATAGAAATTTAGGAGAAGAGACCTATAAAGATGGAAAGCCTCGCGACAGTACAATTTGATTCCACTCGTTTCGCTTCTGGTGTTAATAGCATTGCTGCTCCTGCAGTGGATGCTATTCAATTGACTACACCTGCGATTACCGAGTCAGGACGAATTATACTGCCGGGCTTTCCGTCCGGCCTCTCTGTTGAAGCGTATCTTTCACTCAGTCACCTTTATACGAATGTGATTGAGGCGAGCCGTATCCTCGATCGATACCGTTCTCGTTTACGCTTATTGGAATCGCCGGATTTACAGGAGGCATCGGTCGGTCAAGCTCCATTGACGGCATTGACCCCATCCAATCAACAACCTCATCTTTACTATAAACGTGAAGATCAGACCGTAACACGGGCTTACAAGGTCCGTGGTGCAGTTGTGGGCATGGCGAAACTCATGGAGAGTCGTTCTGCAGAACGTTTTCTTGCTGTTTCTACAGGCAATCATGCACTTGGTCTTTTCAAGGCGGCTGAGCTTCTTGGCCCTAAGGCTGTACGCGTGGTTGTTCCACACAATACATCCCTTTGTAAGCTTGAAAAGCTTAATGCAGCACTCGCTTCTCTCAAAAAAAAGCAACCCTACACCCAGGCCGACCTGCTACAGGTCGGCCAAACTTTTGATGAAGCCCGTGAGTGGGCTCATTCGAATAAGCGTTCGGATGAGTTTATTCTTGATCCTTATGGTGATCCTTGGGTCGTGGCCGGTCAAGGCACCATTGGTTTTGAGTTGATGCAACAAGTACGCTTCCTATTGGAAGAGCACAAGTATCAGGAAATTTGCATCACTTCTCCTGTAGGCGGTGGTGGCTTACTGACCGGTATCGCGACAGCATTTAGCTTTGCAGCCTCCTGGGAGCCTGCTTTTCATAATATTCGCCTTCGCTTCCTGGGCTGGCAGCTCCAGGATATTCATGCCCCGTTAGGGGATGCAATCCGGGTGCATCAGCTCGCCGAGTTCAATCAACATGCGATGGCGAATCTCTCTGTCCGTCTGGGTAAAATGACGAATGAGCAAATGGCTCACGGTCAGGCTTTAGTAAAGCGTGATCTTGGGAAAACTGTAGAAGGCCCATCGGGTGGTGCTGTAACAGCCGGAATTGCTATCCCCGGAGTTGAACCAAGGCAAGACCGTCTCGTTATCGGTATATTGAGTGGTGCTAACGTCTCTCGATAAATAGTCTAAATGCAGGCTGACTTTTAACGAAAATCATCCATACTTCTTAGTATAAGATTCAATCGTTGAGGGTTAGCCTGTGGCCATATCTAAAAACTTGCGTATGCAATGGATTGTTGGGCTTAAGCTGGCTATTTTGCTTGGCTTTCTAAATGCTTATTGCAGAGATTTGGTATGGGCGGAATCCAATACCTCGACTACAAGTGTTGCACCACTGGAAAATCAAAGTAATGTTGAAGCTTACAAAAAATCCTCCGCTGCTACGGTAACCCAGGCAATTCAGCTTTATCGTGAAAAAAACTACGTTGAGGCGGATCGTCTTTTTACACAGCTCCATGCCGAAAATCCTAATAAAACCAAAACAACCTACTATTTAGCGATTACCAAAGCTCAGGAAGGTGATTTTCTGGAAGCTTCGCGTCTTTATCAAGAGGTTATTCAGCGTGAATCTGGCAGTCCTTTGGGCTTATTGGCACAGCAAGGGTTGAGAAATATTCCTTTAACGGCGACAGCTAACGTTGATGCCCCTCCTCAGTTCGGTGCTGATGGCTCTTCTTACATGCCTAATGCGTCTCCCATGGGTTCAAATAATATGCAGGGTGTTTCTCCTGGCGATTTGATGTGGATGCAGACCATGATGGGGACGAATAACAATAACGGCAATAATAACAATAGTAATAATAATGACTGGGGCAGCTGGATGGCAGGTATAGATGCCAATAATAATGCCAATGCAATGAGTGGTATGACCGGTGCTATGTCTCTTCCCGGAATGACAATGCCTAATATGATGATGCCCGGGGGCAATATGCCTATGATGAATAATGGTAAACCAATGGATCCTCAGGTAATGAGTTCGTGGTTAACCAATCAAATGATGCAAAATTCCACACTATTCATGAACGACGATAATGATAAGCACTAATTAACTTGATAGTCTAGTCTTTTTAAATGCTGATATTTAATTCATCTTCAAATCCAAAAGAGCGCATATCTTTAATCCGTTGCGGGTATAAAATACCGTCTAAATGATCACATTCGTGCTGAACTACTCTTGCGTGGAATCCACTTACGGTTCGATTAAATTGAATTCCATTTTCGTTATAGCCCCTGTACTTTATAGTTTCATAGCGAGGAACCAAACCTCTTAATCCGGGAACACTTAAGCATCCTTCCCAACCCTCTTCCATAACGTCATCTATAAATTCAATGACCGGATTAATTAAAACAGTTAAAGGAACGGGTTCTGCATTGGGGTAGCGATCACTTTTCTCAAAGCCAAAAATAACGATTCTTAAATTCGCACCAATTTGCGGTGCAGCAATACCGACGCCGCCTTTTTCAATCATCGTATCGTGCAGGTCTGCAATAATAATAGATAATTCCGGATCTGAAAAATTCACTACTTCTAGCGAGGGTGTTGCAAGTTCCTGACTGCCCATTTTTACAATTGTTCTAATCAAATTTAATTTACTCTAAATTTTCTAAATAAACTTTTGGGAACGTATAATCTTCCATACCGGCAAGAATACCTTCATGCCCTTGCCCCGATTCCTTAATACCACCATAGGGCAATAAATCGGCTCTGAATGTCGGAATTTCGTTAATGAGTACACCACTGACTTCTAACTGTTGGAAAGCTTGACGTTGCTTTGCAATACTATGGGTGTAAACGCCAGCTTGAATTCCATAGCGACTTTGATTGGCCATGGCAATCGCGTTATCAAAGGTTTTGTAAGTCTGAATCGTTGCAATGGGTGCAAAGGCTTCTTCCGTATTGACTGTCATATCAGGATTTGTTCGATCAAGCAGGGTGGGATTCAGGGTAAACGTATTAAATGTATTGCCGCCATAAACCACATTTCCACCGCCTTTTAATGCGTCTTTTATAATTTGTCGACTGCGCTGAATGTTTTGCATGGAGATCATGGGGCCGACAAGCACTTTGGGATCTTTCGGGTCTCCCACAGGGATATTCCGAGCAGCCTGTACAAGATGGGGCATAAATTCGGCTTTAATGGCTTCATTAATTAAAATCCGTTGGACTGAAATACAAATTTGTCCGGCATAAGAAAAAGCCCCGTAGGCAATCCGAGTCGCAATTTTATCAGGAGAAAAATGCTTAAAGTCTTCAACAATAACCGCAGCATTTCCGCCCAATTCTAATGTTAAAGAGCGATGTCCTGCGAGTTGCCGAATTTTCCTGCCGACAGCGGCACTCCCGGTGAATGATATTTTTTTAAACACCGGCTGCTTTACCAGCATTTCGGATAATGCATCATCAGCGGGAATGACATTGATGGCTTCATAGCCAGCCTTTGCCGCTAAGCGACCGAGTCGCAGCGCACACAAGGGAGCCAAGGGCGAGGGTTTAATGGTAATGGAACATCCCGTTGCAATGGCGGGTGCTAATTTATGCGCCACTAAACTCAACGGAAAATTAAAGGGCGTGATGGCCAGCACGGGACCCATGGGAAAACGATGAGCCTGAGCCTCATAGCCGGGAACTGGATAAGAAATCGTATTCTGTTGAAAAACTTGCCGTGCGTAACCTTTAAAAATCTGGATGGAACGTTCAACCTCACTGCGCGCCAGCTGAATGGGTTTACCGACCTCATTTACAATCAGTTGTGTGAACGTTTCGATATCCGCTTCTAATAATTTAGCGAGGTTTTCCAGAATCTCAGCGCGTTGATAAATGGAGCTATGTTGAAAGGTTTTGAACCCATTATCAGCAGCTCGTTCAATCAACTCAATGTGAAGTTCCTCGGCACGATGATACCGCCCGATTTCCGTGATACCATCCGCGGGATTGTAGACAGAGGTCAGGGTTCCGGTTTTACCGAATTTTTGACTGCCATTTAATATCAGAGCATGTTCGTCGGGCATTTTCTCGGGTAGTCTTTCTCTAAAATTTCCCTGGAAATACAATGGATGGGTTTAAGGCTGTTGAAGAATGGCATTGATATCCTGCTCGGCATGGGCAAGCGCGCTTTGAGGCGATTGTTTGCCCATTAAGGCCATTTGAACATAATAATCGATGCTTTGATTAATTGTATTTTGATCCGGCAGTAATGCGTAGGATGCATTGGCATGAAGTACTTGAGCCGCACTGAGCGCTCTTCCCTGTGCCATAAGGTCTTTACTTTCCTCGCTGACTATTTGAATAGCCTTGAGAGCCTCTTTTGTAGAAGGCAGTACTGGTGCTACTTGAGCAAACTTGAGTTGGTTTGCATCGTTGGTCAGATAGCTGGCGAACTCAACCGCCTCTTTGGGATGAGCACTTTTTATGGGAACGGTTAAAAGCATCAGCGAAAAGTCGGGGCTGCTCGTGTTGTCTGGAAATTGTGATGCGACACCTGTCTCGGCATACGCTGCCGGAGAATTTTCTTTTAAAATTTTCAGGAAATTGGAGCCGATATTGATCATGGCCAAGGTTCCCGCCTGATACCGTGCAACGGCGGATTGATGACTTTCCGTTAGCATCTCGGCGGGAAATGCGCCATTGCGATACAGTGTCACGCAGTCTTGTAAATGATCGACAGCGGCTTTTTGTTTGGAAAAAACGGCTTTGCCTGAGGAATCAAATGTTTGTATGCCAAGACTCTGGAGCTCTTTGAGGAAGTGACCGTTCTCGCTCATGGTTGGCATCATGCCATAGGCTCGGCTGTGTTGATGCAGGTTGCGAGCAAAGGATGCCACTTCGTCCCAGGTTTTAGGAGGCGTTTGATAACCGGCTTGTTTAAGGATGGACTTGTTGTAGAGAGTAACGGCGGACGTCAGATACCAGGGTAATCCAAATGCCAAGGGCTGCTGTTTTGGAAGCGCAAGGCTGGCCGCTTGCCAGGCAGTTGGCAAGTACGCATCCCGTACATTGCTACTTACCGCTTGATTCATGTCGATCAACGCTTTTCGATTCGCCAAAATCGCGGAAAAATCCGGATTGAGATTAACAACATCAGGCGTCTGTTCACTCATCATGGCGGTGAGTGTGCGCTTCGGGCCTTCGCTAAAGGGAATATCGACCCAGTGGATTTTGATATTAGGATGCAGTTTTTCGTAATCTGCAAACATAGGTTTGAGAACAGACTCAAAAGTATCGAGCTGAAGTGTCCAGAATTCCAAGGTGATTTTCTGTGAATGAGTCTCTTTGTTCGGCTCTGGAGACTGACATCCGAAAAGCCCGCTCAGGCTAAGGACAAGCAACAGTCCAGGAAATATGAATAGAGATTTCAGCTTTTTTATCCCTTCTTCCCTGGTTGGGGAGGGTAAGGTGGAGGGGAAAGCACTTTTTTCCAAACTAGGCATCTGGCGAAGCATCCTGCTCTAGACGATAATTCCGAAAAACGCGCATTACGACAAAGTGGGCCCGAGAAAGCTGCATGGGGACCTCGCCCATATTTTGGCCTTCCACAAAAAGGGCATGATCCGCACCGGTTTTGTAGTTGATACTTTCCGGCAAGGGAATAATGCGATGAGCAATATTTTGCTCGGCGAGCCATTCGCCAGCTTTAAAGGTCATAGGGCTAGATGGAAAAACAATAAGCATAAGAGTCGTTGAGCTTTTTTTATACTTTTCTGTAGACTATAAGCATATTGTAGTCCTAAAAGGTCTTTTTTGGATGACTGAAAGCCAGATAGAGAATGCGGCAGCTTGCCCGTGTCAAAGCGGGAAATCTTACAGTGATTGCTGTCAGCGGTATCATCAAAACACGATTGGGGAGGCAGCAATGCCGGAAGGTCTGATGCGATCTCGCTATTGTGCCTATAGTTTAGGATTAACGGATTATTTGATTAAGACGATTCATGCAAGTCATCCTCAGGCCTCCAGGAATATTAAAAAATGGAAAGCTGAATTGAGTGAGTACTGTAAAAGTACGCGTTTTACCGGTCTTGAAGTTGTTGATCATGCAATGCTTTCACCTACAGAGGCAACGGTAAGTTTTAAAGCTTATTTGGAGCAAGCAGGACAGCCTTTTACATTGAGTGAAAAAAGTAAATTTGTTCGACTCAACAGTAATCGTTGGATTTATCATTCGGCACTCGAGTTAAACTGAACACCGTAGTTTTGGAAGATTGGATTAGACTGGGTAAAGAGTTTTTGGCAGTATTTTGAAAGGGCAATGATACACGAGCAGAAGAGCTTTTTTTAAATTGTGTTAATGAGATCCTGACTCAATACTTTTCAATCTAACGCTAGAAAATTTCTATTTATACCAAAAGAAATATGACAAAGCAGAAAATCTCTATTTGGAAGTCAATCGACTTGACGCTACTAATTAGAAAGCTTTAATAGAGCTTTTTCTCGAAAAAATCATGAGAAAGCCTTGAGTTTATTTATGAACGTTCAAGAGCAAATTGATAAAATTGGGCCAAATTTAGGTGATGAGTTAGGACTTACCATAATAATGACTTACCTAATCATTACGAAAATGCCGCGCTTTACTGTATGAGAGCACTTGAGCTTAAGCCGGAAAAAGATAAACTATATAGGCATTTTTGGTTTGGGGAGTATGTAGAGAAAATTCCAGAAAAAACTGATTTCTGGGATGAAATTATATCGAGACTTTATAAGTTGCTAGAGGTTAATCCAGAATTTATTGATATAGCAACCATTGTTATAGGTATCTATTGCTATAGTGACCGCAATGATTTGGCTTTAAAAGCAATCCAGGATTTTAAAATCAGGTTTCCTGGAGAGGCGGAAATTGACCGACTTGAGAGAGCTATTGTCAATTCTGTAGATGAAAAGAAAGAGTAAATATTTATAACGTGATGAGGGAATGAAATCCGATGGATGTTGAATCTTTTGCTTCTGTTCTTGTAGTTGATAGTGCAGCATTACTGCTGTGGTGGGATGAGAATTTCTTAGATTACTATATTTGCCGAAAAGACGACTGCGTTCATAACTTGATATGATGGGATAAAACTTAATGCAATGAAGGAAGCTGGAGAGTTAACAAATGGGGTTGATGTACGGATTTTACTTCTGCCTTCTCGGTTTGTTAGCCGGTGCCTTTAGTGGATTGATTGGTATTGGTGGCGGCATTATCATTGTTCCGGCATTGGTATACATTTTCGGGATGAGCCAACACATGGCCCAAGGGACAACCCTAACACTCCTTGTGCCTCCCATCGGTATTTTGGCGGCGTGGACCTATTACAAACAAGGGTATGTCGATATCCGCGTTGGATCTTTGATTTGCATCGGATTTATTATCGGTGGCTTGCTGGGATCTCGATTTGCAGTTCTTTTGCCTGATACAATCCTGCGCCGAATCTTTTCAGTTGTGATGATTTTGATTGGTGTCAAGATGTGGTTTTCAAGATAAAGATAAGCGGGTGGGATTGGAAGACTTAAATGTGAAACGCTAACTTTGGTTGGTAAGTCCTTTAAAACCTTATCAAACCATGCCAATGCGTGCTTTTAGAAAGGCTTTATCGCACGCGGTATCCAATTAAAAAACTGCCCGCTGAATGCAGGCAGTTTTTTTAAAAGAGGAAAAGTTTTTTATCTTAGAAGCAATTAGCCTATCAACTAACGATGTGTCAGATTCCGGGACTGTCCGTGTAAGCTGCCGGTTGTTACATAATCCGACGGTAAGTAACTGGAAGCCGAAGCGGGAGATATAGGCATCGGAACCGACTCACGAGGACTGTGCTGTTGTACCTGTTGCTGTTGGAATTGTTGAGGATTGAGCGATGGATACTGGGGTTGGCGCATGGAAAGCGGTAAATTTTGTTTAGCCGCCTCCATCCGAGCGTTTTTTAGGTATCGTTGTCCATTTCTCACAACGGCTTGGAACTCAACCAAACTCTTATCTAAATTGCTCAGAATAGCATCCGCGTATTGATCAGAACCCGCACGGATGGCAGCAGCATCTTCCATCGCTTGTGCGCGAACGGCATCCGCTTCTTCAATTGCTTTTTTCTGCAATGCTTCCAGCTCGGATGTTATCTGTACACGCACACGGCCAGCTTCTTCATGAACCGCACGGAGCAGTTCAGACTCGCTGAGCATGTATTCTGCCTGGCGCTTTGCTTCCTGAAGCATTTGATTCGCTTTCAGTTGCGCTTCTTCCATCATTGCATCGCGATGTTCAATCACGCGTTGCGCGGCTGTGATTTCTTCTGGAAGATTTTCGCGAATGCGATCCAGTAAGGGAACCAACTTCTCGCCGTTGACCATTGTCAAAGGTGTAAAGGGAACTCCCATGCCTGTTAAGACTAAGTCTTCTAGGCGTTCTATGAGTTTAGCAAAAGTACTAATGGCTTCTCTCCTTCTCTCTCAATTAAATGCATTTTTTAAATCTAGTTGTTTCTGCGACGTAATTCCTGAGACTTTGTGCGGGCGGAAAAACTGTATATAAAATGTTCGTCCCGCTCATCCTGCAAAGAGGATCTGAGTTGCTCCAGTAAACTTAAAAGAGTCTCATGGTGAACCAGCGAATACGGCGTCATGGGCACTGGCCAGCCCTTCTTTAAAATAAGGGCATCTAACTGGTCCATAATCTGCAGTGCTTGATTCCGCTCCATTATCGCAAACCTGCTTGTTCTGAGTCTATGGCACGTTGACAATTGCATCTATTTCGTTGCTGCGGCACTTCGCAATGCTCACGTATTTGCGAATACGCTGCGGCGTGCTCAGCACCTAACGCCTCATATCTGCTAACTGTCAACATGCCCTAACCCTCTTTGAATCTGATTTTCTCTTTTTGAAAATAATGTGCCGGATACCAATGCGCTTTGAACGGCAGAAGGAACCAGCGTGCTGACACTGCCGCCTAAACGAGCGACTTCACGGACCATACTGGAAGATAGAAACTGATACTCGAGACCTGCCATTAAAAAGATTGTTTCAATATCCGGACTTAAATTTTTATTCATTTGCGACATGGCAAACTCAATCTCAAAATCGGACATTGCCCGTAAACCCCGGATAATAATGGTGGCACCACATTGTCGTGCAAGTTGAACTGTTAAGCCTTCAAACGCTTGAACAGTCACGTTTTTTAAAGGCGCAACTGTTTCCTTCACCATGCGAAAACGTTCTTCGAGGGGTATGAATGGCGATTTCGACGGATTGCTGACAACCGCCATCACAACTTTTTCGAACATCTGACTTGCGCGCGTCACAATATCGACATGTCCCAATGTAATGGGATCAAAGCTTCCAGGATAGATCGCTATTTTCACGCTTTCGCTTCTCTCATTCAAAAACGGTATGTCAATTCGATGTAACTTCAATGTGTTTAATGCATTGAGTTAAGAAAGATCCCTTTGAATTTACTGGTTTCAGTGTACTATATGTAAAAGTTACTAAACAGAAGCTTGAGTACTTTTGTTAGAAAAATTTACCCCCTTGAAAAAGTTTTAAGCAAAAACCTTATAGGTTTTCAGCAAAGGCCTTATTAGGATTAGTTAAAAGGGGAAGCTTTTGCGTGCCTGTAATAAAGAAGTGCTTGACTCATGTTCGATTTCAGGAGTAGAATCAAGGTGACTTCGGATTGATTTTCAATCAACAGGCGAAATCATTTTCTTTTCAGGTTAGTGTTTTGAAGGGCCTCGTCATTATCGGGGATGTTGGTTATTTAAAATTTGTTTCAGCATCATCGATATGCAGTGACACAGCTTCAGAGTTATTGCATAGCTAATTGTAGAAACCAAGTATTTACTGCTGTTCTCAACTTTCTATCGTGGAGGTGTTTACTGTGCAAATTAATAACAGTCCCATGTTTAGTGGTCTTTTTAGCAAAAAAGATGACAAAGCCCAAAAGGCTCACCATGGGCATGGCGCTAAACATGCACATCATGCAGGGCATCATAAGAAACACCAACCTGCGTTTGGCGCAGTAACAGCCAGTGCTGATAGTTTCCAAAGACATAAATAGCCGATAAAAATTCACAATAGAGTGTTGGGTAGTTTTGTGATCCAAATTTTAGTGATGCCCGTTAATGTTTGTGAGTCAGGTTAAGTATTTTAGGAGTTTAAAATGCAAATTCCCAAGGCGATGCCACAAATTATGAAAAAAATGGAGAGTGCAGCCCCAAAAGCAGCAGCTCATCACGCTCCTGCTGCAAGTCCAAAAGCTCCGGCACATAATCCCCCTCCTGGTGCTGGTGCTAAACTTAATAGACACGCTTAGAGTTTAACTCTGCTAAAAGGAGCTGCTGCGGATTGCACGGCTCTTTTTAATAACTTGGAACTATTGTTTTTTTGTCCTTAGGACGGCCTTTTTGAGTTCTTCATCGGTGGGTTGGATTTTAAGAGCGGCTTGATATTCTTCGTGAGCTTTTTCGTTTTGTCCGGACAGTTCACAGGCTAAGCCCAGGTTATAGAGAACATCTGCGGAGTTTGGAGCGAGCACTGCCGCTTCATTCAGATACTTCAAAGCGTGATCGTAATCCCCGAGTTCTTCGTATAGTGTTCCAAGCAAGAAGGTTTGCTGGGAGCGCGGAATGCTATTTTCGGTGCTGCTTTCGAGCGCTGAGATGGCATCTTCCCTTTTTCCGGTGAGTACAAGAAGCTGTATATAACGGAGCTGGAACTGTTCCGGTACCAATTTTGCGGCTGTATTGTAGCTTTCCAAGGCATCTTTTTTTTGTTTTGTTTCCCAGCTGATCTCGCCAATAGCGGCATAAAGAGTCGCTTGTTCCAGTTCGTCGTCGGTAAGTGGAATAGCGCTCTGGAGTGATGTTTTAGCCTTGTTGTAATCGCCATTGTTGTGTGCTGTGCATGCAGTTTCAATGAAACGATTCCATTGCTCGCTTTGCTCAGGGTTTTTGTGCTCAGGTGTATCGATAGGAGCCGCTTGGAAAAGCGTGTTGATGGCGTCAGACTGAGTGGGGCCGATGGGACCAATCAATTTTTGTTCTTGACGAGGCATCAGATAGACAGACTCACCTTTTTCATTGCGTGTAACAGCCCAAAGCTTCTCAGGTTCTTGATTTGATGCTTGATAGTTTTGATTGGAAAAGTTGCTACGAATTGCAGGTAAGTTGGGATCTAAATTGTATTCAGATTTGGTATTTTTACTGTCATTTTGAGTCACCTTTGAGGTAGACATGAGGTGTAATGTTTTAGAATTCTTTACAATTCCCGGGGCTGATTTCAAATTTTTTGCTTTGGCAGGGACTGTTGAATGAGCAAAAGAATATGGCGAACTCAGCAACACGGATGTTGCAAAAATGAAACTCATCCAGCTTCTGGAGAATTGCCTTGAGCCCACGATGACCTGCTTTCCCAAACGGTGATCACCAATTGATCATGATAAGTGCATCGTAGCACTGCGGGGCAGTTTCCACGTGCTCTGTTTGGTGGAGTTTAAGGCAGTGTGCTCATCAATTTAGGTGGGATTTCGGTACGGCAATAGGAGTCAATAGCGGCTGTAGTTGTCTGCTGGTAAGGATTTTAAGTGTTTAGGCCAATCTCGGCGGGAGCTTTCGCTTTGGGACTAGAAATAGTTTCCAAATAAAAGTCGGCAAGCTTGGGAAGGCACACTTCAAAACTGTAGTGTTTCACCATGCTGGCTCGCGCAGCCTCTCTTAGGGGGGCAAATTCACTGGGCTGTGAAAGGATTTCAATCATCGTCTCAGCCATTTTGTCTAAGTCGTTTGGTGGCGTAGAGAGCCCCGTAACACCATTGAAGACGATATCTCGTGTTGGAGCGGAATCGGAAACCAGGGCGATAACACCGCAGGCCATGGCTTGGAAAAGGCTCCAGGAGAGGGTAAAAGGAACTGTCCAGTAGAAGTGACATGCACTGAGCCTAAAGAGATCGCGCAAGGCGGGTTCACTGACCCAGTCCAGGAAGTGGAAACGGTTGAGGTCATAGTTCCTCTTTTTTAGGACATGCTCTTTGAAGGTTTCTTCCTGGATGTTGATCATCTCGGAGCCGTAGTGGGTTTTGGGATTGCCGGCAATCACAAAATGAACATCGGGGCGCTTCAAGCTTACCCGATGGGCGACTTCCATAAAGATATCAAAGCCACGCATGGCTTCCAGGCCTCGGGATACAAAGGTGACGATTGGTGCATCGTCGGGCCATGTGCGTTTTAATTCGCTATCTGCAGTGACTTCACCCGGACAGTAAAAATTGGTATCAATGCCATCAAACAAAACGCTGAGTTTGTCTTGATAGGCAGTCGGGTAAGTCGAACGCTGAAAAGGGGTGGGAGAGTATCCTTTGGTGCAGTACTCCAGTTCAATGAATTGAGTGGCATTGCGTAAGGGCACTCTCAATCGATTGGGCTTTGGAGCCGGGTATTCTGGTCGACTCTCAAAGGATTTTTGGAAGGGATCGTAGAAGAGCTCAAAGAAGCCGATTTTCGGAATTTCAGGTGCCTCCACATGAAGCAGGCCCATATTGCCAAAAGCGACATGGCTCACAAAAAGATCGGGTGAGAGTTTGCTTTTCAGCAGTTCGTTATAGACGCCATGCATGCTGGCGCATTCTTGCTCAAAATAGCGCGAGAAAAAGTAAGGCGTCTCTTCATGGCCTGTTACTACCGGCTTGTAGAAGTGATGTTCTACGCCCGGGAATGGTTTTTTGGATGCAAACTGACTAAAGTAGGCGATTTTGACATCGTGCTCTTTCAACAAAAATTGAATGATCGGCCCAAACTGTGAGGGGTAGTTGTGATGCATGAAAACAATTTGTAAAGGCATTTGACAGCGATTCTCAAATTAATACCATAATTGTAAAAAATCTGACCTTGTACCAATTACGCAACAATGAGACATTGATCAATCTGGATTATGAACAACCAAAACACGATTGTTTGCGGATTCTCGCTTTTTAATAGTTTGAAAACCCGTATGAGTATTAGAGGGTTTCCAAGCTTCAAAGGCTTGACCATCACTTGGCAATCGATCTCCTATGGGCCTAGCCATATCTTTAATGGTTGAATATTCACGAACTGGTGATCCCGTCCTTTGGACAGAACGGAATGAAAGTCTACGCACAACAGCTCCAGTCGTATCTTTTAAGCCCTCAACAAAACTACGCGCTTTGCGTGATGTCGCCGATAGCCCCGACCGTATTGAGGCAGCACCTGAAGTTCCTGATTTTCTTCTCTCTTCTGACTGCTCTAGGATTTGACGAAAATTATAAGTGTCGTTCGTAGGGCTTTGGAGAGCAGCATCAGTGCTTGTGCGTACTAATGCATTTAAGCTAGAACTTCGTTGACGCCCAGGGAAGGTATTTGGACTAAGAAGGTGTGGAGTTAGTGGTGGTGATGGCGTAGCGGGGGCACCTAGTTCCCTAGAAGTTTTGGGCAACTCTAATCTTGGAAGTCTTTGCATAATTAATTCTCATACCAAACTTTAAATTTAAAATAGCATTTCAAGTCTAAATAAAATAAACCGAAAGAGAGTAGTGTGTTTGCAATGTTCATAAAATTAGTTGAGGATTCTATCGGACGCTCATTCCTTCGTTAAGATGCTTAATGAGAGGGTAGATGAAGAATTCAATAATGCGACGTTTGCCGGTTTTAACTTCAGCACTTAAGCTTAAGCCGGTGGAAATACTCTTCCACTCATCATTGACCTTGATTTCTTTTTGGAGTGGTTCCACTTCCATTGTGTAGACGGGCCCTTGCTTTGGATCATCCTTGCTGTCACGACTCACTTGGGTCACTTTGCCTTTTAGTGTGCCGTACTTTTGGAAATCAAAGGTATCGATTTTCAATGCAACCGGCATACCAGCTTGTACGAAGCCTACATCTTTATTGGCCAAAGTAGCGCGGATTTTCAGCGGCGCATTGAGCGGAACAATGGAAAGAATTTTTTGTGCCGGTGTTACCACGCCGCCTAGCGTGTGAATAAAAAGTTCATGAACATAGCCGGAAACAGGCGCTTTTAGAGTCTGTTGAGTGTTTTTGAAAGTAGCCTCTTCGATGTTCGCTGTGAGTTGATGAACTTGTTTTTCTTTATCCGAGAGATCATTTAACGTGGTGCTTTTGAAGTTTTCGTTGAGGTAAGCGATTTCTTCCATCGTTTGTTGTTTTTGGAAGGCGAGTTCGTTGAGTTCGAATACCAGGCCTTTCAGCTTGTTTTGATCCGTGATGACATCGATACGGGCTTTTTCAACTTCATCTTTGGTGATGATGTCGGTGACTTCCTGAATCCGCTTCTCTTTTTCTAAATGCGTCCCTAAGGATTCTTCGTTTTGGCGGACTTCCACTTGCTTGGCGGAAATCTGAGCATCCAGGTTAGAGAGTTGTTTTTGCTTGGCGCTGATTTGCTTTTGTAAGGCTTGCATAGATGCACGATATAACTGCATTTGAGTGCCATCACTGGGGGAAGCAAAGTTGCGATTATTGGCGGAGGCCTCCAAGCGAGCCTGCTCTACTTGAACGTGGGCCAGGGTTTTTTGATTGGCAAGCAGGGTTGGCGCTGTGGTTGCGGGATCGATTACGACCAGGGTTTGTCCCTTTTTTACGAAATCGCCGGGCTTTACCAGAATGCTGGTAACCACGCCACCGCTTAAGGGTTGAATGAGTTTGACTTCACCGGTAGGAATTACCTTGCCCCGAGCCGAAACGACAATATCGACCTGGCCAAAAATGGCCCATAAAATAAAGAAGCCGAATACACCGATTACCAGCCAAAAAGTGAGCTGACCTAAGGGACTTCCCGGATCATCTTCAATTTCAACTAGGAGCGGTTGAAACTCATGGGCATCCCGAATGTTTTTTGAAAAGGGAATGATTGTGCCACTGGATGATTTTTTTCTTGCTGGAGAATTCTTACGCCGGTTCATCTAAAGTCTCCAAATCCTGTTGTGTGGAAAGCATGTGGTAGTAGCCGCGTTTCATAATGAGTTCGTTGTGCGTTCCCATTTCGACAATTTGTCCCTTATCCATCGCGATGATAATATCGCAATCTTTCACGGTGGAGAGACGGTGGGCGATAATAAAGACGGTCCGGCCTTTTTTAATGTGGTTTAAATTGCGTTGAATAATCCGCTCGGATTCATAATCGAGGGCGGAAGTGGCTTCATCCAGAACCAGAATACGAGGATCAGTAATGAGAGCCCGTGCAATCGCAATCCGTTGCTTTTGTCCACCGGATAAGCTGGAGCCGCGTTCTCCGACAAAGGTGTCGTATCCTTCGGGAAGTTCCTTGATGAAGTCGTGAGCGCCAGCGACTTGGGCGGCCTGGATAACGCGATCCATCGAGGCATCCGGTTGAGCCAGAGCAATATTTTCTCGAATAGAACCACTAAAAAGGTAGTTTTCCTGGAGAACGATCCCGAGCTGACTTCTCAGCCAGAGGGGATTCATGTGACGGCTATCAACATCATCAATGTAGATAATGCCATCCTGCGGAATATAGAGTCGCTGAATAAGTTTGGTAATGGTGCTTTTTCCGCTACCGGAACGGCCGACTAGGCCGACGCTTGCTCCGGCCGGGATATTGAAGCTGAGTCGATTGAGGACATTGGGAGTATCCACACCGTATTTGAAAGAGATGTTATGGAAACGAACAGAGCCGGATACTTTGGGTAAGGTAATGGCATGCTCGCTTTGAGATTCCGCAGGGTGGTTCAAAATATCGCCTAAACGATCGACGGCCAAAAGCACTTGCTGGAATTCGTTCCATAAATTGACCAAGCGTAAAATGGGGTTAGTAAGCTGGTTGGCGAACATTTGGAACGCGATGAGCTGACCGATGGTGAGTTGATTATTAATAACCATTTTGACACCGAAGAACAGAATGCAAATCGTCATCCCGCGTTGAAGCATGTTGGATAACGCTTGTGCAAAGTTGCTCAGTTTGGTGAGTTCAAAGCCGGAACGAATATAAGTACCCAGGTAGTTTTCCCACTTGCGTTGCATGCTGCCTTCAATCGCAAGGGATTTTACGGTTTGAATCCCGGTGATGGTTTCAACCAGATAGGAGTTGGATTGAGCACCCATTTCGAATTTTTGCTCAAGGCGCTGGCGGAAAATGGGGGTTGCAATGAAATAGACGAAGCCGATAACGAGGATGAATCCGAGAACCAGCAAGCTCAATTTCCAGCTGTAAAGCAGCATCATGCCAAAGAATACGAAGGAAAATACCGTATCCACAATGACAGAAACCGCTTTATTGGTAATAAATTCCCGGATATTATCGAGTTCACGGACTTTCGCAACAATGTTGCCGACCTTGCGGGATTCAAAATAGGTAAAGGGTAGTGAGAATAAATGCTGAAACAGGCGTGTGCCCAGCTTGGCATCCATTTTGTTGGCGGTGTGGCTAAAAATATAGTTCCGGGAAATATTGAGCAGGAACTCAAAGATCATCATGGCGAGGAAGGCGACACCCAGGACATCCAGGGTCATCAGGCTGTGATGAACAACGACCTTATCCAAAATAACCTGAGTAAATAAGGGGGTGATCAACCCGAAAAGCTGAATGACGAAGGAGCCTAGCAGCACCTGCATCATAATATTTTTATAGTGCGATATTTCGTTGAGAAACCACTGGAAACCAAACTTTATCCGTTGATTGATCGTTTTATGACGCGCAATGATTAGCTCGCCTGTGGTTAACTGCTCGAATTCTTCAAAGCTTTTTTCTTGCGACTGTTTATCGTGAACGGAAAAAAGCAGGAGCTTTTGATCGTCCGTATTCAGCTTAAGCAGGGTGCCATAGGCGCCATCATTAAATTTAAAAATCGCCGGGAGAGGATATTTTTCAAGCTTGTGGAGGGATGAAAAACGTTTAATTTTAGACTTAAAACCTTGCCGTTTTAGGATGCGGACAATTTCAGACGATTTGACTTCCTCTTCGCCGAGGCCGTATTCGCGGACTAATGCGCGCGTGTCCATTGGAACCTGGTTGAGCATTGCAACCAACTCCATACAGACTAATCCACTTTGCATTGATGATTATCCTTCCTCTAACAAGCGACGTTTTTTAAGAGCCACAAGACTTTGGATGACGATTTTTTCAGATTCCAATTGTTTTTTGATTTCATCGATATCAGCCTCCAGCTTTTTGGTTTTATCCACCAATTGCTGATCCGACAGACGTGAAACCAATTCCCCTTTGTATTGGGTTCGTTTGAGGATTCGGGCCTTGGTTTCCAGTTGCACGCCAAAGTTTGACATTTGCTCCTGGTAAATTTTGGCTTGAACGTTGAGTTGTTCCAAGGTATCGGCCTTTTGAAGCACCAGTTTTTGTTTTTCTAATTCCGCTTTTTGAATAGAGGCCCGATTTTTGAGACCATCTAAAATGGGAAGGCTGACGTTTAAACCCAGTGAAACAGTCCGTTGAGACAGGTTAGCCACTGATTTCCCTAAGCTGTCTTGATTAACACCATAGAGGTTGTAGTAGGAGTACATGGAGACTTGAGGAAGGTTTTGACGCTTTAAGTAGCTGATTTCTTCGCCCTTTTCCGCGATTTGGTTGTCGAATTGGCGGGCTTCGGGGGTTTTG
>Ga0105239_10002903_pt1 | contig 21409 bp, 18 predicted proteins | sample KBSC44metaG_FD_92761 | JGI IMG/M metagenome (GOLD analysis project Ga0105239, IMG submission 92761) | Corn rhizosphere microbial communities from Kellogg Biological Station, Michigan, USA - KBS C4-4 metaG | ecosystem: Host-associated > Plants > Roots > Rhizosphere > Soil | place: Michigan, USA... | reverse complement strand
TGTGATGCGCCGGTTTCCAGGCGGCCTGCCCCGGGTGCCGATGCACCGTTGACCGTGTCGGGCGCTATCGAGATGGGGAAGGTGCTGCCGGCGGCGAAGGTCTGCGGAACCTCGAGTCGGAGGCTGTAGGTCCCAGGCGAGCCATAAGCATCGACGAGCATTGAATAACTACCCGACGCGACCGTTCCCAGATTCCATGTCGCGCAGCCGTACCCGTAGTAAGCCTGGTTCCCCGATGCGTCCAGGATGCGCCATTCCCAGTTCGGGCTGTTCTGGCATCCGGCCATGTTCAAGTTCACCGTCAAACCGCCCGCTGGCACCGTGAACGCATAGACGTCTTCCGATGCGGCGGACTCAAGACGTCCGGCTCCCGGGGCCGACGCCCCGTTCACCGTATCCGCGGACACCGAAATCGGGAACGAACTACCGGCAGCGAAGGTCTGAGGTGCTTCCAGTAGAAGGCTGTACGTGCCAGCCGTTCCGTAGGCGTCGAGTACCAGCTGGTAGTTGCCTGCCGCAACCGTTCCGAGGTTCCACGTCGAGCAGCCATAGCCGTAGTAGGCGAGGGTGCTGGCGGAATCCAGGATCCGCCACTTCCAGTTGGCATTGAGCGGGCAACCACTGAGATTGAAGTCCAGCACGCTCCCGCCCGTAGGTACCGAGAAGGTGTAGATGTCCTGCGCGCCCGCGTCCTGGAACCGGCCGGCACCAGGCACAGACGTCCCGTTCACAGAATCGGTAGAGACCGAAATCGGGAACGAACCGCCAGTCGGAAAAGTATGGGGCATCTCCAGCAGAAGGCTGTAGGACCCAGAAAGATCGTTCGCGTGCGCGATCAAGCTGTAGGAGCCGGCCGGAAGCAAGCCGAGATCCGTGTAGGAACACGTCCCGAAGCGTACAACGGCCTGGGAGGCCGAATTCACCAGCGTCCATGTCGCGGTGGTGTAGCTCGTCGACAAGGGACACGCTGACATATCAAGAATCAGGTGACTTCCACCCGAAGGTACATTAAAGGTGTATGCATCCTGCGAGGCGCCGTCCTCAAAATATCCGGCCCCTGACACCGTGGTTCCGTTAACGGAGTTGGCGCTCACTGTCAGTGGGAGCGACGTGGCGAACACCTGGGGCGCTTCTACGTTCAGGGCGTAAGTGCCCGTGGCGCCGGGACCCGAGACCGTCAACGTGTAGTTGCCGCTGGCTACGGCTCCAAGGTTGTCGTATTCGCACCCGCCAGAGGCCACTCTCTTACCCGTTGTGTCTGTCATGGTCCACGACAGGCCCCCGGTCGAGCTGGGTGTGGGGCAGGCGGAAAGTCCGACGCTCAGTGACTGCCCGCCGGCGCCCACGCTGAACGTGTAGGCATCTGCCGAACCGCCGTTTTCCAGGTTTCCGGCACCGCTGCTCGTCACGCCGTTCACCGTGTTTGCAGTAACAGACAATGGAAGTGCAGCGCTGAAACTCTGCACTGGCACCAGAGCTGCATCCACTGAGATGTTGTCTACAGCGATGCTCGTGCCGATGAGGCCTCGGAACCCAGAAGGGCTGAGCTGCGCACGCAACTGAGAGCTGTACTGCGCGGTCGTCATGACGACGCGGTAGCTCTGCCAGGCGGCTCCCTGAGCGGTCGTTCCCTGCGCCAGCGGGGAGATCGTGGCCGATCCGGAGGTCACGCTGGCGCTGTTCTGCGTGAAGGAGATCACGGAAGACGAAGCCGGATCACCAACCGTCGCCGTCAACGTGGCATTTTGCGCGGTGCTACTCGTCAGTCCTACCGCGTATACGTCCAAGGCTACCGTCGCGCTCGTGTGGCCAGGGATCGACGGGACCGTGAAGCTGTATCCGCTCCCGTCGAAAATCGGACCTGCCGCCTTCGTGGAATTGACGGTCTCGATGCTGTCCGGCGCGAAGTTGCTTCCGACGGCGCCTTCGAAGTCTTCACCGACATGACCTGCGGTGCTGAGGACGTGCGCGTTGGGGTCCTGGAGAAACCCCGTGACAGCGGCTGCCGCCGTGGCGTAGGTCGCATCGCCTGTCTCTGCGACATCGAGCATGCACGCTTCGAACTGGGGTCCCGCGAGAACCCCCTTGGCAAGACAGGTCTGCCGGGCGGCATCCTGATCGCTCTGGGCAAAGCTGCCAAGAGTGATCACGTTCGATGGAAAGTTCTTATTGGTATACGTCTCAGTGTTCGTTCCAGTGGGATATGTGAATTCAGATTGGCTGTCCGTGATACGCCACGAATCGGCGTACGCGCCGTCGAGCAGCGAAGAGTCCGCAGACGCAATGGGAGTACCGTCGGAATAGGCGAGATCGTTGCCCGGGATACCATCGTTGTTGCCCAGAAGCCCCGAAGTCGGCACGCCGGGATCAATCGTGAATCCCAGCTCGCTCCCGTCGAATGCGACTTCCGCGCCCGACGATCCGAGGAGCGCGATGGCCTGATTCCCGTTGCGAGCGAGTGCTGCTCCGCCTCCCAGGTCTATGTACGACTGATTGCCCAACACGGACGTCCCGTCGACGAGCACGATGGCGTTCGAGTCCATCTCCACACGGTGGCCGTGCACTGTGAGCGCGACGGCCTTCACGTGGGAGAATGTCGTCTCACCGTCTTCTGGTTCAAGACGGGTTTGGACATCAAGGCCCAGACTCGGTACTTCGACCGTGTGAAACTCGCCTGCTGTCTGGAAGTCGTAGCTCAGCCCATCGAGGGTGGCCAAATGAGGGTCGCCGAACATATGCCAATGCATTAACAGCCAAATGACGCCCACTATGCCCACGGCCAAGACGGGGGCGAGCAGAACGGTCGTGATGGTGGCGAAACCCGCGTCCAGTGCGACAGACGCCGCCAGCATCTCGTCGGCGTCCAAGCCCAGCGCGACGTCATCAAGAGTCTGGATGCCGGTCGTGGCTTCGGTCGCCAGACCAGGCAGACTATCGACGAAGTTGTCCCATACCGCGTTGACGCCACCGGGGCCCGCTTCGGCCAGCGCTGACTCGATCTCTTCGATGGTTTCGGCACTCAGCGAGACCTGTACCGGCTTGGCGGCGGCGTAGAACCTGATTCCACTGAGCGGAATCGCAGCAGCCGGCCACAACTCCGAGTGCGCCTTTATGAAGTCGATCAGGTCGTCGACACCGTTGTGGTCGTTGTCCTGGCCGACCGTCCCGTGCCAATAGATCGTGCGAGCGTTGCCGGTCTTGGAATCGTCGGGACAGCGTCGCATCGATTCGTCGACCCACAGGACGCCAGCGGCCGCCGGGTCGTCGTGTGTGTGGTACGTGTACGCCGAGCGGACGTTCGGGTAGTTCTTGCAGGGACCGAGGTCGATCTCGAAGTTGTCTTTGAACCCACCGGGGAAGGCGTATGCGCTTGCTGTGAACTTGCTACTGCTCGGCCACACGTCTACGTACTTCTGGACCTGCTCGTCCGGGTTCTGGGCGTTCCAGTTGCCCTTCAGCTCGACCAGCCCGACGTTGCCACTCTGCTGTGTGTGGTCGTAGATCAGCAGGTCGGGCCTGAACCCCGTGCCAGGTATGGAGACTTCCCACTGCAGGTTTGGCGTGATGCCGGTGGTCGATGAGTCGCCATAGACTCCGGCGTTGTTCAGCTGCGCTACGACGCGAGCCTCAGCAAGAAGCTCAGCTTGCAGTCCCGGGCGGCAGTCCTGCACTGTGTAGACAGCGTTCTGCACGAGCGCACGGGGGTCGAGGGCGCATTTGACGCCTGATGAGCCCCCACCGACGTAGCCGAGGCTCTGCCTGCTTTGCACGTTGACGCCGGCGACGCACCGTATACCGCCAACGCCGACGTCCGGTACGGAAGCGTCCGCGCTGTTGGTGATCGACCCGTCGTTGTTTGTCACGCACGGTGCGTCTGCTGTCGAGGAGGCCGGGGACGCCATCCGGTCGTCCCCCCGCAGCGGCATGCTGGGCGACGGCCCCTCACCGAGGACCGGTGATACCGCCTTCGCGGCGCCCGACACAGGGGGCTTTGACGACACAGAATGCGAGACAGAGGGCCGAGGTGTCGCAGCGGACTGGTTGGATTGTCCGGAACCCGTGGGTCGTGTAGTCCACCCGGGATCCGATGAATTGTGATTCGGGGAAGAGATGCTCGATGCGTGCAGGGCAGACACCGACGGCGGTAGCGCGGAGCGCGGCGCCGCCTCCGCGGGCGAGGCCGTCGCCGGGCCCGAGGTCACCACAAGCGATGCGGTCAGCAACGCGACCAGCAGGGCGAAAGACGAACGTCGGCTACAGACGGCCACGATACCCCCCGTGTATAAGAGCACTGCTTTACAGGGCTCTTGATCGGGAGTCTGACAGCCGAGTCGTGGTCGGTCAAGATCTGAACTCAACGCGTTGGCGCGGCTCGCCTGCCGCCGATCCCTTACGAGGTCGTCGAGGGGTGTAGATCGCCTCAGAACCGCCGCTGCGGCGTCATCGGTCGCCTGCTCGCGAGCAGGCTCTCAACCTATTCGGTTAAGGGGCCTGGTCCGCGCTTAGGATGGCCGAGCCGAAATCCGCGCGGCCCCGCGCGAGCACGGCGGCGGACGGCCCTCCGGGTGAGAACCACTCGAACAAGTCGTGTGCTTCGACCAGGTGGCGGTCTTCGCCCACATCGGTGACAGCCCATTGAGATAGGTCCGAGATACGGTCCATGTGCGAGCCGGCCAGCAGCTGGATTCCGTGTACGTCCGGTACGTACTGGCTCCACAACCCGGTGTTCCGGCGCAGGAGATGCGCATCGGCGAATGGAGGACGTGGAGACCCTTGTTCGCGGGAGGCCCACCCGGTGGCGTAGCGCGGCAACGTCGCCACGAAAGCGAGACGAGTCGTTGACTTGTTGGCAAGGAGGGCTTCCCTGGCACGCGCGATACGAGCCGCTCCGTCGTCTGCGGGGCCGTAGGACTCGTACACGGCCTGACCGTTGCTGCTGACGACGACGCGAGCGGCACCCCCAAGGCTCGGGGCGACACGAGTGATGGTGGCTGCGGTGGCTACAGCCGTGGCATCGTAAAGATATTCTGCGCGGTTGTCTTTCGGTGCCGGCTCGTGGTTGCCGGAGTTGCCGACGTAGACATCGCCGGGGCCGTCTGAGGCCCATTCAGCCGCGTACTCGAACCACGTCGCCTGTGGCGTCTGGGCGAAGCCGAGCGGCCTGTCCAGGAGCGGCGTCGCCGGATGCTCGATGAAGACCTCATGGCATGCGGCGAACGCAGCGATCCGAGGACCCTTGAAGTCGTAGAACGACCTTGGCAGCCCGTTTGGCTGTGCGAGACGGAGAACTCCGCTGAGCCCGTCGGCTTCGAGTCGGCTTCCGTAGGCAGTGGCCCACGCCGCAGGTGCGTCAAGGCTGAAAATGGCGTTCAGCACCAGCGAAGCACCATTGACCGTCACACTGACCTCGGCGCCGGAGGCACCCTGGACCTGCTCATTCACGGCCAAAAGTGCGGGTGTCATGATCTGGACAAGCTCCAGCCGCCTTGGATGCTCGGTAACGAACTCGAGCGTGAGCTCGTCGTATCCTCGCTCGTCAAGGCCGCGTTGAAGGCTGTGAAGATCGACCTGCACCCCGGAAGCTTGAGCCATGTCGGTACCGTATCGGCTGCCCAGCTCGCCTCGCATCATCGGCGAAGCCGTGACTGTGACGGGAGCGGCTTCGCCCGCCTCTTCAGGCTTGCCGTCCTGGTCCGGCAGCCTGAACACTGCCGACCCGGCGTCCGATGCGGGAATAGCGGAGCATCCTCTGCCAGTGCCAAGGCGTGGCAAAAGTGGCACCCGCGCCAACTAGAAGACTGATTCCCATCATCATCCAGGTCGGGCTGTCGCCGATATCGCGATGTGTCCATACCCACCAGTAATAGTATCCGTGAGAATCGCGGTTCACATACGTGAGCGGAAAAATCGTCCCGAGCGGCAGAATCCACGAGAGGTGTGGCTCGAACAGGGCAGCGGAAATCAAAGAGAGGCCAACCCAGATAAGGAATGACCTTGCTGCGACAGCTGCTTCCGATGCCCCTGTGGCGGTGAACTCACTCGTTCCGACAATGGCGACACCCAATGTCGTTGCCGCCCCAAGCTGGCAGGCGAGCCAGCGGCGATGCACGTGCGCGGAACTCCTCTCGAACGTGGACATCTGGCTTCCGAGGCTGCTCGCCATCAAAGCTGCGAACGCCGCAGGCAACTCGCGACGCATCGGCAATGAATTCGCACCTTCGTTGACGAAAGGAAGGGTCAGGATCCGTCCCCCGAACGTGGCGTCGAAGACGGCCAGGATCAGGGATCCGAGGAGTATCCACCGCAGCCGGTGGACCTGGGCCCAGCGGCGCAGAATGTCGAGCCTCGGCGGCATCGGCCCGTCATTCGCAGAAGGCATGGCGTATGTCTTCTAGATGCTGAGCCACCCACGAGTGCTGCTGATCCTGAGGGAGTGCGGCCTCTTGCGCCATGGCGGGGAGATCGACGCCTTGTGGGCCTCCATGCATGTCAGCCGGCCGTCCCGAACCGAACGTGCGAATGGTGGCCCACATGTTCAGTTCGCCCACCTCGCGTATGACGGCCTCTGGTATGGCCTTGTGGGAGCCGTCGCGCAAACAGTCCCTCGGCATGGCAGAGTCCACCACTTGCCCGGCCATGGTGATCGAGGGATCCCACAGGGACCCGTCCAGAACGTAAAAGTCTTGATGCTCTGTCTGCATTCCACGAAGGCCCTGTTCAAAGAACTTGCCGGGCACGGCGAAGCCGAAGCCCGCCAGTTGGCCGAGACGGACCGACATCGACTGGGCCGCTGGTAGGTACTTCGCATCGTCGGGCCAGAAGCAGATGGCCGGGACACCATCGGTACATGCTTGACGCGGGGGAGCGCCGCGCGTGACTTGGATCGGTCCCGCCGAGTGCATCCCGAACAATGACACAACCAAAGCAGCGCAGAGGCAGGCTTGAGTCGTCGCCGTCGACCGCGACAACCATCTTTTCTCTACGTGCCGCACCCCAGGTCTGGGTACTACGACAGCTGCCGCTAGTGCGCACGCTGCGATGCCGATGCGAGCGACCACCGCCGTCCCTGACGGGCCGTAAAAAGGGGCGCCGTTCAGGACGAACAACCCCAGCTGCCCGGGCGAGCCGAACCAGGCGATCACCAGGAAGGTGCCCAGGCCGGAAACCGCGGGTGCGGCAAATGGCGCGTTCCACCACCGTCCGACCAGGTGCCCGATGGCGGCGAAGCCGACAAGAAGAGATATTCCGATGGCTACGTATCCGGGCCACAGAAAACCCGGAGTGGTTTTGGGGAGGGTGACCGCGACCGCCACGACGACTCCCGCCCCGTAAGCGATCAGGCCAAAGGTCACGCTCGCCGCCAGTGGCGTCAGTTCGACTCGCCAGCCGGGTCTGGCTGCGCCGTCAAGCAGCGTAGTGGTGCCATTGCGGTTGGCCCTTCCCGCCGACCAGGCAGCGGCCGCCGCCAGCATCGGGGCGAAATAGAACGCGGAGATCTGTGCGGCGACACTGGTCTGTGGCCACTCCCCAATCCATGCGCTGCTACGCCCGAACAGTGTTGCCAGATCGACGATGACCAGGACCGGCAGCCACCAGCGCAGCGGTGAATAGCGCAGTTCCATCCAATACGATTTCACCGCGCACCGGCCTCCGCCTGAGCAAGAACGCTCATGTAGCCCTGCTCCAGTGCGGTGTCGCCAGGACTCGCCGGCGAGGTCCGTGTCTGCAACTCGTCGGGCGTACCCCGGAAGACGAACGCGCCGTCAGACATCACCATGACCTGATGGCAGACTGCCGAGACGTCCTCAACCAGGTGCGTGCTCAGAACCACCGTTGTATCGGTCAGCGAACGTATTATTTCACGGAAGTGCATCCGTTGGCCGGGGTCGAGTCCGACGGTCGGCTCATCTAAGAGCACCAAGCGCGGAGCTCCGACAAGGGCTGCGGCAATCCCTGCTCGCTGCACCATTCCCCCGGACAATGAGCGCATCTTCGACTTGAGTCGATCGCTCAGGCCGACCTGCTCTATCGCGTGCAAGGTACCCCCATGCGCCTCGTCGGCCGGTACCTCTCGAAGCCATGCAACATATCGGACGAAATCGTACAGGGTAAAAGACGGATAGAAGCCGAAATTCTGTGGTAGGAACCCGATCTGCCTTCGTGCGAGCCTTGCGGTCCGCTCGGAGTCGACGCGATATCCCGCAACCTCGAGCACGCCGGAGTAAGGCGGCACTATAGTGGCCAAGGTGCGTAGCAGAGTCGTCTTTCCTGCGCCATTGGGTCCGAGAATTCCGAAGACTCCGGGGCCGAGCGTCAGATCGAGACCGGATATAACCGTTCGTTTGCCGTACTTTTGAGTGAGGCTGTCAACGCGAACGACGGATTCCTGCATCCTCTAACCTTTCAGGCGGGCAGGCAGGCGAAGAGCTTTCTCTCGCCTGCCTGCCGCATTATGAAAACTGTCGGTCAGCCGATCCTGACGCTGGCCATCCGGCGCTCTACTACTGGTGGTGCTCGTCCCCGATGGCGTCGTAAAATATGGGATAGGCGCCAGTGACATTGAACGTGCAGTCCAATTGACCGAAGTTGTCGTAGCTGTGGAGATAGTAGAAATAGCTTCGGCTAGAGGTCATGTCGGATTCGAAGTCGCACAGTGCGTGGTTAGCCCAGTCTCCGCTTTGCCCCCCGATCTCGTTCCCCCCACTCGTTCCATCCTGTGCGGCCGCCCACGGGTCGTTACAGTGAGCATTGGTGCCCGTGTTCCCCCAGGTCGAGTAGCAGCCGGCCCACGTGTTGCTGCGGTAGTAGGCGTTGGCCGTCGGCGCGAGGACGCCGATGGCGGCGACCGACAGCGCACTGACGAGTGCTGCGTTTGCCAGCGCTTTCCGCGTGGCGAAGATGTTCTTCAAGCCTCCGAACCCCAATCTTGACTGGCATGGAGGCTAGACACGGCTGGTCACCCCGTAGCCCCCCGCGGCTTGTGTGGCGCCGAACATGTCGTTCGACAGAACACTGACATACTCGATGCCGATCGGCCTCGTGTCAATGATCTGTTCGGGCCGATACCAGTCATGAACTATCAATCATTCGGTCCTTGTTATAGCATGATTGCTTTCTTGGCAGGGAGGACGCCATACATGATCGGAGGAACGTTTCGTACTCCACCATCTTTGAGGGTGCTGAGAATGAGGACCCTGCCGGTGGGCGGGGCAGCCCACTGATATTTCACCGACGCTTCCGGCCGCGCTGTCGTCTGGAGAAGCGTCCATCCGGCCCCGTGGCAGTCCGGCGTTGTTTAAGGTTGTCGTGACCTCGGCTTTCGACGTTTTCGCAGGGTTGGCCGATTGCGCCTGATCAGGCGGTTTGGAGTGGTTGCAGGCTGATCGTCTGGAACACCACAGAAGCATCGGCGGTGTTGATTCCACCTCATTGAAGATCCACCATCTTGGTTTCGGCTGGTCAGGGTGCCTGGTGTGACAGTGCTCTCGGGTGTTCGCACTGGTCGTGGGCGGGTGTCTTCGGTGTAGATCGTTCGTCCGGGTGGTTCGCGCTGGTTCCGACCGCGACGCCTGGCTGTGGTTCCTACGCTCGGCTTCATGACGGATTCGGTGATGCTGGAACGGATCGCCGCGCGGCGTGCCGAGCTGGACCTGCTGGAGGAACAGCTGGTCAAACAGCTGGACGAGGTGCGCGTCGAGCGGGACGAGCTCGTGGTGGCCGAGCGGGTCGTGCAGCGGATCAGCGAGCAGGACGTCGTGGAGTACCTGTCGCTCGCGCCGGCGCCGGAGGAGGCTCAGGTGGGTGGCCGGTCGGTGCTGCTGATCCCGGTACGCGTCGGTGATGGCGACGTCGGCGTGCTCCCGGCGGACTACCAGCGCATCTGGACCATCGTCCGCGACGCGGCCGGGCCGGTGAAGGTCAAGGATGTCGGGTCGGTGCTGGGCCTGCCGGTCGGGGAGCGGGGCAAGCTGGAGCCGTTGCGGGCGAAGCTGAGCAGGCTCGCCGACCGTGGCTGGCTGCGCAAACTCGCGGACGGCCGGTTCACGATTGCGTTCTGAACACGCCCCGCGGGTGCCCCTTACCGCCTGGGGCCGGCGAACGGCCTTCGACCTGCGCGGTCCGGGCCGAAGCCGTCCGGCCGATGGCGGCGTCCGGAGCGCCGGGCCCCGGGGCGGGGTCCCGCATACGGAGGATTATGCGGCCTCTGATATCACCCCAAAGTGGGGTGGTGATTGGAGTCGCGGGTAAGGGGCGCCCCGGCACCCAATGAGTTGGTGTGAAGAACAACAAAGAGCAGGCCGGGGACGCCGTCTCAATGGTCTACCAGTGCCGCCTGCCGCTGTCCACGACCACCGTCACCTACATCGCCGACCTGCTGCGCAGACACCTGAAAGCGATCCGGTCCCGCTGGCGGTCCCTACCGGCGGGACGGATCGCGGTTCTGGTGCTCGCGGTGCTGCGCCACGACCAACGCGCCGCGGACCTAGCCGGCGGCAACGACATCTCGGCCACCACCATCCGCCGCTGGACTCGTGAGGTGATCGACCTGCTCGCAGCCAAGGCCCCGCGCCTGGACCGCGCCCTTGCCAAGATCGCCCGACGAGGCGGCCAGGTCATCCTGATCGACGGCACCCTCATCCCCACCCACCGCCGCACCGGCGCGGCCAACCGGCCCAACTATTCCGGCAAGCACAAACGCCACGGCCTGCACGTCCTCGCCCTCACCGACGAAAACGGACGGCTGATCTGGATCTCCGCAGCCCGACCCGGCCGAACGCACGACATCACCGCCGCCCGTCACGACCACATCGTCGAACACCTCAAAGCCACTGGCCTCGGCGCCTTGGCCGACCTCGGCTTCCTCGGCCTTGCCGACACCGCCGAGGACCCGGTGGTCATCACCGGATACCGGGCCACCAAGAAACGCAAGCTCACGACCGGCCAGAAGACCGCCAACACAGTGATCTCCGCAGCCCGCGCCCTCGTCGAGCACGGCTTCGCCCACCTGAAAGCCTGGCGCGTCCTCACCAAGCTCCGCACCGACCCCGCCCGCGCCACCAACCTGCTCCGCGCCCTACTCGTCCTGACCAACCTCGAAATCGACCGGTGACCGACGATCAAGGCCCCAGACCAACACGCCGGACCAGCACGAGCATCCATGAGCCCTACCACACCAGCGGGCTGACCAGCCTATTCATTTTGGCGAAGGCTCACTATTCCTCAAAGAGGGACGGCTGCTCCCAACCATGGCCGCGCGGAGTGAGCGGCGGGGGTGGTTCGAGCAACGCCTGGAAGCCTTCGGCTTCCGCGCCTGAGAGCGATTCGAGCAAGTGGACCGTCGTACCCAGAAGCTTCCTAATTGGCACCTGAGCCCGCGGGCCAACCATGCCCCCGGTGCCGTTGACATAGTCGACGGCCAAGCGCTGATCGCTGGCAAGCGCGGCCTCGACGTGGGCCACACTGTGTTCGCCCAATGCTGAGCCGATTTCATCCAGCTCGCGATCGCCGACGATGTCCTCTCCGCTCGGAGAGTCGTAGCCGACCGTACGGTACGGGGTTCTCAAGCGGATCTCGCGAACTGCGATTCCGAACCGCGTGGCCCGTGTTCGCAGCTCGGCCAGATCCACGGGGCCTCGGAGCGCCTCCTGCTCAGGCAGGTGCTCCCGCTTTGCCGCGAGATAGGCAGTGAAGCCCGGCCCCCTTAGCCCAAGGCAACCCTCCTCGACGACCCACCGCCACTCATCGGTCTCCACTCGGATTCGTCCGTCTCGCACCACGAGGCACACGTGCGCCTTGATACGGTCGACGCCTCCCTTTGTCAGCCGCTGAAGATTGTCGGATGAGCCCTCGACAGCTTCGACGATTTCGGCCAGCGAGACTCGAGTCGCGATGCGCACCCAGAACGGGTCGTTGGGAAGATCCGGTCCTTGTAGCAGGATCGCCAGGCCTGCAGACGTTAGACCTTCGGTACCCAGCCGACCGGGGAACTCTGTAAGAGAACGTCCGCCACCTTCCCAGAGCGCACCCAGGAAGGATGTGACGCGGCTGGCCTCCGTGCCGGGGAGCCAGCGGGTGACGCTTTCCACCGCCCGGCGTGTTCGCTCTGAATCCCCGACCATCGCTCCTGACACGCCACCGCCGAAGGCTGACAGCTCCTGCTGCGCCTCGTCCCCGCCAAGTGCACCCCGACCGGACGCGATCAAGGCCTGCGACATCAGGGCGGTACTTGTCGCCTGAACCTCGGCATCGCTGACCCGCTCCAACGCGGGAGAGTCAATAACCAGCGTGCCCTGATCGGCCGACACCCGGTCGAGCGCCACGAGCGACTGCGAGCCGTGTTCCGCGACCTGGAACTTGTCGAGACTGACGAACAGCGTGCCGCCCTTGGGTACGACCTCGAGGTCATCCGCCAGTTCCTCTGGATCACTCGTCGTACGCAAGAAGACCCAGCGCTCGGTTCCCGGTTTCGCACCACGGGGAAGCATGAGCAGATCGGGGGCGAATGAGTGATCGAAATAGTCGGTCTCGCGGATTTCGGCGCCGGGTTCGGCTTCCAGCAGTCTGCCGCGGATGAGCTGTTTCGCCCGGACGATCCCCGACCTGGGGTCAGGGTCACGTAGCGCCTCGTCCAGCAGCGCGGCCAGCTGCGTCATTTCTTACCGCCTCGGGCTAGATGTGCCTCGACAACAGCTACCCAGTCGTTGAGCGGGATCAGCTTCTCCTGCTTCCTGGAGAGGATGATGATCCAAATACGTTCAGATACCGCCTTGACCCGGTCCTCGTCGATCTCGGCCGTGGCCTGAGCCAGATCCGCCGTCCCAAAGATCCGCTGTCGCTCCTCCAGGACCGCAGCGCGCACAAAGTCCGGCGTCCGGATTTCCTGCCACATCGACGAGCCGAACGGCGCCCACGTGATCCACATGAGGTGATCACACATAAGCCGGTTGGAGCCGAGGGCCACGTAGCAATGAGCCAAGAAAGTTCGATACTTCGCGAGCTGACCGTGATCAGCTTTGTACATCTTGACTTCAGCCGAGAAGATCTGGTTTTCGAACTCGTCTGCCCGCATCAGGCCACCCATATCGAAGGAGAACGTCCCACCGTGTGGCCAACGGTAAACGAGCTTAGCCTTCTGCCCAGGGCCGTCAGTGTTCGCCCAAACGTTCGTTACTCTCATAGACGCGTATAGCCAGCGCTTGGCACGCTTGATGCCCTTCCTGCCGGCCTCGTGTGCGTCTTCCCCCACAGTTAACGTCACCTTATCCAGAGTAGCGAGGAATAGGCAGCGTTCACAGAGTCATTCGGTCCTCCCGATAGGTCCCCCGATCAGAGTGCTCGTGTCTCCAGGGCAGGCAGTGCCGGGCCGGTGTGTCTGCAGGCCCTGAGAGTGGACACTGGTGAGCCGCGACCGGCGAGGCTGGCCGGGAGGGGTGAGGATGGTATAAGCCCCGGCTCTTGCGGTGCCGACCGACCCTCTAGGTCTACACCTCACCACCGCCATGCGATGGGCCGCATTCGCTGTGCCCGACGCATCACGATCGCGCCAACGCTGATCGAGAGCAGCTCGCAGAGGACGGCTGGCTTATCGTCGACGCCTGAACTGAACCTCCAAACCGCTAGCTGGTCCCCATGAGGTCGGCAGCAGTCAGGCCAGTCGACTATTGGAGACCTCGATCTTGTGCAGCGTGTACTCCAGCAGCTCGGGGCTCCACGTTGTCAGGTGCGGCCCCAGAGACGTGAGCGCTGCGGCTGCTTCTTCGAAGTCCAAACCGCCGCCGGCCAGTACCAACGTGATAATCGCCGCTCCTCGGGGGTAGCTGACGACTAGCGTGTAAATGGCGGAACCGTCTGACGGCCCACAGGCGTCGAACACGCCTAAGAAACACAGACAGATACGATATCCACGCGTAGCGTACGTACAGCATTCCAATCAGAACGCGAGCTACTACTGATCGCCGGGGGGGGCCACGTGCTCATCGCTATCCGAACGTCGCCTGACGCAGCGCTGCAACTGAGGTCGCTACACGACTGGCTGTCTAGAGACGCCCGACTCGGACGCGGAGCCAAGGTTCGTTGGCAGGTCGCCGACGAACGACCAGACACTCAAGGCTCTGCCTTCGACACGATCAACATTTTGCTCAACGACGGTGTCGCACTGGCTGGCTTAGCGATCTCATTCGCTACTTGGCACCGCACACGACGCAGTTCCAACTCTTCGGACATCACCTTCGAGCGTGCCGGAGTCAAACTCACTGTGCCGGCAACGGCCGAGGTGTCGGAAGACGTCGTCCGTCTGATCAAGGAGCTCGGACAGAGCACGGAGGCTTACGGGGACGAGCTTGGGGAGTAACGACGAAGCTACACCAGTCCAGCTCGCCGACCCAGCTCGTTCAAGAGCCGTCCTGATCGGCGCATCTACCTACGAGCATTTAGGTGATCTACCAGCAGTCGCGACAGGGCTCGAAGAACTCCGAAACCTGCTGCTAGATCCCCAGATTTGGGGGCTGCCGGAAGAAAATTGCCTCGTCATCGGACAGGATCAGCTCACCGGGCCCAATAGCCTGACGGTCGTGCTTCGCGCAATCCACGAAGCAGCGGATGCCGCACAGGACAGCCTCCTCATCTACTACGCAGGGCATGGTCTGCACGACCCCGCCAACGGAAAACTGAGGCTTGCGCTGCCCCATTCAAACCGACAGCATCGATTCACGAGCCTCGCTTTTGACGACGTCCGTCAAGAACTGGCTGCAGCACAACGCACTCATCGACTAGTGATCCTCGACTGCTGCTATGCAGGGCTTGCCCTTAGCGATGGCATGGGAGCCACCGCAGGCACGAGTGCACGAGCACTGTCTGAATATGCCACCCTTCCTGACAGCTATCTTATCGCGGCAGCCGCATCAAACGAAGAGGCGATCGCCCCTCGTGGAGAAAAATATACCGCATTCTCCGGCGAATTGATTCGCGCACTCAAGAATGGCGTATCAGATGGGCCGGAACTATGGGACGTTAGGTCACTATTTAATCGCATGAGAGGTGCCCTTGTTGACAAAGGGCGCCCTCTTCCTGAACTTCTCGATCGAACGAGCGGGTCGGCGCTACACTTTGCAAAAAATGTCGGATTTGGCCCTTTAAGGAAACTACCAGAACCGCTAGTTGAGCTACTCAGGGCACAAGTGAGAGCTTCCGATTCTTTTGCCTATCGCCTCGTAGGGGCCCATCGCTCGATGGTTGATGTCTACGTGCGCCAGAAGATCCGCGAACTATCCAATAAGCCAAAAGATCAGGCCAAGAAGCCACTTCAACCTGAGATCGCTCCGCCGCGCCGAGTGGAGGACGTCCTGGCTGATTTCGACCACATCATCGTCCTCGGTGGACCCGGACTGGGTAAATCAACACAATCCGTTCAGCTAGCTGCCCAAATTGCAGGCGCCTGGCTGTCGGGCGGAGCCATTCCACCTGCGAAAAGGCTGGTACCACTCCGTGTGATCGCGAGCACACTTGCGGCCGCTGGCGGCACGTTCGAATCAGCACTCGTAAAGGCGGCGCAAGTCGGTTTAGGAATGGCTGCAGATTCAGACCTGCCAGCTAACCTTCTAAACCTGATTCCAGCGGGGTTTCAATGGCTTATCCTAGTTGACGGCCTTGACGAGGTTGCAGACACCCAGCTTCGCCACAAACTCATCGATGTGCTTCGCAGTCGAATGAAACCCGCAGGCAGCGATCTTCGTATAGTAATATTTACTCGACCCTTAGCCCTGGAAGAGCTATCAAATAGCGTCAAACCAGAGGCACAGTATGTTTTACAGCCCTTCGATATAGTTCACTTGTCCGAATTCGCGATGGCCTGGTTTGAAGGCCATGACGTATCAGCCGAAGAGTTTCTCGATCAGGTTCACTCTGCATCGCTGCATGAACTAGTACGGGTGCCCCTGTTAGCAACGATCGCCGCCATTGCATACGAAGCTCAACCGGACCGGCCTCTTCCTTCAAACCGATACGGCCTTTACGAGCAGTATTTGCGATATCTAGCCACAGAAAAGGCCGAAGAGGCCTACACGCAGTGGCAGGAACTGCAGAGACGACTTTCGCTACATTCTAGCCGCGACCACATCGCTGCCGAGTCGCTGTTCCAGCAGCGCATGCTCCTGGCAGGAAAGCTTGCCGACGCGGTAGCCGATGGCGAGGTAGACCTCATGTCCGTAGCGATACAGTGGCTGTCCAATGAGACCGGACTCCAGATCTCAGCAGTGGCCGAGTGGCGCAAATATGTTGCTTCAGCTTTGAATAGTCTCGGAATTTTCGCTTATGAAAACGGCAAGCTCATGTTTACCCATGCAAGCTTCGGAGACCATCTCGTAGCGAATGCTTGGGCACGCAGGCTTCCGATCCAATACGACCTGGGAGCCGCCGCCTGGCACGAGGTGACCTCGCAGGCCCTAAGCGGCGTAGGAAACGGTCTCGCAGCACTTGTGCATTACTCATACATGCACCCAACCGGGCACAGTCTTTTGGATGAAATGCAGAACGGTTCGCGCGAAGAGAAGTTGCTTACGGGAATGCTCCTAGCTGAAGGTGTGCCGTCCAAGCCTTGCCATATCGAAAGCTTTGTGACAGCACTCAAAGAAACAGTCCAAAGCGCAAGAAACAACGAACCCGCGTCTGCCTATACACCGTGGTTCAGCGTGGCCGGTCGTCTTAGTAGCCAGCCTGTCATCTCGTACCTTCGCGAGATCGTGAGAGATTCGCCAGATCGCGGCATTCGACTTCAAGCCGCTATTGCCCTAAGTCGCACTGACCGACCACTCGCTATTTCGGTACTGCGATCATTTATCGACGGAACGCCCAAGGCTTCCCCGGATTCGTACGCGCGCGCTGCTGCCGGCGCCCTCTTCGACCTCGCCCCTGAGTACATGCCAGAAGTACTCCGCGCCTATCTTGATAGCAACGACCTCCGTGCGATGCCCACCACAAACCTTCTCCGCGGACTCCCTTCACAACAAGCCGCTGAAATATTTGATATCCTTCGCGCACGCCTCAGCGATGAGTCAACTAGGGTTCAATATGGTGCAGCAACGGTGATCATTCGAACAAACACTGAGGATATTGATTCGGTTATTGAGACACTTATTCGAAACGGTGGCCCGGGTGCTTGGATAGCCATCCGAGAGAATATGCCGAGCCTCGCTCCAGATCACTGGTCAAGCGCCGCCAGAACGGTAGCAAAGCTTGCGAGTGATCCAGATCCCGAGGTCCGGGAAGCAACAGTTCGCTACTGTGCCGAGTGGATCCCTACGGAGCTTCGTATGCCACTTCTGAGCGAAGACAGGTCAGTGCGCAATAAGGCAATGGAAATTCTAAATAAGTGGCTCCCCCGGTAAGCCCTCAATAGCCTCCGAACCCCACTAGCCATCGCTAACCCCTCAGGCCGGAAGCCAACCGCTCACGGGCTTCCTTTGGCGTCATCGTCACGATCGACATGGTTCCGTGCGTCGTAGATCGCGGCGGTGAATCCGGAGAGGCGGGATCCGATGATGACGTCGCGGACGCTGATGTCGTGGCTCATGGAAGATCCACCATCTTGAAGTGGATGTCAGGGTGCTGGCCTGGCTGGGTTCGTCCCTGGCAGTTCTTTCGCTGCCCCCGGGTACCGTGCCACGAGGCTGGTCACCAGGGTTGCCGTGACCACCATCACGACTCTGCTGGTTTATTCGTTAGGTGGCGAGGGCTGCGTGTAGTCGGGTGAGATGGCTGGTGCGGGTTCTGCCGTGGAGGCGGCTGTTTGTCCAGGCGTGCCAGCGGATCAGGTTGACGGCGGTGGCGGCGGCAACGTGGTCTGCGTGGGTTTTGGCCAGGCCTCGGTATCGGGCGCGGCGGATACCGGCGATATCGCCGATCTGGTTGATGGTTCCCTCGATGCCGGCGCGGCGTTTGTAGTCCTGCTGCCAGCAGGCGTCGGTCTCGGCGGCGCGGGCGGACATCTGGGCTTCGAAGGCTTCGCGGGTGCCGATGGTGATCTGGCGGCGTTCCCGGATCGAGCGGGTGCAGTCCGGGCGGGACGGGCAGGGGCGGCAATCGGCCGGAGAGAAGGTGATGACGGTCTTGTCGGTGCCTTTCTGGACGCATTCGGTCCAGGTGGCGGAGATGGCGCCGACCGGGCAGGTCGCGGTGCGGGTGCCGAAGTCGATGTGGAAGTCGGCGCGAGCGAACCCGGCGCCGGAGCGGGCCTGCGCGCTGATGTCAGCCAGCATCGGGGCGACGATGGTGATGCCGTGCTCGCGCCTGGCGGTGACCAGGTGTTCGGCGCTGGGGTAGCCGGCATCTAGATAGTGCCGGGCCGGTGTGAGGCCCTTGGCCGCCAACGCGTCGTGGATCGGGCCGGTCATCGTGTTGTCGATGACCCCGCCGTGGGTGGTCGCCACGTTCGTGATCACACGCAGGGCCTGGGCCGCAGGTGCGGCCTGATCTGGCCCAGCCGGCGATGACGGCACGTCATCGCAAGTCTCCGAGATATGCACTTTATAGCCCCACCAGAACACGTCCTGGTCACCGACCTTCTTGCCGCCCCAGCGCGCATCGGCGTCATAGGGCGAGCCCAATCGCAGATGAGCCGGCGGGAGACCGTCACCTTCCGGTGCCGCCTCCCGCCGCCTGACCACCTCCCGCCCGGATGCATCGATGGTGCGCACGTAGTTCTGCAACATGACCACCCGCAACGCCTGCACCGCGGGCACCTCCGCCAGCCACGCAGGCCCAGGACGATCGAACACCGCGCCCAGCAACGCCAACCCGTCCCTGGCCATAAGCCAGGGCCAGCGCATCGCGCTTGGTCTTCGACGTCGGCAGCAGCCAGGAATCCACCCGGCGCTCATACCGCACCGACCAGTCCGCGACATCGACCTGCTCGGCCAGCCAGCCCGGCGCCGCGGCCGCCAGGGCCTCGGCTGCCGCCCGCACCGCCTCGCCGCATAACTCCAGCCGGTTCAGATCTCGCACCGCGCAGATGACATGCGCTGAATCTGTGCGCTGCTTGCCACCGGCCGCCACAAGCCCCCGCTCGGCCAACGCCGCCAGCAGCGCATCCAGAACCCGCTCCTCCAGGTGGTGCTCGACCACCCGGGTGCGGAACTCCGAGAGCACGCTGGCATCGAACCCGTCCTCATCCAGCCCCAAACCCAACGCATAGCGCCAGTCCAGCCGGGTGGCCACCGCATGCTCGGCAGCCCGATCAGTCAGGTTCTCCGTCTTCTGCAACACCGTCACCAGGGCCAGCCGGCCCGGAGACCACGCCGGACGGCCTCGCCGCTCGAATGCCTCAGCGAACAGCGCATCGGAGAACAACTCGCCGAACTCATCCCGCACCGCCACCGCCAACGGCAGGTCCTTCCGCCGGAAGATCCGCCGCACCGCCGACGCCACCACAGGATCCGGCTCAGGCCAGGCCACAGCCTTGAACGACACGACACACCCTCCCACGACCGGGACCGCCCCAACCGTCGAAGAACAGCCTCACACGCATCTCAGACACCTGACGAATAAACCAGCAGAGTCCATCACAGGGCCAAAACCGGGAGTGGAACGCCAGCAGCATTTCCTTGATGCCTTGTGCACCGCAATCGCCGAGGGATGGAGTTCACTGTTCGCGCTCATCCTCAGCGAGGGCGATGTGAAGGGCCAGGTGGTGGAGTGGGAAGCACCCGAGCGCAAGGTCCTCGACCACCGGATCGTCGGCTACTCCGGAGGGGCCACGATCACGGCGGTTCTAGACGGCCCCGGGCTGGGGTTCGAAGAGGCGGCGACGTCGCTCGCGACGCTGGGACGGCACCTGACCACTTGGAGCCCCAAGTTGCTCAAGTACCGACTGCAACGCATCGAGATCTCCCTACTGGAGCAACCTGGGACGACGACAACTGGCTGCCTCCGCTCGACCATCCCCAGAACCGCTAACAGCGACGCGGCAAATACGCGGCACGGCTCTCCCACACGCAGCTCGCGGATACGCTGAACCGCTGGTCAAAGGTGGTGAGGAGCGGGGAAACCCAAGGGACTCATAATCCCTTGGTCGTGGGTTCGAGTCCCTCACGCCCCACCGCATAACAAAATGACCTGGCCCTCGGCAGCTGGTGTAGCGCTTAAGGGCCAGGTCATTGATGGTTTTTCGGGGTCCGATCAGAGCGATCGGCGTCTCATTGCGCCTCGCTGTGGGTCGTTGTCAGCCACTGTCCGTGTCCTATTTGTGTCCCCGTTTTCGCGAGCAACGCCCTGGTCCACGGTTCCCTCTGCCGAGCCCAGCACCACGTCGATGCGGCGCCGAGCCAGCTCATCTTGGTCCGGTCCGTCGATACATTTGGCATAGGTGCTGAGCAGCATCTCGACGCTGTGGCCAGCCCACTCAGCAACCTGGGTGGCCGGTACGCCGGCGTTCAACCAGGTCGAGACCGCCGCGTGCCGGAGATCGTAGGGGCGCCGGCCCAGCTGCGAGCGATATTGATCGGGCGTGAGCGCCGCCTGCCGAGCTCGGGACCAGATCTTGGCGTACGTGGAGTGACGGATCGGTCCGCCGTCCAGACGAAAGAACACGCGGCCATCGGGGGCGGCACCGAACTTCTCGATATGCGCCGCAAGGTACCGCACCAGCTCCGGGCAGACTGGAACTGTGCGGCTCTGACCTTGAGCTCGATGCTTGAGCGACTTACGCGGACTCGTGTCGCCATCGTCAGTCCACGCTGCATTGGCGTAGGGCACGGACTCAGCGAACCGTAGAAAACCCCAACCGACCTTGGGCAGGTCGCAATCCGAGATACGGAGGGCCAGCGCCTCGCTCGGTCGAAGGCCGGCGAAGTACATCACGGCGAAGAACGCCACCAGACGGGGTGCCGTAGGCCCCTGGTCACGGACGCTCTCGATGAGCGACCGCGCTTGTGCGGGGTTGACCACCGCAGTCCGGTCGACGGAGCTCTTGCGTTTGGGCGGGGCCGTGCTGATGCGCTCGAGGGGGTTCGCTTCGAGGCGTCCCATCTCGATAGCGAAGCTGATCGCGCCGTTAAGTCCCTTCTTCTTGTTGCGGTACGTGTTGACCGCATAGGGCCTCCCAAAACAGTCCGTCGTCGTGCTGTTGTAGACGCGCCGGGCCACTTTCGGATCAGCGAGGGCCGACATCGGAAGCGAATGATCGGCGATCCACTGCACTACGAACGCCGCCTCGCCATCCAAGTCGCAGTCGTTCGCTCACGGCTGTTGAAGGCCCAGCGGACCAGCCAACGAAAACAGAACGCATGATCGACGGGGTCGATCGCAGGTTCGGTTAGGGCCAGCGTGACGGTCGCGAGCGACTCCGCCATTTTCCGGCGAGAGCCCGGTTCGAGGCCCGGCCACACCGTGTCGATGAACTCGATCGCGTTCTGGTACC
>Ga0105239_10002902_pt1 | contig 21410 bp, 16 predicted proteins | sample KBSC44metaG_FD_92761 | JGI IMG/M metagenome (GOLD analysis project Ga0105239, IMG submission 92761) | Corn rhizosphere microbial communities from Kellogg Biological Station, Michigan, USA - KBS C4-4 metaG | ecosystem: Host-associated > Plants > Roots > Rhizosphere > Soil | place: Michigan, USA... | reverse complement strand
TATCCCGATCGTAAGTAGGCTGTAGCCGGGGGGGACTCTTTGTACGAATTCATGGCGTGGCTGCAGGGTTCGGCTCTAGGCCATGCCATGCGCGAATCCGGTGTGTGGACCTACGGGGTTGTGAACTTGGTCCACATCCTCGGCGTGGCATCGCTTTTCGGCGCCCTTCTGGTCCTGGACCTGCGGCTGCTGGGTGTTTGGAGAAAGGTCGCGCTCGCGGCAGTCAGCGAGCCAGTCGTGCCGGTCGCCACCATTGGCTTTTTTATAGCCGCCGCCAGTGGCATCTGCCTGCTCGCAACGAAGGCCACGGAATACGTGGGTAATCCATTCCTGTACATCAAATTTCCTGCGATCGGCTTGGGACTCCTGAACGTCGCCGCGCTCAATTCTTTAGCGGCATGGAGGCAGCATAAGACGCGGGAGCTTTCCGCCCGCGAGCAGTCGAAGTTGGCGGCGATTGGTGGAATATCGCTTTTCTGCTGGCTTACCGCCATCACCGCCGGCCGCATGATCGCGTACTGGTGAACCTGTCGTGAACCAAAGTCTTACGGAATACTTCGACCCGTGACGCCTGCTTCTAGCTCTTTATAAATCCATGCGCCCGCAGCCAGTTGACCAGCAACTTTGGCCACTCGCTGAGCGCTGGATCGTACATCGCCAGGCCGACCCCGTGCGGTCCAGTTTCAAAAACGTGCATCTCCGCTGATACTCCCGCCTTGCGCAGCGCGAGATAGTAGTAAACGCTATTTTCGGCGGGAACGGTGGTGTCGGCGTTGGTCTGAAAAATAAACGTCGGCGGAGTTTGCGCCGTCACCGCGTTTTCCATGGAAAGCGTTTTGGCCAGCTCGGGCGCCGGATTCTCACCCAGCAGGTTCAGCTTCGAACCCTGGTGGGTCCATGCTTCCGTTAAAGAAATTACCGGATAGCACAGGATGGAGAAGTCCGGACGGCTGCTCACGCGGTCCACGCCGTCGCTTGCATTGGGCTTCCCGGAATCGAAGCGCGTCGAAGCCGTCGAAGCCAGATGTCCGCCGGCCGAGAATCCCATGACGCCGATGCGATTCTGCGCGATGTGCCATTCGCTCGCGTGAGACCGCACCGTGCGGATGGCGCGCTGCGCGTCGTCGAGTTCAACCGGGTAGTGATAGCGCGGCCCCAGGCGGTATTGCAGCACGAACGCGGCGATTCCCAGCGAGTTTAAGTAATTCGCCACTTGGCGGCCTTCACTATTCATCGAGAGCGCGCGGTATCCTCCACCCGGAAGGACGATCACAGCGGTCATCTCTGGCACGGTCGAGCGCGGAAGATAGGCAGTCATTTGCGGAATATCGCTCTCCCCCGTCCCCTGTGCTCCGGGTGCGGCGCCAGACCACAAACGGAGTATCTGCAAATCCTGAATCGGCAAGGGCGCTGGTTGCGCCGACGCCACAATTATCGAAAAAAGTCCAGCCAGCCACATCTGTCTCATGTCGTGTGCCTCATGTGCATTTCCCTCTTCCCAGCGCCCGCTAGCGTTTGTCCGCCGGTTTCTCCGGCAACGCACCCGGCAAAGCGAAGGCGATGATGTTCGCTCCCGCCGCGATCGCAACATATTGCCGGCCCGCCGCCATGTAAGTGATAGGCGAAGCTTTAAAAATGCTGCCCGTGCCGAAATGCCACAGCGTTTTCCCGTTCTTGGCATCTACCGCGGCGAAGGCCCCGCCGCTTTCACCGTAAAATATCAGGCCGGTGGACGTCGCCAGCACACCCGAGTAATTGTGCTCTACCGGACCGATCTGCGGAATTTCCCACGCGATGTTGCTAGTCTGAATATCCAGCGCGCGCAAATACTTCATGGCCGGATCGCGCGGGTCGTCGAGAAAGCCGAAGCCACCTTGTTTGGCTTGCCGGTAGTTGCTGCAATCTTCCACCGCCATCACGTAATACAGTTTGGTTTGCGGGCTGAACGCAGTGGAATACCAATTCGTCGCGCCGCGCACGGCCGGGCAGGTCTTCACTCCGCCCGGCGTAGTCTCATTGTTGGATGTCACCTGCGGCCGGCCCGCGGAATCGATGGCATCCGACCAGGTCAGCTTCTTCACGAACGGCTTGGATAACAGCAGTTCGCCGTTCGTCCGATCGAGGACATAGAAATAGCCGTTGCGATTCGCGTGCAGCAGCAGCTTGCGCGCGCGCCCCATGAAGGTCGCATCCACCAGAACCGGAGGCTGCACCGCATCCCAATCATGTAAATCGTGCGGCGTAAATTGGAAATACCAGCGCAGTTCCCCGGTCTTCGGGTCCAGCGCCAAATCACAATTCGTGTACAGATTGTCGCCGACGCGATCGGTTCCGTCGGTGTCCGGAAAAGGATTGCCCGTCGGCCAGTAAAGCAGGCCCGTCTCCTCGTCATAGGTGCCGGTCAGCCATGTGGAACCGCCGCCCACGCCGATGGCATTGCCTTTCCATGTTTCTGAACCTCTTTCGCCCGGCTTCGGTACCGTCCAGAATCGCCACGCCAGTTTCCCCGTCGCGATATTCCAGGCTCCAATGAATCCGCGAATCCCCTCGTCTCCACCGCCAACGCCGGAGATCACGAGATCGTTTACCACCAGAGGCGCGGAAGTGGTTCCGTAATGCTGCGGCGCTTCCGGCATGTAGACGTCCCACAGCAGCGCGCCGGTCAAGCGGTTCAAGCACAGCATGTGTGCATCGTCGGTCGTGAAAAAAACCCGATCCCCGCTCAACGCCACTCCGCGATTCGCGCCCAGCGCCGCATCCGCCGACACCGTGCCCGCAGGCGTGCGTGGCCGCGTGTAGCGCCATAACTCGTCGCCGCTCCGGCCGTCAATTGCAAAAACTTGATTGGGACCCGTCGCGTACATCACGCCATCCACCACCAGCGGCGTCGTTTCCAGCGGCGAATATTGAATGGGATAGATCCACTGCGTTTGCAATTTGACAACATTGGCCGGCGTGATTTGATCCACCGTCGTATAGCGATTGCCGCTGAGATTGCCGTAATACGTAGGCCAGTCTCCCCGTTTCGGATGCAGAATGGCCGTGAAGTCCGCTCCGCCTCCGGCCCCAGTGGCACTGCCGGCAGCCGCTTCCTTAGCCTCAGCCTCTCCTCCCAGGCGGCTCAGCCATGCGATCAGGTCGCGCCTTTCATTGGCGCTTGCCTGTAGCACAGGCATTAGCGAGCCGGATTCGAGTTTCACCTGCCGGTATTCGCTTTCGTTCAACGAATGCAATTTCCCATCCAACGTTTGCAGCAGCACATCATGGATGCTACGGCTTCGCGCAAAGCCCTTCAGGACAGCCCCGTTGATCAGCGTCACACTTGCCACAGCATAACCATCGGCGATGCGCGCCGAAGGATCGCTAAGAGCCGTCTCCAGCTCCGCCAGCGTCATTTGCCGCGCGACATTCGATAGATCGGGACCACTGAAGTTGTTTCCTCTGCCGTTCGCGGCGTGGCACGAGCCGCATTTGCCCTGGCCGAAGAAAAACTTCTCGCCGACCGCCACATCGCCATTCGGTTTCAGTTCGAACGCCGTGGCATTGAGCGAATGCACGTAACGCGCGAGTTGTCTGATCTGATCGTCCGGCAGCGGAAAAGCCGGCATGCCCCCGGGAGTTCCATTCTGAATGATCGCCGCGAGGTCCTCGACCGTGCGACTGCCAAGCCGCCGGTTATTCGCGAGCGCCGGCCCACGGTCGCCGCCCTTCGCTTCCGCGCCATGACACACCGCGCACTTCTCCGTGAACAAGGGATTCTGCGCCGCCGCCAGCCCGGCGCCCAAGACCGAGGTTGCCGTGAACCTTAACATGACCCGTGACATAAATGGCATGCTTCCGATCATACGAACATATCAGACCGGCTGCCGAATGAGGCGGCGGCCGCGTCCGTTCGGCAATAATGAAAGTAACCACTATGACTTGGCTAAGCGAGCAATCCGAGGTGATCGGTTACTGTGCGGGCATGTTGACGACTGTCGCCTTTTTGCCGCAAGTGATCCGCACCTGGCGCGCCGGGGGTCAAGCGCTCTCCGGCTTGATGCTCGCGCTTTTCGGCACGGGAGTCAGTCTCTGGTTCGTATACGGACTTCTGCGGATGTCCCGGCCCATCATGCTGGCAAATGGCGTTACCGATCTGCAGGTGCTCGTCATTCTGGTGTTGAAACTGCACCGCGCCCGACGGGTTAAAGCGGCGTAGCTACAAAATCGAAGCGCCGGCGCGTTTTCGCTCGGCCTCAACTTCTACTACGTCCCATACATGCTTGCCCTGCCCTACAAGGGTGTCTACACCAGAGGATCGATTTTCGACGGTATTCGTTCTCCCCGCGTGTTCCCAATCCGCGGCCAACTCTGCCCGTTGCGCTCGCTCTCAGAAAGTCAAGCGCGCCTCAAGCTGCATGGTGCGCGCCGTGGCTTGGGTAAGGCGACCGAAGTTGCCCGATCCGGTGGTGGTGACCAGTCCGGTCAAACTGGTGTGATTCAGGGTGTTGAAGGTATCAGCGCGCAATCGCAAACGGAATCTTTCGGTTAGCGAAAACGTCTTGGCTAGGCTCACATCCAGGTTCACCAAACCAGGACTCCGGACTGCGTTGAAACTTAAATTGCCGCCAATAATCTGTTCGCCGCTTAACTTCGAAATAGGAATCCCGACGAAAGCTGCGGGATTTAGGAGTTGGAGGGACCCCTCGGTGTAATTGTCGAAGTAGGTTGGCACTCCGCATCCGCAGGCATTCGGCCGGTCGGCGCCGTTGGATGAGAGATTATTGGTAACGTTTGCCGGCAACCCGGTCTGCGCGGCGAAGATACCGCTCAGCTGCCAGCCGTCCAGCAATAACTTAGACATATAGCCGTTCACGCCGGTCCATTTTGCGAACGGTATCTGCCACATTGCAGTCGACACTGAACGCATCAGCAAATCACTGTTTGCCGGTCCCCAATCAGCCTGGCGGTTGTAGGTATCTTGCGGGGCGCCTTGCAATAACAGGTCTCCACTCCCCAGCGCAGAGACTCTGGCATAGGTAAACGCGCTCGTGAAGATGACACCATTTGAGAGCGACTTTCTAAGCGTGACCTGCAGCGACGCATATTTGCTTCGGCCCCATGACTCCAACAAGCCCTGCTTGCCTATCTTGGGATCCAAGGGGATTCCGGTAACTCGATTAGGCCGGTTCACACTCTGCGAGGTAGCCTGGTTCAACCCCCGGTTACCGTTGTAATCGACTTCCAACATCATTCGCCACGGCAGAGCCTGTTGGATGCCGAACATCCACTGGAGGCTGTATGGGTTCCGATAATGCAGATCCTGTGCGTCCTGAACCGGAATGAGGCTCGATACAACGCCGGTGGTTTGCAGGGTGTTCAGTTCCGTTAGGTAGTTATTCGCGTTAAACGGATACTTCAATCCGGAGGCCGCAGTCTGAGCCGTATTCAAGGAATAATTGAAGGGAATCGTGGGGCCGAGCATGTAGACTTCTTTGACGGTCGAGTAAAAAGTCGGGGCCATGGACATCTTCGCAAAGCCCGCGCGCAGGACGGTTCTTCCCTTTCCGGAAATGTTGTAAGCCAAGCCGACTCGAGGCTGGTACCCGCTATGGTCCGGATCGAAGTACTTGTTTATGACCGGGCCGAAACCGGGCCCCCATTCCGGATGAAGCGGATCGTGGTAGCGATTGTAGGCCCGATTCTTCACCTCGACCGGCACCGTGAAGTAGTCGTAGCGCACGCCGAGATTTAAGGTAAGGTTGCTGGTGAGCTTCACATCATCCTGTATATAGCTACCGTACTGATATCTGGAGTTCTTAAAGGCGGGTGAGCCATCCGGCAAAGTTCTTAATGCCGGATCTCCATGCAGCTGGATCTGGACGGTATTGGGCGCGTTATTCAGGAACTGAGTCAGGTTGCTATACGAGATCGTGGTGGGCGCATACTGAATCTGGTAGGCGATCTGCTTCTCCACGATGCCGCCGAATTGAAATGTTTGCCTCCCATGGGCGAAAGAGACTGCTTCCTGGACCGTGGTGAAGCTTCCCGCATCCCATTCCAGCTTGGAACCGGATGAACTCCAGCCAAAGTTAAAGTTGCCGAAGTTCGGATCGGCCAATAATTTATCCAGCCGATACATGTCAATGAGGTTGAAGCCTACGCGCGTGTCTTCGGTCCAGCGCGCGGAGGTATGGGTGTAAGCAACGCTGGTGTCGTCCCCCGCGTCCTCGTAGGTTCGAGGATTGGCTTCGAGGAGAGCCGGCGAAAAGGCAAACGGCCGGGAGCGAACATAGTGGACAGCTACCACGTTGTTTGAGTTGATATAGTAGTCGCCCCGGACTACAAGGTTGTTATCTCTTTGCGTGTTCGTCCCCGCCCCGAAGAACTGGGCGGCGGTAGCTGTGGGATTATTGGCAGGCTGCGCCACCGTGGGAAATAACGCGAAGAGGGGAGCATACACGGCGGGAGCAACGCTCCGCAGATAAGGGGTCGGAACGGTGCCATTGATGGGCTTGGCGGTGGCCAGGGATGCTTTCTCAAAGGCGCCAAAAAAGAACAGCTTGTTCTTCACCACGGGGCCCCCTAATGAGCCGCCGTAGTCGTTGAACACGGTATTCGGCTTGTAGGTCAAGAATTGGTTCCGTGCGTCGTAGGCGCTGACCTCGTTGAGCTCGTGCACGCTTCCGTGAAACGCGTTGGTGCCGCTCTTGGTGATGATATTGATGCTGGCGGTCACGGCATTGCCGACGATTGCCGGAGGAGTGCCCTTGGCGACGCTCAATTCCTGAATGGCATCGTTATTCACCGCATTGATGAGACTGACTCCCTGGTAGGGGTTGTAGCCCGGGAAATTCACGTTATTGCCGGCATTGGTGCCGTCCACCATGAAGTTGTAGCCCACGGATGGGAGGCCGTTGACGTTTTCGCCGCTGCCTTCGGGGCGGGTGCTGTTCAAGCTGGTTACATATGGCGGTTTTGTGGCGCCCGCACTCACCGTGACTAGATTGGACCAGTCGAGATGGGCGACGGGGAGTTCGTGGACTTGCGCATCGTCAAGGGTCGCGACCTGTTGTGCCTCCGTAGTCTGGAGGAGTGCGGCGTTCGCTGAAACTTCGACACTCGTCGTTTGCTGCTGCACAGCGAGTTGCATCGGCAAATCGATCACTTGACCGGCAGCCAAATTCAGGCCCGAGCGGGTTCCGGTTTCGAAACCGGGTTGAGAAACTGTCAGGCGATAGGACCCTACGGGTACGAACTCAAAAGAAAATCGGCCATTCTCATCGGACACGGCAGTTCGCGAAGCGCCCCGGGTAGTGTTTTCCAAGTTCAAAGCGGCGCCGGGAATTCCTGCACCGCTGGCGTCGGTTATGGTTCCTCTCACGGTAGCGGTACTGAGCTGACCGTAAGCCGGCGAGGTCATCCAGATCGCTGCTATAGCGTACAAAGAGATGTGTCTCAGTGTTTTCATGTATACTCCCCTCACCCAAACTACGAACTGTCCAAAATCTTCGGGTAAGCTACTCCTGTCGATCTTGAAAGTCAAGGGGTCAGTATCGGGGCACCCCTATGTCGTGCGGCGTCGGGTGCCGGTGGGGATAGCTCACGCTGGAAACGCTCACGGGACCAAACCCCTGATGAGCGGCCTGAGACATAGGTAACAGAACGTACCGGAGACATGGGTTACACTTTTTCGCCTGAACGGGAGGCGGAAGAGAGGGATGCCATGGAAGGAACGCTCTGTTATGGACGAACGAATGCGGTTTGTGATCCGGTTGCAGGACGGCGAGAGTATGGCCTCGCTGTGCCGGGAGTTCGGAATCTCACGAAGAACTGGCTACAAGATCTTGGAGCGGTATGAGCAATGTGGGCTGGAGGGTCTCAGCGATCGAACCCGCCGGCCTTTCCGTTATGCCAACCAACTGCCGGAGCAGGTGGAGGCGGCGATTGTTTCAGCGAAACGGGAAAAACCTCATTGGGGAGCGCGCAAGATTCGGGCGCGGCTTTTGCGCCGGCTCCCGCATGCGATCAAAGTTCCAGCCGCGAGCACGGTTCACGCCGTGCTGGATCGTCACGGACTGGTGACGCGGGCGGCGCGGCCGCGGACCCGCGCACAGGGCACGCCGCTCTCGGATGGACTGAGTCCCAACGATCTGTGGTCGACCGATTACAAGGGCGAGTTCCAGCTCGGCGACAAACGGTATTGCTATCCGCTGACCGTCACCGATCATGCCTCCCGTTATTTGCTGCTGTGCGAAGCGCTGGAATCCAACCGGCAGGAGCTTGCTTTCCGGGCCTTTGAGCGGCTTTTCAAGGAGCGTGGTTTACCGCGAGCCATCCGTTCCGACAACGGCGTTCCCTTGGCTTCTCCTCATGGATTGTTTCAGCTTTCCAAGCTCTCCGTCTGGTGGCTGCGGCTGGGCATCACCATCGAGCGCATTCAGCCCGGTCATCCCCAGCAGAACGGCCGCCACGAGCGCATGCATCTTACCTTGAAGAAAGAAACCACACGCCCCGCCGGATGCAACCTCCTGCAGCAGCAGGGAAAATTCGATGCCTTCCTCGAAGAGTTCAATGCCGAACGCCCGCATGAGGCTCTGGGGATGAAGTGCCCCGCTGAGATCTACGCCGCTTCGCCCCGCCCCTATACCGGCATTCCGGAGCCGCATTACCCGTTCCATGATCGCACCATCATGGTCACCAGTTGCGGGCGGCTCTGCCTCTATCGTAAGAAAATCAATCTCAGCAAGTCTCTCGCGGGCCAGGCTGTCGGCGTCAAGGAAGTCGACAGCGGCATCTGACTCGTCAGCTTCATGGATTATGATCTGGGTTATATCGACCTGGAGGAAAGGACTTTGCAGCCCCTCGACAACCCCTTCGGCCCAAAAGTGTTACCTATGTCTTAGGAACGATCTGTTACCTATGTGTCCGGTCCGGACAGGGAAAGAATGGTGAGCCGGGCGGGACTCGAACCCGCGACCACCGCATTAAAAGTGCGATGCTCTACCAACTGAGCTACCGGCCCATCGACAACTTGCAGGGAATGTCTAAACTTGGCGCCGCTTTTGGGGTCACCGCGCCCGCTGGATGCTCCGCGAAAAATAAGCGCAGCCCATGCGTCTTGGGATGGTGTTGTGCCCCGTCAAATCTGCTGCCGTTCGGATTCCAAAACCCTTCATGTCCAGTCTACTTGCGAAGGCATGACGAAGGCAACGCCAACGTGGCAACCTGCCGAACTCGGAGGCCCTGCAGACGCTGCAGAGTGAAAGGGCGGTAAGATGCGTATGGCACATTATCGGCGATCCCACACGATGCGCCGAGCAAAGGAGATATTTGTGAAAATGTCCAAACTGGCTAGACCCGGTTTTCGGTGGGCGGCGCTGGCGTTGGGAGTATTAGCCCTGACGGTTCTCTCGAACCCCTCGGCCCAAACCAACCGGCGATCCGGCCTATTTCCTCCGGACGTAATGAAGCTGATGGCAGTCTATGGCGCCGATGCGGCTACCATCGACCGCAATGCACGAGACTACAAACTGGCGGACCAAATTGAATGGAAAGGCCGTCCCGGAAGCGGCAACCAATCGGCGATTCTGTTTGGCGATCCTTCCAAGCCGGGTTTGTACGTCCAGCTCCTCAAACGCGGCCCAAACAATTGGAGCCAGCCCCACTCGCATCCGAACGATCGCTTCATCACGGTCCTGGCCGGAACGATGTGGATCGGCACGGGCGCCAAGTTCGATCCCGAAAATACCGTTCCACTGAAGCCGGGCAGCTACGTCCGGGACCTTGCAAACCAAACCCACTTCGATGGCTCCAAGGCTGATGGCCTCACCATTGAGATCGTCGGCATTGGTCCGGCGAACTCAACCCAGCCCGAGGCGAAGTGATGTTGAAACCTGGCCGGTTCCGGACACCGGCAGCGTGCCTCGCGGTGCTGCTGGGAATCGTGCGCACGATCGGTGCCGCCCCACCCCCGCAGTCACCCCCGATCACAATCACCTTAACGGGACAATCGATGATCCGGTCGGATATCCGCGCCACCGCGCCGGCGGCGGTGCCGGTGATCCAGGGGCTGCTTAAGGGCGATGTGGTGTTCACCAACCTGGAATCCGCCGTCGCCGAAAAAGGCGAGACGATTCACGAGGGCCGGGGATTTCTCACTCCGCCTGAAGCGCTGGATGCGCTGACAACCTTCGGTTTTAATTTGCTGTCCCTGTCCGGCAACCATGCCTTCGATCTGAGAGTGAAGGGGATTCAGAACACGATCCGGGAGGCGGATAGCCGCAAGATCGTTCACGCCGGAACCGGAAACAACCTGGCCGAAGCTGCGGCGCCCGCCTATCTGCACACTCCGAAGGGCACGATTGCGCTGATCGCGAGCGCGTCCGGCCTGATTACGCCCGGAGGAAGCGCCACAGCGGACCGGCCTGGTGTGAATGAGCTTCGCATCGAAGCTGGCGGCAAGGAAAATGAGGCCACGGCCGATCTGCCCGGCGCGCCCGCAAACACCCCGAATGCGGAGGATTCGCAGCGCGTGCTGCAAAGCATTCGCGATGCCCGCCAGCACGCCGACCTGGTGGTCGTCTACCAGCACAACCACGTCTTCGCGAATCGCTCGTTCGCGACCATTTTCACGGAAGGGATGCCGGAGCGGCTGGCTCCCAATGACTGGCTCAGGAAGTGGACGCATGCCGAGGTGGATGCCGGCGCGGACATCGTCGTGATGCATGGCGCGCCGCTGCTGCATGGGGTGGAGATTTATCGCGGCAAGCCCATCTTTTACGATCTGGGCAACTTCATTTACAATTTGGTTCCGACGCTGACCTACATCGACGAACCGATAAGTTGGGAGAGCGCAATCGCATATGTCCAGTTTGAGGGCGGTATCCTGAAATCGGTTTCCCTGCGTCCGGTCGCCTTGAACGTCATGGGCGAGGGCCAACCGGACGTCCACAACGAGTACGCCGATAACCAGTTTCTCCACACCCGCGGCCTGCCCTCGCCGGCGACGGGCGCAAGAGCGGGCTACATTCTCCAGCGTTTGGCCGACCTGTCAAAACCCTTCGGCACGAAGTTTGAGATTAAAGGCGACACGGCGGAGATCAAGATCAAGTCCGGAACCTAGCGCGGAACAATGGCGCGCCTGACCCCCGCCGAAATCCGGGAGCAAGCATTTGCGGAAACGATCCGTTCCATCCCGCGCGGAAAGGTTGCAAGTTACGGCCAGGTAGCTGCCGCGGCAGGATACCGTCGCTATCATCGTGCCGTCGCGCGCTTTCTGAAAACGGCGATCCCCGGCGAACTTCCCTGGCAACGCGTACTCGGCGCAGGCGGGGAGATCAAACTGGCTGGGAGTGCCGCCGCTGAGCAGAAGCTGCGCCTGAGGATGGAAGGCGTGAGGTTCGCGGGTAAGCGCGTGGATCTCAATCGGCATCAGCACGTCTTTGAGGTTGAGTAGCAGGGAGCCGTAAGAGATAGGATGGATAAGGGTCCCAGATTTTAGCTGGGCAACCGCCACGCATATTTTTCATTACAAGAGGTCACTCCGCGTGAAACTTCAGATTACGGTTTTGATGCTGGCGCTCGGCTGCCTGCTGCGCGCCCAGGAACACGGAAGTATTGCAGGCAATCCTTTTTCGACTCCCAAGGACGTGGCCGCCGGCGCGGCGTCTTTTCGCTCCCAGTGCGCCGCCTGTCACGGCGCCGAAGCCGTCGGCGGCACGGTCGCGCCCAGCCTGGTTTCGGGAACGTTCAAACATGGCGGGTCGGATGAGGCCCTGTTTGCAGTGATCACCAAAGGCGTTCCGGGAACGCCCATGGTGGGTTTCAAGCTGAACGGCACCGAAGTCTGGCAGCTCATCGCCTATCTGCGCTCCATGAATATTGCCAAAGCCGCGGGCCAGGCTACCGGGGATGCGGCGGCCGGCGCGCGGGTCTATGAGGCGAATCACTGCGCGAATTGCCACACCATCGGCGCGACCGGCGGTTATTCCGGACCTGACTTGAGCGAAATCGGTTCGCATCGTTCTCTACCCCAGATCGAAAGCTCGATCCTTGATCCCGACATTCAAGTCGAACCCGACTATTGGTCAGTGAAGGCACGCACCAAGAGCGGTCAGGACGTCACCGGGAGAAGAATGAATGAGGATATGGACTCGATTCAAATCCGCGAGCCGCAGGGTCACCTGCGTTCGCTCCGCAAGGCCGATCTGGCCAGTTTCGAAATCGTTCGCAAGTCGCCTATGCCATCCTTCAAAGGCAAACTGAGCGCAACAGACCTGCAAAATCTAATCGCTTATCTGGCCAGTCAACGAGCGATCGAAGGGGAAGGTGCGAAATGAAGTTGATAGCTTCTGGCAGCATTACGGCCGTCATTCTAGCGACCGGATTTGGAATTGCTTCGGCGCAGGTGCCGTTCAACCGTCTGCTGAACGCGCAAAGCGATTCGCAGAACTGGCTCACGTACAACGGCAATCTCAAGAGCACGCATTACAGCATGCTGGATCAGATTACCCCCGGCAATGTCGCCAATCTGGACTTGAAATGGGTGTACCAGGTGCAGTCGCTTGAAAAATTCGAAGCTACTCCGCTGGTGGTGGACGGCGTGATGTATGTGAGCGAACCGCCTAACAACGTCGCGGCGATCGACACCCGCAGCGGCCGTCCTTATTGGGTATACGAGCGCCCCCTGCCGGAAACGACGTACGTCTGTTGCGGCAACATCAACCGCGGCTTGGCGATTCTCGGCAATACCCTCTTTATGGGAACGGTCGACGCCCACCTGCTGGCGCTGGACGCATCCACGGGACGCAAGAAGTGGGAAACCAAAGTAGCGGATTACACGCAGGGCTACGCCGTTACGGTCGCGCCGCTGGTGGTTAAAAACATGGTGATCATCGGAACGGCAGGAGGCGAGCGCGGCATCAGCGGCTTCCTCGCGGCCTACGATGCTCAGACCGGAAAAGAAATCTGGAAGTTCCACACGATCCCTCAACCGGGAGAACCAAATTTTGGAACCTGGAAGGACGATTCCTGGAAAACGGGCGGGGCGTCGGCCTGGGTCACGGGTTCGTATGATGCGGATCTGAACCTCTTGTATTGGGGCATCGGAAATCCGGGGCCGGATTGGAATTCCAGTTCACGAACCGGCGCCAACCTGTACTCCGATTGCGTGGTCGCGATGGATGCCGATACCGGGAAAGTGAAATGGTTTTACCAGTTCACTCCGGGCGACGAGTGGGACTTCGATTCCGTGCAAGTGCCGGTGCTCGCGGACTTGAACTGGAAGGGTTCGCCGCGCAAAGTCATGCTGTGGGGCAATCGCAACGGCTTCTTCTATGTTCTCGATCGGAGTACCGGCGAATTCCTGCTAGGGAAGCCCTTCGTGAAGGTAACGTGGTCCAGCGGAATCGATGACAGCGGGAAGCCAGTGAAAATTCCCGGCAAGGCTCCCAGCACGACGGGAAACGACGTCTGGCCGGGCGTGCAGGGAGGGACCAATTGGTACGCGCCTTCTTTCAGTCTCCGTACCGGATATTTTTATCTGACCGCCTGGGAAGACTATCACACGTCCTACTTTACGTGGGAACAGGAATATCAGCCGGGTAAATCTTTCACGGGCGGTTCCGCCCGCAGCCCCATCCCATCGATCACCCGTAGCCCCATTATCAAGTGGGGCCCCGAGTGGGGCTATGGGGTGGTGCGCGCCTTGAATCCACTCACCGGGGAAAAGGTCTGGGATTACAAGATGCAGGACGTCAGCGACGCCGGCATCTTAACTACCGGATCAGACCTGCTGTTCTCCGGAAATCGCGAAGGGTACTTTTTCGCGTTGGATGCGAAGACCGGCAAAGAGCTCTGGAAGCGCTATCTGGGATTGCAAGTTGCCGCCTCGCCGATAACTTACACCGTCGACGGCGCGCAGTATGTGTCGATCGCCGCGGGTCATGCGATCTTTACTTTCGGGCTTCCAAATCGATAGAACTTGCCCTATGGATCGGCAGCAGGCTTGGGATATAGTTTGCGAATTCACGAAATCGGATAGCCTGCGCCGGCACGCGTTGGCCGTAGAGGCTTGCGTCACCGCCTACGCCTCAAAATTCGGCGAGGATGCGGCCAAGTGGGGCGTCACGGCGCTGCTGCACGATTTCGATTGGGAAGTGCATCCGCAGGCGCCCGATCATCCCATGAAGGGCGAGCCGATTCTGGCGGAGCGCGGCGTGCCTGAAGAAATCCGCCGGGCCATCTTGTCACATGCAAACTACAGCGGGGTGCCGCGTGTTTCGCCGCTCGAAAAGACTCTGTTCGCCTGTGACGAACTGGCGGGATTTCTCACCGCGGTGAGCTACGTGAAGCCCACCCGCAGTATTCACTCCGTCGACGTAGCTAGCGTCAGAAAGAAACTCAAGGACAAGGGTTTCGCACGCTCGGTCAGCCGCGATGATATTGTAAACGGCGCCGCGGAACTAGGCGTGGACCTCGATCAGCACATCGAGTATTGCATTCAAGCCATGCGGGCGCGGGCAGCGGAACTGGGTATCGAGGGGACTCCGGAATAGGGACTTTGGGCACTTCATTTGCCCGCGAGTTCCTCCGGCGGCTGAAAGACGTGGGAGTTGGGATATCCGACGATGGCCAGCCGCGTCGACATGGAAGGACCCACGAACCGGATCCGATGCCAGGTCTTTGCCGGAGCATAGACAACGTCCCCCTGGTCGGCAACGAAGACCGGCACTGACCCAATCTTGAACTCCGTCTGTCCTTCCAGCATGAACCAGAACTCGGGGCCGGTCTCATGCAGATGGCCCTTATCCGCATCTTGCGCAGGTGCCTGCTTCTTAGGATCTCCGCGGATAATGTTGGCGATTCCGTGCGGGTCGCCAATGAATTGGTCTTGGTTCGGTTTTGGCTTCGCGTTTCCAGCGATGGTCTGGTTGTAGTCGATAAAAGGCACGTTCGCCTTGTCATACGATCCCTTCACGGTTGCGACCTGCGCCCGCACATACTTCACGCCAGAAACCGGAGTTGGCGTCTCATCAATGGGATACATCGTGTTGGAATTTGCGACCGTGACTTCGAGCCGCAGGGATGGCTGGTCGCCGACGGTTTCCATACTGTAGACCAGGCGGTGCGGCACCTGCACCATAAATCCTTTCGAGGCGACGAACGGTTCCTGCCCCTCGATGGTGAAACGAATCTGGCCGTCCTGCACGATCCACCAGGCACGATTGTCCGGATGGAACCGCCGCGGGGTCTTTGCGCCGGGCGCCATCGAGATGTAATCCGCGTGGAAGAGGTTATCGCTGACGACCGTTTCCGTCCAGTTCTGCTCGCCCGCGTGTTTTGAGCGAAGCTCGGACAGCTTGGTGAGAGGTTTGTTTGGCGCGATCCATGGGTTAGGCTCAACCGGCAGCGGCGCCCACACCAGCATCCGGCTCTGCCCGCTCAGCGCCGGAAACACTGTCGATCCGGCGATAACCAGCGTGATGATTTGCAGTAATCGCATTTGACTCCTTTTCGGAACACGGTTGTGATTATACGCCGGCCTAGTCATCTCGATGAACTGCCCGGCCGCCGAGTTCGTTACGCTTGCATTCCTAGAAGGGGTAGTCGTCGAATTCCTGGGCCGCCAGCATAGTCTTCGCAGCGTCCAAAGGTTCAGTGTATACCCGTCCCTCCGGAACCCGCGCGGCGGGCCGCCTGCTTCACCGGTGCGGCCCTGCAATCGTCCGCAAGCTCCCTGCGTGTGAAGGTCGGTCTGCTAGACTTTTGCTATTAAGCTATGTCCTTGTCTTTATCGGGGAGCCGTTCATGAATCTTTTTGCCACCAAGCCATTGGATCTGCTGATGAAGGAAGCCGATGAATCAGGCTCGCACAGCCTGAAACGAACCCTGGGACCTTTTCAGCTCACTGCCTTGGGCGTGGGTGCCGTCATCGGAGCCGGAATCTTCGTACTGTCGGGTTTGGGCGCGCATTATGCCGGACCGGGGCTGATGCTTTCCTTTATCCTTTCCGGAATGGGCTGCGCGTTCGCCGGACTTTGCTATGCCGAATTTGCCGCCATGATTCCTCTAGCCGGAAGCGCGTACACCTATGCGTACGCCACCCTCGGTGAATTATTCGCCTGGATCATCGGCTGGGATCTAACGCTCGAGTACGCCATGGGCGCAAGCACAGTTTCCTCGGGCTGGTCCAACCACTTCATCGAACTGCTCGATATCCTGCATATCAAAATGCCGCTATGGCTCGCCTACGATCACTGGACCGGCTTGCGGACCGCGGAGAACATCATTGCGCGGCAAATGGCGCAGGCATCCGACCCCAACCTGGTTCCCGGGACGTCGGCGTTTCTGGACAAGGTGGGCGCGATCGCCAGCGCCCACTCTCCGGAGCTGGTGCAGCGCTCGACCGAGCTCCTGAACGCGCCCACGGTATTCGGCATCGCAATCGGCTTTAACCTGCCGGCGTTCTGCATAGCCCTGCTGATCACCGCCATCCTGGTCATCGGGATTCGCGAGAGCGCCCGCTTCAATTCCACCATCGTCTGCATCAAGGTATCGGTCGTTTTGTTTGTGATTGTGTTGGGATTGCGTTACGTGAATTTCGCCAACTGGGGCCATGACTGGAGCACATTTGCTCCCTTCGGGTTCTCCGGCGTCGGCGCCGGAGCGGCGTATATATTCTTCGCATATATCGGATTCGACGCCGTCTCGACCACCGCCCAGGAAGCGCGCAATCCGCAGCGGGATCTGCCCATCGGAATCATCGTATCGCTGCTGGTGTGCACGGCTCTTTACATCCTGGTGGCCGGCGTTCTCACCGGCATGGTGCCGTGGCAGGAAGTCAATATCGAAGCCCCCATCGCACGAGCGTTCAGCGACCGTGGTTTGAATACGGCTTCGCACATCATTACGATCGGAGCCTTGGCTGGGCTGACTAGCGTGATGCTGGTAATGCTGCTGGGGCAATCGCGAGTGCTCTACTCGATGGCCAATGACGGACTCCTGCCCAGGAAATTCTTCGCGGCGATTCATCCGAAGTTCCGCACTCCCTGGAAAAACACAATCCTGGTCGGACTGCTCGCTGCTATCGTGGGCAGCATCACGCCCATTGACGACATCGGCAAGATGGTGAATATCGGAACTCTTCTGGCCTTCGTGATCGTTTGCTGCGCCGTGATGGTGCTTAGGCACACCAATCCGTCCCAAGCACGGCCTTTTCGGACGCCGTGGGTGCCACTGGTACCCATCTTAGGGATTGCCTTCAATGGCTATATGATGTACAAGCTGGGATGGATCAACTGGCTGCGTCTCACCGTCTGGCTGGTGATTGGGCTAGTGATCTACTTTGGCTATAGCCGCCATCATAGCCGCCTGCAGCACGGCGATCGCGAACCGAAACCGCAGCCTGTTCGTCCTGCTTTGTGAAGTAGCGGAACCACAAGCGGATCTGGCAGGCTCGCGGATCGCAGTATATTGGAATTCATGCGTCACCTGTTTCCGCTTGCCTTGTTCGCCTGCCTGACGGCCTGCACCCAGGCGCCGGCCCCCGCCCCGCAGGATTCCGACAAACTCACGCAGGATTTCATTTACGGAACCCTCGCCTTATCCCCCGTGAGCGCGACCCAGGCCGGCTACCATCAGCACAACGGCACGGTGCTCGACGATCTGCTCGACGACTACAGCGCCGCCGGCCTCGAGCAGCAGCGCGGCTTCTGCAAAGGCATACAAGATCGTGCCGGCGCCATGGATGCGGCCAAACTCGACAAGGAACAAAAGGCCGACCTCGACATCATCAAGAGCAACACCGGCTTGTGTCTCCTCGAACTCAACACCATCCAGAATTTCAAGCACAATCCCACGGTCTACGTCGAACTGGTGGGCACCGCCCTGTTCACGCCTTACATGCTCAACTACGCGCCCATCGAGCGGCGCTTCGAACACATCACGCATCGCCTGGAGAAAGTTCCCGCCTTGTTCGAGCAGGCCAAGGCTAATCTGACCGACGCGCCCGAGGTATGGAACCGCGTCGCGCGTGAAGAGAACGACGGCAATATCGCGCTGATCGACAAGACGCTGCGTGACGCCGCACCCGCATCGCAGAACGCTGCATACTCCGCGGCGGCTGCGAAGGCTTTGGCGGCGGTGCGCGATTTCAACGTTTTTCTTAAAGACAAGCTTGCGGCCAAGACTTCCGATTGGCGACTCGGCAAAGAAAAGTACGATCAGAAGTTTGCCTTGGTGCTGGCCGCAGGCCGCACACCCGCGCAGCTCCTCGCCGCCGCGGAGGACGACCTGAAGAGCGTGCGCGCCGAAATGGCGAAGCTGGCCGCGCCACGAACCATCCAGCAGGCTTTGGACGCGGCCGCGCGCCAGCATCCTACCCGCGAAAATTACATGCCCAAAGCCAAGGAGATGCTGGCCCAGGCTACTGCCTTCGTTAAGCAAAAGGATCTTCTCACCCTGCCCGCGCGTGCCAACTTGCAGGTAGTCGAGACGCCCGAATTCCTGCGCGGCATCTACGGCGTGGGAGGATTCAACCCGGCGCCGGCGCTTGAACCTCAGCTGGGCGCGTACTATTGGATCACGCCCATTCCTAAAAGCTGGTCCGCCGCGCGCGCCGAGTCGAAGCTGCGCGAGTATAACGACTACGGCCTGCAGGAGCTAACCATCCATGAGGCCATGCCCGGCCACTACGTGCAATTCGAATACGCCAATGATGTCCAACCTGTGCCGCGCCGCCTGTTGCGCACCATATTTTCCAATGGCCCGTATGTGGAAGGCTGGGGCGTCTATGCGCAGCAAGTGATGTCGGATGAAGGCTACCTTGACAACAGCAAGGGCCTCCGGCTCACTTTTGACAAGCAGATTCTGCGCGTGTTGGCCAACACCATTCTGGATGTGCGCCTGCAAACCATGGGCATGACCGAGCAGCAGGCGCTCGACTTGATGATCAAGGACACCTACCAGGAAAAAGAGGAGGCCACCGCGAAACTGCAGCGCGCCCAATTATCCTCCTGCCAGTTGCCCACCTATTATGTGGGCTGGAAAGGCTGGCTCGACGTCCGCGCGGGCTACAAGAAAGCCAAAGGAACCGCGTTCTCATTGAAGGATTTTCACGAAAGGGCCTTGAAAGAGGCCGGAGTGTCGCTGCCGGCTTTGGCCGGGCTTCTGGAATAGCATCCACGATAGGCAAACCAACAGGCCATGCGCCTCGACCCGATATATATGCGGTTCACGCTTCTGGCAGGCGCCATGTGTCTCGGTGCCCAGGAAACAGTGATTCGAACCACCGTGCCGCTGATTTTGGCGCCGGTAACCGTGACGGATCATCACGGCAAAACCATCGAGGGTTTGACCGAATCTGACTTCGAGGTGCTGGATAACGGCAAACCCGTCAGGCATAGTCTCGAGATCACAAATCAGCCGATTGCGTTGGTGGTGGCCGTGCAAACCAGCGCAATCTCCGGTCCCGCGCTGGCGAAAGTTCAAAAAATCGGAGCGATATTTGAACCGCTGGTGGTTGGTGACGGAGGTATTGCCGCGATCGTCACGTACTCAGACCAGATCAAAGTTTGGCAGGATTTCACTCACAGCGCCGATGATTTCACAGGGCGCATGCGCAAGATCCAGCCGGACGGTGATTCGCGGACTGACGCGCGTCTGAACGACGCCGTGCTGAAGGCTGTGAAGATGTTCGCGGATCGGCCCAAGTTCAGGCGAGTGCTGGTAGTGATCGGCGAGAGCCGGGATCGCGGCAGCCAAGCCAAGCTGGAAGAAGCCGTGACCAACGCGCAAGCTGCCAACGTGACCATCTATCCTGTGAACTACTCGGTGTATAAGACCAGTTTCACGACCCGCGGCGACGAGCGCTTTGATGGCTCGGATCGCCGGGTTTATGATACCGACCCCGGCAATTTACTCTTGATTTTTTCCGAGATTGGCCGCCTCGCGACATTGAATGCAGGCGACGCGCTGGCGAAGTATACGGGCGGCGAGAAGGTCTCCTTCACGCGGCTGGCAGGTTTGGAGAAAGTGATTGCCAAGGTAGGCGACGATCTGCACACGCAATACCTGTTAAGCTTCCAGGCCGGCGATAGCGAGACCAGAATGTATCACGCGATTACCGTCAACGTGAGACGCGCGGAAGCTGTGGTTCGAGCACGGCCGGGTTATTGGCGGGAGTGATTGTTCCAAGCAACTTATTGAGTTGCCCGCGCCACCGACCATGCATGCAGACTTTCCGGCACACTGATCTGCCGCCGCGTGTTGCAGGCCGGGCTCCGGCCTCAAAAGTGGCCGGCCTGGGTTACGACTATGGACCTGAGGCTTATCTTATAGATCGATCCGCATTCGGCAATAATGTTTCGCCGGGCGACTGATTCGCCGGTGCGCCGACCCGAAAGTTGAGATTCTATTCCAGCGCGCGTCTCAACGCCGAGGCAAGTTTCGCCAGGCCCGCGCCCACGTCCGCGCCCAGGTGAATCCGCAATGCGCGGCGCCCGCGTTCGCGGAGCACTGTGAGGTCGCCCTGCGCTTGCGCGGCTTTGACGATCCCGAAGGTGTACCTCTGCCCCGGAATGGCCAGGTCATGCGCGTCGTCCGCGGTGATCTGCAGAAACACGCCGGTATTGGGTCCGCCCTTATAGGCCTGGCCGGTCGAATGCAAAAATCGCGGCCCGAATCCCAGGCACGTCGCCACGCGCTTGGCGTCGCGCACCCGCTGGCGCATCGCGCTCAGCGCAACCTCGTGCGCCGGGTTCATTTCGATGTAGGCTAGCACAGCGAAATAATCACCGGCTTTGATCGAGTCCAGATGCGCGCGCAGAGTATCGGTAAGCGTCGGGCCAGCCGTCTTACCGAAAACTTTGATACCCGCCTCTTCAAACGCCGGACTCTCCGCCGGCAGCGTCCCGGTGGCTTCAAATTGGCTGGTTAATTTCTTGGTCGCGACCTTGCTCGCTTCGACGTCCGGTTGATTAAAAGGGTCGATCTCGATGACCGCGCCCGCGACGGCAGTGGCGAACTCCCAGCGGAAGAACTCAGCGCCTATTTGGTACACATCGTCGAGCGCAATGCGAATCACCGGATGCCCCGCCGCCGCCAGCGCATCCAGGGCACGGTCCTGCGCTTCGTCGGGCGCGGGCGTAAGCCGTGCGTACGCGAACACCCGGTCGGCGCCATATACTTCCGGCGGCCCCAGCAGCTCGCGGTCCAGCGGGATGATGGCTCTGCCGTTCTTGCCCGTCGATTCCGCCACCAGTTGCTCCAGCCACGCACCCAGATCGCGAATCGCGGGCGAAGCCACGATGGTCAACTTGTCGCGGCCGGCGCGCGCCAGCGTTCCCAGCAACACACCGAGCGTGAGTCCTGGATTGTCCTTCGGAGCCCCGCAGGCTTGCTCCATTGCAGCCGCCGGCGCCAGCAACTTG
>Ga0105239_10002901_pt1 | contig 21418 bp, 17 predicted proteins | sample KBSC44metaG_FD_92761 | JGI IMG/M metagenome (GOLD analysis project Ga0105239, IMG submission 92761) | Corn rhizosphere microbial communities from Kellogg Biological Station, Michigan, USA - KBS C4-4 metaG | ecosystem: Host-associated > Plants > Roots > Rhizosphere > Soil | place: Michigan, USA... | reverse complement strand
TGTCCACGCCGTCGTCTGGGATCTCACGAATTCGTCGATCGCCGATCTCAACGGAAACGATCATCAGGAATCTGGCGCGGTGGCGACAAACGGCACGCAGCAGGTTGGCTGGGCCACGGACCCGTCCGGCGCCGACGATCACGCCATGCTGTGGTCCGGAACGCATGACAGTCAGATCGACCTGCATCCAGCAAAGTTCTCGTTGTCATTCGCCACGGCCATCGACGGCCAGTCTCAGGTCGGTATCGGTGAGACGCTGTCGTCCGCACACGCGTTGCTTTGGCATGGCAGCGCTGCAAGCGCCGTCGATCTCAATCCAGCCGGATACCTCTACAGCTACGCCACGGGTGTCAGCGGAAACAAGCAGGTCGGATACGCAACAAAGTCCGACTTCAAATACCACGCGATGGTGTGGTCGGGAAAAGCTGCGAAGTTTGTCGACCTGCAGGCGTTCCTGCCTTCGTCTCTCACGCAGTCTTATGCGACGAGTATCGATTCGTCGGGAAACATCGGCGGGTATGCGACGGAAGCAGACGGCACACCGCACGCGATCGTCTGGCAACCCTTAAAATAAGTCTCAAGAGCATCGATCTGAGTCGTCAATTGCAAAAGTGCGTCGCCGAAACGCGCGCGAATGCGAAGTACTTGCACGATGCGATTCAAATTTACGCGGTTAGATCAAATTAGAATTCCAATCGAAGATTCAGTTTGCAATCTGCAGCGACGTCAACAACCGCATTTCACTTGACAACACATCGATGATGTTCGTTTGCTAACGAACGGCGATTGCCAACGACAACAGACGGTCGAATTCGACCTGATGTCGATGGACGCGATCGAGGGCCGCTCGCCGCGTTAACGGGGCGGCCTTGATAGGCAGGGTGACCATCTATTCCGGCAAAGAGTGCCGGAAAGCCTGAGCCCAGCGATCGCCTTTAGGATTGCGCTTTTAGGGAAGTCAGTGGTCATCGAGCGATCGCTCCCGACTGCATGATTGCCAAGAGCGCCGGGCCATTTCGAACGATTGTTGTAGCGAAGGGACAGATGCATGAGAACCGGCAATACCTACACGCTTGTCTGCGCGTCACTGCGCGTCCTGTTGGTGCCATTGATCCTGCTTGCCGGGCCGAGCGCGGCACTGGCACAGGCTGGCGCTACTTGGACGACCCCGGCGGGCGATCTGCAAGGCACGCGCTACAGTTCTTTGGGTGAAATCACCACCGCCAATGTCGGCTCGCTGGTCGAGGAGTTCAATTTCCCCACCAATCAAATTGCCAGTCATGAAGGCAATCCACTGGTGGTGAACAACGTCATGTATGTCGTCACGCCATGGCCCAACAAGCTCATCGCCATGGATCTGACCAAGCCGGGGACCCAGCGTTGGGTCTTCGATCCTCACACCAATGGCGATGCGCGTGGCGTCGCATGTTGTGACGTGGTCAATCGCGGCGCCTCCTATGCCAAAGGGCTGGTGGTTTACGCGACGCTGGACGGCCATGTCGTTGCCGTGGACGCCGTCAAGGGCACGCAGGTGTGGAAGACCTTGGTCGCTTCGCCAACACAGGGCGAAGTGCTGACCGGCGCGCCGATCATCGTCGGCAACAATGTCATCGTCGGTAACTCGGGCGCCGAGTTGGGCGTACGCGGCTGGATCCAGGCGCTCAACCTGACCAGCGGCAGACCGGTCTGGAAGGCTTACAACACCGGCTCTGACAAGGACGTGCTGATCGGCGCGAATTTCCATCCCTATTACGCAAAGGACCAGGGCACCGATCTCGGCTTGTCCACCTGGCCCAACAACATGTGGCAACAGGGCGGCTCCACGGTGTGGGGTTGGCTGACCTACGATCCGAAAACGAAGCTGCTGTTCTATGGCACCGCACAGCCGGGTGTGTGGAATCCCGATATGCGGCCCGGCGATAACAAATGGTCCAGCGCCATTATCGCGCGCGACCCGCAGACGGGCCAGGCGGTTTGGGCCTATCAGCTGACGCCGCACGACAATTGGGATTACGACGCGATCAACGAGAGCATCGTCGCGGACGTTCCTTTCAAGGGAAAAACCGCACACGTCATCATGCACTTCAACAAGAATGGCTTCGCCTACATGCTGGACCGCAAGACGGGTAAGTTGCTCAGTGCCAACCCGTTCGCGCCCAGCGGCGTGACGTGGGCCACGGGCGTAGACCTGGGCACGGGCCAGGCGCAACTCGTCGAGGCCGAGCAGACGCATCAGGGCGTCGAGACCAACGGCGATTGCCCCTCCGCGCTCGGCGGCAAGGATTGGGAGCCGGCGGCGTATTCCCTTTCCACCAAGCTGTTCTACATTCCGGCGATCAATTTCTGTCAGAACCTCTACCCGATGCTGGCGCTCTATCTCGCCGGCACGCCCTTCGTTGGCAATTCGATCAGCCTTTATCCGGGCGGCAGCAACATGGGTGCGTTGATTGCGTGGGATCCTTCGCAGGGCAAGGCCGTGTGGAGCGATCCGGAGCCACTCGCCCTCTATGGCGGCGTGTTGGCGACAGCCGGCAACGTCGTCTTCTACGGAACGCTCGACAGGCATTTCAAAGCCGTCGATGCGACGACCGGGCAGTTGCTGTTGGATAAGCCGTTGGAATGCGGGGTCACCTCCAACCCGATGACGTATACCGGGCCGGACGGTCATCAGCGCGTCGCCATTATGACCGGCCTCGGCTATCTGGCGGGCGGCCTTGCGGGCGGCGCGTGCCCCAACAAGTCCATCTGGGGCGGAGATGCGGCCGCCGAAACACCGCCGAACGACTCGCCCTATTCGTTGGCGGCGAGCAAGCTTTTGAAAGGCCGCAAAGCACCGCCTGCCGGTGCCACCAGTGGCGTCGTGCACGTGTTCAAGCTGCCATAGCGGGTTGCGAAGATGATGGTTGAAATCTTGCGCGCTCGCATTGCGTCCGCCGCGGCTGCTGTGGCTGTCGCCGTGGCGGCCGCGATGGCAGCGGGGACGCCCGCTCGCGCCGAAACCGCAGATCCCAGCACGACACTCGCCGTCTGCGCGGACCCGGGAAATCTTCCCTACTCGAGCAGTAAGCTCGATGGGTTCGAGAACCGGATCGCGGCGCTGCTGGCCGCCGACATGCACCGCACGCTTCGCTACGCCTGGGCACCGCAACGGCGCAACTTCTTCAATCGCACGCTGCTGGCAGGTGCGTGCGATGTGGTGATCAGTGTTCCCGCGTCGTTGTCCCAATCGCTTCCGGCGATCATGACGACGCGCCCATGGTTCACTTCGACTTATGTCGCCGTGACCCGTACCGCCGACAACCGGCATTTTTCAGGCTTCGACGACGCGTGGCTGAAATCGGCGCGCATCGGCCTGCAGCTCATTACCGGTGGTGACGTGAACCCCCCACCGGCGATGTCGCTGGCCCGCCGCGGAATCCCGAACAACATCACCGGCTTCTCGCCCTGGGACATCGCCGAGGACGCGCCTCAGGAGAAAATCATCGATGCGGTGGCACATAATTCGATCGATGTCGCGCTGGTATGGGGTCCGTTTGGCGGATACTTCGCCAAGCCTTATGGCGACGCGCTGAAAGTTGAAATGGTGACGAACGATCCTGCGTGGCCGGGTTTGGCTTTCACGTTCCCGATGGCTGCAGCGGTCCGCAGCAACGACACCGCGCTGAAGGACGCGCTGCAGGCGGCGTTCGACAGGAACGCGCCGAAAATCTCAGCCATTCTGAAGGATTACAACATTCCGATTGTCGAACCATCGCCGGGGGCAGGCGCTTCCGGCGCGCAATTCCTAACATCTACACAATGACGGGAGATCAGCACATGGTGCGCCTGAATATTCTTAAGCTCGCCGCGCTCGCAAGCGTCGTCATCATGCCGCTTGGGGCACAAGCCATGAAATGCCCGACGGCCATCCGCGGGCACCTCGGTTCCGTCGGCGAAGGCCGCCGCGCCTGGCTGGAATTCAACTGCGCAGGCTGCCATGGCGATACGGCCGGCGGCGGAATGGGCCCGAATATCTCGGGCGCGGAGTCGGGCGACATCCGCGAAGCCGTGCTTCAGGGCGATGCAAGGGAAGGCGGCATGCCTTCCTTCAAGGGCTGCGCGACAGCCACGGATGTCACGAACATCGGCGCCTATCTGCACAGCATTGGCACGCAGAACGAGCCAACCTGGCTGGATTGGTGGAATTTGAATCCCTAAAGCCGGTCGATTCCCGGCTCGTCGCGAATGTTGACGAGGATCAAAGCGTTGTCTTCACAAGGGCGGGCACAGTGCCTGCCCTTGTGAAGGCATTGATCTCGTGAGCATTTGTGGAGGCGCATGGCCGAAACCACCGCTGTTCGAGGGCTGACGAGCCGGGAGGCCGACGATCGGCTCAAGATATTCGGGCCGAACACGCTTCCCGATCCAGAGCGGCGCAATGTCGTGCGGATCGCTTGGGGCGTCGTTCGGGAGCCGATGTTCGCGCTCCTGCTCGGTGGTGGCGCGATCTACCTTCTTCTCGGCGAGCCGATCGATGCGATCGTGCTGGGCCTGTTCGCCACGTTGTCGGTTTCGATCAGCATCGTTCAGGAAACGCGCAGCGAGCGCGTGCTCGAATCGCTGCGCGATCTCGCGAGCCCGCGCGCGCTCGTCATTCGCGACGGCGAACGCAAGCGCATTGCAGGGCGCGATGTCGTGCCGGGCGATATCATGATCCTGGCCGAAGGCGACCGCGTTCCGGCGGACGCGATTCTGATCGACGGCCATGATGTGCTCGCGGACGAATCTCTGCTGACAGGGGAATCTGTCCCGGTTCGCAAACGCGCGTCGGCGGACGAAACGGGCTGGGGACCCGCCGGCGGCGAAGACCTGCCATTCGTGTTTTCGGGCACGTTGATCGCGCGGGGAACCGGCATCGCGCGCGTCGCTGCCATCGGACTGCGCTCCGAAATGGGAAAGATCGGCCACGTCCTTCAAAGCATCAGCCTCGAACAGCCGCGATTGCAGGCGCAGCTGAGCTGGCTTGTGCGCGATTTCGGACTGGTCGGCCTCGCGGTAACGGCGCTGGCCGTCGTCCTGTTCGGCCTCTTGCGCGGTTCATGGTTGCAGGCGCTCCTGGGGGGCATCGCCATCGGCATGTCGGTACTACCAGAGGAAATTCCGCTGGTGCTGGCCGTCTTCATGGCGATGGGCGCGTGGCGGATTTCGCGCGCGCGCGTGCTGACGCGACGCGCCGCGGCCATCGAAACCCTCGGCTCGGCAACGGTCCTCTGCACCGACAAGACCGGCACGCTCACGGAAAATCGGATGCGGGTCGAACTGATCGCAGCAGACGGCCATCTCTGGCGTCGTGCAGATGCCTCAACGCCAGGCGCTTTCACGGAAGACATCCTTCACGCAGCACTCGGCGCGAGCGCGCCCATTCCAACCGATCCCATGGATCGCGCGATTCACGATGCTGCTTCCCGCATCGAGCGCCGTCCACAAGGCACCATTCTGCAAAGCTATGGCTTGCGGCCCGATTTGTTTGCGACGACGAATTTGTGGGGTGGCGCGGATGGCGCTTCGGCTGCGGCCTACGCCAAAGGCGCGCCGGAGGCGATCGTCGAACTTTGCCGGCTGCCGGAAACCGCGCGCGCAAAGTTGCTGGGGGAGGTCGATGCCATGGCGGCGGAGGGTGTGCGGCTGCTCGCGGTCGCGCAAGCTGCGATCCCGCTCGCCGACAGCTATCCTCCCAAATCGCAACGCGAGATTCCGTTCGAATATCTCGGGCTCATCGGCTTTGCCGATCCGCTGCGCGTGACGGTCCCCGATGCGGTCCGGGAATGCCGGAACGCGGGCGTGCGCGTGATCATGATCACCGGCGACTATCCCACTACCGCCCGCGCCATCGCGCGGCAGGCGGGTATCGATGCGGAACAGGTGATTTCGGGAGACGATCTCGAACGTCTGGACGATATAGCCCTGGCGGAATCCATCAAGGGTACGAGCGTTTTCGCCCGCATCCGGCCGCAACAGAAGCTGCGGCTGGTCGAAGCGTTGAAGCGCGATGGCGAAATCGTCGCAATGACCGGCGACGGCGTCAACGATGCTCCAGCCATGAAAGCCGCCCATATCGGCATCGCCATGGGCGGGCGCGGGACCGATGTCGCGCGCGAAGCCAGCGCGCTCGTCCTGCTCGACGACGATTTCGCGTCCATCGTGGGCACGATCAGGCTCGGGCGGCGTATCTATGACAATCTGCGCAAGGCGATTCAGTACATCGTCGCCGTTCATATCCCGATCGCGGGGCTGGCCGTGCTGCCGCTGCTGTTCGGATTGCCGCTCATGCTGATGCCGATCCAGATCGCGCTCCTCGAAATGGTGATCGATCCGGCCTGCTCCATCGTCTTCGAATCCGAAGCCGAAGAAGAAGATGTGATGCGCCGTCCGCCGCGCGCGCCGAATGCGCCAATCCTGTCGCAGCGCGGAGCGGTATGGGCCATCATCCAGGGGCTCGCCGCGCTCTCGATCGTGGCCGCCTCGCTCTTTATCGGCGCCTATCATGGGATGCCGGAGGGCAATCTCAGGGCGTTAGTTTTCACCACGCTCGTTCTCATGAACATCGGTTTGATTGTCGTCAATCGCTCATTCCGGTCCTCGCTCGCGGACGCCTTTCTGCGGCCCAATCCGACGCTGTGGATATTGGTCTGCGTTGTCGCCATGGTTCTTGTGGCGGCCGTCTACTGGCATCCGGCGCAGACCCTCTTTCACTTCGGCCCGCTTCACGGCGACGATGTGGCGATTTGTCTGAGCGCCGGAGCCGCACTCATTGCCCTGCTCGAAATCGCAAAGAAATTCACCGCCAGAAGATAGCATACGAATAAGAAGGTTGATCTGCGTCAAAGCGTGAGTTGCCACATCGCGATAGAGTGGGGCCATGATCCGCTATCGCGCATATTTCATGGACCACGGCGACAACGTCAGAGGCTCGGCAGATTTCGAAGCCGACGACGATGAGCGGGCCAAAGTGTACGCCCACAGAATGTGGGGAGGTTGCTCCATCGGAAGCGGATACGAGATTTGGCACGATGAGCGGCTTGTCTTGACGACATGCCGTCAGATCTAGAATTGAGACTCCCTGTCGCCTTTACACCTTTCGACCGGGATCGAATTCCGCCACCCGGTTTGTCGGCCTGATTTGACTTCGATCAGAGAAATCCCGGCGTGATGGGGGCCAGATGCGGCCTGTACCCATATCCGGAGGCCGCACCATGAAAAACCTCTTCGTCCCCATGCTGGGAGCCCAAAGCGACCACCACGCGCTCACTGCTGCCAAAAGTCTGGCGGCAAGGTTCGACTCCACGGTCGACTGCGTTCACGTCCGCCTCGACATGAGCCCTGCGCTTGCGCTGGCGACACGCGAGGTCACGTGGCGAATCGAGCGTGAGGAGAACGAACGCTCTGCGACCGCGCATGCCGAATTCGACCGTGTGTATGGGCCGGGCAGCGCCGGTGGCGCTTCGCAATCCGGCGTCAAAGCGCAATGGCGTGAGATCGTGGGCTATCCATCTGACGAGTACGCCTATCACGGGCGCATGCACGATGTCGTCGTGGTCGCGCGGGAAAAGCTGCTGCCGGGACATTGCGGAGAAATGGTGATGGAAACCGGCCGGCCCGTCATTATCGCGTGCGCGCGCCCGGTACAGACAATCGGAGAGGTGGTTCTCGTGGCGTGGAACAATTCTCCGGAATCCGCAAAGGCGCTTACGGCGGCCATGCCCGTTCTCACGCGGGCAAAAAAAGTCATTGTCGCCGGAAGTCCGCCGGCCATGATCGATGAAGAGGACGCGCGTCAATCGCTCGAAGAACTGCGGGCGTTGCTGAGTCTTCATGCCATCCAGCCGGAAATCCGCCTTCTGACGAAAGCGGGTGGTGACGAAGCAAACGCCCTCAAGGAAACCGCGTATGAGACGAATTGCGATCTCGTTGTCATGGGCGCCTATGGTCACAGCCGGCTGCGCGAATACCTGTTCGGCGGCGTCACGCGGGAATTCCTGAAGGAATGCGAGATCCCGGTCATGCTTCTTCACTAGAAGGGACGCGTGGATCGGCGGGTGAGCGATAGAAAGGAAAGCATGGCGGTGGCTCCGATGAGCGAATTCAGAGACATTTTGCTGGCGCTGAACACTTATCCCGATGCGACGCCGGAGCCCGTCATCGATTGCGCGGTGAATTTCGCCTGCCTTTGCGGCGGCAAGATCTCGGCGCTGGTCTCCATCTTGGATCGCAAGAAACTGGCGCGCGCCTATTCGCACGGCTCGTGGCTCCTGGATATCCCGGCGCTGATCGACGAGGCTGTCAATGCAAGCGGACAGAACGGCCGCCGCCTGATGGAGCGATTCGAGAAGGAGGCCCGCCAGCGCGGCGTCTTTCAGGACGAACAATATGAGCGCTCAGCCTTCTTCCTGTCCGCGGAGCATGTCCTCGAATCCGCGAAAACGCGCGACCTTGTGCTGGCGCCGGTGCCCGACTCGTTCGGGCTCGACGAGCTGGAGATCGAGGATCTGGTCTTTCAAACCGGCAGACCGGCGATCCTGATCCCCGCCTATGACCGCGCGCCGCGACTGCCGGTCTCTCTCGACCGAATTGCGGTGGCCTGGGACTTCAGCAGGGCCGCGTCGCGCGCTCTGGCCGACGCCATGCCGCTGCTTAGGAAGGCAAAGAAGGTCTCTGTCCTGACGTTCCGGGGCGAGAAGGACATTCCGGCTCATCTTTCGCTGAAGGAGATCGACCGGCATCTTCAGATGCACGGTGTGACGCCCGAAATGGAAGACGCGGCGATCGACGGGCGCGCTATCGGCGACGCCCTTCGCGAATATGTTTCCCGGCACAAGTCCGACATGCTTGTCATGGGCGCCTTCGGGCATTCGCGGCTGCGCGAATTCATCTTGGGCGGCGCCTCCCGCGCCATCATGACAAAGCCTCCTCTGCCGGTATTCATGTCGCATTGAGACGCGCGGTGCGCGGACTTTGTTGTGGATCAAGGATTGCTGGACCAAAAGCTCCCACTCTTAGGCTTCAATTTTGGGCTGAGCTTGAGAGGAAAACTCCATGTCGAACAGAACGCGTTTACAAATCGGTGCGGTCTGGGCCGTAGGTCTTTTCATGGCCGCTCCGTGCTTCGCAGCCAATCCGCACGTTACGGGCGCGCCGCTTGGCGGTCACGCCGTCACATCCGGCGGCGTGCATCGTATGCCGCCGCACAATTTCCGCGGCGTGCCCCCGGCCTTCCACGGCACAGTGCCTCGGCCCTCGGTTCACGGCACGCTGCCGCGGCACCCGGTGGTGGGCATCCAGCGTGACCGGGCTGTGTTCCACGGCCACAACTTCGCGCATTTCACGCCCGCCGAGCGTTGGCACTGGAGCCACGGACATTGGCGCCATGTCTGGCACAATGGCCACTTCGGTTGGTGGTGGTACGCCGACAATTTCTCGTTCTTTTATCCCGCGCCGGTTTATCCCTATCCGGCCTATATCGGCAGCGTGAATTATTACGACTATAACAGCGAGTACGGTGCGCCAGACTATTACTGGTACTACTGCAGCGATCCGGAGGGCTATTACCCTTACATCACCAATTGTAACGTCGCATGGGAACCGGTTCCGCCAACGCCGGGACTCGAATAACGACCGGCGGCACGGTGCAATCTGCGCCGTGCCGCTACGTTCGCCGACCGGTTTGCGCTAATACCGGTCGAACATTTTTTGAATGTCCGCTGCGCTGCGCGTTTGAAGCAGCGCCAGCATCAGCAGAATTCGTGCCTTTTGCGGATTCAAATCGTGTGAAGCGACAAAGCCCAGCTTGTCGTCGTCGACTTCGACATTGCGGCCGACGATGCCCGTTGGAACACGGCTGCTGCGCACCACGATTGCTCCATTCTTAACGGCGGCCGCGGACGCATCGATGGAGATCTGATTCATATTGCCATTGCCGACACCGGCGACGACGATGCCCTTGGCGCCATGGGCTACGGCCGCATCGATGAGATCGGGCGGCATATCCACGGACCCGAAGATTACGTCCACGCGCGGCAAGCTCTCCACGTCGGCAATGTCGAACGCGCTCTGCGTCGTGTGGGGCCACAGCGGTGGCGGGAAGAACTCCGGCTTGCCATAGGCCACGATGCCGGCGTCTCCACGGAGCCCGGAGGAGAAGGTTTCCACGGCTGTGGTGCTTGTTTTTGTCACCGAATGAGCGGCGTGGATCTGATCGTTCATCACCACCAGAACGCCGCGACCCTTCGCGTCGGGGTCAGCCGCAACCGCGACGGCATTGTAGAGGTTCAACGGCCCGTCCGCGCTCACCGCCGTCGACGGCCTCATCGATCCAACCATTACCACGGGCTTGTCGGTCTTCACGGTGAGACCGAGGAAGTAGGCGGATTCCTCCATCGTGTCCGTTCCATGCGTGATCACAAAACCGTCAACATCCTTGCGGGCGGCCAGCGCGTTGATGCGCTTCGCGAGCTTCAGCAGGATGTCGAAGCTCATGTCCTGCGAGCCGACATTGGCGATCTGCTCGCCTTTGATGGCCGCCAATTTGTCGATGCCGGGCACGGCGGCGATCATGGTGTCGATGGATACTGCGCCCGATTTGTAGCCGGATTGCGTTCCTGTCGAAGCGGCGCCCGCAATGGTACCGCCGGTCGCAAGGATCACGATGTTCGTTCTGCCTGCTTGTGCGACAGTGCCGGGCGCCAAACCGAGCACGACGGTCAAAAGTGCAACTGCAATCCTGCGCATCGATACGCCTCCTAAGTCAGCAGAGCCACGATGACTGTGCCCCACAGCGCCAGCAGAACATTGCCGATGGCGTAAGACACGCCGAAGCCGAGTGTTGGTACCGCGCTCTTGGCGACCTCCTGGATTGCGGCCAACGCCGGGGCGGAGGTGCCGCCGCCGGCACACGCGCCGAGCACGATTCCCGGATGCATCTTGAAAACGCGCCTGCCTACCGCGATGTCGATCAAATGCGGGAGCAGCGCCGTGACCACGCCGGCCGTGATGAGCGACAAGCCGCTGCTTTTCAGCCCGTTCACAAAGTCGGGCCCGGCCGCGATGCCGACGACGGCTACAAAGCCCGTCAGTCCCAAGGACTCGAAGAGCCATAGAGTTGGTGAGGGAACGCGTCCGACCAGAGGGCGAAGCGAATGTATCCAGCCGCTCAACAGCCCGATCAGCAGGACGCCGACGCTGAGCGAAAGTCCGAGTTGCAGCTTCCCCAAGGCGAATGCCGGCAGACCGATCAGCGCGCCAAACACGATGCTAGCGGAGACGAACATCATGTCCGTGCTTTCTTCCGGCCGGTCCGCGGCACCGAGAGCTTGCACAGCCGCCTCCACGTGATGATGGATTCCCACGATCGTCAGCACATCGCCGCGCCGCACGGTCAACCCTGGCGTAATTGGGATGCTGATCTTGTCGCGCCGGAGGCGGCGTAGATAAACCCCGCGCGCGAACGGCGCCTCGGACAATTCCAGCAGGCTTTTGCCGCTCACGGCCGCGTTGGTGACGAAGACATCCAGTTGCTCGACGGGAACGTCGAGCAGTTCGGCGTCCTCGACTTCGGGCAGATCCGCCTTGAGCTCGTCCACCAGCAGGCCGCGCGGTCCAGAGAACGCAGCCACGTCACCGGCACTGAGAACGGTATTCGGTCCGGCATCCAGGATCTGCCCGCGGCGCCGGACACGCTCCACGAAGAAGCGCGTGCCGGGAAGAATGTTTTTGACCTGCTTACCGATGACCTGGTTTCCGGCCGGGATCTGGTAGGCGCGAAACTCGATTCCACGATAGGCCGAGAGGGGGTGCTCCGAAGCGCGCTTGCCCGATCGCGCCTCGTATTCGGCGCAGGCTTTGGGGAGATCGACCCGCATCAACCGCGGACCGATCTGCGAGAGAAACCAGGCCGAGCCGATGACCCCTATCAGATAGGTCACGGCGAAAGCGACGGGAATGTGATTGATCATCGTCTGACGCGCGCCTGCTTCGATCTGCAGCCTGGAGATCGCATCTCCGGTCGTGCCAATGGTGGCCGATTGCGTGAGCGCGCCGCCGATCAAACCGCCCGCAGTGCCCGCGTCGTAGCCGAAGATGCGCGCCGCGCTATAGGCAACGAGCAAACCGGTAACCGTGATGATGGCCGCGAGCGCAGCCTGATTGATGCCGTCACGGCGCAGCCCCTGGAAAAATTGCGGCCCGCAGCGATAACCGATGGAAAACAGGAACAGCACGAAGAAGCACTGCTGGACGTCCGGTGAAATGCGCACGCCGAATTGGCCGATGGCGATACCGGCCAGAAGCGTGCCGGTGACGGCGCCAATGGAAAAGAAGCCAAAGCGAATCTTGCCGAGCAGATAGCCGATGGCCAGCGTCAGGAAGAACGCGATTTCCGGATGATGGCGCAAATTTCCGGTGAACCAGTCCATCGTCGTCGTATCTAGCCCGTGGGGGAAGGCGATCGGCACTTCGCGTGCTTCGAAGCTTCGAATTCGCGCACATAGCCGCTCACGACGGCGCGGATAGCCCGGCCTATGTTGCTGTAGGCCTCATCGTGGAGATTTGCGAACGACGCGCGCACGGACCAGTTCGGTGCGGCAAAGCCGCCGCCATTCAGCAGGACGACCCCATGCTCTTCCGCCAGACAGAAAACCATGTCCAGCGGATGCACGTTCTTCCGGACATAGTCGAGAACCTCGGGTGAGACGTTGTTTTTGAGCCAGTATTCCAGATCGAACAGGCCGTAATAGGCGTCGTATGTGGGCCAGGGCTGGATGTCGAGGCCGAGACTGTCGACCGCCAACCGGAAGCGGCGGCGCAACGTCTCGATGCAGACCTGCTGGTATTCCTTCGCCTCGTCCATCAGTTCGGAGAGCGAAAACAGCGTCATCATCACCTGTTGTGGAAGCGACAGCCCCGCTGTGTGGTTGAGCGCAACGTCGCGGCTATCGGCAACGATGCGATCGATGAATTTCATGTCGCGGGGATTGAGCGCGAGCGTGCTGTAGCGCTCGTCGAGACGTTTCCTCGTGGGTTCGGGAAGGACGGCAATCTTCGCATCGAAGATGTTGTCCTGATGCAGGGCGATCACGCCGAGCCGCCATCCCGTGCAGCCGAAATATTTGGAATAGGAGTAGACGCCGATCGTGTTGCGCGGCAGGGCGCCCAGGAGCGAGCGAAATCCAGGAACGAAGGTGCCATAGACGTCGTCCGTGAGGATCATGAGATCCGGACGCTTCGTCGTGACGAGCTCCGTCAGGGTTCCGATCGCCTCGGCGTCAAGCGCCACGCCGGTCGGATTTCCGGGATTGACGAGGAAGAACGCCTTAACTTTCGGATCTTCAAGCTTTTGGAAATCGGCGTGGCTCAGTTGATAGGCATCCTCGCGCTCGCTGCGGATGTTGAGCACTTGAAGCCCGTAATCCTCGAGAAGCGGCATTTCGAGATAGGGTGTGAAAATTGGAACGCACAGTGCGATCGAGTCGCCGGGATTGAGCAGGCGGGCCGTCTTGAGCGATTTGAACAGATAACACATCGCGGCCGTTCCGCCTTCGACTGCGTAGAGATCGAAAGTGCCTTGGGGCCGAGGCTCGCCGCACATCGCCCACATGAGATATTCGTGAACGATCCGCTCGTTGTGGAACAGCATCCGGCTCGGCATGGGATAGTTGTCGCCGACGACACCATCGACGAGTTCGTGGACGAAGGCGTCAGCCTCGAACCGGAATTTCGCGATCGCGAAACGGACCATGGCTGCCAGCACGGCCGCGCCGGTGCTTTCCGCGCGGTTTGCCAACCAGTCTTCCAGCCGGCCGGCAATGCCCGCGCGTTGCGGTACGCAGCCAACGCCTTGCGGTAGGGACATCGTGCGCGTGCATTCCGAAAGGCCGAACTGGCCTAGAAGGAAGAACGCCTCGCGCGGTTTCACCGCCACCCAGTTGGGATTCCCGCGCCCCGCATTAAGGAAGGAAAGGTCGGCCTTCGAAGTGCGGCGCAACGCAATCTTTATGAGCTCGTCCTTCACCTCGAACGGGCTCATGGCTTCGTATTTTCGGAGCGCGACGCTTTCCATGCTTCAGAAAATCGATCGTCAAAATAGCAACTGCCACCTCGATTATTGAATCTGCGTCGAGACCTAGAAATTAGACTTTGGACCTACACCGCGGTCAGGTCCGGCCTTTGCCAACAGGGGAATGATGTCGACACAACGGAGGCGGGAACGGGCATCGCTAAGCAGTATCCGCGCCAGAATCCGATCACGCACAGTAGACGAAGGGCCAATACCGGGGTGGCCCCAACAGATGCATTATCAGTCAGGGCATCAGCCGCGTGTCGATCCAAATCGGATCTGGCCGGCTGACGAGCGAGCGAACATGGAATTGCGTAGCAGAAGAACAGCAATCTTGGCCGACGCAGACGGACACACAGCGCGTCACAAGCGCCATGCTCGTCAAAGGCCTGCAACGCAGAAGCCAAATGGCGTCCAGCCTGCAGATTCGACAACCGTCAGCTTCGCCTCGGTAGAAGAGCTGAGGGCTGCCGGCAAGGCGATGCGCGACAAGACTCCGCGCCACGCGCATACGCATTGGAAGCGCTCTTCGCGGATCGACCCCATAAAAATATTGCGAGCCTCAGATGCCGGCCGCATACCGGAGCTGGTGCCGATCCGTTATGGCCGGATGCTTCAGTCGCCTTTCGCCTTCTATCGCGGAAGCGCCGGACTGATGGCCGCCGACCTTGCGGCGACACCGACGAACGGGAGATACGTGCAGGCCTGCGGGGACTGCCACCTGATGAATTTCGGCGGTTTCGCGACGCCGGAACGCAACCTCATCTTCGACATCAATGATTTCGACGAGACACTGCCGGCGCCGTGGGAGTGGGACGTCAAGCGGCTGGCAGTTTCATTTGTCCTGGCGGCGCGCGAAAACGGCCTGTCCGATGCAAAGGCTCGCGGTCTGGCTGTTACCTGCGTCGGCAGCTATCGCAAGCATATCGCCGAATTCGACGTGATGGATCCGTTGTCGAGCTGGTACGCGCGTATCACAGCTGAGGATTTCCTCACGGGAATGCCCAAGGCGATGGAAAAAGACGTGCGCGCCACCATTGACAAGGCGATGAACCGCACCGCGGATGCCGACTTTCCCCGCCTGACGGACATGGTGGGCGGGCGGCTTGGAATACGCGACTCGCCGCCGCTCATCTACCATCCTGCAGAAGCGAGCATCCCCGAGTTCCAGGCCTTTCTGAAGAAGTTCTTTGCCGACTACAGGGAGACAATTCCCGACGATCGACGCGCGCTGCTCGATCAGTACAGGGTCGTGGATGCAGCGATCAAGGTTGTCGGCATCGGCAGCGTCGGGCGGAGATGTTGGGTCGTGCTGATGATGTCGGCAACCAACGCTCCGCTGTTCCTCCAGGTCAAAGAAGCGGTTCGGTCCGTGCTCGAGCCGTTTGCCGGCAAAAGCGGGTATGCAAATCACGGCCAGCGCGTTGTCATAGGTCAACGCCTGATGCAGCCGGCGTCGGACCTGCTCCTGGGATGGACTACGGGAACGCAAGGAAGGCATTTCTACGTGCGGCAGTTGCGGGACGCCAAGATCAAGCCCCTGGTCGAGACCATGGACGCGGAAAGGTTCGACATCTACGCCGAGCGGTGCGGCTGGGCGCTGGCGCGCGCGCATTCCAAGGCGGCGGAAACGAGCGGGATCAGCGGCTATCTCGGCAACGGCGACGAATTCGACGAGGCCATCGGGACCTTCTCGCTCAAATATGCCGACCAGATGGAAAAGGATCACGCCGCGCTGACGGCGGCCGTGCGAAGGGGCAAGATCGCAGTTTTCCGGGAAGACTGATTGTGGAGGCGGGCGCAGCGCGGGGATGTTCCTTGCCCTATCCACGGCGTTCGATCGCGACCGTCGTCTGCCTGCTGACAGCGGCTGGTTTCGCCTCGGGTTGCAGCTCCATCGGACCGCAGACCGTGCCGCGCGACCGCGTGGACTATGTCACGGGTATCGCGGAGTCGTGGAAAGAGCAGACGCTGCTCAATATCGTTCGCATGCGATATGGCGACGCGCCAACCTTTGTCGATGTCTCTTCCGTGATCAGCGCCTACGCTTTACAGGGGCAGCTTTCGGCATCAGGAAATTTTAGTTCGAATCTCACCAGCGCGATTCCTTCGAGCGTGGCGAGCGTGGGCGGCACAGCAACCTACCTTGATCGCCCGACCATCACCTACACGCCGCTGATGGGCGAAAGATTCGCCAGGAGCCTGCTGCAGCCCATCCCACCCAGCGCGATCTTCGAGTTGATCCAAGCGGGTTATCCCGCCGACCGCATTCTTCAGGTGACGGCGCGGGCGATAAACGGCATTTACAACCGGGCCAGCATCGGCGGCCAGACACGGCAAGCCGACCCGCAGTTTTATCCGCTGCTCGATGCGTTACGGCGCCTTCAGGCTTCGGGAGCAATCGCGCTTCAGCTCGAGAAACGTGGCGACGGTGAGGTGGGGAGGCTCATCATTTCGGCAGAGGCGACGGCGGACGTTGAGGCCGACCGCCGATACGTCCAGAACGCGCTGCACATAAAAGCAGAAAAGAACGCAGAACTCACCATCACCTTCGGCGCCCTTCAAAAGAGCGAGAACGAGATTGCCCTGCTGTCCCCCTCGATGATGGAGATCCTTTTGGAACTCGCCAACGGGATCGAAGTGCCGGCTGCGCATATTGCCGAAGGGCGAACCAATCCGTCTACGCGGATAGCGGACGCATCGGATTTGCGAGACCGCCGCTGGTTCGGATTCAGTCTTCTGCCGATGAGCCGGGCGGAAGCTTTGCTGCGGTGCGTTACCGCGACACATGGTATTGGATCGGCGATGACGATCTCGCCTCGAAGCGGGTCGTGACATTCCTCATGATGTTTTTCTCGCTGGCGGAGACGGGCATAGCGCCACAGGCGCCTGTCCTGACCATACCTGCGAATTGAGGGAGGTTTGCCGGTTCCGGGTCACTTATGGCGCCCAATCGGAATCCTGGATACGTAGTCCTACGTACGTGAAGAACCGCATTTCACGCAGACGGCCCTTCGGCAGACTTGGCTAGGCTTCTGAGAGAACGACCCCCCGAGCCTGGAGGGCTAGATGCGATATTGCGCCTCGATCGCGTCGGCACAATCTCAAGCCGATGTCCGACACCTGCTCGAAGCCAGGGTACCGCGCTATACGAGCTATCCCACCGCGCCGCACTTCCGTGCGGGGATAACCGACGCAGTTTATAGCGACTGGCTTCAGAAACTGGAGCCGGGTTCGCCGCTGTCGCTCTACGTCCACATTCCCTTTTGCGACACGCTGTGCTGGTTTTGCGGCTGCCACACGACGGTGGTGAACGGGTATTCGCCGATTGGCAACTACCTCGACTGCCTGGAGCGCGAGCTGGAACTTGTCGGCGCGCTGCTGCCTGACGGATGCCAGATCACGCATCTGCATTGGGGCGGTGGGTCGCCGACAATTCTGCGGCCCGACGATGTCCGCCGCCTTGCGTCCAGTATTCGCACCCGGATCGGCCTCGCGCCAGGCGCCGAGTTCGCAGTTGAGATCGATCCCCGCGGATTCGACGCCGAGATGGCATGCGCGCTGGCGGATGCGGGACTGACGCGCGCGAGCGTGGGTGTTCAGGACTTCGACCCGGCCGTGCAACGCGCGATCAACCGCCTGCAGGACATGGAAACGACGGCAAACGCCGTTCGCCTGCTGCGCGACAACGGCATCCGAAGCCTGAACGTGGACCTGATCTATGGACTGCCGCATCAGACCGCGCGCGGGCTCGGCGATACGATCGAGGCCGTTCTCGCACTCAAGCCGGACCGGCTGGCCGTGTTCGGTTATGCGCATGTCCCGCATTTCAAGAAACACCAGGCCCTTATTCCGCTGGAGGCCCTCGCCGGGCCGCCGGAACGGTTGGAGCAGGCAGAGTTGGCGCACGCGATGCTGACGGCACGCGGATATGTGCCCATCGGTATCGATCACTATGCCAAAAGCAGCGATGCGCTGGCGATTGCGCAGCGCACAGGACGCCTCGCACGCAATTTCCAGGGCTACACAACGGACAAAGCGCCTGCGCTCATCGGGATCGGTGCGTCCTCCATCGGTGCGCTGCCGCAGGGCTATGTGCAGAATATCGCAGACGTGCCCGGCTACCGCGCGGCGCTCAAGTCGAGCTGCCTGTCGATTGCCAGAGGGATCTCGCTCACCACCGATGATCGCGTCCGGCGCGACGTGATCGCGCACCTGATGTGCGATCTGGAAGTCGATCTTGTCGCAGTCGCAGCCGCACATGGTTTCCCCGGCAGTTATTTTGACGCAGAGAGTCGGGAACTGACGCCGCTGGCAGAGTTGGGAGTCGTGGCGGTCGATGGCCGCCGGATAAGCGTCGCGACCAGATGGCGGACACTCACGCGCGTCGTGTGCGCCATGTTCGATCGATATCTGCAATCGGCCGCAACACGGCACGCGCAAGCGGTCTGAACAGGGCCTCCAGCATACGTAATCATCCTTATTTTTGACCTCGATCAAGGACCGTAAGAGCGTTTCTTGCGAAGCAGTCCACGTTTGAAGGGGACTTAGCTATGCGTTTTTCAGCGGAAATGCCCTCACGGAACGAACCCGTCCCAACCGGGTGGATGGCCTTCTGCGCAGCCGTCTGGAATCTCGAGAAGCGTAACGCGCACAGGGCCGATCATGCGCCCAGCCAGATCGAACGGAATGCCGATGCCCACTGAAAGCGCATCCGGCCGCATTGATCTCGCAATCATACCGGGGTTTTTGATCACGGTCTTTTTCCTGGCCATTTTCGCTGCGGCAAAGTCGCCCGATCCCGGCATGGTCCTGCAGGCCTGGACGTTGGCCGCCTGCATCGCAGCCACCGGCGCTTGGTACCTCGTCACCTATGCCGATGGTACGCCCGCGGATGAGCGCGGCCCCTATATGAACGATGTCGTCAAGGCAGGCGTGATCGCGTCGATGTTCTGGGGCATTGCGGGGATGCTGGTCGGCCTCATCATCGCGCTGCAGCTTTCATTTCCGGACCTATTCTACTTTCCAGATCTGCCCTGGACGAATTTCGGGCGTATGCGCCCGCTCCACACTTCTGCGGTGATCTTCGCGTTCGGCGGCAATGTTCTGATCGCGACATCCTTCTATGTCGTGCAGCGCACCTGCCGGGCGCGGCTGTTCGGTGGCTCGCTCGCCTGGTTCGTGTTTTGGGGCTACAACACCTTCATCGTGCTGGCGGGCACGGGCTATCTAGAAGGCGTCACGCAGAGCCGCGAATATGCCGAGCCCGAATGGTATGCCGATCTATGGCTGACCGCCGTCTGGGTCTCGTATCTCGTCGTCTTCCTCGGCACGATCATGAAACGCCAGGAGCCGCATATCTATGTGGCGAACTGGTTCTATCTTGCCTTCATCGTTACGATCGCGCTGCTGCACGTCGTCAACAATCTAGCGATGCCGGTGTCTTGGCTTGAGACCAAGAGCTTCTCGCTGTTCTCCGGCGTGCAGGATGCGCTGACGCAGTGGTGGTACGGCCACAATGCGGTTGGCTTCTTCCTGACCGCGGGCTTCCTCGGTATCATGTATTACTTCATCCCGAAGCGCGCGAACCGGCCGATCTATTCCTACCGCCTGTCGATCATCCATTTCTGGACGCTGATCTTCATCTATATCTGGGCAGGCCCGCATCACCTGCTCTACACCGCACTGCCCGAATGGGCGCAGACGCTGGGCATGACGTTCTCGGTGATCCTGTGGATGCCGTCCTGGGGCGGCATGATCAACGGCCTCATGACGCTGTCGGGCGCGTGGGACAAGCTGCGCACCGATCCCGTGCTGCGCATGATCGTGGTTTCGGTCGCGTTCTACGGCATGGCGACCTTCGAGGGTCCGGTCATGAGCGTCAAGACCGTCAACGCGCTGTCGCACTACACCAACTGGACCATCGGCCACGTCCATTCCGGCGCACTTGGCTGGGTCGGCTATGTCAGCTTCGGCGCGATCTACTGTCTGGTGCCGTGGCTGTGGAAGAAGCAGCGGCTCTATTCCAACGCGCTCGTCGAATGGCACTTCTGGATCTCGACGCTCGGCATCGTGCTCTACATCACCTCGATGTGGGTGGCCGGCATCATGCAGGGCCTGATGTGGCGCGCCTATAACGATTTCGGCTTCCTTGAATACTCGTTCGTCGAAGGCGTGCAGGCCATGCATCCCTATTACATCATCCGCGCGCTCGGCGGAGCCCTCTACCTCACAGGTGCGCTCATCATGGTCTACAATCTGTGGCGGACGGCGGGCGATCGCACGCCTTCCCTCGCCGACGCACCGGAACGCCCCTTACTGGCATTGGTACCTGAGCCCGCGCTTGCTGTGAGGGCGGCGTCATGAATCGCCACGAGATCATCGAGAAGAATTCGATCCTGATGCTGATCGGCATCCTGATCGTGGTGGCCATCGGCGGGGCCGTGGAGATTGCGCCGCTGTTCTGGGTCAACGGCACGGTCGAGGCCGTCGACGGCATGCGGCCCTACACCCCGCTTGAGCTTAAGGGCCGCGACATCTATGTCCGCGAGGGCTGCTATGTCTGTCACAGCCAGATGATCCGCTCGCTGCGCGACGAGGTCGAACGCTACGGCCACTACAGTCTCGCAGCCGAGAGCATGTACGACCATCCGTTCCAGTGGGGATCGGAACGCACCGGGCCGGACCTCGCGCGCGTGGGCGGAAAGTATTCGGACGAATGGCAGCGCGCGCATCTCGCCGATCCGCGCTCGGTCGTGCCGGAATCGATCATGCCGCCTTACCGGTTCCTGGAACTGACACCGCTCGACTATCGCGACATCCAGGAGCAGCTCAAGGCGAGCCGTTCGGTCGGCGTTCCTTACACCCACGCCGATGTCGCAAACGCTAAGCAGGACCTCGAAGCGCAGGCCGATCCCAACAGCGACGGCGCTGAGGGCATGCAGAAGCGCTATCCGAAGGCGCAGGCGCGCGATTTCGACGGCAATCCCAAACAGATCACCGAGGCCGATGCGCTGATCGCGTATCTGCAGATGCTGGGCACATTGGTCGACTTCAAGACATATCACGCCTCGGCGCCCGAGAACCGGAGATAGACTTGGAACGCTGGGCTTATGAAGACGTGCTGGCCTTCGCCCAAAGCTGGGGCGCGGTCTATTTCATGGCGATGTTCGCGGTGGCGCTGCTTTACGCGCTCTGGCCCGCAAACAGAAAGGGCTTCGAAGCCGCATCGCGGATTCCGCTGGAAGATGATGGGGCGGGCGATGTCCAACGATAAAAAGCCGCTCGACGAGATCTCCGGAACGGAGATGACCGGCCACGAATGGGACGGCA
>Ga0105239_10002900_pt1 | contig 21419 bp, 21 predicted proteins | sample KBSC44metaG_FD_92761 | JGI IMG/M metagenome (GOLD analysis project Ga0105239, IMG submission 92761) | Corn rhizosphere microbial communities from Kellogg Biological Station, Michigan, USA - KBS C4-4 metaG | ecosystem: Host-associated > Plants > Roots > Rhizosphere > Soil | place: Michigan, USA... | reverse complement strand
TGGTAGCCCGTGGGCACGAAACCCACGCGCGACACATCCTTGCCGAGCTCCTTGATCGCATCCACCACGTAGACGATCGTCGTGCCCGACCCGATTCCCACGAACCGCGGGTTCTCCGGAAAGTGGTTACGCACTGCTTCTTGTGCTGCTGCCTTTTTCGCGGCTTCGATGTCCTGCGCCATTGTGCTATCTATAGTGGGAGCGGGAAGGGGGGCACAGGGAGTCAAGGGCGTTCTAGGAGTATAAGAGAGGGGGGCTCGTGGAATAAAAGTTGTGCTTCGAAGAGGGTGAGTTTGGGTTTGAGCTCTAATTCGACAGATATTTACTTTCTGTACAAGAGGCCTACCTGTGCAGTGGAGGAAGAGTTAGCAGTGGGATACTTAGCACAGCAAAAAGTGGTACGATACAGGCATGATTCCACTCACACGTTCTGGGGTACCAGCACGCCGTCCTTCTTAGGTGCAAGTGCATGCAATGAGGCAAACCGCAGGCGGATTACGTAGGCAGAGTAACGATGACTGGGATACGGAGTACTCAGGATGGGAAGTGAACCCGTTGAGGCCGAGAGTGGAGGGGAATGAAAGCTTAGGCTCTAGCTACTTGTATGGGTATACAGGTCGTAGCGAGCTATATGAAATGGAGCTGGCTCAGAGGTACTTAGGTGTTCTGTCCTTGCTGACGCTCAAGAGAAAAATTAAGTAGTACTACACGGAATCCCTGCTAGGGAGCTAATTGCAAGTAGATTGTTTAGGTCGAGACGACCTCACTGTTTCGCATCGAGCAATACTGAAACTCCAACAGTTGGATGGTTGGATTCGGAGGGGAATAAAATTGATATGAGGGGCTCGAGTGATGAGTCAGCTGTTGGCCGAGGGGAGGGAATCGCACGTGATTCACCTCACCGACGCACTCTGCCGATGTTTGCCCATGGAGCAAAAGCGGCCACAATATCTGCCCGCACTTGGATCTATGCCTAAAGCAGCAGGCAGAAATTTATTGTCAACATCAATTGAAAAGAGTGTAGTAATGCGAATCGACAATACCACACAAGAGTTGGAATACATCATAATGCGACAACGACATACCACTCTATCCCGTGGCTCCTGACTTGTTAGTGCATCCATCCCGTCCTGACCCATCACCCATGGACGCTCACGCCCACCTTGTCTCACTTGGCTGGGCAGGACCAGGCCATGCGCTTGACTCCAAACCCTACAAGCAGAAGGGTCACCGAGGACTCGCATACGACCCCTCAAAATCCTCGAATACAGGAAATGGCCTAGTGAAGCCACTGCTGATCTCCCAAAGGCAGGGACGCCTGGGAATCGGGAAAAAAGCACATGAGCCACAGGCCGGAAACGAGTGGTGGTTGAAAGGCTTCGAGAGTGCGTTGGGGAACATCGGGAAGAGTGAAAGCGAGAGGAGCAGTGGCGCCTCAACCCCTGTGCTCTTGGCAGATTACAACGGCCGCAAGCACAGTGGTCTCTACAGCTTCTTCGTCAAAGGCCAGCTGATGGCCGGCACGATTGACGAGAACGGCCTGATCAAGAATTCGAGGAAGAGAAGAACAGACCGTGACGGAGCAGACGACTCCAATAGCGAAGACCCTACGATCCAAAGTTCCTCGAAATCAAAAAGGCTAAAGAAATCCACCCCAGCCGCCGAATTCGAGCAGGTCTCCGAATATATGGCCCTGCGAGACAAGGGCGAGAAGCGCCGCGGACGGACACAAAGACCGAGCCCTGTCGAAGAATTTCAGCAGGTGGGCGAATACATTCAAGCACGTTCCGAGAAGGAGAGCAAGAAGAGGAAGCGTCGGTCCGACGAAGAGTCTGACGAGGCGAATGCGAACACCTCCTCGGCCGATCTGAAGACTTCCGCGCCTGAGGAGACGAAAGAAGAAAGGCGTGCGCGGCGAAGGCGGCGCAGAGAGGAGAAGGAGAGGTTACGCGCGGAAGAAGCTGGAGCGGCAATGGGACTCGGTGGTGCGCAGCGAAAGAGTACTGACGACGAGGTAGAGGACCCAGCTGCCAAAGCTGCTCGGAAAGCTGAGCGAAAAAAGCGGAAAGCGGAAAAGGCAGCGAATTTGTTGGATTGAACTTTCCTCTTTGCGCGACACCAAACATGACACTGATGATGATCATATGCAGCGATAGAAACTACTACTAGAGGGATACCCTATTGTTAAAACTCGAATGCGTGGACTTACATGTCTTGTCGGGCTCCCGAACACTGTATTTCCTGTATTTCCTAACTCCCAACAACCACAGGCAACTCGCCCGGTTTCCCCGTCCTTAACCAGGGCCGCTGTTCCCAAAAGTCGTCCTTAATGATATCCAAATGCTTGACCACCACCTTCGCCTTCCTCCGCAATTTCTTCAACTTCTCGGCCTGGGTCTTCGAGAGCGGTGCCTGTGTCTGTTCCCCTTCATCTCCCCGAGAGGCAGAGACAGCCGCACTCCCACTCGCCTCACCATTATCAGTGCCTTTCCCATCCTTCCGAGTAGGAGAAACGGGCGCCACCAACGCATACTCCCTAAACACGACGCTCCCCTTGCGAAACATCTCCAGCTCATTGTTATAGTTGATACCGAAACGGCCGAACAAGATCTCGTTCTTGTCTGCTGCGAATGTGCCCTTGAGTTCCTCTTCCGCCGCCGTAGGTGTCATTCCGCCTTTGTTGACCATCGCCCAGAACGTCGTGTTGTAGAGATTGTTGATGTGGCCTGCAATTGGGTAGGACGCTGTTAATCCTTGATTTCAAGCCCAGTGAGACTAGCAAATTTGTGGGCACGGAAAGGGAGACTTACAATCAACCTGCCTCCAGGAAAGATAGTCCCTCAGATTCTCCCAGGTTGGGTAGCATACAGCGCGCCCGTCGAAAGTAGGTAGCATATCCATACTCAACAAGGGTCCCCCATCGGCCCCATTTGGTCCATCAGCGCCACCTCCATCACCCGCAGAGACAGGCTGTGCAAAAACCCGATTCCAAAGCAGCACATACGCAGCTGTGAAGGTGCTGACGACGGTGCTGACCAGCTTGGCGGCACGCCGCTCGAAGAGGTCCGTCGACCGATGGAACACGAAGCTGTACTCGTCCGACACGCCGTATGCGACCACCAGATCTGAGATCGACGTCACCACGTGGGCGGCCGCTGCGTTCATGAGGTTGAGAGCCCGTATGTCGTTCGGTTTCGTGAATTGATAGTGAGACGATAGCCTGGAGGAGTAGTGGCTTATGGTCAGCTCGTTCATCGTCGTCCTGGGGGCAATGCAGTAGAATGATGCCGCTGGCGCAGCCTTGCGTGCGAGGAATGCGCCCATCCGTGCCCGCAGACCGGACAAATTCAACTTTTTCATTTCCTTCCCAGATACAAACCAGCGTCCTATCCGGAGCGACCTCAACAGTGACTTACTTGTGAAACCCCCTCCCATCGACACGAACGACGATCCACGTGTTGGGGAGCAATATCTCGTCCCGCTCAAAATTGCGCACATATTCATATCTGGCAAACCACAATAGGTATACGTCAGAAATAGGTCCAACAGAAGTTAAATGTTCATTTTCGATGAAGCCGTTTTTCTTGAAATCCTCTCCGGATTCCTTGCCAGAGCAATCGCACAGAGAGTATAAGAAACCAGCGGGGATGAATACTTGCTGGGAGGGGCTGTGGATGCTAAGACATACTTAGAGTTGGCCATCTCTTCTCGTTATAGTGATTTATCTATTGTAAAAGGTGTGCGTTGAGCACCTCATTATCCCTACTGATTTTATCTTCGGTCTGAAGTTTGGGACATTTGTTGTCATGCGAATTGGGACGGCAATGGTTTATCAAAAATCATGGGTGGCCAAAAGGGTAGAATTTAAGATATGTAATTATAATTTTCAATGTTATCTTTTTGCATTCCAGGGTTGCGAGAAGAGCCACTCTGCCATATGAGTCACAGCTCACCATCGCTATCACTTCTACAACACTCATGGATATAGGTCCCAAACAATGATATTAACGTAGTGGATGAGTGCTCCGTTCGAGGTATTACTAAAATACTGGAACCAGATGGTCCTCTACTACATATACTATCCACAGGTATGACCAAGTATTTCCATGGTGCTCATCACTTCTCATCGATCATCTTCATCCCTGTCATCGCCAACTTCGCTGGTCCGTTCGCTACTCTCACTAATTTCGCTTGCGGTCAAATCCTCTTTCGGTCCTTTTTTGCTCTTTCGCATAAAGCTCCAATTACTCAAGCCCGAACGGGAAGATTTCTTGTCGTCGGCGCCAGGGGTGGTTGCGAGGCTTTCCATGCTCTTACCCAGCTGCTCACTTGATCCCTGCTCATCCTCATGCTCACCGTTGGGTGTTGTTGCATCTTTTCTAGAGAAGAGGCCCCCGCCTTTGTCCTTCCATGATCCAAATTTGTTAGAACTGGCTTTCCGGGTGATTTTAGAGATGAAGGTGGGCTTGACAGGGGTGCTTTCCACGGAAATCTGTGCGCTTGTTGCGGACATGGTCCGATCTAGTGGTTCTGATTCAATCGTGGAGATCGTAGCTGCAATAGAGCTGGTGTCCTTGGATCTTCGCGATTCGGGAGGCGAGCTGGTCTCCAGATCACCAACCCTCTCTTTGGAATCTTTGGCTTTTATCTTGTCCTTTTCCTTGAGCTTTTCGCTTTTCTTGCTGAAGAACATCGTAAACGAAGGAGCCGCTGGATTCAACTTCGGAGTAGCATTCTGTTGAGAGGATGCCGGACGTGTACCAATCGGTGCTTGAAGAGGCCGAGATGGCTTTCGATCTTCGACCACCTCCTCATCGGCATGAGGTAAGGAAAGGTTGCTTGTCGACCCGTACACAACTGATGGCCGACGAGAATGGCTGCGAGAAAACGAATGCAATGAGCCCCAATCTGGGGCGAGGGGGCTATTACGGATTGGTGGTTTTTCGTTGGCCCAGGCAAGAAACTGACTCTCCATGGATGGCCGAGGCATCTTGTCAAAAGAATACGTTGAGGACGGTCGAGGAGAAGAGGTGTCACCACGGAGACCAGGGTCAAAAGAACCGGATCTCGCAGCGAACGGATCATAGCTGGAAGTCGCCGCTGATGACTTTCCAAATCCTGGGAAGAGGAACGGCCGTCGCGTTGTGGGAACTCGTGGGTTTTCTTGGTCTTTATCATCCGTCCCGCCATTAGACTTCAACAGTGTCCCCGGGAATGCCCAGTTTCCTCCATAGCTAAGGCGCCTTCTAGGCTGTGCAGCGGGATCAAAGTCATCCATGTTGCGAGGGAAAGACTGGCTCTGTCCAGGCTTGAGAGAACCGAGAAGCGGTGGTTGATCTGCGAGGGTTTTCCCCCGTTGACGGTTAAGGCCAAACATGGAAGACATTGAATATTTAGGCTTGGGCGGCTGTTGCGACACAACGTCTTCCTCCTTTTCTTCCGAGGTCGAAGATTTTCCGTCTGGATCTCCTGGAGGAACCGAAGTTTGCAACGGGCTCGAGAAAGATCGACTTGAGGATGACCCAGCTGACGGAGTCTCCACATTGCGAGTGCTCTCCTGCAATTTTGGGGATCCGACTTTGGCAGCCTCGGGGTTGGTAGCTGGGAAATTTGGGGTCTCAGTCTCAGGGAGTTCATCTGCGGACTCATCGCCAAGGAGGTCAGCTGGCAACAGGGAATCGGCTCGCGGGCTCATGGGAACCGAGCTGATAGCCTCGATATCATCACCAGGAGATGGAGATATATCCTGCGGAAGCACCAAGGTCATGCCATTTTGAGGGTTGAAATAGCTGGGCCCAGCGATGGTCGGAGACGCTGTCGGTGCAGAAGTGTATTGTGGTGCAGCTTGGAAAGGTTCAGGTCCAACGAATGGGCCGCGTGGTGAAGAGATGCTGCTGCCATGGGAGCCGGCGTGTCGTGTTCGTCGCAGGGGCCTAACACCACGACGCACAGCGTCCATGTCCAGAGGAGTCATGGGGCCAAAGCCCCAGTTGTTCGCCCTTCGATGCTCCATAACAGTGATCTGCTCGCGAGTGTAATTAACCTGCTGGTTTGTAAGCTGCAGTTCATTCCAGAGTCTCGCATACTGCTGCTGTAGTCCGTCGAAGCGAGTTCGCCATCTCACATTCCGCTCATGCTGAAGCCTGTCGGCTTCTCTAGATTCGTCAGTCTCTTCTTCGACGTTGAGCTGCTGTCGCTCCTCTTCCAAGGCCTTGATGGCACGCGCCTTCTCCTTGTTGTCCTCTTCGAGTATGGCAATTTCCTTCTGTTCTTCTTCGATCTTTTTTCGGATCTCCCTCACTTCGGCCTGTGTTCTTCGCTCAATGGCCGACTTTTGAGTCTCAATGCCGGCCATCTCCTCTTTCATGATGGCGATCTGGTCTTTCCATTTGGCGATCTCATCTTTCCTCTTTCTCCGATCGTTTTCCTTCTGTGCCAAAATGCGCTCTTTCTTGATTCTCTCGTTTTGAGCTGTGCGGTTGGCAATTTCTGCCTTGTGAACCTGCTTTCGCAGGTCATTGCTAATTTCATCCCTTTCTTTGAGTTGCTGCTTCAGATCATCACGCCGTGCTTCCAGATCCTTCATTACAATCTGATGTTCAATTTCTTCTGCTTGTGTCTGAGCTTCGATGGCCTCGGTTTCCTGTTGAATCCTCTGAAGGGTCTGAGATAGCTCAGCGAGATCGCCGTCTGCCTCGTCTTCACCCGCCCTTGCCGCCAAATCTTGGGCCTGCTGAGAATCCCCGATATGATTGGCAGGAGAAGGTCTGCGGCCAGTAGTTCCCCTTCTTCCGAGAGGCTGGCCACCACTAAGTTCGCGAGTCATGGCGGGAGCCAAGGTAGGCGCAATGATCAGGGGATTTCGGACGGAGAGGGCGCGGACAGTGGGAACAGGTTCAGACGAACCATCTTGCGACGAGGCGGAGGAATCATAGAGAGTCCGGACGCGCAAAGGCGCACTTGGAGTTTGGAAGTTGCCATTGCTGATACAGAAGATGCGGATTTCATACTTGGTTCCGGGGCTCAAATTGGATATGACTGCGCCAGTCTCGGTCTTGCGTGTAGAACCAACTACTCTGCCATTGACCTCGACATGATATTCCGAGACCGAAGATGAGGGTTCGGCATGTTTCCAAGTCAGTTGGACCTCACGTGCGGTAATCTCTTCAAGGATGAGGAGAGGGGATGGGGGTATGTCGAGGCCGAGCTTCTCGACGAGGACATCGTTGGGGGTTTGAATGACTTGGTAGGCTCGCCATAGAAGCCTGGGAAAGTTGTTAGCACCAACGAGGTAGCTGGGAATGGAGGGTGAACGTACCATCCAAAAGCCCAGAGGACGGCAGCAAGTTGAAAGAGAGCCATCCGCCCTTTAACATTGACCCTGGGAGCTAGTAGATGGTACGCATATACGACCCAGTCGAAACCCTCTCGCTGCCATCTAGCAGAGTCCATCCACAAAAGTGGTATGGGGATTGCAGGCATACGTTGACGGAGTGTGAGTAAGAACGTTTTTACGGCGACAACGCCAGACATGCCATGCAAGACGGCGAGACTGCGGTACGGAGTAGGTCTAGACGAGATGAGGCAAGAATTCGGACTTCCAAGGCGGGTGGGAGAGAGAATGGTGTGTGTGGCGTAAGATAGTGTCGTTTGAGTCGGTTGGTGTGACTGGTGTGAGTGCCACTGAGGGCGTGGGTGGGTGGTTTGCGAATCCAAGGAGTCCAGTCTGTGGCTTGGAGGAACTCCTCCGTTCTCGCTTCAAGCGCTGGGCGGACCAGGAGCAGGCGACCTAGTTAGTGGATTAGGTAATCCCTCGACACCACCTCTCGCTCCGTCCTGATGTGATAGATAAATTGTACCAGAGATGGAATGCCGATGGTGTTGTTTGATGATGATGGAAAGTGTCGATGAGATGAAGAAGATGAAGAGAATATAAAACGAGGATTTGAGGATTTGTTGTGTGCGGGAGACTCTCACAAGCTTCGTTCAGCCCAAGCTTCGAAGTGGGCAGTCACGCCAGCTGTGGGATCCATCGTATCCATCGTGCCTTCCTTTCGGTAGCAACCAACATTCGGTTGTTACACTCTATTTGTGGGAAGGCACGCGTCGAGAGTCATGATCCTCTTTTGACCCTCTGCCCCTTCCTCAGCCTCAGAAATCACAATGGACGCGGAGTCACGTGTATAGAATATTCAACTTGGAACATCGGGGTCGTGATACAGGACGAATCTCTACAGACCTGACAGAATCCCTATGCATCAACAACCGCGGATGCCTAATCCTGCTCCACGTTATATTGGGATGGTGTTTGCTATCGAGCGTCTCTTCATCGCTTACCCTCGGGCATCTGTTCAGCTTCCACCCGTGCTTGTTCCGCACCTTTCTTCCTCTTAAGTTCCTCGCGTTCGTACTCACGTTTGATCCGCCTGGAATGCCTCTCTTCCCTTTCCTTCAGCAGTTCCTGTCTCTCGCGCCTCCTCCTTTCTCGTTCGTTCTTCCCCTCATGTTCACCCTGTGCCTCTAATAATAATGCTTTCTGCTTGCGAGAGGACACCACCCATGGCTTGGAAAGTGTGCTGGCGAGGAATTGGCTGCGTGAAGAGATTAAATTGAGCTCGTGGCTTGTCGATGGAACTGTTGAGAGACGGATCAATTTCAATTGGCGGACTGATCGGAATGTTGTGATGACCCCTTTCGCCTGAACCACCGTTCCAATATCGAGTTGGGCGAGGGTGGCATGGAGGGTGCGCTGGGCAACTACATCAGGATCCTCGCTCTGACCAGATTGTATATCCCTCTTCACCGCATCAGTCCTCTGCTGGTCGCTCACCCTCGTCCTAGGCTCCTTACTTGCATGGGTGCCGATTACATCTCCGCTTTCATTTTCCTTCTTCTTCTCAGGTTTAGGACAGCAGACGTCAAGAGTCGCTCCACTACTGTCATCCAAAGTGAAGAGCCAGAATTTCTCAAAATAGTCTTCAAAAACCACCACAACACCGACCACCTGCACAAATTGAATTGGATGGTTCAGATAGAACAACAAGAGGCCGCCGCACTCGCCGCCGTCGGTGGTCACATCGGTATACTTTTGGTGAGGCTTCAGGTTCGAATGGATGTCGCGGGCGGTAAGCTTGACCCATTTGGTATATGTCTCGGACGCTTTGAAGCAGTAGGCAGGGTAGAAGGTCAACTGACTGCCACGACCGCTGCCATCAGTCTGGTTGCCATTGTGATTTAGCCCTCTTGAGGTGTGATCATGGCGGTGAGTTTTCGGCAGCTGCACCTGCTTGGGTGGGTTCTGCATTCATCTGACCGTGGTGCTCAACATGCTGCGTTCGCGAGCAGCTAGTAGGGTCCGTCTGTTCAACAGCAAATGCAATGCAATAGCGGTACTCCTTGCATTCGAGGCAGATCGGGATGCGGCCGACTGATGCAGAGAGGTTCCCTGCCCCAAGTAGAAATGACGCGTTGGAGAAGGGGAGGGTGCCTGCCTCTCTCTGACGCGGATAATCGGCATCGCCATCCGACGCGTGGCTTTGTAATGACATAGAGATTTTCCTCGTCCCTCTATATGCGCCCTGTCAGGTCTCTTCTACAGCTATGTCATTTGAAATATTTAACTCGGACCCTCCGCTGCTGGTCTGTGGCAGCAACCAAAACACCTTCCGGTTATGACCATCTGCCGTTACAAACCCCAGTACACTGAATGGCCAATTCCCGGTGCTGATAGTCTCCGGGATCGGTTGTGGATGCAGTGTGTGTATCCTAATCGTGCTTGATGATGGCTTTATCAAGCGGTCCGTGGGCCACGATGGGGTTTGTTTTGGTTTTTCAATTTTGTTCCCCCATATCTATCGTTTGGCCGTGTGGCAGAAACGGCTTATGTAAAGAAAGCACCATTCGAAGCCAAGATCCTGTCCCGTGGACTCGATTGGCGCTGTTCAGCTGTATCAGAGAAACCCGTTCGATTTCGATATCTTGGGCAGTTCTCCGCTGATGTCTGGTGGTTCATCTACTCGCGAGCAAGATGCCCAGACTCAGACACCACGAAGCAAGTCTGAGTTGGCCGGTCAAGCTGAGCTCCGCCATGATGGCCAGTTACATGCCGATCCCATCTCAGTTGGACGGCCTACATCCTCGGAATACATTCAGGATACACAATCGAGGTGCATCCATCACGAGTGCTCCCGAAACTTCCAAACTACACAGGACCATGTAAATCAAGGGATACCAATCGAACCTGTCAGCACCAGCGGCTCCATGGAACCGCCGATCCACTCGGTTTTCACCAGAAACCAGAAGAGATTCATTGTCTTCATGGCGGCATGGGCTGGGTTTTTCTCTCCCGTATCTGGAAACATTTATTTTCCAGCGTTAAACCCTTTGGCTAAAGATCTCAACGTCTCGAACACCCTTATTAATCTGACACTGACTTCGTATATGGTATGTTATCGCTGTTGAGGGGGAAAGGTTGACTGCATCCACTAATACTCGGTGTCAGATATTTCAAGGCTTAGCACCGAGTTTCTTTGGTGATTTCGCAGATATTGCGGGGAGACGTCCTGCTTATGCTGGCAAGCCCTTATTCCTTTCCCGAGAGATGCCCTCGGGTTGCTAACGACATTGCAGTTTGCTTTGCTGTTTATATTGTCGCAAACATTGGCCTTGCATTACAGAATAGTTACCCTGCACTCTTCGTCTTGAGGTGCATCCAGAGTACCGGTAGTAGTGCCACAATTGCAATGTGTAGTGCTGTAGTGGCCGATGTCACTACTGCTGCCGAACGGGGTAAGTATATGGGCGCCGCATATTCCGGAAGTCTTCTTGGTCCTGCAATAGGCCCCGTTATTGGAGGTGTCCTTGCAGAATTTCTGGGCTGGCGTGCAATCTTCTGGTTTCTTACTATCCTGGGAGCTGCATTCATGCTCGTTTTTGCTATTTTTCTTCCCGAAACAGGTACGAATTTTGGTGAATTTCTCCCACATCCAGATTGAGTCACTTACAGTATCGAAGCTCGAACCCAGGTTGGAAATGGATCAATCCCCCCCAAAGGATGGAACATGTCTCTCATGAACTATCTTGCAATTCGAAAGGCTCGAAGAAATCGCCCCCCGGATCAACTGGCTTCACAAGACGAAGTAGTAGGTCTGTCACAGAAACGCAAGAAGGTTGGATTTCCCAACCCCCTACGTTCTCTCTACATCATCTTTGAAAAGGAGAATGCCCTTCTACTCTTTTATAATGCATTCTTGTTTGCGGCATTCTATGATGTCGGCGCAGCAATACCCTCCCAGTTTGCCGAAATATTCCACTTCAATGTCCTTCAGATTGGATTGTGTTACATACCATTCGGCTGTGGGTCGGTCCTTGCAGCCTTCAGCAATGGTTTGTTCCTCGATAGGAACTTCGCCCGCTGGTGCAAGGTTCTCCGTGTGAAGATCAAGAAAGGCCGAGACCAAGACCTTCGCGACTTCCCCATCGAGAAAGTGAGGCTGCAGATCGCGATCCCTGCCGCCTATTGTACGGCAATCCTCGTCTGTATCTTTGGTTGGATTCTTCACATCGATGGACCACTTCCAGCACTCCTCGTGATCCTCTTTTTCACTAGCTTTTCTATGTCTGTCGCTTTCAATTGCACTACGACGTTGTTGGTGGACTTTTATCCCAAGGCCCCAGCCACGGCGAGTGCTGCCAACAATTTGGTCAGGTGTCTCCTTGGGGCTGGCGCTACAGCAGCAGTGATACCAATGATTGAAGCCATGGGCAGAGGTTGGACGTTCACGTTCCTGACACTATTCCTTATTGCAACGTCACCAATGCTCTGGCTGATTTATTTTCGAGGAATGGGCTGGAGACAAGAGCGACTCTCCAAAGAAGAATCTGCCGAAAGGTTGAGAAAAGAGAAACTCAGGAATTTGAACAGTGGTGAAAATTTTGACACAGACGAGAAGCTGCCTGCCCAAGGCTGTGTGCCCAAGATAGGGGTGGCCGCAGAGAAACTACCGGGGAGGATCCCACACCATGGGCCGAGCGCCGAGTCAAAGTCAATACCTAGCACAAATAGGAGTGCCGACCAACATGGGAACAAGGCTGATGTGGAAGACTGTGAGGTCGGTATATCCAGGACTTACTCATACGCCTCTGGATATTGACATTCATCTCCGCATTTGTTGTCTACGCACCATGGCCAAAATAGCATGGATTTCAGCCAAAGTTAAGCCAACAGATTCTGGTTGCGACCGTTCCGTCCATGACCAAACTGCCACACTAGCTAGGTGGGATGAGGAAACAAAGAGTTCAATCCATCGCCCGAATGTGGCGCATATGTCAACGGTCTCTTAGAATTCGGTGAGCGTTGCTTCCTCGATTTCTATCTCCAATCCAAGCTCTGTGCTGAGACTCTGATCAATGATGTCCAGAGTGCGCTGCATGACATTGTCGCTGTAAAAGGCAGTATTCCAATGGACCTCAACGGTCATTCTACCTCGGAAAGTCCATACACCTAGCACAACTCCTGGGCCAAGGACTGGGTCAGCAAAAACCATGATGTTCTCTGTTTTCAATTTCCCATGGTTTGGCGGGATCATTTCGCGGTCCAAGACCCCATGACTGGTGAACCATGGCATTGACGCCTCGAGAGCGAGGGGGTGCGTCCTCAACTGCTCGCTCATCTCACGTGTATCCTCATATAGCCATGTTTGCTGATCGGCAATGGCGTATTGTCGCTTGAAGTCGAGTGCGCGTGTCAGAAAGTCTTGACCCGCCAGCGCTGACATCAGCAACATTTGACTCGCATTCCAAGCTCCCTGGTCGCGATATGGCGAGGTAGGAGGAAGACGTGTACGTACTTGGGCTGGCATCATCGAAGCATAATTTCGACTCTTCTTGTCGCTGTCAGCCAGTTGCCACACAGCGTCTAGGTAAGCCGAATGTATCGCAGCGGTCACACTGATTCCTTTGCTTTTGCATGCCATTGCGAGGTTTGAAGTTGTTGACTCCTTGTATCTTCGAAGATTCAGCTTTACCGAAGAAGGAATCGCGGATGGATCCCCTTGCATGGGAAAGTCGAGAGGAGGAAGCTTAGAGTCGTAGTCCGCCAAAATCTCCTGGATGCGGGTCTTGGCCTCTGGGGTGGTGGATGCATTCGGCATCAAGATATCTTCTAAAGTCGGATTTAGGAGTTTGGCCTCACTCCCTGGGATATAATGGGAGAGCGCTTCCATGGTAGAAGTCCCAGTAAGGATATCAGCAGCATAGTCGAAGACATGGCTAATCAGCTTGAATGCACCAGCAGCTTCCGTTCTCCAGTGGCTGATGAATAAGATAACCGAGGCCTTGAACCCCGACTCGCTGCGCTGGGGCACAATATAGAAAACAGGCAGCATTTCCTGCCTCGACTGCATCTCCTTCACGACTCCACGCACCGAGATACCACCCTGTGCGACCCGGAAGGTTTGCTGCAGCCAAGCGTCAAGCTCCCCAGCAGAAGGGACTTTGTAATGGCTGTGCCCATCTTCATAGGTGGTAGCAATGTCGGGAGACTTGAGCAGACGGAGCGCCTTCCAAGCGTCTCGAAACGCCGCGACAACGTCCGCCGCGTCGCTCTCCTCCGCCGTGAAATCCGCAAACGCATGTATTCGTATGGGCTCTCGTACAAGCTGTCTTTCCATCGTGATTGCAACGATCATCCCATTCTCGGCCCCGCCGAGAGGTCTTCGATACTGACCTGGGGCAGTTTCAGTCCACGACATGCTTCGTTGTATTCTTGGGTGTGCTTGAAATAGAAAATATGAAGAAACAACACCGTATTGTGTCCAGATACCGTGGGTGATGTGATTGATATATGCAGGGAGGAAAAAGGTTCTGGCATTAGGGTCGTTTAGGCCTCGCCTAAAACGCCCTGCCGTCTGATCGCCGGGAAGCCAACCCCCCCACAGAGGTTTTCTCAATCTGGTAACTGGAACTTACAAGTATCACCCATTATTAATGGTACGGGGTACATGACGTATGTGAGATATCTCGTAAATAACGTTCCGTCCTGCGTTCAAGTTAGACGGTCCAAACCCAAACCCATCCACCACAAACCCAGTCTAGCGGCAGATTTTTCGGTATTAAGGCTCTATCATGCACTTGGCTATGTTGATTTCAGCGTAGCTTTGGCAGAAACCACCTGACTCTTAGAGAAGATTGCGCCATACTAATATCTCGCCTAGGTATCATGTCAAGAACTGCCACTCCAAGGAGGCAGCACCACTATGCCTGTTTAGGGCGAAGCGCCTCAGCCTTGTTGTTTACAACGTACGAAGTGCACATTCCGCTTCCCAGTTGACCTCTGAAGATGTCTCGACAAGAAAGAAAATCACACCATTTCGGCCAATCATGGCCCATACTCGCGCCGTGCCATGGAACTCGTTCACATGGAACCGACACTTTAGCACACGGCAGCCACTCTCTTACAAAGCAGAGGACATCCGGATCCAGTTGAGCTCTCCGGATACTGCAGCCAGTGTGTTTCTGAAAGTGCGGGCCGGTGTCTTAGATCCGCCATGCCTAAACTTCAAACAGTTGGAGCGATTCCTTGGAGAAGCCAGCCTTACCGATTTAAACTCACAGCCTCCATCATTCAGACTGTCGCGCTTGGCACTGCTCGATGATCGCCGAGACCCCATTGGGCTCGACCCAGCGCCCACGGGGCAAACCGCCATGTCAAACGGACAGATGAGAAATTGGGAATCGGAACAATATACCAGAAGGCCGCCCCCAGGCGAGAACATATATCGTGAGGTTTTGGATGAGAAAAGCTTGTATGACAAGCTCTCCCAGAAGGTATGCATAGCCCCCCGCGCCTACGTGCCGACTGTAACCAAGATGTTGTCCAGAGGTCGACCAACAAGGCGGAACGACGAGTATTGTGAGTGCTTGCAAATCTTCTCAATGCTGTGGACTGAGAAGTAGGTTCATTATGGATCTCACTCCTCAGTGTGCACTTGCGCTGTCTGTCAACGTTGCCCGTCGGTTCGCGGCTGTTTTAAGAATCTTCCTGCAACGATATCTTTCGTTTCAGGTCCATTTCAGGGTCAAATCGGTCAGTCAATGTCCACGCATGCTGAGATCGATCAAAGGGGTTGAAGCCTTGCTGTAGCTAGAAAGCGAATTTACGATGGAATTCCACCTCCCGTACTATGCCCTTCGGGAAGGAAATCAAATGTCCGACCCCCGCAGACTGCGACGATGCTATCAAATGATAAGCGGGGTCGACGAAGCAAATGATGACCTCTACTATTACGATGCGCATATCTCCTTCCTCATTACCGGTGTTGACGAGTGGTGCTGGACGGCGTATTGTTGCGTGGACACCTTTTTCGGCAGCGAGCAGAGTCTGGATGAATACCTTGCGTGCGAGGACGACGGGCCCATTGGCGGTGGACGAAGTGCATTCTTTCCAGCATGGAGTCCTCGGGAGTATTTTCTCATTGTGCTATCACGTCGCTTTATGCAGGTGACACAAGAGTGGGGGAACATCATCCATGAACTGAACCTTCGGCTTGACACATATGTGAGTCCGATGTCATAGAGGCCCCTAGCATACCAACGAGAAAATCTTACGTTGCAAGGAAAATGCCTATCACCGCGCATTTGATACCCATGATTTCTTCGATGATGAGAGTCTTACTCGTACGAAATCATACACCCGAGCCGTGTTCATCTTGAGGAAATTTCACGACATGCTCAGTCTCACGCTTGACACTTTCGAAGACTTCACGAAAGGCGAACTCGGGTATTTCGAGACCAACAGTGAAACACTGGACAAATTCTGGAGCACATACCTCGAGAGCATCTTCGAGGATTCGGCATCCCTGCGATATTGGCAACGGATGTTGTCTCAAAGAATTCAGACATTTGATCGAATGAAGGATGGTGTCAGTAGCCCCAAAATGAAATTGAAACCCACCCCCCCCCTCCTTGATAAGAATGATCATCTGACTTTTTGTTTTTCCACAATACAAGCTTGTCAACTCTTCACAGCTCCGAGAAAGCCGATACGCGACGAGACAAGGCGATGACATTGGTGTTTTGACGAATATGACTGTGGTAGGAGCGTCCATTCAACGGAGTCTTGGTCAGGAGTTGCTGAAGTGATGAATAGGCCTATCTTCCCTTTAGCCTTGCCGCTGTATGCTCTTCCTGTGATAACATTGCCGAAGTGCCATTAACCTCCATTTTAGGCTCTTTTCAGCGTATCGAATGAGAACCTAGACATGCAGCGTTGGATGTTCTGGATGATGACAGCCCTGATTCTCAGCGTAGGTACATTCTATTTAGCCTTTGGTACCAAGTTCAAACAGCGCTTGGAGATTTTTGCGAAGAAATCGCGATAGAAGCCTCCGAGGCAGAAGGTCGTTGGGGGAAACCATGCAACTGGAACTTACACAAAGAATGAAACCTGCTTCGGGGGACTCGGAGTTCGGAGTAGGAAGCTCGTCCGATAGGAGTCCTGCCACTGGGAGTTCTTCCTTCAACAGTTGTATCGTCGACAATAGTGGGAACGAAGAAGGAAATGTCACCGTCAAGAGGCAAGGCTAGAATCTTAGCAGCTTTATGCAGCCTGGAAAACTGAAGGCAAACCAGGGTGGCTATAGACGAGATATGTGATTTTGGGCGGCGTCAGGTTGACACAGCTATCGGTTAAATTTCTTCTCCTCACTGCAGCGAGCACATCTCTCATGACGACAATTCGCACAACGTTTACATAGTGCACTGGGATAAGGCCCATCCCCACATTTGCACTATGATGTCTTGTCAGATAGGCAGAAGCTGCGCGGCAGAAGAGGCTGAGTGACTTACGCAGTACCAGTCTTTCTCGGGTGGTCCATAGGTTATTGCACCTGGCGCCACTTCCTTCATGACATGCATGCGATTGACCCCAAGGACATGTCTGGGCCTACGGCTCTTCTCACACAGCTGGCACATCGTACCTGCCCACAACCAGCGCACGGCGGATTTACAACGCTGGCGTCAGTTTCGTTTTCGCGATCCTGGCACTCTCTGTTGCACTGATGTTGTGCTCGTGAGTCAGACATGTTAGAAAGCTAGGGGAGGGGGGCAGCGAATGATAACAGGCAATTCTTAGACCATGGCTGTATGGGACGATACAGAGATTGGGAAGGGACAGATCATACACAAGTCCAAGACGATTTCTTGGGGGGATCAGTCAAAGAACTCCAGTCACCAGGCAAGGCTAGGTAGACGGTGGGGAGCTCCTCAAGAGGTAATGGGGGCATGGCCTAAGACACGTTCAACACTTGAAGGGTAGTAGTGCTCATCAGTTCCCGTACCTCTAGAAGTCATTCCACATAGGCCGACAGAAATGAATGTCGATGGCAATGTCTCGAAGATTGATTGATTACGAATGGTGAGGCGAGGGGAGTGGTTCGGAGGATATTCTTGGCAGAGAGATTGGGGGCCAGATATTCTGTACGGAGTAGTTTTGATGCCAAGAATATCTCCCGAAAGGCTCCCGGGTCGTTGAAGCCTCGCCTAATATTTAATTAAACCGCCCTTGCCGTCCGATCGGGCGGGAACCTGACGGGCAATTGACTTGGCCGTCCAGCCCCTCCCGAGAGGGGTTTCTCGATGTGGTATTATTAACTGGAACTTGTCACCCTTGAGGTAAATATCTCGCAGCGGTCCGTCCTACGTCAAAAGCAGGCGGTACATACCAGGTCAAGCAACAATTCAGAGAGCGCAAACCAAAACCATCCACCACCACGAAGCAGGATGGCAGCGTCGATCGTCCACGCAGCATCAAGCAGCTATGCAGACTCAGGGTTCTCGCAGCGCATGGGCTGGGGGACACGCCCGGCATTGATCCTCATCGACGTGTGCAAAGCATATTTTCACGACGGATCCCCGCTATCACTGCTCTCGAACCCGGAGGCCGTGGCAGCACCAGATTCGATGCGGCGCCTGCTCGCGGCCGCGCGAAACGGTAAGATCCCCGTCCTATGGAGTAAGATCGAGTACTCGAGCCCCGACATGGCGGATGCCGGACTGTGGTGGCGGAAGGCGAAGCTCTTGGATGTTTGGCTCAAAGGCGATCCTCGAGGCTTTGATGAACCCTTGGGTGGATTATCGCCGCGAGAACGTGATGTCGTGGTTACGAAGAAGTATGCGTCTGCGTTCTTTGGGACGCAACTGGCTTCGGAGTTGCAGGTGAGCCTGGACCTCTGAGATGTTTATCTCCCCCTGATCTATGCAGCTCTTCTCATACATACCACGCTATCATAGCGACTGGGTGTTGACACACTCGTCATATGTGGAGTGAGTACCTCGGGATGCGTGCGTGCCACCGCTCTCGATGCCATGCAATATGGCTTTAGACCCATGGTAAGCAAGCACGGTGTATCATTTAACGACTCGAGTTACATGATTATCAGATGATTCCAATGTGACGGAAGTTAATCTCAACGGGTTGTCGGAAGTGCTTGTGGTGACAGGACCCCCGAGATCCAGAACTCCAATCTATTTGACCTGGATGCAAAGTACGCAGATGTCGTCGAAGAAGCAGAGGCCGCTTCACATCTAGAGGCCGGATGGCCATTATAGATCACTATTGATACGACTTAAGCAGCCTGCCCAGCGGATCCATCTATCAAAAACGAATAATAATAATAATTCCGAGCTCTAGAAAAGGGCCAAATATTCCACGACATAAACGATCTCCTCAATAATCGCCGTATACGGTAGCCATCCCGATAGAGGTTCCAATATTGACATTGAAGAATCCGGCGAAATTGCCTGCAGGAGAATATGTCAGAAACGGAGAATGCAATCTTCAAACTGCCAAACCCGGCGTGAACATACCTGGTGGAGCGTAGTTGCAGACGGTGAAGTACGGCGGAATGCTTGGGGCATTCGCCAACCCGCTGCTGGTGCAATCAGCCGTATAGCAGCCAACGCTGTCTGTGTTCTTCCAGACGACCTGAGTAAAGTGCCCCCACATTCCGAAGTCGGCCAGGTTGGGCTCGCTGCCGTAGGCCGTGTAGTGATTCACCTCGCTGTTATAAAGTCCCTCGGTGATAAATTGGCCCATCGACAATGGAGTGCCCGAGTAGCCTGCACCGATATTTTGTCCGTAACCTCCTCCGCCAACATCGCTGTGAGAGAGGGTGTTAGCTATTTCCTGCAATGGAAGAAAACATTCTGGGAAGACATAGTTGGGTTTGTGGGGGGCCGGGGGGAGGAAGACTCACGTTCTGTGTCCGTAAACGCAAGTTTGTGCAATCACCCTTGCAGTCTCTGCCAGGCTGGATGACCAGGTTAGTGCACTGGCTGAATGATTCGTGCGATGGATGTTGTGGTGTCTCAATATCGCGTTGATGTAGGCTGAGTTGGTGACTGATGGCTCACTTCCTGCCGATGTGGTTGAGGTTGACAGAGTTGGAATGCCACCTTCAGGGCTGGTGCTTGAGCCAGTGTCGGTCGTCGAGGTCAAGGGAGGGGTGATGGTACCATCTGGAATCAGGGGTGTCAAGCTTGTCGTGGTCGAGGGTGTGCCTGATGCGGTAGGTACAGTCGTTGTGGGAGTTGAATACGTGAGAGCCGGGTCATTGGTCAACCCACCCTGGGTCGAGGATGCGACTGTACATGGACAGGTTGTCGTTGTGAATGTATCCCAATGTGTCACCGTGAAGGTTGCCGTGTAACTGTAGCTGATATCTGACAAAGTGACCTGGGCTGCCACACCGGCTGCGAGTAAGCATAATCCCAGGCCCCGCATAATTGCTTCAAAGAAAGCTGGTAAAGGAAAGTGTGCACAAAAAAACAGGTAATGAGTGACTAGAGTTAGCTGGAACTGTAGACAGAGGAGAATTTGCAATCAAGGCAAGAAAGAAATCAACATTGTACCTGTACGAGTAGTCGAGGCGCGATTCTCAAATTCCACATTCCTCATGTGTCAACATAGCTTGGGATGCACCCCTTGGGTCCATACCACACCACCGCAGCTGTGACTTCCCCGTGCGACTTGCAAAACCCGACACACTGATGAGAAGCGAAAATGACCCAGTTCTGTACAATGTTTTTGACTCCTCTTCATCCTCCTGTAGGCCGCATTGGGAGTTTGCTGCAGGAACATGGTACAGTTTCCGACACCAAACCTTCTTCCACTGTCGAGCCTGTTTCTTGAAGGGCGCTCATGTCCGGGATGGATGAATGAGGAAAATGTTCGAGAGCCCCAGTCGCGATTGCTTGTAGCTATAGTGACCTGAATCCAGGTCGTGGATAGGGTATCACGTCGCCGGCGAGTTATGGATCAGGCATCGGTACTTCTTCATCAGAGCTCCATCTGTCAGGTTGGTAGGCCGTCATGTTCTTTGTGTGCAGCTTGCGCAATGGATGTAACCTATCTCATGGCTTAAAAATATCCGACACGAGGGCATTGATGCGACGCTGTGAAGAATCTAAGATTCAAAGGAGGTTGAGTCGAGCACATGCCTATTTCTACTCATACCCAGTCATAGATTCAAGCCACTCAGATGCTTCAATGGCTTCTCATTCCTCTTCCTAGCTGATGAAATGATACCGGTCTGCCGTTTTCTGACCGGTCTCGGTTTCTGGCACTCTGGCTGTTTTAGTGGTGGGAGTCCCTGGCTTGCCCACCAACAGCCGAGTGGCAGCCGTCGGGCAACTCCATCAGCCCCTTCTTGCAGTTTCGGTGAGTTTTTTCGATCTATTGGAGAAGTCAAGAGTCATCAAGCTCAAGGCTAAAATGCTTCTTTCGTGGAAAGAATCCCACCTAGATTGAGAGTACGAGGTAGCTTCAGGCCGTAACAACCGACTGCAAGGTTTGAGCCTATGTGGCTGGCAAATCGGGAACTTTAGTATGGCTTGGACCCCACTCGACCCCTCAAAATATCCATCGTCTAATGATTGAGTCGGGGGAGGTAGGGTGCGCTTGATCCTCGATATCCGCTTTGTCCTTCAAAACTGGTGTCCACTGGTCAGAGTCGAGCCTAGTGGCCGGGAACAATTGTGACTCATTGGCCACTGCAAAGATTACCCATCCCGCAGACTTACTCAGTAAGGGCAGTGCGAGAAGTTCCAAACTCTAGGTTTGAGGGGTGCCCAAAGAAAAGGCAACAGGGATCAGGCTGCGCTGTATGATGGTAAAAGGGCCAATGAAAACGCAGGGAATTGTCAAGGGGTAACATGGAAGACAACCCTCGCCTCATCTCTACTGAAAGAATGCACATGCTCGTTGAGCAATTGCCTATTAGGCATTGACGATAAAGCTTAGATACAGTGCAGCAAGGATACCATGGAGGTGGCTAATCAGGGCGTTGAAATCGGGAACCCTGTCGACGCGCGGCCCATTTGCAGTTCTGGGCGAGTAGTCCCTCATTTGTCTTCCAACATTG
>Ga0105239_10002899_pt1 | contig 21425 bp, 20 predicted proteins | sample KBSC44metaG_FD_92761 | JGI IMG/M metagenome (GOLD analysis project Ga0105239, IMG submission 92761) | Corn rhizosphere microbial communities from Kellogg Biological Station, Michigan, USA - KBS C4-4 metaG | ecosystem: Host-associated > Plants > Roots > Rhizosphere > Soil | place: Michigan, USA... | reverse complement strand
GCCGCCCAGCGAGCGCAGTCGGCGTGCTTCGGGATCTCGCCTGTCGCCCTGGCGGCCTCCAGGCAGCGCGTGATGCGCGCCTGCCAATCAAGTAGCACATTGGTGAGTTGGACACGGAAGGCTTCTGGCAGAGCGCCTATCTCTTGCCCCAGATTGCCGACAAGGCAGCCCCGCCGGAACCCGAATCGCGGCGACGCCCGCGCGCCGCAGGGCCTCCCGCATCTCGCGGTAGTCGCCGTCGACTATCGGCGGGCGACCCCGTTTGCGAGGAAGGGCCGTGGCGTTTGACATGCTTTAATTATTAGACCAAGCGTCTCGATAAGTCAATACGTACCTACGGCGTGCCTCGACCAGGCTCAAGAGTCATTCCGGACACCGAGCCGCCGCTCCTCCGGGCGCGCCGCGGCAGCGTCGAGCGCTCTTTGCGATCCCTGAATCCAGCCGTATGACCGGCGGGCCAGCCGCGAGAGCAGCCTCAGGTCTTGCCTAACGAAAGGATTTCGTTGGCGTTCAAGATCGTTTGGGCGATCTCCTCGATGCTGACCCGTTTGCTCATGGCTTGTTCGCGGAGCAGATCGTAAGCCTTGGCTTCGCTGATGCTTCTTGAGCGCATCAGGACATTCTTCGCCTCCTCGATACGCCGCACGCCAAGCACCTTGCCGCTGAGCTTTCGAAGCTGACGCTTCTGGGCTTTGAGATCACCATGCACCTGTCGAGCTACCACCAGCGCAGACAAGAGCCCGAAGGAGCGTACCGGCGAGGGCAGTGTCGCCTTGGCCCCGATGCGAAGAACGATCTCGACGATCGTCGGGTTCTCGTAGTTCACCACAGCGATGATGGTGGGTCCTTCGTCGGCGTTGAACCACTCGAAGTTCATGTCGATGCTGTCCGGCCGAACCGCGAGGAATACCACGTCGGTAAGTTCCGGCAACACGGGCAGCGGCGGCCAGAACGCCTGGACATGGCAGCCGATGCGGCGAAGCTGCTGCGTCATTTGCTGGCCGTCTGCATCGTCGGGATGACAGACTGCAATCCGCAGCATCCGGAGATTTTTCAGCTGGGTCGGTGTCGGCCCGGCCTTCTGACGGACGGCTTCGGGCTCCACGTCAAAGCTCCAGCGTGCTCAGCTCTGCGGCCCAGTCACCCATCGAATGGGTCACCATGTACGGGTCGGGGTGCACCGCCCGCGTCGCCTCGCGCACGATGGTGAACTGGCCCTTGGAGTTGACCACGCCGATGCGCGGGTAAAGACAGGTGTGGTGGTTGGTCGGATCGATGCGAATCCTGCCCTGCGGGGCATCGAGCTCGCTGCCGAGGATCTTGGGCACGAGCTGCGTGGGGTCGTCGGTTCCCGCGCGCACAAAGGCGTTCGCGAAGACATGCGTCTGGAAATAGGCCGCTTCCCAGCACTGATTCGGCACGCAATCCGCGCCGAATCGTTGCCGAAACCGCTCGAGACAACGCAGGTTGGTCTCGGAGTTGATGGATTGGAAATAGGGTGCCGATGTGAAATGCCCGATGCCGGCCCCGCCCATCTGCGATACCTCGGCCTCCGAGGTGGTCAGGCTCCCGATGGGCATGGTCTTGGGGTCGAGGCCGGCTTCTGCATAGACCCGGTACAGGCAGGCCGCGGAATCGCCGACGACGGTGGAGAAGATGAAGTCGGGTCTCAAGTCCCGGATCTCGTCGATGATCGGATGGAAGTCCTGCTCGGTGGCGTCCAGGGCCACATAGCGCTCTGCCACCTTCTCGCTGTTCTGGCGCTGGAGCACCAACTCGCTCATGATGCGGTTCGACTCGTACGGATAGATGTAGTCCGACCCGATCAGGTACACCCGCGATCCGAAATTGGCAGTCATGAACTCTGCGAGCTGGACGCTGTTCTGATTGGGCGCGGCGCCGGTGTAGATGATGTTGTTGGAGAACTCGAACCCTTCGTAGAGGGTTGGATAGAACAGCAGCTTGTTCCACTTCTCGACCAGCGGCAGGACCGCCTTGCGGCTGCTCGACATGTAGCAGCCAAGAATCACGTTGACCTTGTCCTCGAGGATCAGGCGCTCGGCCAGCTTGGCATACACCGCCGGTGTGGACTGCGCGTCGTAGAAGACCGGCACCAGCTCCCGGCCGTCGAGGCCGCCCGCCTCGTTGATCTCGTCCATTGCCAACAGGGTTCCCTGCAGCTGCGACTTTCCGATCGTCGAGGTCACCCCTGTCTTCGAGTAAAGCACGCCGACGCGAACGGGATCTTTGTTGGCCACGGGCAGGTCCTCAGGTTCGATTGCGGATACTTTCAGCGCTTCATGCGGCACTCAAGCGAGCATACAGCCGGCACAGCCTGGCCGGTAGCATGCGGGGATCGTCGACGACGTCGAAATGGCCCCAACCGAAGATCCTGCGCACATAGGCGTGCCCCTGCGGATCCACCGCCAGGCCGTGCACGTGGATGCCTTGGTCGCGTGCCTCGTGGACGGCCGCGCGCGCATCCTCGACGAGGTAGCCGGGTTCGTGGACGTCGACGTCCGATGGCGCACCGTCGGTCACGAGCAGCACGATGCGGCTGTCCGAAGGCTCGTCGGCGAACGCACGCACCGCATGGCGCAATGCAGCGCCCATGCGCGTCGAATGGCGGCCGGGTGCAGAGGCGATCATGGCCTCGGCCACCTCCTCCAGCGGGGAGCCGAACTCGAGCAGCCGGTAGTTGCTGACCTCGGCGCGCGTGTTGCTTGAAAAGCCGTGGATCGCGATCCGGTCTGCACTGTCGGCGACCGCCCGCGCGAGCAGCAAGGCGGCCTGCTTTTCGATGTCGAGGAGGCTGGGGCCGGCTTCGTCGAGCCTGTCGTTGGTGGATTCCGAGAGATCGAGCAGCACCAGCACGCTGCTGATGCGCTCCTGGTTGGCACACCGGATGAACAGCCGCGGGTCGGCGGCCATGCGCGCCCGCTGCGCCACCATGACCTCGATGGCCGCGTTGAGATCGAGATCGTCGCCTTCCCACTGCCGGCGCAGACGATGCGCACGGCTGAACCGGTGGGCGCGCACCAAGCGCAGTGCCTGGCCGGCGCCCGCCATGGCCGGGCTCCCGAAGCTGCCGCGCGCTGTGCGCCACGACGGCAGCTTGTCGATGACGGTGCACCAGTGGCTGCGCAGGATCGCCGGGCGATGGTCCCACTCGGGATAGGCATGGCGGCCCAGCTCGAGCTCGTGGGTTGCAGCTGCTTCGGAAAGCAGGTCTGCGTCGCTCTCCGGGCGCGATCCTCGCGATGCCGGTGGCGGGCGCTGGAGTTCGATTTCCAGGGGCTGCGCGCGTTCGTCGTCGAAGGACCACAGGAAGGTGTTGTCATCGCGGTAGGCGGCCGGCACCCGGTACAGCTCGGCCCTGAAGGGCACGCGCATCTGGCCCAGGTCGTTCGCAAGCACGGACCCGATGCGCCTGAAGGCGGCGTAGTCGTCCAGTCGGATCGATGCTTGCGACTCGAAGAGATGTCGCGCCTTGTTGACCCAGTAGTTGTCGTCCTCGTAGCGCGGGTCGATGAGCGCGAGGCTCATGCGCGAGATGAGCGCCGAGAAGCTCAAGCCACCCGGTTGCAGCGCATGGCCCAGTGCGTCCGCGAACCATCGGCGCATGCCCGGATAGTCGCGCAGCAGCAGGCGCTCCACGCGCGCATCCTCGATCGCCGAGATCACCGCCAGGCTCATGGGCTTGAGCTTGCCCGCGGGTCGACCCGGCACCGAATGAAGCAGGTGGGCCGCCGCGTGTGCGGCCGCTGCACGGTAGAGGTGGTAGCGATCCGCACCGTCGAGCGCGGTGTAGTCGTTGGGCAGCAGCAAGTGGCTGGGCGTCAGCGTGGGGCGAAGCGGCGCCGCGTAAAGGTGGTCGCGGTCGCGAGCTTGGATTGCCATCGGGCGCTCGGTGAGTCCCTCCAGCAGCCATGCCAGCGAGGCCGCGGCGCCCTGCGCGCCGCCTTCGGCGATCTCCCGATCCAGCGACTCGACCGCATGCGCCTCGGCCAGCGCGAGGTAGGCGCGCAATCGCAGGCGGTCACCGACATGCATGCGCAGTCCGGTGACGATCCACCGGCCCAGGGCCCCGACGGACGCCCGTGCGAGCAGCACTGCGAGCTTGCCCGCCAACGCGGCCGCGCATGCCGGATCGTCGTCGTGCAGGGCCTGGAGCCAACCCAGCAGCTGCTGGCGCAGGCCCTCGGTCGGCGACCGAGGCGAAGACGCCAGTGCGCGATCCACCACCTCGGTCAAGTCAAGGACGCCCGTGGAGATCATTGCGCCCCCTTCCGTTCAGTCGAAGTGGGCTTCGACAAAGCCTTGCAGGGCTTTCGCCATGTCGGGGTCGTCGGTCAGCGCCCGCGTCATCGTCATCTCGCAGCTCTGGCGCGGGCTGACGCCCGAGCCGATCAGCCGCCCCGCATAGATCAGCATGCGCGTCGAGATGCCTTCGTCGAGCCCGCGGTGCTTCAACGCGCGCGACCGGTGCGCGATGCTCACCAGCAAACGCGCCGTCTCCAGCGGAACCGCGGCTTCCTGCGCCACGATGGCGCTCTCGATCTCCACGGCCGGATAGTCGAACTCGAGTGCGGCGAAGCGCTGCCGCGTCGAATGCTTCATGTCCTTGCTGCGGCTCTGGTAGCCCGGGTTGTACGACACGACCAGCTGGAAGTCGGGATGCGCGCGCACGACCTCGCCCTTCTTGTCGAGCGCGAGCATGCGCCTCGCATCGGTCAACGGGTGGATCACGACCGTCGTGTCCTGCCGTGCCTCCACCACCTCGTCGAGGTAGCAGATGCCGCCACGGCGAACCGCCATCGTCAAGGGGCCGTCGTGCCACGCCGTGCCGTCGGCATCCAGCAGGTAGCGGCCGACCAGGTCGGACGCCGTCATGTCCTCGTTGCACGCGAGCGTGACGAGGGGCCGGTCGAGTTTCCACGCCATGTACTCGATGAAGCGCGTCTTGCCGCAGCCCGTCGGGCCCTTCAGGAGCATGGGCATGCGATGGGCGTAGGCGTGCTCGTAGAGCGCGACCTCGTCGCCGGCCGGCATGTAGAAGGGCTTTGCAGGCAACCTGTAGCTGTCGATGGAGGTTGACACGGGTCTCCTTTGCTTTGCAGGGCCGCGGGGCGCTCCCCAGCGCCCCGCGGATGGGTGGCTTCAGCGATGTTGCGCCGCCTCGTTCGGGATGCCCTCGATCGGGCACTCGGGGGTGCCAGGTGTCGACCGGGTGAGCCCCTCGACCATCTTGCGGGTGCCTTCGGGATCGTTGATCCACTTGCCGTAGAACTCGTACGGGCAGGCCGCCACGCCGGCTGCGCTCTCGCCGGAATTGATCTTGCCGGTGTAGCCGCGGTGGACCAGCTTGTAGAGGAAGTTGTTCGACTGCTGGTTCTTGCGCGCGTCGCGAATGGCGCTGACCGACATCTCGGCGTACTGGATGCCCATTTCCTCGGTGCCGCAATCGCCCAGGCTGCGGCCGTCGAAGCCGACCAGGGCGGAATGGCCGAAGTACGAGTACACGCCATCGAAGCCGGTGGCGTTGGCCACGGCCACGTAGACGTTGTTCATCCACGCCATGGTGCGCGCGACCATGATCTGCTGTTCCTTGGCGGGGTACATGTAGCCCTGGCAGCGCACGACGAGTTCGGCGCCGCGCATCGCGCAGTCGCGCCAGATCTCGGGAAAGTTGCCGTCGTCGCAGATGATCAGGCTGACCTTCATGCCCTTGGGGCCGTCGGACACGTAGGTGCAGTCGCCCGGGTACCAGCCCTCGATCGGCGTCCACGGCATGATCTTGCGGTACTTCTGGACGATCTCGCCCTTGTTGTTCATCAGGATCAGCGTGTTGTAGGGCGCCTTGTTCGGGTGCTCCTCATGGCGCTCGCCGGTCAGCGAGAACACGCCCCAGACGTTCGCGCGGCGGCAGGCGTCCGCGAAGATTTCGGTCTCGTCGCCCGGAATGGTCGACGCCGTCTCGTACATCTCCTTCGGGTCGTACATGATCCCGTGCGTCGAATACTCGGGAAAGATCACCAGGTCCATGCCCGGCAGGCCCTGCTTCATGCCGACGACCATCTCGCCGATCTTGCGCGCGTTGGCCAGCACCTCGCCCTTCGTGTGCAGGCGGGGCATCTTGTAGTTGACGACGGCCACGCCGACACAATCGTTGCTGCTTCCAATATCTCCGTGTCGCATAACAGACTCCTGGTGGTTGAGGTGAAAGAAGGGGGCGGGGAAAGGTCAGATGGTCAGGAAGGACTTGACCCTGTCCTGGTCGAGCTGGGCACGCGCTTCGTCGTGGACGATGCGCCCGCCGTCGATCACCAGGAACCTGTCGGCCAGGTCGAGCGCGAAGCTCAGCACCTGCTCGGACACCACGATCGCGATCTGCCGCTCGACGCGCAGCAGGTTCAGGATGCGGGCGATGTCCTTGATGATCGATGGCTGGATGCCCTCGGTGGGTTCGTCGAGGATCAGCACCTTGGGGTCGGTGACGAGCGCACGGGCAATGGCCAGCATCTGCTGCTGGCCGCCCGAGAGGTTGCCGCCGCGGCGTGACTTCATCTCGGCCAGCACCGGGAAGAAGCGATAGATGTACTCCGGCACCGTGCGCTGGGCGTGCCTGAGGCCGACGAGGATGTTCTCCTCGACGGTGAGCTGCGAGAAGATCATGCGGCCCTGCGGCACGAAGGCCAGGCCCCTGAGGACCCGCTGGTGGCTGGGGCAGCCTGCCAGCTCGTGCGACTCGACGCGGATGCTGCCCGAGCGCGACGGGAGCATGCCGATCAAGGCCTTGAGCAAGGTGGTCTTGCCCATTCCGTTGCGGCCCATGATGGCCACCGATTCGCAGTTCCCGACGCGGAAAGAGACATCGCGAATGGCCTGCGACTCGCCGTGGAAGACGTTGAGATGGCTGACTTCCAGCATGGCCGCTCCTTCAGTGCCCGAGGTAGACGTCGATGACGCGTGGGTCCGACTGCACTTGCGCCGCGCTGCCTTCGCTGAGGAGCCGTCCCTGATGCAGCACGGTGACCTTGCTCGCGATGCGCTTGACGAAATCCATGTCGTGCTCGATGACGATCACGGACTTGCCTCGCGAGATGCGGCGCAGCAGGTCGCCCGTCTGCTCGCGCTCGCGCGGACTCATGCCGGCGACAGGCTCGTCGAGCAGCAACAGCTCCGGGGACTGGATCAGCAGCATGCCGATCTCGAGCCACTGCTTCTGGCCATGGCTCAGCCGGCCCGCCCTCTGATGCAGCATCGACTGCAGGAACACCTCTTGCGCCACCGCGTGAATGCGTTCGAGCACGTGGGCCTTGCGGCGGAAGAAGATCGAGCCCAGCACATCCTGCTTGCCGGGAATCGAGATCTCGAAGTTCTCCATCACCGTCAGGTCTTCGTAGACCGAGGGCGTCTGGAACTTGCGCCCGACGCCGGCGCGCACGATCTCGTGCTCCGGCAGGCCCACGAGCTCCCGGCCGTTGAAGCGCACGCTGCCGGAGGTGGGCCGCGTCTTGCCGCAGATCATGTCCAGCAAGGTGGTCTTGCCGGCGCCGTTCGGGCCGATGATCACCCGCAGCTCGTCGCGGTGGATGGACAGGCTCAGCGCGTCGACCGCCTTGAAGCCGTCGAAGGAAACCGAGAGCGCCTCGACCTGCAGGATCTGCTCCATGGCGGATGGAACGCTGGACACGGTGGACACGGCGGAATTCCCGGAGTTGGACGAGGACAGCGGCAGCACGGCACTCATGGCATCACCTTTGCGGAAACGCGGCCTGCGGCCAGGCGCTGGACGACGCCCGCCATGCCGAGCGGCATGAAGGCCACGACCACGATGAAGAGCGCGCCCAGAAAGTAGAGCCAGATCTCCGGGAAGGCCTCGGAGAGATAGGACTTGAGGAAGCCCACCAGCAGGGCGCCCACGACCGCGCCGGGGATCGACAGGCGCCCCCCGACGGCCGCCAGGATCACCATCTCGATCGAGGCGACCACACCCACGGCGGTCGGCGAGATCAGCCCGACCTGGAGGCTGTAGAAGGCGCCGCCGATGCACGACAGGAGCGCCGAGATCGCGAACACGAACGCCTTCATGTGGGCGGTGTTGTAGCCGCTGAAGCGCACGCGGTCCTCCTTGTCGCGGATGGCGATCAGGACCTTGCCGAAGCGGCTGCGCAAGAGCGCGACGCAGCAGAGCATGGCAACGGCGAGGACGGCCGCCTCGATGAGGTAGAGGGTCTGCTTGGCATCGTCGCTGACGATGTCCATGCCGAGCAGGGTGCGGAAGTCGGTGATGCCGTTGGCACCGCCCGTATCGCCCTGCTGTCCCACGATCAGCACCGTGCCGGTGAGGGCCAGCGAGAGCGTCACGATCGCGAAGTACACGCCGCCCACGCGCTTCTTGAAGATGGCGTAGGCAAACAGGTAGGCCGTGACCGGCGCAACGCTCAGGATCAGCAGCAGCGTGACCGGGAAGCTGCGGAACGGCTGCCACCACAGCGGAAGCTGGTCGACGCTGCTCCACACCATGAAGTCCGGCAGCTCCGGCGCCGAGGCTTCGAGCTTCAGGAACATGGCCATCATGTAGCCGCCGGCGCCGAAGAACAGGCCCTGCCCGAGGCTCAGCACGCCCCCGTAGCCCCACAGCAGCACGATGCCGAGCGCGACGAACGCGAAGGACATGTACTTGCCCATGAGATTGAGGCGGAACGGATCGAGCACGGCGACCATGGCCACCAGCAGTGCGACGACGACCATCGTGGCGCGGGTGTCGGCGGCGCGTAGTAGGGATCTCATCGCTCAGCTCCTCGACCGGGTTGCGAACAGCCCGTTGGGCCGGAAATAGAGGACCACGATCACGAGCAGGAGGATCGTGACGCGCGCCATCGACCCGCTCATGAGGTACTCCAGCGTGGTCTGCGACTGCGCGATCGCGAAGCCCGACAGCACCGTGCCGATCAGGCTTTGCACGCCGCCGAAGACCACGACGATGAACGAGTCCACGATGTAGAGCTGGCCGGTGCCCGGGTTTGTCGAGCCGATCATCGTGAACACGCAGCCCGCGATGCCCGCCAGCCCGGCGCCGAGCGCGAAGGTCAGCGCGTCCAGGCGTTGGGTGTCGATGCCCACGGCCTCGCTCATGGCGCGGTTCTGCGTCACCGCACGGACCTTGAGGCCCCAGCGCGTCCGGTTCAGGAGCAGATAGACGCCGACGGCAACCGCGATGGTGAGCCCGATGATGAAGATCCGGCTGATCGGCAGCTGGATCCCCGCCACCGGCTCCCATGCGCCACTGAGCCATTGCGGCAGCGGCACGCTCACCTCCTGGGCGCCGAAGATCGAGCGATAGGCCTGCTGGAGGATCAGGCTCAGGCCCCAGGTGGCCAGCAGCGTGTCGAGCGGCCGGTTGTAGAAGAACCTGACGAAGCCGCGCTCCAGCAGGTACCCGAATGCGAAGGTGGCGGCGAATGCCAGCGCGATCGCGGCGAACAGGTAGACCCCCATCCAATGTGGCGCGAACTTCGAGAACGCCATGGCCGTCAGGTAGGTGACGTACGAGCCGAGCGCCATCAGCTCGCCGTGGGCCATGTTGATCACGCCCATCAGGCCGAACACGATGGCCAGGCCGATGGCCATGAGGAGCAGGATCGTGAACAGGCTCACGCCGTTGAAGACCTGCATCACTGCAATGTCGAAGGTCATGGAAGACTCCGGTATCTGGGGGTGTGCGCCGCGCCGCCGCCTACAGCGTGGGGAAGGGGTTCGGCTCGACCTGGTTCGTCGACTCCCAGACGATGTCGAACTGGCCGTTCGGCAGTGCCTTGCCGACGCGCACCTTCTTCCAGACGTGCTGGTTCGTCGCGTGCACGCGCACCTTGCCCTCGGGCGCATCGAGCTCGACACCCGCGCTTGCGGCCAGCACCTTCTCGGGATCGAAGGACTTGGCCTTCTCGACCGCAAGCTTCCACAGGTAGACCGAGTTGTAGGCCACTTCCATCGGGTCGCCGATGACGCGATCCTGGCCGTACCTGGCCTTGAAGGCCTTGACGAACTTCTCGTTCGCGGGGTTCTTGATGCTCTGGAAGTACCCCATGCAGGCGTAGTAGCCGACGGCGTTGTCCTTGCCGATGCCTTCGATCTCGTTCTCCGAGACGACGGTGGACAGCAGCGTCTGCTTGCTGCCGTCGAGCCCTGCCGCGCGCAGCTGCTTGTAGAACGCGACGTTCGAGCCGCCGACCACGGTGCTGTAGATGCAGTCGGGCTTGGCAGCCTTGATCTTGTTGATGATGGACGAGAACTCGGTATGCCCCAGCGGCGCGTACTCCTCGCCCAGCACCTTGCCGCCCAGCTTGGCAATGGTCGGCTTGGCGATCTTGTTGCAGGTGCGCGGATAGATGTAGTCGGAGCCGACCAGAAAGATGGTCTTGCCCTTCTCGCGCACCAGCCACTCGACCGCGGCCACCACGGACTGCGTGGCCTCCTGCGAGGTGTACACCACGTGCTTGTCCTGCTCCTGGCCCTCGTAATAGGTCGGGTAGAAGAGCAGGCCCTTGGCGCGGCTGAGGGCCGGCAGCACCGCCTTGCGCGAGGCCGAGGTGTAGCAGCCGACGATCGCGGCGACCTTGTCACGCTCGAGCAGCTTGCGGGCCTTCTCGGCGAACACCGAGTTCTCGCTCGCGCCATCCTCCACCACCGCCTCGATCTTGCGGCCCATCACGCCGCCGGCGGCGTTGATCTCGTCGATCGCCATCTTCTCGGCATCCACCAGCGAGGCCTCGGCAATGGCGATGGTGCCCGAGAGCGAATGCAGCAGGCCGAGCTTCACGCCTTCCTGGGCATGGGCCGCTGCGGCGAACAGCGCGCTGCCCGAGGCGGCGCCAAGAACGAACACGGTGCCGCCTTTCTTGATCAGGTCGCGGCGATTCATTGGGCTCATCAGATCTCTCCTTCAAGGTTGAGGGTGCTTGGGTCTAACGACTCCACCGCTGGCATCTCGCCCGGCTTCTCGAGGCCGAGTTCATCCCTGGGCGCGCTTGCGTCCATTTGAATGAAGTCGTTTCAGAAGCCGAAAAAGCAAAAGGGCCTGACCCGGGGGTTAACCGGTTCAGGCCCTGTTGCCTTGCACCTGACTGGCAACACTGGCAGTCGGCGCGAAATGATGGCGACGAAGTTCTCGTCTGCCGGGAAATTTAGCACGCAGCCTGCCGCTGCGAATAGGGGTTTGCGATAACAAATCCGAGACGACCGGTCTAATTCAGCAGGCTCAAACGGATGCCATCGAGGGCCGGTCCATGCGCTTGACCGTTCCTTTCATTGGAGGAATGGATGCCGAAGCATCCCTCGCAGGGTCGACGTCGCGCAAAACCGCTTGATTTATCGAGGCAGCTTGTCTAATAATCGCGCCATGAGCTTCACTACCGTCCTGCCGCGCAAGCGTGGCCGCCCCGCCAAGGATGAAGGGGACTATCGCGCCACGCGCGAGGCGCTTCTCGATGCCGGCGTGGCCGTGCTGACAGAGAAGGGCTTCTCGGCGACCGGCATCGACGAGATCCTCAAGTCCGTAGGTGTTCCGAAGGGCTCCTTCTATCATTTCTTCGCCAGCAAGGAAGCGTTCGGCGCGGCGCTCATCGCACGCTATGACGAATACTTCGTTCGAAAGCTCGACCGCTTTTTTCTGGACGAGACCAGGTCTCCGCTGGACCGTATCGATGCCTTCTTCGCCGACGCCGAGCGTGGCATGAAGCGCTTCGGATTCCGTCGTGGCTGCCTGATCGGCAACCTGGGCCAGGAGATGGGCACGCTGCCCGAAGCCTTTCGTGCGCAGCTCACCAACGTGCTTCTCGACTGGCAGCGCCGTACCGCGACGGTGCTCGAACAGGCCAAGCGCGACGGAGAGATCGACAGCTCGACGGACTGCGCGGAATGGGCGGCATTCCTGTGGACCGGTTGGGAAGGTGCAGTGCTGCGCGCCAAGCTCGAACGCAAGGCTGCACCGCTTCAGATGTTCGCCAAGATTTTTCGCCAAAGCATCGGTGCCTGACCGCCCTTTTTTTCACTTTCAATAGACGATCGGTCTAATTAAATGAAGACAACAGTCTTTGAACTCGGAAATCGCGGAGACATGTCATGAGCGCGCAGACCTTCGACTACGTGGTCATCGGGGCGGGCACTGCGGGCTCCCTGCCGGCGAACCGCCTGAGCGCGGACAGCCATCGCGACGTCCTGCTGCTGGAGGCAGGCGGTTCGGACAGCTACCGTTGGATCCACATCCCTGTCGGCTATCTGTACTGCATCGACAACCCGCGCACCGACTGGCGCTTCCGCACCGAGGCATCACCGGGACTCAATGGTCGGTCGCTGCTGCATCCGCGGGGAAAGACCCTGTGCGCCGGCGATGGATCTGATCCTGACCGGCAGGATCATCAACGCCGCGGAGGCGAAGGCGTCGGGTCTCGTCGCGCGGGTGGTGCCCGCCGCCGAACTCCTGCAGACTGCACTCGAGGCCACGCACACCATCGCGGGGTACAACGCTCCCGCAGTACGCATGGCCAAGGAGGCCGTGAACCGTGCGCACGAAGTCTCGCTGGCCGAGGGCCTGATCCACGAGCGGCGCCTGTTCCAGGCAGCGTTCGCCACGGACGGCCAGAAGGAGGAGATGCACGCATTCCTGAGCAAACGCGTGCCGGTGTTTCGTCATCGCCGAACGCCAGTTCGTCCACTCATCATGAAAAGTACTGACGCGCCCCGTTCACATGTGCAAAGACGTGGTGCACGCTCGAACACCAGGGAGCACCTGATTCGGGCCGGGCTGGAGTCCGTGCTGGAGAACGGATGGGCAGGCACCAGCGTCGAAAAGGTGCTGACCACCGTCGGTGTGCCCAAAGGATCGTTCTATCACTACTTCGGCAGCAAGGACGACTTCGGCTTCGCACTGCTCGAGACGTATCAGGCCTACTTTCTCAGGCGCCTGGAGAGATGCTTCGGCGCGCGGCCCAATGCGGTCAATCCGAGCTTCACCCACAAGCTCGCGGCGTTCCTCTCGGAATCGACAGTCGGCATGCGTCGATTCCGATGGCGCCGTGGCTGCCTGGTCGGCACGCTGGGGCAAGAGGTTGCCGGCCTCCATGACGGTTTCCGCAAGCGACTGGACGCTTCCATTCGGGAATGGGAGACTCAGCTGTCGGCTTCGATCCGCATGGCGCAGGCCGGTGGCGAGGTACGCGCCAATTTCGACGCGGACCGCCTGGCGCGAAGTTTCTGGGCCGCCTGGGAAGGCGCCGTTCTGCGCGCTCGCCTTGCGCGCTCTGCCGCACCGCTGGTGCTCGTCGTCGAAGACTTCGATCAATTGATTCACATCTGAGGAGCTGGCATCAAGGTTCCCCGAAGAACGGGGAGGTTGGTTCTGTCATTATTGACGGACCACATATATAACTGGTCCGAAACTAGTTCATGAAGGCTCATTTTGCAAGCCGTCCGGGCGCGCGGGCCCCCAAGGCATCGAGCAGAGCGACCAAGTCACAAAGCGAGCGAAGATCAAGGCGAGCCGTCGAGCCGTCGACTCTCTGCCATGGGTAGGACACGGCGTGATCGGTCCATTCTCGAGCGACGGCGAAGCTGCCGCGCTCGGCATCATCACGAAGGATCAGCGTGTCGACTCCGGCGACGCATCGCGCCTTCAACACAACGAAGCGCTGACCTCTACGCGGATGGAACGGATGTCGAATCTCAGCCCAACCCGAAGGATCGTTGGGCAGTGCAGTTGACGTTGACGGTGTCGATGCCGAGCATCGCAAAGGGCAGATCGTCATCGGCCACGGTCAAGGCCTCGACGACGAGCGACTGGTTGCGCACCGGCATGGCGACGCATTCGGTCCAGCCGCTGGCGATGTCGGTCAGCACGAGCGTGTGGACGAAATCGCCGTCGGTCTTCGGACCGCCGCAGTGTTCGACCATGTCGACCTCGAAGAAGCCGGGCGGCGGATCACGCCAGTCGGCGAAGGTGCGCACAGGGATGCTTCGACGGATGGGCCGCACCGACACCGGTCCGACGCCGACGCTTGCCGTCGATTTGCGCTCGTGCATTGCTCAACGATCGATCGATCGTGGCTGCGCTGATCTGCAAGAGCCTTGTCTTGACCAGCGGGTCCAACTGCAGATGACCGTGCCGCCCCATGGCCGTGATGAGGACCGGGATCAACGGCTTGAGCCGCTTGCCACAGATCCGGTCCCCGGCCTCCCACAGAACGATGAGGGCCTGTCGCACGGCCTCGTCGTACAGACGATCGCGGATCGGTGCCTGGCGCTCCACTGCAGGTGCCGTACCGAGCACTCTGGTGGCGTGCTTGCGGTGATAGCCGGTAAGCGCCACGAACTCATCCAGGATCGTGCTCTTCTCGCTGGTCGCCGGTCGCCGCGGCGCGATATCTCGCGCCGATGGCCTCGATCAACTCCTTGCGTGCGGTCATGCTGATTCGCCTTTGCCTTGTCACGTCGTGCTCCGGCCGGACCTCCCGGCGGGTAGCAAATTACGTGAGGCAACGGGTCACCAGCGGTAGCAGAACTGGTGAGTCAATGCGCCGCCGGCCAGTAGTTGTCGTCAGCCAGCTTCCGATGGAGCGAAGATCCTCGTCATTCTTCGCCGAAGCGGGCGTGGGCTTCACCCTCACGCCGAGGATTTGCGAGACGGAGGGCAAGCGGTTCTCCGCCGTCTTCAAACTCGGACATCACCTCGCCATCGGTCACTCGTTCGGGACGATTGCCCAACACGCGGTCACCCCGCGTCGGGAGCACTTCTCCAACGGCGGGATCCGAGAAAATCAATCCGTGCCAGAATTTCCTGCGGATCCGGTACGTCTACCGAATTCAGTAAGAACCAGCGGGCGCTCGACGGCAGCAGGGTACGACCGTCGTCGGGCGCCCTTCCTCGATGCTGCACGGTGGTGCGGGGCAGCAGGCAGATCGGCGTGGCGACGGAAGTGCTTGGCAGTCGCAACTTCTTCCGATCGCCTGCTGCGATCAGGGCTTGATGGCCATCACTTTCGCGACGAGGCAGATCGTCACGAGCAGGGAGGAATGCTCGATCGCCCGGACCGAATGCCGCTCCCCCCCCCCGCGCAAGTGGAGGAAGTCGCCCTGATCCATGCGAGTCGCGCCTTCCTGCACGAACAGTTCGATGCTGCCTTGCAGGCATTGGATCGTGATTTTGCCCGCCACCTGATGCTCCGACAGGGAATGGTCCTTGCGAAGGACGATGCGCATGACCTCGAGATCGGCGCCCTTGAAGAGCGCGGCACTTCTTTCCTCTACGAGCCTATCGCCCGCGGGCAGGAGTGAGGTGACCTGACCTGCAGAAAGATGCTTGCTCGCCATAACGCACATCTCATTTGGTGGACCGCCATCGTAAGAAGGTATCGGCCCGTGGCCATCCTTCCCTTGGTGAATACGTCTCGCCGTCCGACGAGAGTAGAACGGCCTGCGGCAGGAGAACACATTGCGAAACGTGATCAGCGCGATCGCCCGGCGCGGTTGCTCCTCCAAGATCCAGTGACCGGAGTCCTCGATCACCCCCCTCGCACATCCACGGCGACGCTCGCTATTTCGGTCGCCATCGCGGCCCCGTAGGAGTGGTCTCCGCCGATCGCCAGTATCGGCATCTTGAGCCTGCCCACCTTGGCGAAAAGAGGCTGATTGTCAGTGGCATCCGTCGCGAACGCTGCGAACTGACCGCTGAAGGCGTCGTGGATCGCATGCGGACGGGCATAGAGTCGAGCGTAGTGCTGCCGGGTCTGCTCATCGATTCCTGCAGGGTTCGCCGATAGCTCGTCGTAGAAGCGGTCAAGCAGGATTCGCTCGCGCCCAGCGATCAGCCTCTCGACGTCTGGACCCCGGAAGTTGAAGTGCCAGACCTTCGGATTGGTCAGTTGCTGCTCCCACGTCCCCAGGCCAGGCAGCGGCGCGTCCATCACGACCCACTTGTTGACCCGCGCGGGAAACTGCGCGGCAAGCGCGTAGCCGACCATGTTCCCGATGTCGTGGGTCACCAGGGCGAAGTCCGACACACCGAGCACGTCGAGAATGGCGATCAGGTCTCGCGCCTGTGCGGTCTTCTCATAGCCGCTCTCGGGATGCGACGAAAGGCCCATCCCCCGGAGATCCGGCACGACGGCACGGGGCCGCGACATGCTTACTTGATGCTCTCGTGATATCACGAGATGCTCAACTGTCGAGGCTCTTCTGTCCGATCTCCTGGACGATCAGGTCGATGAAACTTCGCAGCTTCGTGGTCTGCCGCCGATCGGCCTGGAACAGCAGGTGCATCGGCCGGGACAGCGTGTCGAAGTCCGGCAGTACCTGCACAAGTTGTCCTGCGGCGAGCGCTGATCGTGCGAGATCCTCGGCGATGAAGGCGATGCCGAAGCCTTCAAGTGCCGCGGCGAGGAGGGCGTTGGCGTTGTTCGCTTGCAGTCTGCCGCTCACCGGGATGGCGATTTCACGGCCATCGCGCAGGAACCGCCAATCGGTTGTCGGCGCGCGCGCGCCAACGAAGCCCAGGCATTCGTGGGCCTCGAGGTCTTCCGGATGGCGTGGCGTGCCCCGTTCGCTCAGGTACGCGGGCGAGGCGCAGGCAAGCAGGCGGAAGGGGCGCAACGCGCGTGCGGCCAGCAACGAGTCCGCCAGCGGGCCGGTGCGAAAGACGGCTTCGAAACCTTCTTCCACCAGGTCCACGAAGCGGTCGTTCAGGATGAGCTCGACTTCGACGCCCGGGTTCTGGCGCAGATACATCGAGACCAACGGCATCAGGGTGTGCGTGCCGAATGACACCGGCGCGTTGACGCGCAACCGTCCTCGCGGCGTGCCCGTGGCGTCGCTGCCCGCCGCGTCGGCCCAATCGGCTTCCGCCAGCACCAGCTTGCAGCGCTCGTAGTAGACCTTGCCGACCTCGCTGAGGCTCTGGCGCCGCGTCGTTCGGTTCAGGAGGCGTGCTCCCAGCCGCGCTTCGAGGTAGCCAACGTGCTTTGCGACCATCTGTGGCGACATTGCCAGTGCCGATGCCGCCGCAGCGAACGAGCCCAGATCCGCTGCCTGGACGAAGGTGGCCATGCTGGTGAGGCGATCCATTCGCTACTCCGGGTTGCGAGACTCATGCTCAGTTGACAGATTATTGTCGAATCGAAGATCAATACACTGGGGCTTCTCGACAGTTCGTCGAAACCACCAAGGACCAGAAATGAAGATCGGAATCATCGGTGCCGGCAACATCGGCGGCGCCCTGGCGCGCCGCTTCCGTGCGACCGGCCATGACGTCGCCGTTGCCAACTCGCGGGGGCCGACGTCCTTGCAGGAGCTCGCACTCGAGACCGGTGCACGTGCGGTCACGGTCGACGAGGTCGTGCAAGGTGCCGAGCTCGTGATCGTGGCCATTCCCATGACGAAGGTCGCGTCCCTGCCCGCGCACCTGTTCGCCGATGCGTCGCCCGGCCTGATCGTCGTCGACACGAGCAACTACTACCCGCGTGAGCGCGACGGCCGCATCGCCGAGATCGAAGCCGGCTTGACTGAAAGCGGGTGGGTGCAGCAACGGATCGGCCACCGCGTGGTGAAGGCGTTCAACTCGATCGTCGCGCGGCATCTGCTCGAGAACGGCCGGCCAGCGGGCTCACCAGACCGGATCGCCCTCGCGGTCGCAGGCGACGACGCTGGCCAGAAATCCGTCGTCGCGAGCCTGCTGGACGACATTGGATTCGACGCCGTGGATGCGGGCACGATCGCGGAGTCCTGGCGCCAACAACCGGGCACGCCCGGCTATCTGCGTGATTTCGGCGTCGAGGGCGTCCGGGCGGCGCTGCAACAGGCCCGCCCGGAGCGCGCCGCGCAATGGACTGCGACGGACGCCAGCCCCGGCACCTACGAGGCGCCACGATGACTCGGCGTGTCGATTCACCTCGTCAAGCCCATGGAGGCACCATGATCCTCGCTCGCCTTCGAGCTGCCGCCGCAGTCGCCCTGGCGATGTCTTGCGTCCTCGCCGGAGCGCAGGGCACTCCCGCCCTACCCTCAGACCCCGACCCAAAGTCATCGGCCCCAACAGTGTTGCAGCCTAAGACTGGCGTGTGGACTTATCCCGGGACCGGAACCGTCAACACCTATTGGATTGAGACGCCCGGCGGCGGCCTCGTCGTCATCGACGTTCAACGCGATCTGGTCCACGCTGCGCAGGCACTGGCGGCGGTCAAGGCGGTGGGCAAACCGGTGCGTGCGATCCTCGTCACGCACGCCCATCCGGATCACTACACCGGGCTCGGCCTGTTCCGGCAGGCCTTTCCGGGCGTCCCCGCCTATTCGTCCAAGGCGACGGCCGATGCGATCCGCAACGACACCTATGGTGCGAACGCGGGAACGCAGGCCGATGCGCCCGACATCACGCCGCGCGAATTTGTGGCCCCTGGCATTACATTCGACGGCGACACGACCTTGCAGATCGATGGGCTGACCATCGTCGCGCGCGAATTGGGCCTGGGCGAGGCGCCCGCCACGACGGCGTACTACCTGCCCTCGACGCGAGAATTGTTCACCGGTGACGTGATCCTGAACCGGCTTCACGGTCCGCTCAGAGAAGCACATACCGGGCAGTGGCTCGGCATCATCGACCGGCTCGACGCGATGTACCCCAACGTCACCATCGTGCACCCGGGGCACGGCGCCTCGGGTCCGAAGCAGCCCATGTTCGACGACGAGCGGCTGTATTTGAGGACTTGCCGCGCGATCGCCGCAGAGGAGATTGTTCGCGGAGGCTTCACCGACTCTGCGAAGGCGGCGACTGTCCGGCGGATCAACGCACGCTTTCCCTACACCAACCCAACCGGGATAAAAGATATCGTCAGCGACAGCGTCGATGGACTCTTCCGGGAGTTCTCCCAGCCCTCGTCTGCGCCGCTCCCTTGATACGAGCGTGTGCTTCGACCTTCACTGTCGAGCCTTGCGTCTGTGCGTGGCGCTTGAGCGCCGCGCAGCAGGGCGCGCCGATCATGGAGCCGGTACAACTCGAGGAACTCGCGCGCGACCGCGTCTACGAGTTCGCCTACATCGAGGGTCTCGCTCAAACTGCGCCGGGGCGATGCGGCCGATGGCCATTCCCTTGCAGCGATGACGGGTGTTGCCTGTCGACCCGGCGGGCCCGAGGCGAGCGCGCAAACCCGGGGCGGTTCACTTTGCACCGGTGGTCGATCAAGAGCGACAGAGAACGCCCCTGCCTGGAACGTCGTCGGGAACTCGCGCCTGATCCTGTGCGGCCCGACGAATCCGCCGTCTCGCAAGCGCGCCGTCTTCAGTCGCTCCCGAAGCGTCGCGCAACCGCGTCCGCCGTGTCCTGCGGCGTCGTGTTGAAGGCGATGGCGGCGCCGGACGCGGCCCGGTGCACGGTGTTCACCAACCGCTCGAAGAGCAGCAGGCTCTTCGGCGGAATGCGGATGCCGCCGCCGATCACGACGCAGTCGTAGGCCTTGCCAGCGAGTTGCTTCTTCACCATCTCGGTCGCCGAGGCGTCGGGCGGCACCAGGCACAGCTCCGCGTCCCAACCGCGATCGGCCATCTGCTGCATGCCGATCGCTATGCCGGCATGGATCTTCGCGGCGTCGAAGCCGGGCGGCAGCGCCGGGTCCGAAAAGTCGACGGTCTCGGGCTGCTGGCCGATGAACAGCACGCGCTTGGGGTCGGTGGACGAGGTCATGACGAGCTCCTGGTTCGTTGAAGGAATGAATCGCCGGGGACGGCGGTCGATCACGCCTGCCAGCTGCGGGCCATCTCGCGCGCGAAGTCGCGGTAGCTGCGCGGCGGGCGGCCCAGCAGCGTCGTCAGGCGGACGATGTCCTCCTGTGTGGCCACCGCGCCGTCGGCCTGGTAGCGACGCATCATCGCGCGCAGGTCGTACGCCAGCCAGGCCGGCCCCTTGGTCTTCACGGCCTTCTCGAACGCGTCCAGATCGCCGCCCGAGTATCGAACCTCGCGGCCCAGCACGTCGGACCAGACGTTCGCCAGCGAGGCGCCGGTGAGCGCGTCGGGGCCCGACAACTCGTAGGTTGCGCGGGGCAGCGCGGCGGCCGCGCGATCGCGCCGCAGCAGTTCGATGACGGCAGCGTCCGCGATGTCGCGCACGTCGACCATCGACACGCCCTTGTCGCCGACCGGCGAGACGTAAAGCCCGGCCTTCGTCAGCGGATCCCTCTGCGTCGCGTCGTTCTGGAAGAAGTAGGACGGGCGCAGCACCGTCGCGGGCAGGTCCATCTGTTCGATCATCCGCTCGACGGCGTGCTTGGCGGTGAAGTGCGAGACGTCGGTGTACTCGGCACTGCGCGTCACCGACAGGTAGACGATGCCCTTCACACCCGCTTCGCGGGCCAGTCCGAGCGTGTTGATGGCCTGCGTCAGTTCGTCGGGCGCGTTGCTGACGAGCAGGAACAACGTGTTCACGCCGGCGAGGGCCAGACGCATCGCGTCGGCGTCCAGCAGATCGCCGCGGACCGCGGTGACGCCGGCGGGAAAGCCGGCCTTCTCCGGCGTGCGGGTGAGCGCGCGGACGCTGGCGCCGCTCGCGGCGAGTTGAGCGACGACCTGGGCGCCGATGCGGCCGGTGCTGCCGGTGACGAGGATGGACATGATGGGCTCCTGAAGTGATGCGCGGCGGATCGCTGCGCTGGGTTGGAAGGGATCGTTCCGCTGTCGGCCCGGCGGGGCCGGCATGGCGTTTCTGTTCCCGTGATTGAAGATTAGGTCGTCTCCATTACGGCGCATAGACTCGAACATTTGGACAGTTCGTCTCGATTCCGGAACAGTCATGGACCTTCATGCCCTTGCCGATTTCCACCTGGTCGCCGCCCACGGCGGTTTCGGCCGGGCCAGCCGCGCAAGCGGCCAGCCGAAGGCGACGTTGTCGCGCCGCGTTCGAGACCTCGAGAAGAGCCTCGGGGTGCGGCTGATCGAGCGCGGCTCGCGTACGCTGCGCCTGACGGACGAAGGTGTTGCCCTGCACACGCGCACCGGCTCTCACATTGGCGAGATCGCAGAGGCCCTGCAGGCTGCAACGTTCCGGCCGCATCCCGCGCGGTCGCTCCGCGGGCGATTTCGCGCGGGATGCGCGCGCGGCGGCCGAGGGCATCCGACGGTTGCTGCGGCGCGAGTGAGCGCCCCGTCAGCCCGCCGGATTCGCCGGCTAGACGAAATACTGTTCAGATAGAGTTTTCTCGCCGATAATCCGCTTCCGTTGAGACTCTTCGACGGATGACGAACGATGGCGAGAACGCGCAAGGCGCTGCCGGCGACGGTTGACATTGCCCATCTGATCAGCGCTGGCGTGCTGGCCAGCGTGTGCCCGCGAGTATTGATCGAGGAGGTTCTTGCCGACACCGGCAGGGCGAGTCAGCGCGAACGGT
>Ga0105239_10002898_pt1 | contig 21430 bp, 17 predicted proteins | sample KBSC44metaG_FD_92761 | JGI IMG/M metagenome (GOLD analysis project Ga0105239, IMG submission 92761) | Corn rhizosphere microbial communities from Kellogg Biological Station, Michigan, USA - KBS C4-4 metaG | ecosystem: Host-associated > Plants > Roots > Rhizosphere > Soil | place: Michigan, USA... | reverse complement strand
TGGAAGTCGGAAGTCGGAAGTCGGAAGTCGGAAGTCGGAAGTCGGAAGTCGGAAGTCGGAAGTCGGAAGTCGGAAGTCGGAAGTCGGAAGTCGGAAGTCGGAAAGACATTATGTTAAGCCAGACCCACAATTTCCATTTTTTTAATTAGACCGTTCCCGAAGCCGTAGGTATGTTTTACCATTTCATCTGCTACGACATCGCCGTTTAGATTTTTTACCAGTTGGTGTACACCAACTTCGACAGTTGATTCATCAATTATTGCCAATTTAACAGGGGTAACCACAGGGTTAAGTTCTTTCCACTGCCGCGTCCAATAATCACGTACTTCGCGGTGCCCATGCACATAGCCGCCTTCCCAACCGTTTGGCCATGTTACAGCAGGATGAAAATGCTTTAATACTGCATCGATATCACGCCTGTTAAAGGCATCGTAAATTTGTTTGATGATTGCTTCCTGGTCCATTCTTAAATGAATTTACTGACAGTGCGTTATACAGCAAAAATATCACCTTCCTTGGACACCTAATTGAAAACCTTTTAAAAATAGAAGGCCGGAGAAATTTCCCCGGCCTTCCGCTTTTTTATCCTGATTCTAGGTTCTTGACTCTTTCTTCGAAATTATCTTCCGCCGCCGGCTGGTGCGCCGCCGCCACCACCCTGGTCGCCTTGTTTCAAGTCGTCGTTGTTAACGCCTTTCTTCGGAGCATTAGGGTTGCTGAAGCTTAATTTACCAAAGCTATAGCTGAATGTTATACCGTACGAGCGGAACGGCAACTGGAAGTTGCTATACTGCTTGTAACCGGGGCTGCTCAAATTAGTAGTGAAGTTTTTGTTCTCGTGGAATGGTTCGATTACGTTAACCCCAATAGCCAGTCTTTTTTGCATCAGCTGTTTTTTGGCGCCTATACCAAATATGCTGAAGTTTGATGTAGTTCCCTGTAGCGTGTGCCTTGGCGAGCTGCCGAATGCAAACGTTTCAACCACATAGTCTTTTGGCAGGTTAAGGCTTGCCCTCACGAATCCGCCATACTGTATGTAAGTGCCGTTCTGCGATTTATCCTTGCTGAATAAACCGGTAGGATCGGGCTTATAAGTATAAGCATTTACGTTCATAATAATGGTCAATGCTTTGAACGGGTTAATGGTTCCGAAGATGCTGCCACCGAACGAATTATTGACACCTACGTTTTGAAATCTGGTTAACGATATGGTAGTTGAATCAGGTCCGTATGGCTGGTACGGCGCCCCAATACCCTCGATCAGGCCAGCAGTGTGTTTGTAATATGCCGACACATTTAAAATAGAGGTGCCGATAAACGAGTTATAATCAACCTCTAACGTTTGTGAAACTTCCGGGCTTAGCTGTGGGTTGCCCACGCTCCATGCCTGTGAGTTGCTTTTGTTAACAAACGGATTTAAGAACTGCAGGCTTGGGCGTGTAATACGTTTGCTGTAAGCTAACTTGATAGTCTGCGTAGTAGTAAGCTGTTTTTGTATAGTCAAGCTTGGCACCACTGTAAGGTAACTCTGGTCAAATGGTTGTACCTCCTGGCTTTGTGATTGCGGGTCGCCATGAATGCTGGTGTTCTCTAACCTCATACCGGCCAATATGGACCATTTTTTAGGCAGCGTGATGGTGAAAACTGAATAACCGGCAACAACATTTTGATTGTATTTGTAAATGTTTGACAATACATTATCAAAGAAGAAATTATCAGCGTTATAATCATACGTGTAATAGTCCGACGTACTGTTTATCCTTCTGAAAATGGTTTTACCGCCTGCTTCTAATTTAAAAACTTTGTTTATCGGCAAGGTATAGTCACCTTGCAGGGTAAACTCATTATTAAGACCGGCAATATTGTTTTTTACATTCGGGTTGAATGTAGTCGAAAAGATATTGGTATAGTTTGTAGTACCTGTGCCGTGGCTCCACTGTGTTGATAAATCAAGCTCTTCGCCTTCTTTTTTAAACTTGTGGGTATAATCAAAGTTCCAGTCAAAATTGCTGAACTCGTTGTGCCCGTTCGAGTTTAAATCGTAGGCATACTGTCCCAGGAATGGGTTTGCGCCGCTGGTATGGGTATTGCTATTAGTGTTAAAGTTAAAGTCGAGCAACTTAAACGATGAATTGATACTGTTAAAGGCGTTAAACTCATAGTTAGCGCTTATCGAGCTGTTGCTGGCATGCCTGGTAACCCTGCTTGTTCCATGCGAGGTTGAGTTGGTTGCATCACCAAGCTCAATCATCTGGTCGATGGTTGACGTTTGTGGCCAGGTTAAGTTACCGCCTATGTTAGCGTTAAGGCTAAAGCGGTTTTTGTTATAACCAAGGTTAAAGTTACCGTTGTTCTGCCTGGTACCTACGGCTGCACTAACCGAACCACTAATACCCGAAACATTTTTTTGTTTGGTTATGATGTTGATGATACCTGCTGAACCTTCAGCATCATACTTTGCCGATGGCGAGGTAATAACCTCGATGCTTTTGATTTGCGAGGCCGGGATGGCTTTCAACACGTCAGACAAGCTGGTTGATGTAGCGCCCGATGGTTTGCCGTTGATAAGCACACGTACGTTGGCATCCCCGCGTACGGATACGTTACCATTGATGTCAACCGTTACCAACGGAACTTTACCCAATAAATCGGTAGCGTTACCACCTGCCGCAGTAATGTCCTTTTCAGCGTTGTAAACAATCTTGTCGATTTTGTTTTCGATCAACGCAGCCTGGCCTTTAACCTGAACTTCCTTAAGCACTTTTGAGCTTGGGGGTACGGAAACAATGCCAACATTGTTATCTGGTTTTGCGGCGGTAGTAACAACCGGGTCGATAACTTTATCGGGGTAGCCGATAAACGTAATAACCAGCTTATATGAGCCGGGTTTAACGTTGTCAAGTTTAAAGTTACCTTTTTCGTCGGTTATTACACCGGTAATAGGCGCCTTACCACCACTGCGGTACAAACCAACAGATGCGTAGTCCATCGGTTTTTTGGTAAGGGAATCGATTACGTTGCCGGAAATCTTCCCGACCGTCGTCGACCCGCCACCACCCAGGCCTATCTGGGCTTTAGCGGTGATAAAAGAGCATAAAATTGCTATAATTATGTAAAAACGTTTCATTTTTTAATGATTTTGGTAATTGGAGGCGAAAATAGATGAAATGTTACAGGCAAAAGGCGATTATTTTATAGGCGCCTTTAATTGTAACAACTAAGTTGCAAAGCTTAGTGTCTGATATACAGCATTAGCCGCGGGTTAAAGATAATTTGAACTTTTTGTTTACTTGATTTTTGTTGTTTCCGGGAGTCATGAACATTGGCTTTAAAGGGGTTTATTTGCCAAAAATATTCATGGGTTTTTACTTTTTGCAGCTTTTTAAACTATATTTTTTTTGCCGTACTATACAAATAATTTTTGCGTTAACCATATACGTAACAGGCAAATAAGCCGCGAATTAACGATTGAAATACTGCCATTTTTCCGGCGAACCTGTTTGTTTGATTCTTTTCCATTTTGATAATTGAGTTAATAACTATTATACAAATGGAGCAAGCCAAACAGGACAAAGCCCGGAAATTTTTTACCGGGCGTAGTTTGCCGCCCGGTAAAAATATTATACCACCATATTTACAATCCTGCCTTTAACTACAATCACTTTTTTTGGTGTTTTGCCGTCAAGGTATTTTTGCACATCGGCGCTGGCTAAAACAAATGCTTCAACATCGGCTCCTTCAAGGCTAAGCGGGATGCTAAGGTTAAGTTTGGTTTTGCCGTTTATGGATATAGGGTAGGCAAACTCATCCTCTACCAAATAAGCAGGGTTGAATTTTGGGAACGGCTTATACGATAAAGTTCCCGCCCCGTTGCCCAACAAAGTCCACAACTCCTCGCAAATATGCGGCGCATATGGCGAAAGGATGATAACCATATCCTGCAGTATCGCTTTGTTATTGCATTTAAGATCGGTAAGCTCATTAACAGCTATCATAAAGCTTGATACGGAAGTATTAAACGAAAAGCGCTCGATATCCTCCTCAACCTTACGGATTATTTTATGCAACGATTTCAGCTCGGCTTTTGATGGTTCGTTTCCAGACACGCTGAATTCCCAGGCATCGTTATGAAACAAGCGCCAGAACTTGCGTAAAAACTTAAACACACCCTCAATACCGTTAGTGTTCCATGGCTTGCTTTGCTCCAATGGGCCTAAAAACATCTCGTACATGCGCAGGGTGTCGGCGCCGTACCGGGTGGCTATATCGTCGGGGTTTACCACATTGTAATACCGTTTCGACATTTTTTCAACTTCCACGCCGCAAACATATTTCCCATTTTCCAATATAAATTCTGCGTCTGCAAATTCGGGCCGCCATGCTTTAAATTTATTGATGTTAAGGATATCGTTCTCAACTATGTTAACATCCACATGGATATCCGATGTTTTATATTCTCTCCTCAAGCCAAACGAAACAAAAGTATTGGTACCCCTGCCTTCATCGTCAATTACGCGGTACACAAAATTACTGCGCCCCTGTATCATTCCCTGGTTAATCAGCTTTTTGAAAGGTTCTTCCACAGCAACAAGGCCAATGTCTTTCATAAACTTATTCCAGAAACGGCTGTACAAAAGGTGGCCAGTGGCATGCTCGCTGCCGCCTATGTAGAGATCGACGTCTTTCCAATACTCAATTGCTTCTTTTGAGGCAAAGGCCTCATCGTTCTGCGCATCCATATAACGGAACCAGTACCAACTGCTGCCGGCCCAGCCGGGCATGGTGCTTAGTTCGTACTCATTGCCATTATAATTCCAGTCTTTTGCGCGCGCCAAAGGTGGTTCGCCGTCTTCTGTTGGCAAATACTTGTCTACCTCGGGCAATACCAAAGGCAAGTCTTTTTCGGCAATCAAATAAGGCAGCTCATCTTTAAAATAAACAGGCACCGGCTCGCCCCAGTAGCGCTGGCGGCCAAATATGGCATCGCGCATCCTGAAGTTTACTTTTGCTTTACCTGCACCAACCTCTTCCAGTTTCGCAATAACGGCTGCCGTAGCTTCTTTATAAGTTAAACCATTTATAAAACCGGAGTTTACATAATGGCCTTCTTTAGTCGGGTCGGCCTCGGTTTCTATTTTTTGTATGTCGATGATTTGTATGATCGGCAGGTTGTAGTGCTTTGCAAAAAGGTAATCGCGCTGGTCGCCCGATGGCACAGCCATAACTGCACCTGTACCGTATCCTGCTAACACGTAGTCGGCAATCCAGATAGGCACTTTCGCGCCATCAACCGGGTTTATAGCATAACTGCCAGTAAACGCGCCCGATACAGTCTTAGCATCTGACATACGCTCCAATTCCGATTTCTTTTTTGCCTGGGCGATATAGTTATCAATATCTGCCTTTTGTTCAGCAGTTGTTAACCCGGCTACTAACTCATGCTCAGGTGCGAGCACCAGGAACGACGCCCCGAAAATAGTGTCTGCCCTTGTTGTGAAGACCTCGATATAGTCAGATCTCTTACCTCCGTCATCTGATATCTGAAATCTTACTAAAGCACCCACACTTTTCCCGATCCAATTCCTTTGCATTTCTTTTAAAGGTTCGGGCCAGTCAATGGTATCAAGGCCTTTTAAAAGCCTGTCGGCATAGGCGGTTATGCGCATGCTCCACTGCATCATTTTCTTTTGCTCAACCGGGTAACCACCACGTTCGCTAAAGCCGTCTTTTACTTCGTCGTTAGCCAATACAGTACCAAGTGCAGGGCACCAGTTTACGGTGCTTTCGCGCAGATAAGTAAGACGGTATTTTAACAGTTCAGCCTGCTGCTCCTGGTTGCTCATCGCTTTCCATTGGTCAGCAGTAAAGCTTTGTATCTCGTCATCGCACACGGCGTTTATGCCGGCCGATCCATTTTGTTCAAAATGTTTTACCAGTTTATCAATGCTTTCAGCGTTATCCGCATCCTTATTATACCAGCTGTTGAACAGCTGCATAAAAATCCATTGCGTCCACTTATAATAATCGGGCGAGCTGGTGCGTACTTCGCGGCTCCAGTCGAACGAAAAGCCAATCTGGTCAAGCTGGCGGCGGTAGGTAGCTATATTTGCCTCGGTGGTTATAGCCGGATGCTGCCCGGTTTGTATGGCATACTGTTCAGCCGGCAGGCCAAAGCTATCGTAACCCATGGGGTGCAGCACGTTAAAACCCTTTAGTCTTTTGTAGCGCGCAAAAATATCGGAGGCGATATAGCCCAGCGGGTGGCCCACATGCAGCCCGGCGCCCGAAGGGTAGGGAAACATATCCAGTACATAGTACTTGGGTTTAGTGGTTTTATCGTCGGCTTTAAAGGTTTGGTTATCAGCCCAAAATTTTTGCCACTTTTGCTCTATATCTTTAAATTGATAGTCCATTTTATTATTTACGCGTATGAGGCTGCGAAATTAAGAAAATCCCTATTAGTTTGGTAGGATTTGAGTCCGAAAGTCAGAAAAGTCCGGAAAGTCTGAAAGAAAAAGCCGAATTTATACTTTTAATTTTATCCCGCATTCGGCATTTCGACTTCCGCATTACCTTTTGCCTTTCAGTTTTCGCCTTTCACCTCCTTCAAATATTCCAGGCTTTCATCAATAAATTGCTGCCAGATATCGTCGGGTTGCCAAACGTCTTCAATAAACGATTGCATTTGTGAGGCATCCAGTTCTCCTTTGTTGAAAAGATAAAGGCCTGTAAATGCCGATGCACGGTAATTTGCTGCACAATGCACCATTGTTTTTTCGCCTGCGTGCAGTTCCATATAATTAATAAAGGCTAACAGCTCGTTCAACTGCGGGTTGTCAAACACAACGGGAATTGGTATATAATCAATTCCGAGCCCGGCAACAATAGTTTCCTCACCCGGTAAAGCAAACTTACCTGTTGGCATCGCCAGGTTTATTATTACCCGGTAGTTTTCATCAGCCAGTTGCATTAGTTGCGCCTCGGTAGGCTGCCCGGCACAGGCCAGCGAGTTGTTTACGTGCTTAAAATTATAGATGCTGCTCATTTTACAAATTTAGTGTTTTCTAAAGCTGGTCATAGGTCAGTAGTCCCCTGAATTGGTTTTGTTGTGTTTTTTTTATTTTTTGGTGCTGATAGACAGTATTTTAAATGTATTTTCTGACCATGTAATCCTGTCCTGCAATGTTTTTTGTTGCCAGCTACCCGATCACAACTGCCAGCTACCCAAGTTGTTTTCCCATTAGTAAAACATTGGTTACCTGTCGGTTAAATGTTATAATTATTAAGTATTATATAGCATTTTTTACAGATAATTTATAGATACTATGGGTTTATAGTTATTTTTATTTCGATAAATTATTACAACAAATCTTAAACCGGAACGGGTATGAAACTAAATCTACGCAAAGCATTGCCATTGCTAATGGCAGTCGCATTATTTTATTCGGCTTGTAAAAAAACTGAAAATAAGCCGGCAGCTACAACCAACACTACCGACGCAATTGGGGCCGCTATCGCAAAAAACCTTGTACAATCATTGTCGGGTGCTTACGGTGGCGCCAGTATTAAAGATGGTGTAGGTGCTTCATCGGCAATTGCGGCTGCTTCGCCTAAACTAAAAACCCAGGCAATTGGCTGTGGTTTTTATATTGACAACAGCTTAGACGTTAAGTTTAACCAGGGCGACTCTATAAAATCGCATACTGTTGGTACTGTAAATTATTTCTTTCTTTGCGATAACCAAAGGACTACCGGCTATAACTTGTACGATTCACTGTCGACAACAGGCAAAGGCCCGGGCTACGATTTCTTTTTTGCACTTGTGCAGGATTACAAGGTACGCGGTTTAAATGTCGACAATTCAAACTTCACTTTAAATGGCCGTTTAAAATCATACGTTGATTTTGATTACAAACCCAAGCCAAAAAACTCGTCATCCGTTCACAACACATTTCACTTTATTGATTGCCAGGTTCATGCTGCCGATAACTTTGATATAGTGGCAGGGGATGCAACTTTTGAGTCAATTGGCGAAACCAGCACAGGTGCATGGGATTACAGCGGTACCATCAAGTTCCTGGGTAACCATAAAGCTAAATTAACATTCATGAGCAAGGTATATCTTATCGATTTGTTAACTGGTAATGTAACCCCTGCTTAATCAGCATCAATTAAAAATATAGAAGCCCTTACCGGAAAAACCGGCAGGGGCTTCTATATATACATGGTTCGCCTTGAAAGAGGCACCTTACAATACAAAGGCTGACAGTTCCGGCATTTAAGAAAGTCGGGAGTTCAGCAACCTGTCTTGAGAATTTGACTCCCCAATCACTGGCTGCTTATTGGTAAAATGGTATGCTTATTGCAACACATTCGCCAAATACTAATTAAAACCAAATTAATAATCATTATGAAACTAAACCTACGCAGCACATTGCCATTGCTAATCGTTATGGCATTATTTTACTCGGCCTGTAAAAAAACCGAAAATAAACCGGCTTCGAGCCCGCACAATGACGAAGTGAGTGCAGCAATCGCTAAAAACCTCGTGCAGTCGTTATCAGGTGCATATGGAGGTGCCAGCATTAAAGATGGCGTTGCTCCATCTGCAGCTATCACAGCTTCATCGGCAAAACTTAAAACACAATCAGAAATTGGCTGCGGATTTTTTATCGACAATAGCCTCGACCTTAAATTTAACCAGGGCGACACCCTTAAATCGGAAACTGTGGGCTCCGTTAATTACTTCTTTCTTTGCAACAACCAAAGGACCACTGGTTACAACCTTTATGATTCATTATCAACCACCGGCAAAGGCCCTGGCTATGAATTCTTTTTTGCACTTGTACAGGACTTTAAAGTACGCGGTTTAAATGTTGATAATTCGAACTTTACATTAAACGGTCGCTTAAAATCATATGTGGATTTCAGCTATACAAAAAAAGAAACCTCATCTTCAGTTCATAATATTTTCCACTTTATTGACGCACAAGTTCATGCTGCTGACAATTATGATATTGTTGATGGTAGTGCAACTTTCGAATCAATTGGCGAGAGCAGCACGGGCGCATGGGATTACAGCGGTACCATCAAGTTCCTGGGTAACCACAAAGCTAAATTAACATTCATGAGCAAGGTATACCTTATTGATTTGTTAACCGGTAGTGTAACGCCGGCTTAACGGATAAATCTTGAATAGAGAAAGCCCTTTCTGCAAATGCGGTAAGGGCTTTTTTATGGCGACCAAGCTTTTATTTAATTGTAGAAATGGGGAACAGGGTATGGAAAATATTTCCCATTATCACATAACTTTTTTATTTGACAATGCCGATATGTGCGGCGTGCCCCAATGGCGGTATTTTTGTTTTGTAACGATGTGTTGACAAAAAGAAATAGGTCGAAAAGATTTGAATGGATTTTTTTACCGACCTTTACAACACGAAAGACTAATATTTACTTTATCACAATTTTAATTCTCCCAAATGAAATTAAGAGCTCTATTTTCTATTATGCTGCTTGCAGGTATGGCAGTAGTTTATACAGCCTGTAAAAAATCAGATGCCGCGGCTTCGGGCCCGGCGTTAACTGCGCCACAGGTTGCCAGCCAGGTGGCGCTTGACATTACAGCCGACCTTTTCGGGGGCTACGGCGGACTTGATTTTTCCGGCGGACTGCAAGCGCCAACAGGTTTCGGCGTTAAGCAACACGCTCAGGGCCGTTTATTACATGATATGAGCAATCCTTTTTGCGGGTTGGTGATTGACACCGCTTTAAATGCCTCAGAAACTGTAGGCGTTGATTCGACTGTGTCAGTGTCGGGCCATATTTATTTCGCATTTAGCTGTACTAACGATAATGTTACCGGCTTTACAACCAGGGATAATTTGAATATTGGGGTAACAACGCCGCAGTTCTCTATCGTGGCTAAAATAAACGAAAACCTGACCGTTGCGTCTATCGACCCAACAAACGATAATTCAAAATTGTCGATGAATGGTTCGCTTGCATCAAGCGGAACTTATAACTATAAAACACCTAAAAAGAGCGGTACAAAATCATTTAACTATGTGCTTACCCAGTTAGTGCTCGATCCGGACAATGATGGCGATATCATAAGCGGCTCCGCGTCCTTTATTACCAAGGGAACGGGCTCAAACGGCAGCTGGAGCTACACAGGTACGATCACCTTTTTAGGGAACCATAAAGCTACCATAACCATTAACGGCAAAACTTACAATGTTGACCTGCGAACAGGTGCAACAAGCTAGTCAAGCCCTGGTAAAGTCATAAAAAAGTAGCCCTGCTCAATAATTTTGAGCAGGGCCTTTTTGTTAGTATGCAAATCTCAAATCACTTAATCGATACTTTGTAAAATGGCATCTGCCGCTTTAAAAGCGAGCGCCGTCATAGTTAAGGTAGGATTTGATGTTGCCGTAGTGGGCATTGAGCCGCAACCTACAATGTACAGGTTGTCGTGGTCCCAGCTTTTCATATTTGCATCGGTTACAGAGTCGTCCCTGGTAAAGCCCATACGGTGCGTACCCATAACGTGACCGGCGCCCTGAGCATAATATTTAACACCTTCGTATTCAAATACCCCGCCGTTCCCAACGGGCACGCCGGTGTTATTTTCTACTCCGAGCGTATCGAAAATAAAATCGGTTGCAGCGGCGGCTGCTTTAAAGCCTTCCATGGTATAGACATCAAAATCGTAGTAGATCTCGGGCCGGGGCACACCCAGGTTGTCGAAACAAGTTTTGGAAGGTACGATATAACAATTGTCTGCATCGGGTAACTGCTCAATCAAAAAACCAATACGAAACTGGCGTGTAAAATTACTTTGAATACTCTGCCTCAGCGCCGTGCCGAATATTCCCACTGTTGGCGTTCCTGATTGGTCGGGTGGCATAGGGCTTACCATATCAATTACCTGGTTATAAGGCGCACCGCCCGGCCAGTTCCATCCCTCATTACCTATTTCTATGCGGAAAGAAGCGCGCTCACTGCGGAATGTCCCGTCGCGGGTGCCCTCGATGCCCGATGTCGATAATGGCCCCCGGAAAGGGTATACAGGCTTTGGCATCAGTCCCCAGCCCAGGTACATAGGGTGGTCCATAAGGTTTTTGCCTACCTGGCCACTGTAATTGGCAATACCTGCCGGTATTTGCGTGTTCGACATCAGCAATAGTTTTGCAGCCTCGATAGCGTGAGCGGCAATGATGTATTTTGTGCCGGTCGCGGTAAATGTACCGGTACACGGGCCGCCGGTGGTTTCATATGTTTTGTACACCACGCCATTCACCTCCATGGTGGTCATATCCAACATGATATTGGTTGCAACCGCCTGGTAAATAATCTCAACATTGCCTGTCATCAACGCTTTGGCCATTGTAACAGTAGCATCGTATTTCGCCTGTATGGGGCAAATGGGTGTGCAATTGGTATTGCCCTGGCATTGGCGGCGGCCATTATCATAAAACTCACCGTTTTTCATCTGGTTGGGTACACCGTTTCGTCCCGCCGGGGTACCTGTTACTTTCAACGAACTGCCATCAAAAGTTTTGCCGGCCAGGCCTGCGTCCATAGTATTATCCAGTATGGTAGCCGGTATTTTAGCCATGGGATAAACGTATCCCTCGCTAAAGGTTATACCATGAATTTGCTGCTCGTCAACATCGGCAGATACACCGATTTCAAACTCGGCCTGGTCGTAGTAATCAGAGAGATCCTCATAAGATATCGGCCAATCCACCGCCTGGTTATACACGGTTTTTAATTTGAAATCGTTGGGGAGCATGCGCAGGGACGTACCCAGCCAGTGCCATGACGTACCACCGCCCCGCCGCTCATAGGTACTGCCGAAGGGTACAGGACCGCGCTGGATGAAGTAACCTTTGTCAATAGATGCTTTTGGATCTGCACAATCGATAGTCGCCGGAGGTGGCGCACCAGCAGGAAGCTGCACAGGGTTATCCTGGGTAAATGGCGGAATCGGCTGTATATCTAATACCGCAGGTCGCGGCGCATTATAATTCTGCACATAGGGCGATTCAGGCGTTTTAGCCATCGCCATAAAAAAGTCGTTCATAAATTCGGCGCGATTGCCTGTTACCAGCTGGTTTTCGTCAGGGTTTGTAATAAGCCCGTCAATAGCAATCCCCGCTTCAAGCACCAGCACCCTTTTATTGGCAGATGCAAGCCTGTAGGCCAATGCGCTCCCGGCCCAGCCGCCGCCCACTATCACCACATCATATTGTTTGGTCGAATTATCCATGGTTTAAATATTTTATAGGTTAGGTTGTAATTTGCTTGGTTAATTTATTTGCGGCAAGGTTGGCACATTGGCCCAATAACCATACTGGCCTACGCTGTAACCCATGGGGTGCGCGCCCATTTCGCCCCAAACCAAGCCATTGGTATATGCCAGCGGCGAAACAACATGATCGATATTTGGTGATGTGAACGAATTGGGGTTTTTAGAAAGATCGTACCAGGTGCCAAAAAACCACAGGTATATGATGTTTTGCGCCAGCCTGGTTATCGCCAGGTTTTCAATTATCTTTTCCTGTACGGCAGCCGGCAAATCCGGTGGCGGCGTTGCCGATATGCTGTTCCATACCTGCGTTAGCTCATCGAGTTGCGCTGCAGGTATATTATTGCTTGCGAGGTTAAGTTCTGCAAATAATGTTGCCGCTATTTGCTGCGTATCAGGTACGGGCTGCAATGTGCTGACCGGATAGCCGGTTAATGCAGCAGAAAGGCTTACAAATTCATCGAGTGTCATGTGGATAGGTTTTATGGTAGTGTAGGGTCTATTTTTTTAGGGATTGAGCTGATTTTAAAAGATAGGTGAAGTCCGCCGGCCGGCCTGCCCAGGTTACCGAAGCATTATGGCAGCCGATGCAACTTGACGTAACACCCGGGCTATACACAATTTTTCCATTAACTACACTGCCCTGGTCATAGGTTTCTAATGTTGCATTTGCCATATAAACAGGGAATGGGTCGCCGGTATTGCTTTGGGTGGGATGTACGGGCCATTGCGTGCCAATTAACTGGTAGTATTGCCAAACACTATGCGGGTTAATAGCCACCAGTAGCTTGTGGATAGAGTCGTTAAGTGCCTGGGTGCCGGTATCTATAGGAGTGAGACGGGCCACCTGGCTTGGTATTTGGCCGGGTATACCGGCGTTCCATGGTTGGGCAGGTGCTTTGTTAAGCGCTTTATCGCCGGCAGCTGCGTTGTAATAATTATAATGCTTGCCGTTTACCGCTTTGCCGAGGTCGGGTGCATTATCTACCTGCTCAAAAGTCGACCATATCCATTGAGGGGATATTTTTGTTCTTGTGCCGATGTGTAGTCCCACCAGGCCCACCCATGCTTCATAGCTGCTATCCCTGATACCCTTTGAGGGTAGTGCCAGGGTGTGGATGATGGCTTTAACTTTATGAAACCGGGAGGTGTCGTCGCCCTTGCCGAGCACTTTCCATGAGGCTTTTACCATCACCGCGCCATACGTTTTTTTAGTATTGTCGCCCTGAGGGAATGAAACTGTATCTGTAAAAGCCTGCTGGCCCTGTATGTTGTACAATTTATGGGTGTCGATATAATCAAACATCTCCTTGTTCATAGCAATTTCAAAGCGGTTGTATTGCCCGTTTTGGTCAATTAGCGGGCCGGTTAGAAAAGGCTGGAAAACGAACGTCATATTCGCCGGGGTTTTACCTGTTTGCGAAAGGTTTGCCTCCTTGCTTTGTAGTGTAACATCCCATGGGGACGGGGGCAGGCCGTTAGCAAGGAAAACCTCGTAATTCTTTTTCCATGTTTCCCATACCGTAGGGTTATCACCAAACTGGCCGATCACGCTATGGCCCTGTGCAGGCCAGCAAATGGCGATGAACGAATCCCACGAAAAAACGTCGAAACTCCTGCGTACGTTGCCTTCAAGCACAAAGTGCGAAGTTGGCAGCGTTACATCAAAAGGTAATACCGGGCTGAGCGGTGTTTTTACGTGGCCAGAGTCCGTGACTGCAACATTGGCTTTGTTGCCGCCTGCTCCGTTTCCGCAGGAGGCTGAGCCGATATAAGCTGCGATAGCTGCAAAGGCAATTAATAAGGTGATAGTCTTGGTCTTTTTCATCAGGTTAGGTTAAATTATTAATAATAAAGTATAGGCAGTAGTTTGCAGACTGTAAAAGGCGCTGGCTGGTTACGTTGCTAATATTGGGGGATAAGCCACAAATTTTGATTTTGGCCATGTTAATAAGGTTATTAGGTATTGAACAGGTTTGAACTTACTCAAAGTTAACTATTAATTATCGGGATATGCGGCATTTATTGATAATTTAATTTTAGTAAATATTACTTTAACTGAAGGTGAGGTAAAATTAGAAATACAGGCACCGACTAGCCGCTTTCGACCGCCGACCTTGGGTATTCCAACCTTAATTGTCAGCGCAGGGCATCACCCTGCGCTGACATATTTATCCCCTTTGGGGAACGGAAGTCTAAGTAAGAAGCCGCTAATAAAAGTCCTGAAAGAGCGAAATCCGTCAGCGCAGGTCAACGGCCTGCGCGAAAAGCCGCAGACAAAATCGTGTTTCGACTATTCAAGGCCGCTGATCTTGGAATCGGTTTTTATTTTATTGATGCTTATGTCAAACTTTCCGCGCAGTTACCATAACACAACGAATATTCGTATTATTGGATGATGAAGAAAGTTCTCTTTAACCTAAATTTCCAGGTAATTGCCGCCATTTTACTGGGTGTGATTGTTGGCTTCTGTTTTAAATCGTTCGGACCTACCGCCCAAACCATTAGTAAAATGTTTATCAGCCTGATAACTATGCTGATAGCGCCGATTATATTTTTAACGATAGTGCTGGGTATTGCCGGTATGAGCGACATGAAAAAGGTGGGCAGGGTAGGTGGCAAGGCCTTATTATATTTTGAAATTGTAAGCACATTTGCCCTGGTAATAGGTATTATAGTGGCCAACCTGGTAAAACCCGGTGATGGTTTTATAAATACAACCACGGTTGATGCTGCAAAACTGGCCACCTACCAAAAGGCCGCCGCCGAGATGCACTGGGTTGATTTCATAACCCATATTATTCCATCAAACGTATTTGATGCATTTGCTAAAGGCGATATTTTACAGATACTGTTGTTTGCCATATTATTCGGCTTTGGACTTAGCAAAATGGGCGACTCAGGCCAGACCGTTATCAACCTGTTCGAAAAAATATCGAAAGTGTTCTTTAATATTATGCACATGGTGATGCGCCTGGCGCCTATAGGTGCTTTTGCCGGGATGGCCTACACCATAAGTACTTATGGCGTTAAAACGTTGCAGCCCCTGGGGTTGTTGATGGCATCGGTTTACATCACTATGTTCCTTTTCATATTTGTGGTGCTCAACATCATTTGCAGCATTTATAAATTCAGCCTGTGGCAGTATCTTAAATTTATTAAGGACGAAATATTGCTGGTACTCGGTACTTCTTCCTCCGAAACTGCCTTACCGGGCATGATGGAAAAGATGGAGAAATTCGGGTGTTCGAAATCTGTTGTGGGTTTGGTAATACCAACCGGGTATTCTTTTAACCTGGATGGCACCACCATATACCTGTCTATGGCCGTTATATTTTTAGCGCAGGTTTTTAAAGTTCCGTTGACGCTGGAACAGCAGGTGATCCTGATTGGTATATTAATGATTACCTCGAAAGGCGCGGCCGCGGTAACTGGTGGCGGCTTTATCATCCTTACGTCAACGTTAGCCGCGATAAAAATTATACCGGTTGAGGGCGTGGCGATATTATTTGGGGTGGACAGGTTTATGTCGGAAGCACGGGCCATAACCAATATGATTGGGAATGGGATAGCGACCATTGTGATTGCGAAGAGTGAGGGAGAGTTTAAGGCCAAAGAACTTACTGAAAAATAGTTAATGAGTTCAGTGATGAAATTTGTAGATAATTTACCGGATGTTCATTCGATATTTTTGATAAGCGCAGAAGAGCCAATGGATAACCAATTGCTGCTGACTATTCGTGAAGCAGTTGTTTCAAATGATGAGGAATATATTAGGATAAGCGATAAGACGATTGGACCTGTTAGAAAAGTTAATAATGAAGGTCCAATGCACCAAATATTCTTCGATAATTATGCCGCCTATTCGGTATTCAATGAGAGCTTTTTGATTTTCAATAAGGATGACGAATACACTGGGCGCTTATTGGTCGAGTTTTCCGACTCGGCTTACCTACAATATATTAGAGCGAGTAGCACAATGGAGCATGTTTTTGAGGAAAAGTTAAGGCATTTTGGAGTATATTGCCAAAATCACATTATTCATATCGCAGCCTTAACAGAGCCAACAGTTAGTTTGAATATCTGACTGTTTGCGTTTTAATCTAAATAAGAATTTGGCCCTTGTTGGCGTTAATACCGTTAAGCAGAAATATAGATGGTGTAAAATCTAATTACGTCATCACCAATCTAACACAGAATAAAAAAAGGCGAGAAGACTCCAAATCTTCCCGCCTTTTCTTTTTATCAGGATGGATATTTACAAGTTACACGTTGTTTTTAATTTTTTTGTATAATCCGGGTTAAGCGGTTCGTTGGTTTGTGCAAGGCGTTGTGCGCCTACGTTTGCCGGGCAGGCTATGCCATTTGGGGCGTCGTATACAAGGTCGGGTTTGGTGCTAATCAATTCCTGCGGCACATAGATCTGTACGGTTGTTTTTGAATAGCTATGCGGATAAAACCTGATATAATAACCATCCGGATGCAGCGACCATATGCCTGAGGGAACTTCAGGATCTGGCTGTGGGGCTAAACCGGCAATCACGGCATATTTCTCCATTTCCTCGTACGATGAATTACCCGAAGCAGCGAGTTTCCTGATATTATTTTCAGCCTCAAACACACTTTGTACAGCCGGAGGCAGCTGATCTTTGGCTTTGTCCATTACGCTGGCGGGTAATACACCCAAGGCGCCGCCTTCCAGCATCAATAGCTCTTGCGGCGATAACAGTTTGGTGGCGGTCAGTTTAATATCGTTACCAAGATCAGAAAAGCTGGTGCGGGCGATTATGGCCCATAGTAATACCTGGATACTATGCTGGTTTACTTCGGGATGGCTTTCCGCATGCTTTAATATGAGTATAACCACATCGCGTTTGGGCCCCAGCACGGGGGCAAGCATATATCCATCGCCGGTACTTGGGCCGCGGGTGCCGGCATGCAGGCAATAGCTTTTGTTGGTCATTTCGTAAAAACCGGCACAAAGCTTAAAGCCTCCGTTTGACGCTTTGGGTAACAGGTACAATGGCTGCGCTTCCTGTCCCTCCATAAATGAGGGTGGTTTTGAGCCTGTTTTGTTTACATCTTTAAAGCTGGTGGTTATGGCCTGGGGTTGTTTCAGAATTTTATTCAATCCGCCACCCGAAGCCATTTCGGCTCCTTTGTCTAATAGTTTTTTGCCAAGGCCGCCCAATTGGGCATGGCTGGCCATCGCGTAAAATAAAAAGGCTATAAGCCATACAATGGTTTTGTTGCTGTTTTTCATATTATGTAAATAGGTATGTAGTGTGCCGCTAAAATAATAAAATGATGTAAATGCCATGTTTAATGTTGAAAAACTTTGGGTTTTACTGTCGTTTAGGTATGCTCCGGTCACTTTAATCCCCATGTAAAAAAGTTCCCTTTTAGATAATTACAGGGTTTGACATTCGCACAAAAACTTTAGCTTTGCGCTACAAATAAAAAAATCCAATGAGTGTACTCGTAAATAAAGATTCTAAAGTAATAGTTCAGGGTTTTACAGGTAAAGAAGGCAGTTTCCACGCTTCGCAAATGATTGAGTACGGAACGCAGGTTGTAGGTGGTGTAACGCCGGGCAAAGGCGGTCAGCAGCACCTTGACAGGCCGGTATTTAATACGGTAGCCGATGCGGTTGCAGAAACTGGCGCCAACGTATCCATCATATTTGTACCCCCGGCTTTTGCGGCAGATTCGATAATGGAAGCAGCCGAAGCCGGTATTAAAGTTATTGTTTGTATTACCGAAGGTATCCCTACAAAGGATATGATTATGGTAAAGGAATATATTAAAGGCCGCGACACCCGTTTGATCGGTCCTAATTGCCCCGGCATTATCACTGCCGACGAAGCGAAGATTGGCATTATGCCGGGCTTCATTTTCAAAAAAGGCCATGTGGGTGTAGTTTCAAAATCGGGTACTTTAACTTACGAGGCGGTTGACCAGGTGGTAAAAGCCGGCTTGGGCATCACCACAGCAATTGGTATTGGCGGCGATCCGATCATTGGCACAACCACCAAAGAAGCGGTTGAACTGTTAATGAATGACCCCGAAACCCACGGTATTATCATGATAGGCGAGATTGGCGGCGGTATGGAAGCTGAAGCAGCACTTTGGATCAAGGCAAATGGCACCAAGCCGGTTGTAGGCTTTATAGCCGGCCAAACAGCGCCTCCGGGCCGCAGAATGGGCCACGCAGGTGCAATTGTTGGCGGCGCTGACGACACTGCTGCAGCGAAAATGAAAATTATGCGTGAGTGCGGTATCCGCGTTGTAGAATCGCCTGCTGAAATTGGTGCAGCACTGGCGGAAGAATTAGCTAAATAGAGGCCCCCTAGCCCCCTAAAGAGGGAACGAAAACGATAATTTAATCCTGGCTTTTAGCCGGGATTTTTTTTGCGAAAATTTTGCGTTGGCGAACCGTTTGCAAACAATTAAATCCGTTAGTATCATTACTTTTACGGCATGGGCAATAATCTGTTTAACAAGTTTGTAAAATCAATCGACAGTAATAATCGCGGCGGTTTAAGCTGCTATTTGAGGCGCGTGCCGGTTTTACCCGCTATTTTGCTGCAAAAACTTAAAGTTAATAAGGTGGTAAAAGTGCCTTTGTTTTTTGGCGAAAATATGCACGTGGTAACCGGTGAAACGGTGTCGTCGCACATCATTTCGTTTGGCTACGCCGAAATAGCTTTAACGGCTTTGATGTTAAAGGCCCTAAAGGATGGTGATAGCTTTGTTGATGTGGGCACCCATTTTGGCTACGAGGCTTTACTGGCGTCAACCCTCGTTGGCACGCAGGGCAGCGTTACCTCATTCGAGCCAAACCTGTTTTCGCACAGCATTGCCACGCTCAATTTAAAAAACGCCAACATTCGCTTATATAATTATGCTGTTGGCAGTTACGATGGTGTGGCAAAAATGCTTAACCATGACGTTTCCGGTTCGGCTTTTAACAGTGTGGTTAGCGATACTACCGCCGGAAATGTTGTAGAAGTACCAATAAAAACCCTGGATACGGCACTTGCCGGCAGGTCAAAACCTGTAGATTTTATTAAATGCGATGTTGAAGGGCTGGAAGTGGAAGTGATAAATGGTGCGGCCGGTATACTTAAACAGGATAAACCGCTGGTAGTGCTGGAAGCCGATATGCCCGAAGACGGCAAACCGTCACCCCGCGCACTTGAACTGGAGAAGCTTATGGGGCAATTCGGCTACCTGGCTTATAACTTTGAGTTAGATGGTGAACAGTTTAAAGTTGTTAAACTTGGAAGTTTGCCGGCAAGCCATGCTAATATTTTGTTTGTGCATGAAAGTAAGCAGGTGAGTTTTTTATAATCGATACCAGGAATAACAATGTCAACAACCCGGATAAGATGTCCTAAATGTGATTGGGAGCCTGCCAAGCTTCCGATGTGGATGTGCAGTTGCAGGCACAAATGGAATACGTTCGATACGGCCGGCCAATGCCCGGCCTGCGGAAAAACCTGGGCGGACACGCAATGTTTGTCATGCCATAATTTTAGCCCCCATACTGATTGGTACGAAACTATCGAAACACCTAAACCGAAGGAAAAGGAAAAATTCGTTTGGTTCTGGCAAAAGGACGACAAGCCGCCAATTACCGGGGATGACAGGCTGTGGCTGGAAGAAAATTTACTATGGCTCGCGGAATTGTTTACACCGGAAGTGTTCCTTTCGATGAAAACGGTTACGCCCGATAAGCAATACTTCGATCGGCATTTTACCGGAACAGAAGAAGATGTTGAGTTTATCCTTGAAAAAGTGGCTGCGATAATGAATATCAAGCTATGGGAAATTCAGTTAATGTTTTTTTCAGATGAGCCGATCAAATTTTCGGCAGGGATAACCGCCACTCCGTCGAATGAATTAAAAGGCGGCTGGACCAGTAAAGGCAGTGAGCTGGTAGACAAAGGCTTTGGTAATAAAGAAATATGGATATCAATGGGGCAAATGAATGACCCTATCGCTTTGATTGCCACTATCTCGACTGAGCTTGGTAAATACAAACTGCAAAGCGAATACGCTATTGACGATGATGCTGATATAATGGCTGATATAGCAGCAATGGTATACGGCTTCGGAATTTTTAAAGGCAATTCCTATTTCAAGTTTGCGCAATGGACCAGAGGTACGCGTCAGGGCTGGCAAATGCAAAAAAGAGGCGGTTTACCCGAACCTATAATAGCTTATATTATGGCCTGGCTTGCCTATCACCGCAACGAGGACACCGGCTGGAAACAATACCTCAATAAAACCATGAAAAAGCATTTTGAGCAGTGTTATAAATACATTGAGGAAAATTGGGAAAAGATTAAGTGGGAGTAAAAGAGTTGGTATTTGCAACATTTAGTGGCATGTCATGCCGGGGCACCCGAAGCATGTGGGAAAAGGCCTCCGCTCCATGCTTAGCAACCGGATAGGGCCACTGCGCTCATCCTTCGAGTGCCTCAGGATGACCCCTTTTATAAGCGTCAAATCAACGTCATTTCATCCCCTCAAAACGGATTAAACGCCCGGTTTTTCGTATCTTTATATAAAGAGTCCGAAGTCAGGAAAGACCGGAAAGTCTGAAACATAAATGAGTGTAAATGCAAATCACTAATTCAACAAATCGCTAACTCACCAATAAAAATCAGTGAAATCGTCCAAAAATCGGTGAAATTCCAAAAAAATAAAATAATGAGTAACTACAATAAATTAACACCCGAAGAAGAATATATCATCCTCCATAAAGGCACTGAGCGGCCGTTTACCGGCGAGTTGTTAAGCAATAAAGCACAAGGCCTTTACGTATGCAAACGTTGCGATACACCGCTTTACACTTCCGAATCGAAATTTGAATCGCATTGCGGCTGGCCAAGTTTCGACGACGAGATTCCGGGTGCAGTAAAACGCGTTCCGGACGCAGATGGCAGGCGGGTTGAAATTGTTTGCGCCAACTGCGGCGCCCATCTGGGCCACGTTTTCGAGGGCGAATATTTAACACCCAAAAATGTGCGCCATTGCGTTAATTCAGTATCGATGAAATTTGTGCCGAAAGGCGATTAATCGGCATTGAAAAAAGTTAATTTAACCTAC
>Ga0105239_10002897_pt1 | contig 21432 bp, 12 predicted proteins | sample KBSC44metaG_FD_92761 | JGI IMG/M metagenome (GOLD analysis project Ga0105239, IMG submission 92761) | Corn rhizosphere microbial communities from Kellogg Biological Station, Michigan, USA - KBS C4-4 metaG | ecosystem: Host-associated > Plants > Roots > Rhizosphere > Soil | place: Michigan, USA... | reverse complement strand
TATGTGTGAGAAGTCGCCGCCGATGGGTTCATAGCGGTCGATCATGAGGAATTTGGACATCGGGAGGGTATGGAGGATGTCGGCGGTCCTTTTATGGGGGATGGGCGCCACGACATACATCCCATATTTCCCTCTTACGTTGGAGATGATGCTTTCGAAGACGTCGATGTTGTTGTGGTGAAAGAAGACGTCGACGTGTGTGGTCTCGCCGAGGAGATCGCGGAATGTCTTGTAGAAGACTTCCTGGAAGCTGTCGAATGCGAAGATGATGAGGGCCAGCCTCAGCTGTTTTTCCGTATCTCCGTTGGCGACATAGAAGCCGACACGGTTCTTTGATTCTACTATCCCGCGGCTGGTGAGGTCTTTGTAGGACCGGGCGATCGTCTCTCTGGCGAAGCCAAATTCACGGATAAGGCTATTGACAGAAGGAAGCATATCGCCCTGGGAGAGGATCTTGTCATTGATGGCATTGATGATGCCCTGAACCAGCTGTTCGTGTTTTGAAAGTCCTGCTATGCCTTCCAGCTGTCGTATTTCCTGGAATACGTCGCGCATAGATAATGGTGTTTTTAGATTTTATGCGTTTGGTCTGTCCCGGTAGGGAGTGTGTCTATACTACACTGTGCTAGTGCAAATATATTGTATATTTTACGGTTTTTGTTAACAGTTTCAGGAGCCTGGTTTCGTGGGGGGCGACTGTTTGGCGCCAGGTTGCTCTGCTGGTTGTAGTCTGGTGTGTCCATACGTCGCGGACTTCGTAGGTGTCAGTGTTGGAGAGCCCGGGGTCGAGGTCGCTCCAGCGGATATTGGTCTGCATGGGCTTGTCTGCTTTATTCAGTATGGCTACGGCGATGTCGCCATTTGCGAGTGGTTTGGTGAATATCTCCCAGGTGTCATCGTTGACTTTGCGTTTGCCTTGTATGCCGAGCGGGTCCTGGTCGATTGAGATGGCTTCTTTGTTGGTGAGGATGGACTTTGTGCTGACGGTGAGGTTACGAAGGTCGTTGCTGGCGGCCAGGGGTGCGGCCATGATACAGTACAGGCTGAACTGGCTTTGGTATTCCAGGTCGTTGCAGCCGATGCCGCCGAGGTCGGAGGCGGGGCCCTTCTTTCCGTGGAGTCCTACCACCAGCATATCCGGGTCATTCCAGTGTCCTTTTTGTGCGTACTGGTCGAGGTCTGCGTTGATGTCGACGATGTTGAGGATACCCATGCCTTCCTCGCCTGGTTTTGCTTTCCATTTGTCGCGAATGTCGCCGGTGGTTCGCCAGACGGTGCCGCCGGCTGCGGCGGCCCATAGCCATGGCTGTCTTTCGCCCCATTCGCAGATGCCGAGGAGTATCTCACGGCCGGATGTGGCCAGGGCGTCGGCCATTGTTCTGTACCTCGCTGATGCGGTTGCTGCGTCGGTGGGGGCATTGCAGTAGTCGTATTTCAGATAATCGATGCCCCATGCGGCGAAGGTGGCGGCATCCTGTTCTTCGAAGCCGAGTGAGCCCGTGAAGCCGCCGCATGTTTTTTCGGCGGCGTCGGAATAGATGCCCAGTTTAAGGCCTTTGGAGTGGACGTAGGCGGCGAGGGTCTTGATGCCGTGGGGGAATTTTTTTGGGTCGGGGATGAGGTTGTTGTGGCTGTCGCGTCCGCCCTGCCAGCCGTCGTCGATGAAGATATAGGTGTATCCAGCCTGTTTCATGCCTGAGGTGATCATCGCATCGGCTGTGGATCGGATGACGGTTTCGTTGATATTGGGTCCGAAACTGTTCCAGCTCATCCAGCCCATGGGGGGAGTAGCGCTCCTGGCGGGGTCGTGACCCATGGGCGGAGTTGATCGGGTGGTTGAGCTTATGGTGCGGACTTCTCCGTTCAGCTTGATCTTTAAGGTGCGGGGTTGTTTTGAGTGGATCTGATAGCTGATGACCTTGCCGTCTTTCCATTTGAAATCTACTGTATAGTTGCCGCGCGCCTTCAGGCCTTTCACCTCGCCTTCCTGTCGCCATTCGTCGGGTATAGCGGGAAGGAGGTTGATATAGCCTGCGTGGCTTTGGATCAACATTTCGGCGAGGCCTGCTTCTCCGCCGAAATTGGCGTCGATCTGGAAGGGGGGGGCTGCGGAGAACAGATTGGGGTAGATGCCGCCTCCTGACCCGTAGTTGATATTAGTGGCGAAGGTGGGGCGCAGGAGGTATTTGAAGAGGCGGTATGCGCGGTTACCGTCGTATAGCCTGGACCACATCAGCATCTTGTAGGCGATGGACCAGCTGGGGCCGTCGTCGCCGCGGGCGTCGAGGGTCTTTTTGCAGGCTTCGGCCAGGTCGGGGGTGTTGTCCGGCGTTATGAGGCTGGCGGGATAAAGGCCATAAAGGTGGGAGATATGCCGGTGGTGTGGTTCGGTCTCGGGATAGTTGTCCAGCCATTCCATCATTCTGCCGTCGGGAGCGATCCTTCCTGGCGGGGGCAGCTGGGGCAGCTGCGACTGCAGGGTATCCCTGAAGGCCTTGTCGATGTGGAATAGTTCCGAGGCGGTGATCGTGTTGTTAAAGAGTTCCCGGGTGATCTGGTTGTCGATCGTGGGGCCCATGCAGATGCTGGCGTGGTTGCCGTTCGGGAGGATGAAGCTGTTTTCGGGTGAGGATGAGGGAGAGGTTACCAGCCAGCCTGATTTGGGGTCGCGGATCAGCATGTCTTTGTAGAATTGGGCTGCTCCTTTGAGGACGGGGTAGATCCGGCGCAGGTAGGCGGTATCGTTGGTGAATTCGTAGTACTGCCAAAGATTGTTGCAGAGCCATCCTGACCCTGATTTTGCCGCGCCCCAGGAGGCGCTTTCTCCGGGTTCGGTAAAATGCCAGGGGTTGGTGATAACGTGTGCCACCCAGCCGTCGGCCTGATAGTAGGCCTTTGCTGTCTTTTTACCGTTGGGAACCATTTCTTCTACCAGTCGTGCGAGGGGCAGGTCCAGTTCGGACAGATTGCTGACGTCAACGGGCCAGTGGTTCATTTCTACGTTGACGTCGAGGTGGTAGTCGCCGTTCCAGGGGGTGTGTATCTGGTTTGCCCATAGTCCCTGGAGGTTGGGTGGCAGCAGGCCGACCCTGGTGCTGCTGATGCTCAGGTAGCGGCCAAACTGGTAGAACAGGGCTGCCATCCCGTTGTCTTCATCTGGGGCTTTCTGGAAGGCGATCAGCCGCTGGTTGGTGGGAAGGTCTTCCCTGGTCTTGGGTCCGAGGTTTAGGGTTACCCGGTTGAAGAGCCGCTGGTAGGTGGTGATATGGCTTTTCTTTTCTGTCGGGTAGGGCTGGCCGATGGCTTTTGTCAGGATCCGGGTTGTGTTGTTGACAAAGTCCGGGTTGTTGAAATCGGTGCCGGCCGAGATATAAAGTATCAGCTCTGTTGCGCCCCTGATGATGAGCTTGTTGTCTTCTGTCCGTTGTGATCCGCCTTTTAAAACCGCCTGTACCTTGGCGAGGTATCGCATGCCTTTACCGTCGACGCCGTTGTCGAGCTGGCCTTCCATTTGGAGGGTGCTGTTACCGGTTGATATGGTTCGCTTTTCCGGCCGGTCGATGGTTATTGCGCAGCTGATGCTGCCTGGTTTGTCTGCGGATATGCGAATGATATCGACGTCGGTGGAAAAGGAGGTGAAGTACTCTTTTTTATACTTTATATTATTGACCTCGTAGGAGGTGGTGGCGATGGCGCTGTCGAGAGATAGCGTTCGGCGATAGTTGGTGGGGTTGGCGGGCGAGCCGCCGTAGGTGAAGTCGAGCTTCAGGGTTCCCAACATCTGGAAGCAGCCCCATCGGGGGCCTCCGGAGCCGGGGCCGACGCAGATGAAGTTCTTGTCGACCAGCTGCTGGGCCTGATCGTTCTTTCCTTCGAAGAGGAGCCGTCTTATTTCGGGCAGGCTTTTATAGGCCTGGTAGTTGTTGGCGTCCTGTTGGGAGCCTGACCATAGGGTGATGTCGTTGAGGACGATGTTCTCGGTGGTGACGCCGCCATCGGGGGTCATGCCCAGGCGGCCATTGCCGAGAGGAAGTGAGCCTTCCCAGGTGGAGGCCGGTTCATTGTACCAGAGACGAAGGGGGTAGGGATGAGTTTGGGCGATGCCTGTCTGCGAGAGGCAGGCGATCGCCCATGTAAAAAATAGCTTATGGTTGAACGGCATAGTATTCAAACTTACGGATTGTTTGTTATAGCTTGTACCAGAATGTGATCTGGCTGATGTTGACATAGTTGGGATCGTCCCATGTTTTTATTACGCGGATCATGATAAAGCGGACGGGTGGCGGATTGGGGATCAGGTCTGCGCTGACGGGAGCTATGCCGTCGTCTGTCCTGAACACTTCTTTCAGCAAGGTCCAGCCCTTTGATATTGCTTCGTTCTTCCAGCCGGGGTCGTTGCCGGCGAGGGTGGTCTCTGCGTTGGTAGTGTCGGCGATGCCCCACACTTCGAAGTCGATCGGGTTGTGGCAGCAGCTGCGTCCTATTTCCTGAATTATGGCAAGGCGGTTGTATACTGCTCCCAGATCGAAGCTAAAGTGCTGCGGGAAGGGAGCGGCGCCATCGGAGTGGTAGATGTCGGGGTAGGGTTTTGGCTGTGTGGATCCGTCCCAGAGCTGGCTCATCGAGGTGCCGAAGCCGGCGTTCATGTCATTGAGCAGATGTGTCTCCTTAAATAGGCTTTTATCGCACTGTACCAGCTTGAATATATCGGGGAATGTGTCATAGGCGCTGGTGAGGAAGGTATCTACGGCGGTTCTCACGGGAATATAGGAAGACCGGTACAGGACGGAGGTCCCGAATTTGAAATTGGGGAGCAGGATAGACGAGCTATCGGGGGATAGCTGTGTCTGCTGGGTGGTACCCGTGTTGTCGGTGTATTTGATCACCGTCGAGATATTAATAGAATCGGGTCTCCGGAAATTTATCGTTACGTCCGACTGGTTGTTGCTGAGGACGAAGGGCGAGTCTACGTTTGCGGGTCTGTTATGCAGGTAGCTCTGGTAGATGCTGCCGTATACCCGAACGTTGTCGAGCTCGGTAGAAATGGACTTGTTGCCGGCGTTGTCATAAGAGTTGATGAAAAACGTATAATTGTATTCCTGAAGATTTTTGATCAGGCAACCTACGGTGTCGGATGGGTTGTGTTTGTTGGCAGGAATGACGAGCGAGTCGGCATAGTTGTTCCAATAGACCACGTATCTGGCGATGCTGGGGTCCGGGCTTGGGTGCCAGCTGAGCATCAGCCGAAGGTTGCCCGGTGATACGGCTACGGAGGTAACGGCACCGGGATATGTTTTCTCGCTGCCGTTGAGGAAGGCCCTATAGTCTGTCGGTTTCCTCGAGCAGGAGAATGCGTTACAGAGGAGCAGGACTATCAGAACGGTTCTTGTATAGTACTTCATAATAATTTGATGTTGGTTTAAAATGGATTTCCGTATACCGACATTTCGTTCATGTTATAATAATTGTTGGTACCGCCCATGGTCTGCAGGCATTCGAAACGGATATAGCGAACCTTGGGGAGGTCGATCGAGAAATTGAAGCTAAAGCCGTTCTTCCAGGTCTGGATGTCGTCGTTCGTCAGCGGATTGTGGGCGGGTTTTGGAGGGGCGCTGAAGACGCCTAAGTTGACCCATCCGCCAGGAGTTTTGCTGCCGAGCGCGGGCAGCTGGGAAGTATCCGAAGGCATCAGCTCGTCCTGCGGGACGTCGGCCCTTCCCCACATGACCCATGTCTGGGGGGCGCCGGAGTTCCATATAAATATATTGCCGTCGCCGACCCTGTCCCAGACGACATAGCGGCTGAGCTTGGCCGTTTGTCCCATGTCGAATGTCGCCCAGGCCGGCCAGATATCAGGCTTGGCGCTGGTGGGGAGTATGGGCTGTTGGGTGTTATAGCAGAATTCGCCAAAGTTGTTGTCCCAGAGGTTGCTCAGGTTGAAGAGGCCGTTCTGGTAGTTGGGGACATCGGTTGTCAGCACGTAGGCCTGAAATCTGGATTTGTCGAGGATCGTCTCAAAGAGTGGCGAGATTGTCTGAAACAGCGTGTCGGAGACGTTGCCCCACTGGTCGGTCACGTACAGGCCAAATTTCTTCGGTACTGTATCGTATCCCCGGAGGCTATAGTCGACGGAAGCGTCACCGGTGTAGTGCTGGTCCTGTATCTTGTATTTGTTGGTGACGGGGTCGGGGAGCAGGGTGATGATGCCGACAGGGGCATTGGTGGTATCTTTCGTTTTGATGTTGATACCGCCGAAGTCGGGCTGCATGGCCAGCGCTGCGTAGACGAGCTTGTAGGGTGGTATTTTGGGATGGACCGTCACCACTACTGAATCCGATCTGATCTCGGCGCGGGAAACGGTGTAAAGCACCACTTTGTAGCCGATGGTGTCCGCGAAGCCGCTGACCGTGATGCTGTCGGAGTAGTAGGAGGATTTTGTCTGGCGGCTGGTTTTGTTATTGATCTGGTAGTTGGCCTGCACGTAGAGGATATTTTTCGAATCCGGAAGCGTGTAGGTGATGTAGGCGCCGCCGTTGAAGTTGACGACCTTGATATTGGTGATCACTCCGGGTTTGGTCTTGTCTGTTGAAGTGATGGTGTTATAGGCGGCGTCCTTTTGGCAGGATGCGACCACGAGACAAAGTGCGGCCAGAAGTGGTAATTTGAATGCCATATAATAATGCGTTTTGTGTTGTTACCAGTAGGGGGTTTGTACGAGGTTGGAATTGACCAGCAGGTCGTATTTCTGAATCGGAAAGAGGTAGTCTTTCAGTCCGAACTGTGGCTGGTATACTGTATGCAGGTTGTAGTATGCAGAGGTAGTCTTGGCCAGTGTCTGCACGCTCCATCCAACGAAGGGAGTCACGAAGAGGCTTTGCAGCTCTTTCCATCTTCTCAGGTCCCAGCCGGCCTGTCCTTCAAAGGCAAGCTCGATTCTCCTTTCCTGGTGGATGATGTCCCTGAGGCCATCCTTTGTAGCCGGTTTGGAGGGATTTCTCGAATAAGTGGACCATGCCTGCTGGACGCCGGGCAGGTCGACCCTGGCGCGTACCATGTCTATCCATTTATATGCTTCTGCGGACGGCCCGCCTGCCTCGTTGAGGCATTCGGCATAAAGCAGCCAAAGGGAGGTGAGTCTCATGAAGGGCCAGGAATAACCTTTCTGGACGAAGTTGCTGTTGGCAGACGCGGTCTGATAGGGCACCAGTTTCCTAGGCCAGTAGCCGGTGCTGTTATAAGATATGGGGTCGGAGGGTGAGGCCGGTCCATTGACGGCATTGACGTAATTGGGGTTGTTGTCGTCGGTATTGCCGAAGCCGAACCAGATGCCGCCGTCGAAGGCGACGTCGGCGTAGTATCTTTCTTCCCTGTTGAGGTTGCCCTTGTTGGTGGAATAGCCTTTTTTGACGTAGTAGCTGTTGGCGTCGTCGCCCTGTACGACCTTATACCGATTAGGATAGTCCCAGGTTACGTCTTCGCTGATCGGAACGCCGTGATTGGTGTAGAACAGTTCGGTCTCACCCATCGGGACCGAGAAATTAGAAAAGAAGTCGTATACCGTGGTAGCGTCGGCTGTAACCCGGGGGGAGGCCTGTATCTGGTAGCCGAATCCGGGATTGAGGGTCCATATCTGTTCGACGTTCCAGCTGTCCGTAATGGCGCCCTGGATATTCATCAGCTTTTTTGTCGAGTCGCTCATGTGTGTAATACCGCTTTGTGGCACGAATTGATACAGGGCGGCTCCTGAGGCCTGGGCGGCGTCGATGGCGGCTTTGCAGGCGTCGGCGGCCTTTTGCCATTTGGAGGCGTCGGCGCTGGCGGGGTAGAGGGGTTTGCCATCGACGTCCTTGAAGCTGACGTAGTCGGGGTTGCCGTTGAAAAGCGGGCTTGCCTGAGTGGCGAGGACCTCGGCTTTTACGGCGAGCGCGACGACCTGGGTGACGCGGCCGTCCTCTGTGATCGTATTCATGATGGCTGGCGGGAGGTTGGGGATCGCCTCATTCAGCAGGCGGACGACATAGTTAAAGCAGGAGTCTACGGGTTGCTGTTTTTGCCGTACCTGGTCGGAAGAGGCATTGACCGGAAGCGCTACGTCGGCGATGGGAATTGCTCCGTACATGCGGATCAGCCAGTAGTGGTAGTAGGCTTTCAGGAATTTGGCCTCTGCTATCCATCTTACCTTGAGGTCCGGTGAAAGGTCGGGGGCGGTGTTTACATTGTCCAGGAAGGTGTTGCAAAAGCGGATGGCCTGCCACATGTTGAGTCCCTGGTTGTAGGCGTCCCAGTAGTTGATCAGCGGATTTTGGGCGTTCTGAAAGCCGCGCATCAGGTTGAAGCCTGCATCCTGCCCATTGCCCGGAAGGCTTTGGTTGCCGGGCAGGTCGGTGGGGATGATGACCTCGCCCGAGGCGGTAAAGCCAGGGTTGCGCGCGACGTCTGCGAGCCGCTGGAGGAGGGAATAGCAGTTGCCGACGAGATAAGATTGTGTCTCGTTGGCATTGGCGAATGAGCTATTGAGGGTTGCGACGTCATCCGGGGTGACGTCGAGGTATTTTTTACAGGACGTCACGGATAGGATCAGCGCTGACATCAGCAGTATCTTGTATCGCATTGTAATAATTATTTGTGCGGATTAGAAATTGAGGTTGAGGCCGACGTTGAGTACGCGCTGGATGGGGTAGCCGAAGCCCTGGCCGGCCATCTCCGGATCCCATAGCTTGAAAGCGCTGAAGGTAAGCAGGTTCAGCCCGCTGAGGTAGACCCTTGCGTTATCCATGTAGGCGCGCCTGACCCATCTGCGCGGGAAGGAGTAGCCGACCTCTGCCGACTTGAGGCGCAGGAAGCTGCCGTCGCGCAGCCACCAGGTGCTCTGTTGCTGGTTGTTGATCATATTAAAGGTGGAAAGGCGGGGATATAGCGCATAGAGGTTCTGGTTCCCTTCGGACCAGTGATTATCGGCGTAGGCTTTCAGCAGCTGGGCGTTGTTGAAGAAGGGAGCGGTTCCGTAGATCCCGTTGTAGATGTCGGTGTTGGCGGTCGGGTTGATAAAGAACGACTCCCTTGCGAGTCCCTGGAAGAAGGCGCTGAAGTCAAAGTTCTTGTATTGCAGCGAGAAGCCGAAGCCATAGATGATCTGTGGTGTCTGTGGCAGGCCGATCGCGACCTGGTCGTCACCGTCAACGATACCGTCGCCATTGACGTCCCTGTATTTTATATCGCCGCCCTGGGGTGGGATGCCGTTGCCGAAATTCTGGAGCGGTGCGTTCTGCGCCTCTTTGTCGTCGACGAAGAGTCTTTCGGCGATATAGCCATAGGGTTGGTTGATCGGCTTGCCTTTTTTATACTCGTAGCCGTATTTGTATTGCGGTTCTTCCGTGTAGACGACCTTGTTGGAGGTCACGGTGAGGTTGCCGAGGAATTGGGCGGTCAGGTTGTTTGTGATCCGCTGGTTGTAGGTGAGGTTGAGGTCCAGTCCGTTGGCTGTAGCTTTTCCCAGGTTGGCCTGGAGGTTGGCGTTGGCGGTATTCTCGATACCGACGGATACGGGAAGATAGCCGCGGTTGATGAGGATGTCATAGCGGTACTCGTGGTATATCTCCGCGGTGACGCTGAGGTTTTTGGCAAAGGTGGCCTCGATGGCGAGGTTGGATTTCCTTGACCTCTCCCAGGTGACGTCGGGGTTGGGATAGGCCTGGATGGTCGTTCCGTATAATGTAAACCCGTTGGTATTGCCGAAGGAAGAATAGAAAAGAGGATTTGTATTGCCGTTGTTATTGTCCGGGGTCACGCTCGAGAGATAGAAGAAGCGTTGGCTGCCGATGTTGTCATTACCTACGAGGCCATAGGATCCGCGGATCTTGAGGCGGGTTATGATATTGGCGATGCCGCCGTCCCAGAATTTTTCGTTGGATATCACCCAGCCGGCGCCGAGGGTCGGGAAGAAGCCGTAGCGGTGGTCGGGAGCGAATCTTTCCGAGCCGTTGTACCCGAAGTTAAATTCCATGAAGTAGCGGCTATCGAAGGAATAGGATGCGCGGCCTGAAACGCCAAGGTTCCGGTAGGGGAGTGAGCTCAGCAGGTCATTTGCGTCGCCGTACTGGGTCTGTTGTCGGGTGCCGATGACTGTTGCACCGACCGAGTGTTTGCCGAAGCTGTGGCTATAGTCAAGGGTCCCCTGCAGGTAGAGGTAGGTATAGACAGTTTTATTTCCGGGATAGTAGCTAAGGAATTCCTGTGCGTCGCCGGGCTTGTTGTTAAGCCAGTTGAGCGTATAAGCGCCGGTCTTGGGGTCGGAGAAGCCGATACCATAATAAAAGGGCTTATAAGAGCGGGTCAGGTCGAAATAGGAGTAGCGGTTTGTGCTGAAGATGCCGTGGAAGCTGAGGCCGGGGATGAAGTTCATTTTCTGGGTCACCTCGAACTGGGCGGACATCCTCGACTCGGAGAAGCTCTTGTAGCCGTCCATGAGGTCGGCATAGGGGTTGTCGAGCAGTCCTCCGGTGATCCCGGTGTTGTTGCCGAACAGGATATGGTGCGTGAGCAGGTTGGCGCTGTCCGGCTTATAATAGGGAGCGAAGGCTACGGGGCTGGTATGGAGGGCCTTGACGTAGAGGTCGGTAGAGAAGCCGTCCTGGCTGCTGGTTATCGGACCGGTGTAGTCATTGAAGTTGCCCCATAGGCGGACCTCGGCTTCGGTCGTCTTTGTCAGGTTGAGATTGATATTGGCCCGCAGCTGATAATTCTCATACTTCATTCCGGAGTTGAAGTTATTGACCGGGTTGACCTGTAGTATGCCGTTGTCCCGTGAATAGGACCCTGCCATATAGTATTTGGCCAGCTGTGACCCGCCGCTGGCGCTGAAATTGGCGCGGTTGGTGGTGGTGCGGTCTTTGAACAGGGTGCTCATCCAGTCCACGGCGGGGAAGATGTAGGGACTGCTGCCGGGGGCGTGGTCGATCGTCGCCTGAGTGTTAAAGATATCGTTGGGTGTGAAGGGGGGAGTCTGCAGCGGATTCCTTGTCGTGACGGCTTCATTGAAGTTTTTCATATAGGATATTGGATCTGCCAGCTGGATCTTTTTTGTAGGTTCGGAGATGGAGGATTCTACCCGGAGGTTGATCCTTGCCTTGCCTATTTTGCCGTCTTTTGTAGTGATCAGGATGACGCCGTTGGCGCCTCTGGCGCCGTAGAGAGCTGCGGCGCTGGCGTCCTTGAGGATGGAGAAGGAGGCGATGTCGTCCACCTGCAGGCGGGCGAGGTCGCTGGAGCTGAGCTCGACGTTGTCGACCAGGATCAGGGGGCTGGCGCTATAGCCCAGTGTCGTGACGCCTCGGACAAAGAAATTTGCGTTGTCGCGGCCGGGCTGGCCTGCCCGTTGGAAGGAGATCAGGCCGGCTACCCTACCGGCGAGTGCGTTGGTAAGGTTACTGGAAGGGATCTTGAGCTCTGTAGGGTCGATGCTGGTGACTGAGCCGACGACTGCCTCGCGTCTTTGTTTGCGTCCGAAGGCGGTGACGATGACGTCGGAGATGTTGGATGCGACGGGGTGCAGGACGATGGCGACCTCTTTCGAAGACTCTGTGATCGTCAGCCGCTGGTCGGTGAAGCCGACGTAGGAAAATTCGATGACCGAATGGGGGGCGACGTCGAGGATAAATCTGCCGTGGCTGTCGGTGTAGGTACCGGAGCTTTTTTTGGCGGTGTTTACTACACTTACGCCTGTCAGGGGCTTTCCTGTTGAGTCGAGGACTGTACCGGTGACGGTGACGGGTCGTTGGGCGGATGCGGTAATAAAGGAGAGGAGGAAGAGAATGAAAAGGATTGGCATACGGGGGGATGGCCGTTTGCGGCAATCGTAGAGATTTGTCATAAGCAAGTAACGTTTTAGTATTGGATAGTCTAGGGAATAGCGTTTTGCTCTCCGCGGGTGCGGCTTGCCGGTAGCTGTTCTATACTATACTATACTACAAATATAGCTTTTTTTGGAAGCGGTGCAAGTTTTTTTACACGGCGACGGGTTGTTTGTTGTACCGTGCTTTATAATCCAAAGGGGATAAGCCAGTTAGTCGTTTAAAAACTTCTCTGAAGGCTTTGTCGTCTGAGTAGCCGACCTCGAACATGACTTCGAATATGGTCGTTCTTTCTTTTTCAAGGAGTCGTTTGGCGACTTCGATCTTTACGCGCTGGAGGTATTCCATTGGGGTATTGCCCACTGCTTTGACGAAGCGTCTGTCGAAGTTGCGTCTGCTGATGGCCAGTCGGGAGGCCAGGTCTTCGAAGGAGATCTTTTCGCCGAGGTTCTCTTCGATATAGGTTTGGGCCTTGCTGACCAGTTCGTCGCCGTGGTTCTTTTGGGGTTGGAAGATGGAGAAGGGGGACTGGGATGTTCTTTCGATGTCGATCTGGAAGATCTTGGAGCAGTGGATGGCGGTTTCTCTGTCGAAGAATTTCTCTACCAGGAAGAGGACGAGGTTGAGGAAAGAGAATGCGCCGCCGTTGGTATATAATCTTGGTCCGACGGTGATCAGGCGGTCGGTATGGATATCGATGTTGGGGAAGCGTTGTCTGAAGGCGGATGCGGTATTCCAGTGGATGGAGCAGGACTGTCCGTCCAGCAGGCCGGTGGAGGCCAGGAGGAATGCGCCGGTGCAGATGGTGGCGATCTCTGCGCCGTTGTCGTATTGTTTTTTGATCCAGTCGATGAGCTCTTTGTTCTTTTGGATCACGGTGTCATAGTCATACAGTATGGCGGGTATGATCACCAGGTCGGTCTTTTTTATGTCGTTAATGTTTACGGGGTAGACCGAGAAGAAGCCGTCCTCCAGTCGAACCTCTTTTACGAAGCTGGCTATCCGGACCTCGATCATGGGTTCGTTGCCCAATTTTTGCCAGTACTCATTTGCGCGGGTCAGGATCTGGAATGTGCCTGATATGCTGCTCAGGTTGGCGTCTCTGTCGGGGACGACGATGGTGACTTGCTTCATGGCGGGAATTTGAAGGAAAGTTACGGAAATTTGTTGTCCAAATCAACCCGAGACGGGGTGTTTTTCTCCGTGTTTGGGGTGGGGTTCTCCGGCTTGGGAGGACCGGAGGGATGACTGATGATGAGGTTAGTGCAGCTGGTGATCCCTTTGGCGTATGAATGGGAATTTTTGTTGTTTTGGGAAATCGTCTTATGATAGTTGTTAATCCAAAATATCGGATAGGATGATCTATAAATTGGAAAATCTCCCATCCTTGTATAATAATCTCACCAGATTATTGTTATATGCCGGTATCAAAGATTAGACATTTACACTTAGTCCTGCATACCTCTGATATCTTGACTGAGTTACCGTGATAATGGCGGAAAGCATCGGGATTGTAAGCTCGTGCTGAAAGCCACATCCAGTAACACCTTATGAAATATCTGATAATAGTAGCAGGGCTATTGGCCATTCTTGTAAACGATTCATTTGGTCAGACCACTCAGACGAGTGGAAACTGGAACGATCCTACTATCTGGTCCGGCGGATCAGTGCCGGCGTCCGGTGGTACGGTGACGGTGAGTAATCCAGTCACTATAGACGGCAATCTCTCTCCGACAGGTTCCTGGACATTCAGCGGCAACGCTACGGATCAGCCCGGAGGAACTGCTTATACCTTCAACCCCAGTGCGGGCAGCAATACCATCACCGTTAATGCAAACGATGTTGTTTCCTTCGAAGGGGGGACTTCGGGTTCGCCTAATGTGTTCAGCTCGGGAACGATCAAGGTCTATGGGACGTTGATCCTGGGTTATACGCAGATGAACAATAGCGGGAGTCTTAATGTGACGGTTGAGTCGGGGGGAACGCTCATTATTAATGGAGACCTGACGAACAAGAACAATAGCGGCACCTTTACGATCAATGGCGCGCTGATCGTCAACGGCGACTTTGATGCTTCAACGGGCAGCGTTACTGTCGGGGGCACCGGTACGATCAATACTACGGGCAAGCTTACGTCCACCGGCGGCTCTACGATCTTTGGCACTACGAATGACTGCAATACCGGTCCCTGCTCGGGCGGTTCGCTGGTCTGCAATTTTGCCAACAGGATCTCACCTATGAGCATGGTTGTATGCAGCGGAACATCGCCGGGTACTCTGACGTCCACGACAACGGCGGGCTCTCCAGTCTATCAATGGCTGGTAAGTACGGACAATGTCACCTATACCAACGCGACCGGGGTCAGCAATACTTCGTCTTATATTAGCCCCACGCTTACGCAAACTACCTGGTACAAGCTGAAGATCACCGCAGGCGGGTGCAGCAGCATGTCGCCTGAGGCTAAGTTTACCGTAGTCTCCGGCGGAGGATGGTTGGGCGGGACAAATACGGACTGGGCCACGGCCAGCAACTGGTGCAGCCTTACCGTGCCGACGAGCTCGACAGATGTCACTATCACCAATACCGGTTCGAATTTTATGCCCCGGATACTTGCCGGAACATCAGCGGCGGCCAGAAGCGTGACTATCAGCAATACCTATCCGCTGTCATCGCTGACCGTCACGGCGAGCAGTACGGCTTCTATCAGCATCTATGGGGATATCACCAATAACGGCGTGTTTACGGACAGTTCGACTGTTGCTGCTGCCGGGCTCATCATGGCAGGCAGCGTTGCGCAAAATATCAGCAGCGTTAGTGCGTTGGCCGTCAATAACCTGACCATTAACAAAGGCAGCGGCACTTCTGCTACTGTAAATAATAACATAACGGTCAACAACAACCTGACGATGACGTCGGGTATGGTCAATCTTGGCGGAGCCACGTTCACGCTGGGTGTATCGGCTGGAAGCCCCGGGACGCTGGCTTATTCCACCGGGTCGTGGTTCTACGGTGGCAATGTCGTGCGCTGGCTGCCTTCGTCGACGGCGCTGGGTCTGGGTTCGAATGCGAGCCTGTTCCCTGTTGGCGATGCCTCGAATTACCGGCCGATGTATTTTGGCAGCAGCGGGCTTACGACGGGGGGAACGATCAGGGTGAATCATACCGGCCTCAATGGTGCAGTGGCCGTCTCGTTCAATGACGGAGGGTCTACGGTCCAGGTGCGGTCGACTTCCTATTGGACGGTAGCTACAGCGAATGGGCTCGCGGGGACGGGTATCTCGGTTCGTGCCGATGGAACAGGGTTTGGCATTGTCGGCAATGTAGTCGATCTGCGGCTGACCCAGGCAAGTGCGGCTGCGCCGGGGACGGCTGGTATCAATACGGGCTCTCTTACGGACCCGCAGGTCAACCGGACTGGTGTTTCCGCCGGCAGTCTCTCCAATACTTATTACTGGGGGTCGGTCAATCCCGGGTTTACGACGCTGCCGGCTGAGCTGGTGTCTTTTATTGGCGTGGCTCAGTTGGGGAAGGTTGTGTTGAGCTGGAGGGTGGCGGAGGAGAGCGCCTTTGTGGTTGAAAGGTCGACTGATGGGGTAAATTTTGTGGCGATCGGAAAGGTTGCGGCCGGGGATGGAGAGGCTTACGCGTTCACGGATGAGAGTCCTTTCGTTGGGAGGGATTATTATCGTCTTCGAATTGTTGATCAGACTGGCGCTTTTTCTTATTCCAGGGTTATCGCGGTTGATTTTTCAGGGGACGGGGATCTTGTGATCTTTCCGAATCCTTCGGATGGGCGGTTTATTACGGCACGAGTTGGTGGCAATATGCAGGCAGCCTATTCGATCGATGTATTCGATGATCAGGGCCGGAGGGTAGGGCATGGGTATTCTGCGGATGCGGCGCAGACGATCTATTTTACGCCGGCGCTGTCGCAGGGGATTTATTTTGCCAGGGTGGTGACTAAGACTGGTGTGCGGGTTCAGCGTTTTGTAGTGAGGAGGTGACGATCTACAGATTAAGCGCGATCTTACCAAATAGCCTCATGCCGTTGAAGCCCATTTGAACGGAATCCCAGGGACCTCCTGATTCGTTGTCACCTGCCCATCCCTTTGCGAGCGGATTTACGCCGAGGTCCGGGTGGATGTTGAATAGATTATCCGCGCCGACGAAGACGCTGATTTTTTTGGAGATCTTATAGGAGCAATACAGATCGGTGATCAATTTGCCGTTGAAATTAAAGTTCTCGGGCACCAGGACGTGAGAGTCTGCGTCCGTGGGGACCATCGGGTTGATGCCGGTCTGATTGGGGTTGTCGTCTGTCTTATCTCCGAAGCCCTTCAGCGTTATCTTTCCGAACCAGGTGAGGTGTGTGCCAATCCCGAATCTATTGATGTTGTAGTCTATGTTCAGGGCAAATTTTTGCTTTGGCGCTGATGCCAGCAGAAAAGCTTTTTCCCGATCGGTAAAGAAGGTTTTTTGGTTGAGCACGGTACCGTTCAACGCGGGCGGGACGTGTATGGCGTTGAGGTCCATCGTCTGAATGTTTCCTGCGAGGAGGACATTAAGGACATTTTTACCCCATCTGGCAGAATAATCGGCTACGATGTCGAGTCCATAGTTGGTGGTGTTGACGGCATTGGCGAAGAACTGGACGGTGCTCACTTGTGGCGGTATCTGCGAGGTGAAGGATGGGGGGAGGGTATTGTCGTCCTTGCTGAACAGGCCGGATAGAACGATCCTGTTCCTGACCTTTACCAGATAGCCGTCAATAGTAAAAGTCAGTCCTCTGGCTGCTTTCCAGCTGAAGCCGGCGCTGGCGTTGGTGGAGGTTTCCTGTTTCAGTTCGGGAATGCCGGCGGCCCGGGTGATGGGGTCGTCGTTGCTGGCGATCCGGGACTGGATCAGCTGGCCGCCGCTGAAGGAGGTCAGGGTATTGCTGAAGTTTATTTGCTGCAGGGAAGGCGCGCGATAGCCGGTGCTGATAGAGCCTCTTATGTTGAGGTCGTTTGTCAGCCGGTAGCGTGTGGCCAGCTTGAACGTCGCGACAGAACCAAAATCGGAATAATGTTCATAGCGGATGGCGCCGTCGAGCAGCCAGTCCTTTGTAACGTTGAGTTCGGCGTCGGCATATAGTCCCTGGTTGGTGCGCGTTTTAGCCTTTTCGTCGGCGGGGCTGAAGCCGGGAAAGCCCTGGGAGCCGGAGGCCGCTGTGCGCAGCGAATCGGAGCTGAGATTGGGGTAGACGCGTTGGCTGGAGTCATAGCTTCCGTAGGACCCGTACTCTCCTACATAGATACCATACCTTTCGTATCTGAATTCTGCGCCCAGGCCAAGGTTCAGACCGCCCGCAATATTTTTGAACGACCTGCTAAAGTCGAGATTGAGGGTGTTTTGCAGGAAGTTGAAGCCGCCGTCGTCGAAGTGGTTGGGTTTGGTGGCGCCGATGATGGAAGCGTTATATGTTTTGTCACCGTAGTAGTGAAAATCGTTTCTGCCGAGTGTGTTGCTAAGGTCCCAGGTCCATTCGTTACCGGCGGCGCCTCTCAGGCCAATGGCGATCGATGCATCCTGTATATGGGTCTGAATATGGGGGTTGTAGTAGGTCTCCCCGTCGATGGATCGGCGCATGATGGAAGGATCGTAGAGGAGGTTTCCGCCCGCGTCTACCGGGAATCGCTCGGGTTTTGCGCTAAAGTTGCGGGAATAGGCGTAGGCGTCGGAGGCCTTATAGTTATATCCGCCGAAGGAGTAGAAGGTCGTTCGCTTTGACAGACTTGTCGGGATCTCCATATTATACATGGCACCTCCTGTAGTGAGGGAGCCGTCTCCGAAGGCTCTTCGTCCTGTGTTGAGGAAGGGAAGTGCATTCTTGTCGTTCAGCCAGTTGGCCGTGTCGACCTGGCGATAGGTTTTGCCTTGCTTGAGGAATTCGGCGGAGATGTTGATGAAGCCGCCGTTGTGGCCGATGGCGAAGCCGTCGTTGGCAGAGATCGTCGTGGTGTTGCCGTCGATCGCGCTGCCCGAGTAGTACTGGTTGCCCGTATTGAATTTTCGGGCATTAAAGGAGTAGTCGTCGTAGCCGCTGTATCCGGCATTGATGGCGAGGCGATTGATATCCTTTTTCAAAATAATATTTATTACGCCGGCGATAGCGTCTGATCCGTATTGCGCCGATGCGCCGTCGCGCAGGATCTCCACCCGGTCGACGGCAGATTCGGGAAAGGCGTTGAGGTCGACTCCTGAGTTGCCTCTTCCCCGGGTGCCGAAGAGGGTGACGAAGGCGGTCTGGTGCCTTCTCTTGCCGTTGATCAATACGAGGGTTTGGTCGGGGCCCAGGCCTCTGAGCGTTCCCAGGTCTATATGGTCGGCGCCATCGGCACCGCTCTGTTTGTTATAATTGAATGAAGGGGCTGCGACGTTTAGGATCGAAGTGATATCCATTTTAGCTGTTGGAAGGTCTATCTGGTTGATCTTTATGACGTCGACGGGCACTGGTGTCTCCGTCCTGGCTCTTCCCGCGCCGCGGGAGCCGACGAAGACGATCTCGGTGAGCTCTGACGATGCGGGGGACAGGGCGACGGTGATCCGGGTTTGTCCGTGGAGCGGAAATGACTGGGTGCTATAGCCGATGAAGCTTATTTCCAGGATGTCTTCCGGGGTGGCCCGGATACTGAAGTCACCGTCGTTATTGGTGGAGGTGGCGGCGGGTGCGGGGTTGCGCCCGGCTTTTGCCGACCGGATCTTTACGGTGGCGCCTGCGAGTGCAGTCCCGGTCTTGGCATCGACTACCTTGCCGGTGATCTGTTGTGTGGGTTGCGGATTTTGGGTGATCTGTGCGCGGAGGACACAGGAAAGGGTTAGCCAACCGGTCAACAGGAGTAGTATTCTCATATGAATTGTTTTGGTTATATGAAGTTAGCAATAAAACCAGGGGAAAGCAAATATTGGGTGATCTTTGTTTATTATGAGCAAGACCTATATCATCGGCGCAGGGGCCATCGGGAGGGCCCTTGCTGTAATTCTGCACCGGCATCAGCGGGAGGTTGTACTGGTAAGGGCGAGCGAGGTGGTGCCGGCCACTACGCAACGGATAGAAGTGTTGTTAAATGATGGTGTTTCGATCTCGGAGGAAATAGCGGTTTGGGCTCTGCGGGATATTGCCCGGTTGGATGGGATAATCGTGGTGGCGACCAAATCGTATGGGAATTTTCAGGTTGCTGATATGCTCAAGGGCAAGGTGGGTGGGGCGCCGCTCGTTGTATTACAAAATGGACTGGGTGTGGAGGACGCTTTTTTGCAGGCCGGCCTTCCCGATGTGTATAGATGTGTATTGTTTGCCACCAGCCAGTATAGGGACGATGGCAAGGTGGTTTTTAAGCCTGTCACTGCATCGCAGGTCGGTGTTGTTGCAGGCAGCCGGAAGGTGTTGGAGGAGGTAGTGGCTGCGATCAATACGCCGGTGTTCCCATTTGCCGGTACGGAGGATATAAGGACTGTTGTCTGGACGAAGACGATCGCCAATTGCGTCTTTAACTCTGTCTGTCCGTTGCTGGAGACGGATAATGGTATTTTTCATCGCAGCGAAGAAGCGCTGGGGCTGGCAAAAAGGATGATCGCAGAATGTGTTGCGGTGGCGGAGCTTGAAGGTGTGCGGCTTTCCGTGGAAGAGGTGACGGATCGTCTGCTGCTGATCAGCAAGGCGTCGGACGGGCAGCTCATATCAACGCTTCAGGATATACGAAACAAGCGGCAGACGGAAATTGATTCGTTGAATTTTGCTGTGGCGAGGGTGGCGGAGGCGCATGGCAGGGAGGTGCTGATAACGAAGGCGCTGGGTGAGCTGACGAAATTAAAATCCATGCTGAATAGTTGAGGTTTCGTTATGGAATTTCAAGGTTTATGCGTCTACGGCATAAATCTTTTAAATCGTGAAAAAATATCTTTTTGCGACACTTGCCTTTTGGGTTTTAGTGGCAGGTTCGGGCAGATGCCAGACTATTGATACATTGGTGGATGTTGGTGGTTACCGTCTCGCTTTTCATATCGTAAAGGGAAAAGGGATGCCTATTCTCTTTGATGCCGGCAGCGGGGATGATGGATCTGATTTTTATCCTATTTTGAAGCCAATTGCTGATGTCTCAGGTGCGACGCTGATAACCTATAGCCGGGCGGGTTTTGGAAATAGTGAATTGGATACTACGAACCAGGATATCGACAAACATGGGGTATTAAATGGTGTAGAAGGATTGGAGGCGGGGCTTAGGAAATTGGGGTATGACGGGAATATCATGCTAGTGGCATGTTCCTACGGCAACTATTTAGTGACGCTTTATGCTTCAAGGCATCCTAAGCTCGTAAAGACCGCTGTGCTGATCGATGGTGTTCATGTATCGTTCTTTACGGATGCCTACGTTGATAACGAGATGAAGGAAAGAATACGTGATACTGCGAGACTCAGGAATGCGGGTCTTGCGGTCTATTATCAGTCGTTGAATCTCCGGAATACAGTTGAGCTAATGCGCAGAACGCCTTTCCCGTCAAAGTATCCCTGTCATTGACCTGGTTTCGGAGATCAATTTACCGGATTCCGTCCTGTCCGCCAGATGGAAGGATAGTCACAGGCAATTTGCAGCCGCCGCGTCTAACCGGGAGGGTATTACCGCACGTGGATGCGGCCACGTTATTTTCAGAGATAACCCTTATCTTGTTGTGAGTGCTATTGTAAAGGCTTATGCAGGGGTGGTGGGGAAAGTGCAGGGGTATGAGATAATGGAGCGGTATCTTTCCTATAGCCTGGGGGAGGCTAATACCGGGAAGAGGGTTGTACAATAAAAATATGAATATGATCCGACGTGGTCTTTGTTTTCGTCTTTGTTTTCGACAAGCAATTGTACTCTTTGGTTTAGCTCGTTGCGGTCTATCCGTTGATAAGCGCCTTGAAATGTCATAAGCAGTTGAAGCATTCCGAAGGTTACCAGCCTTCTGCTGCGGACAGAATGCCTCATTTGCCTTTTGAGGTATTGGTCAGAAACGGAATGGTTTGGGTAACTACTCATAAGGTGAAGGAACTTAAAACAGGAGACCAGTTGTTGGCCATGAACAATGTGGCGGTTTCCGCGATCAAAGATCCGGCTCCCGGACATGGTCTAGCCCCTGCCTACGTCGTTGAATATACAGCACAGGATGTTGTGATGAAGAAGGATGTGGATATGGAGAAGGTGTGAGCCTGATCCGATAAAGTTAATTGGCCGGTGCCTTGCTTCCGGTGCGCTCGGGCTCTTCGGGTTGCTCAGTCCTCCAGTTTTTGTTGTACTTGACGAAGATCGATAGCCAGATCGCCCTGGACAGCCGCATTAAATAGGGTTGGGCGGCTATTAACAGGATCATGTTTACGCCCATCCATTGAAAGAACCGGCTGTCTTCCAGGGAAAACCCGATAAGCGCCCACCAGGCGAGACAGGTGGCTACGGACAGGGCGACCGTCAGGGCATAGCTGATATAGCTGGTGCCATACCAGAAGCCGACTTCTATTTCCATTAGTTGATTGCAGGACGGGCACCTGTCATTCATTTTCATGAATTGT
>Ga0105239_10002895_pt1 | contig 21449 bp, 17 predicted proteins | sample KBSC44metaG_FD_92761 | JGI IMG/M metagenome (GOLD analysis project Ga0105239, IMG submission 92761) | Corn rhizosphere microbial communities from Kellogg Biological Station, Michigan, USA - KBS C4-4 metaG | ecosystem: Host-associated > Plants > Roots > Rhizosphere > Soil | place: Michigan, USA... | reverse complement strand
GGCCTTGTTCTACATCACCACCTCCCGGCTGGACGCCAGGCAGGAACTCTGGTGGGATGACCTCGAAAGGATATTCCTCCTCCCCGACAGCCTGCCCTCCTCCCTGGATCTCGAAATAAATGGACGGTCCTGCCACTGGCCCACCGGCACAAAAAAAGAAAGAACGAATACCTACCATCTTATCCATCCGCTGCTGAAATTCCTTGTTCCCACAGAACGTGACAGGATCATCGGACATCTGCTGCAATGGGCCGGTCTCGACGCCATGGGCCGCCCCTCCCACCGGATGCTGACCTCGCAGGAATTGATCCATATGCACCGGTCGCCCGCTGCCGTCATCGGAGCCCACACACATCGCCATCCCGCCTTGTCGGCCCTGACCAAAGAAGAGCAGCGCGAGGAGATCTTCCGGTCCCGCGACATCCTGGCAAACCTCCTTCAGGATAAGATCCTGCACTTCTCTTACCCATTCGGTGGCAAAAAAGATTATAACCAGGATAGCATTCTGCTATGCAGGGAGGCTGGTTTCAAAATGACGGGCAGTAATTTTTACGGACAGGTCCACCGCTGGACGGACCCATGGCAGGTGCCCAGGATCCTCGTACGCAACTGGCCAAAAGCCCGGTTCGCCCGTCACCTTTCAAAATTTTTTATCAGCTGATGCGTGTATTATTCATCAATACCACGGATATTCAGGGTGGCGCGGCCGTAGTCGTACAACGGCTCAAAAAAGGGCTGCGCCGTGACTTTGACATAGAAGATCGTCTCGTGGTAAAAATAAAGGACTCCGATGACGATACTACCCACCGTGTGCTGACCTCCACCTGGCAGTCCTTTTCCGAAAAAGTGATCGACAAGCTAACCAAGACGGCCGGACTCCTCTATCAATCCTTTCCCTTTTCTTCCCGCCGCATACTGGAAGAAGTGCGTGACTTCCGGCCCGATATCATTCATCTCCATAATACGCATGGTTCCTATTTCCCCACTCCTTTGATCAGAACCCTTTCCCGTCATGCCCCCCTGGTCTGGACCCTGCATGACATGTGGAGCTTCACAGGCAACTCCGCTCATACTTTTGGCAATATGTCGTGGAAATTTATGCGGAACGACCATGCCCTGACAAAGATATCCCCCACCATATGGATCAATGCCGGCGCCTGGCTCTTGCGGCAAAAACAAAGGGTTTACAGGGACTCCAACATCACCATAGTATGCCCATCCGGCTGGCTGCAGGAGTTCGCCCTTCAAAGCCCGGTTTTTGAAGGCAAAAAGGTCCTTCGGATATACAATGGCGTCGACACAAGCCTGTTCACGCCCCGGGATAAAATGGCAGCACGCAGGAAGCTCGGCCTAGACCCGCACCGGAAGACGGTCATGTTCAGCGCCAGGTTTCTCGGTAAGGTCAATATCTGGAAGGGCGGCGCCGACCTGGAAGGTATCCTTCGCCATATAGACAGGCTTGCCCCCGAAAAGATCAATTTCCTCGCGCTGGGAGAAGGCAGGCTGGACGATCCCACCCCCTTCCGTAACCTCGAGGTCCATTATAAGGACTACGTAATGGGTGAGGAGAATATGGCCGACTGTTATAACGCGTCGGACCTTTTCATATACCCCACCCGGGCGGATAACCTTCCCAATTCCCTGGTAGAAGCCATAGCCTGTGGCGTGCCGGCCGTTACGTTTGACATCGGTGGCAATAAAGAGATCATCGAACACGATCGCAACGGCATCATCCTCCCTCCTTTCGACCTCGAAGCCTTTGCAACGCATACCCTCGAGTTGCTGCGCAATGACGACAAACGGACCGCATTTTCGCAATATGGCCGGGTCCTGGCATGCCGCAAATTCGATATGTATGCCATGGCTGAACATTATTTCCGCCTGTACCAAAGCATCGTTCCCTTTTCCTAACCTGTCAACTGAAAATATGATACACCGGATAAAAAAATATGTCAAACACCTTATCGCACCCGACCTCCGGTACAAGGTCCACCGGGCGCCCCGTCCTCTTATCAAGCTGGGCACAGACTATGGCGGCTGGACGATCCCTGTCACGCTGCTGGGAAAAGACTCCATCTGCTACCTCGCAGGTGCCGGAACAGATATTTCCTTCGATACCACGCTCGCACGGCGCTTAGGCTGTCCCATATGGATCTTCGACCCTACCCCCCGTTCGCAGCAGCATTTCGATGAGCTGATAAAGGCCGCGGCCGAACATAAAACTTTCTATGTCTATCCGGAGATACCCTACGACATTGATGCTGCTTCAGCCCGCCTCCTTCATTTTATACCCATCGGGCTTTGGAGCCGGACGGATATGGTAAAATTCTTTGCACCGAAGAACGAGACCCATGTATCCCACTCCATCTCCAATCTGCAGGACACAGATCATTACTTTGAAGCAAAGGTCCAACGGCTCAGGGACATCATGCAGGCCCGGGGGCACCAACGCCTCGATTTGCTGAAGCTGGACATCGAAGGCGCCGAATTCGAGGTGCTCGACACCATCCTCGCGGACGGCATAGATATCACCCTCCTTTGCGTGGAATTCCATCCCGATAAGGATGGCAGCAAAGCACGCATCCAGTCGACACTGGATAAGCTGGCGGATCACGGCTTCAGGATCATCGCCCGGGATGAGATGGACTTCACCTTTCTAAAAACAGGATCATGAGCTATTCCCCCCGACTGAGCATCATCACCGCCGTCTATAATGGAAGAGAACATCTCGAACAATGCATCGACAGCATACGATCCCAGACCTATGGCGACGTGGAGCATATCGTCATCGACGGTGGATCTACGGATGGCACGCTGGAACTGCTTCAAAAATACGATCATGATCATGAATTTTTGTATTGGGTCAGCGAGCCGGATAAGGGCATCTATCATGCATGGAACAAGGGACTCGCCCGGGCCACGGGAGAATGGATCGCGTTCGTCGGCGCCGACGACAGGCTCTGGGATGACCGCGTGCTGGAACACACGGTGCAATACCTCCACACCGCCCTTCAGCAAAATATCCGCTACGTATATGGAAAGATCAATCTCATACCGGCCGGAGCTGGCACCAATATCATTACCGTCTGGGGCGAACCCTGGGAAATAGCTAAAAAGGATATCTTGCAGCATATGACAGTAACGCATTGCTGCGCCTTCCATCACCGCTCGCTTTTTGAGGAATATGGCAATTTCAATGAACAGTTCAGGATCACAGGCGACTACGAGTTCCTTTTGAGGGCATTCGTCAAAGGGAACGACGCCCTTTTCACCAGCCGGGTGCAGGCCGCCATGCATGCCGGAGGGCTCAGCGCCAATATCCGGTCCAAGCTCGTGATAGCCCGGGAGAACATCCTTGCCAGGCGGCTCAATGGATTGCCTCCACGCTTCCATCACAGGCTGCAGCTATTGAAAGCGCGAACAGCGCAGACCCTGGCGGCCCTTATTGGCAGGCGCAGCATGAACATCCTCTCGGACACATACAGAAGCCTCAGAGGAAAAGATAAACTTTGGTCCAAAGTCGATTAAAACAGTCCAGGCAATAGCATGCAAACCGTTATAGTCATCAACGATTTCGATCATATAAATGGCGGCGCCGCCCAGGTAGCCATCAATACAGCCAATGCCCTGGCCGAAAAAGGTTTGCACGTCATTTTTTTCTCCGCCGTTTCCGATCCCGGCCGGAACGATCTGTCCCCCGGCATCGAAAGATATTCCACCAACGAGGCCGATATCCTTTCCGATAGCAGACTGAACGCTTTCACCAAAGGATGGTGGAACCAGAGATCGGCACGGCTTCTGCGTTCCATCCTTTCCAAAGTGGATGCCGAACGCACTGTCATCCACCTCCACGGCTGGATAAAGGCCCTGTCACCTTCCATAGGAAGAGTACTGGCAGCATCCGGGATTCCCGTTGTCTGCACCCTGCACGATTATTTTACAGCATGCCCCAATGGAGGGTTTTATAATTTCCAGCGCGAAAAAGCCTGCCACCTGCGTCCCATGAGCCTCTCCTGTATATGCACCAATTGCGACGCACGGAATTACGGTCACAAGCTCTGGAGGATAGCACGACAGGAGATCCAGCGTACGCTGGGACATATCCCCGGAAGGATAGCGCATTTCATCGCGCCCACCCGCTTCAGCAGCGACATACTGCAACCCTACCTGCCGCCGTCCGCCACGATCCATATCCTTAGCAATCCGGTCTCCGGCACCTTACCCGGCCGCCCGAGAGCCGACCTTTCATCCGAAAGATTCCTCTTCGTTGGACGCCTCTCCCGCGAGAAGGGAATAGATATTGCCTGCGCTGCCGCTGCAAAGGCAGGGGCCAATCTCACGGTCATCGGCAAAGGCCCCCTTGAAGAGCAGTTAAAGGAGAAATATCCGCAGATCGAGTTCAGGGGATGGCTGCCTCCGGCAGAAGTGTCAAAGGAAATGATGCATGCAAGGGCCCTCCTCTTTACCTCCGTTTGCTATGAGACACAAGGCCTGGCCGTATTGGAAGCTTTTTCGGTGGGACTGCCCGTCATCGTATCCGACCAATGCGCCGCCAGCGAATATGTACGAGAAGACAATGGACTTACGTTTATATCCGGGCAGCATGAAGACCTGGCCATGAAAATGCAGACCTTCATGACAGATCCGGCAAGGGCGGAAAGGATGGGAGCACAGGCATATGCCTCCTATTGGCAGCGCCCTCTGCTCCGGGAGACATATATCGACAGCCTGCTGGCTATCTATGAACAAATGCTACGCTATGGATTATCCTCCTAAAAATATATGGTGGCGCCACTCCGAAAGACTGCGTGATCTGCTTTATGCGGGGTTCGTCTTTTTCATGCCCTTTACCCAGGCGCTCACCTTCAATATTGGATTCCCGCTAAAATTTTCTGAGCTGTTCCTTCTCATGCTCGGTGGGCTTTACATTTTGCTCCACAGACGCGTGAGACTGCCCGGAATGCTGACTTTTCTGCTTTCCACGCTCTTTATCGCCGTCACCGTCTCTCTCGTCGTCAATTTATTCTGGGACTATCCCTACCTGCTTCGTAAGTATGCTACCCGCTTTGGCTATACGGGAGACAGCCTGGCCAAATATGCCTATTTCATTATAGCGTTGCTGTCCCTGTTCGTATCCGTGGATATTTTTCTCCAGGACAGACGCAGATATGTCTCCATTTGGGTGTATGGCAGCATCACGGCAGCGCTCTATGCATGGTACCTTACCTCCTTCAGCGCCCTCAGACTGCCGGTATATCTTCTCCCCGGAATGGAGCATCCGCCACAAACCATCGATGGCAACATCATCCGCTGCGGTACCTTCCTGGAGGGAAATATCATGGGCCTCTATCTCGTGCTTTCGGCAGCCATGGCCTTTTATATCAAAAAGATCAGAAGCGGTATTTTCCTCCTCGTCAGCGTGATCACCACTTTCTCCACCCTGAGCATCCTATCCTGCTTTCTTTTTATCCTTATATACCTGCAGCATATCCTGTTCAAAAAAAGATACCTGGGCTGGGCGCTGGGCGGGCTCGCGATACTCGGCGTCTCTTTTTATTTTTTCAGCGGCTCCCCCCTGTTCAAAAAGTATGTTGCCGATAAATTGTTTGCGAGCACAGACACCAAAGGCCCCGTCGCCGCATCAGCCGTGTCCAAGATCGATAGACTGTATACCTTCCGCTCGGCATACGCCACGGGCTGGAACAATCCCATATGGGGCGTAGGCATGTCCAATTTCAGCCGGCATTATGAACGCTATCTTCCCATTGTAACCGACTCGTCCATGCATGCCTTCATGCAGAAAAAAGACGCCAAGGTCATTCCCAACAATATTTATGTCGAGGTATTCACCGAGGCCGGCATACCGGCTTTCCTGCTGTATGTGACGCTGCTGATCTCTTTGCTATACTATGCACGCACCGACAGTTCCAGATCCCTTATGGCAGGATTGTTTTGTATGCTGCTCTGTTTCCTGGCCTACCCCTCTTTTATTATGATCTACCTGTGGTCTTTTATGGCGCTGCCAATAGCGGATTTTATCATATATAAATCAAAAGAATGTCCTTTTTGAAAAAAAATATTCATACCTGGCTCGGCTGGAGCACTTGCAGTATTGCCCTTTTACCCATATTGTCAAACGCCCTCAGCAGCATTTCCATGATAGTATGGACCGTCCTTCTCCTGCTGTCCCTTATACTGACCGGCCACCGGCAAGAACATGCGGCTACAAGGAACATTTGGCTCTTTCTGCTCATTGGCGGTAATTTTATTCTTATGGCCCTTAGCCTGCTGTATAGTAGCGATGTCCCCAGGGGATCGAGCCTTCTTACCACCAGCCTGCCCATGTTCCTTTTCCCGCTGGGCTTCTTTGTCATCGGATTTCCCATCGAAGAAAGATCTGCCCCGTTCGAAAAGGTCCTCTCCATCTTCTGGCTAAGCACCATCATCATGACCCTTTGGATCATCGCCAATTATTGGAGACTGGGATTGCTGACGGAAATAGCCAGGGCCAGCAATATGAACACCATCTTGCGCGAGACGGCCGAACAGCTCACCGACAAACATCCGGACTATCTTTCCATATACCTTGTCTTCGCCATATCCATCGCAGGTAGCCGGTTCATCCATCGACGGGCCATCACACAACGGATCATCTATGGCGGCAGCGCCCTGCTCCTCCTCTTTATGCTGCTCATCCTGGCAGCCAGGAGCCCGATACTCGCCCTGGTCATAGGGTCAATGGTCATCAGTTTCCTGCTGATAAAAAGACCCGCCGTCAGATGGATCGCTTCCCTGTCCCTTTTAGGAGCTTTTCTGCTTGTCATCCGGCTGACACCCGCCATTTGGTCGAGGGTCATGGAGGTTAAGAATACTCCTTTTGCCACTCCCGTGGGACAACAATACAACTCCACCAATTTACGCATCGGCATCTACCGGTGCTCATGGAGCCTGATCAAAGGGCATATGCTGGCAGGCGTAGGCGCAGGCAGCGAAAATAAGCTGCTGATGGATTGTTACAGCCAGCTGCCTACCGATGCCTATCAGAAGACATTTTACAATACCCATAACCAATATGTTAATTTCTGGCTGCTCAGCGGCATCATTTCTCTCCTCCTGTTCATAGCATCACTGGTATACGCCTTCCAGCTCAGCATCCGGAGAAAAGACCATCTCCTGCTTTTCTTCCTGATCCTGATGAGCATTGCATTCGCGTCGGAAAATGTACTTTCCAGACAGGCAGGTGTCGTATTTTATTATTTCTTTTTATGCCTTATGATAGCACGGAGGTCCTTACATGCTGGCATTCTTGCCGAGAACAAATAGAGGACTCTTTGCCTTCGAAGGAATATTGTCCTCTTCCATACATCCCGTAACAAATGATCTGAATTTCTGTCTGAAAACATTGATGCCAAATCGCAGGGAGCTCGCCCTGATCTCCGCGGGAGTGGCGAAGACACCATGTCGTTCAAATCGCGCTACAGCTTCCATAATGCTTTCCGGCGTCTGTTCGTCGAAAAAGACACCAGTCCAATCTTCTGCCACACTTTCCCGCACGCCCCCTTTCCCAAATGCAATGACAGGTGTTCCACAGGCCTGGGCCTCCACCGCCGTGATGCCGAAATCTTCATCCGCCGCGATAATAAACGCCTTGGCCTTTTGCATAAGCTCCTTTAACTCTTCAAACTCCACATAGTTCAACAGTTTGACATTGGGCGTGGCATACTGCCTGATCTTTTTCAGGTCAGGGCCTTCCCCTACAACCACCAGCTTTTTGTCCTGCATCCGGGCAAAAGCCTCAACGATCGTATCGATCTTTTTGTAGGGTACCATCCGCGAAGCCACCAGGTAAAAATCCTCCTTCCTTGTCTCCAGTTCGAAAGCTCCCGTGTCGACAGGAGGATAGATGACAGTAGCCTCTTTATGATATACTTTCCGGATCCTCTTTGCCACATATTCCGAATTGGCAATAAAATAATCCACACGTCCCGCCGTGGTATAGTCCCATACCCGCATATAGTGCAGGACAAGCTTGGCAAAGAACCCTCTTATTCCCTTCGTCAGCTTTGCTTCCCGCAGATACTGATGATACAGGTCCCATGCATACCGCATGGGGGAATGACAATAACAAATATGGATCTGATTGACATTTGTTATAATACCCTTCGCGACTGCATAGCTGCTGGAGATCACTACATCGTATTTGGTAACATCCAGCTGTTCGATGGCCAGCGGCATCATCGGCAGATAGCTCCGGTATTTCTTCCTGGCAAATGGAAGCTTTTGGATAAAGGTCGTATGGACCTTCTTACCCTTGATATACCATTTGAGATCTTCCGGCAGAAACTCCACCGTGGAATACAGGTCTGCCTCGGGGAAAATATTCAATATCTGCTCCAGGACCTTTTCCGCACCGGCGTAATTGACCAGCCAATCATGGATAATAGCAATAGAAGGTGTTTTCATAAATTAAACGTTGGATAAGATCTGCCTTTACATCGGTCTATCTCTTCGATATTTCATATATACCTCCCGCGAGACACCCGATAGAAAAGAAAATCACGGTATAGCTAATAATATATTGGATCATACTTGTCGAAGATGGCACTACGGATGGCTTGAATCCATCAATGCGGGTAATAGGCTGCCGTTTTTGAAGTAACCACTCTTCTACATCCATCCTCTCCCTGGCATATTTAGCAGACTGCTCATAAACCTTGCCGGCATCCAGCGCATTGTTGTAAAAGGCAGGTGAACTTTTCACCACTGCCAGGCTTCTTTTATAAGTCTCTTTCAGGCTATCCATCCTGCTCAGCCCATCATTCAGGAACGCCAGCATTTCTGTATGCAGACGGGCCCCATTCTCACTCAGCTTAAGCAGGTAATCGTTGTGATTGAAATAGTTGATGATCGCAGACTCAAGGCTGTCGGCAACCCGGTTGTCCAGGATGGTCAGCTGGATGATAAAAGGATTCCCCGTCCTGGACACGGTATCCTTCTGCAGGCTGGCCCCTTCCATATTGGTTCCCCCGATGGTCCTTAATTGCTGGGCCATTTCCGGGCGGATATGAAGGCTGGCGGATAAAAGATCATACGTACCCGATTCGGATAATGAGTTCAGGCTGCTCAACATCTGGCCATACTCCTTCGGGGTCAATCCGGTGCTATACACGATCATCGAAACCTTATAATAGCTGGGGGTCGACCTGTATTTCACAATACCCCCTATGACACCCGCCGCCACACCAAGCAGAACCAATATCTTCCGCCTCCCCAGAAATCGTATGAAATCCTTTACCGCATTATAAAGAGCTCTTAACAACATTGTCAGCAGGCCGGAAAAGCTGACGGCAGGGATAGGATCAGGACTAAGGCTGCTTCTTTCAGACATTGTAGATTTTTTACATACATCGGTTGCCCGATATGAATCGTTTGCAAAGGTAGGATACTAACGGTGCAGGAGCTTGAATATTTCGCGTCACGTAACATTGACAAACCAGGACATTCAGACCGTTGCATCCGAATTGTCAAAAAAAACTTAACATAATGCGCAGGTCATCGACCTAAGCATTTTTAATTCAATGCTTCCAGGAGCTGACCAGGCTGAAGAAGAAGCCCAGCATAATACAGCCGACGCTACGGTCCAGCCAGGTCTCGGGGATCATGGCGACAGCGAAGGAAAAGATGATGAATATTCCTAATCCATCTCTTGCCTTGTAGCAGGCAAGCAACGGGTAGAAGAGATACCCCAGTAAAAAGACAACTAGTCCAATAACACCCATATTGACCATTACATCCAGGTAAGTGTTGTGCATATTTCTCCTGGACTCGACGGCATAGTTGAATTGCTTTTGCTTATACACCTCTACCAGCTTGTCCTGTTTGTCGCCCAGGGGCACTCCCGTTAACCAGTGTCCCTCCATCAGCTGCCAGCCGCATTTCCATACAGCCAGTCGTATATTGGTGCCATTCCACTCATCCGACGACGGGGACGCATTGGGCGCGGCGCCGGGATTGCTGTATACATAGTTGGTGTGGCTCAGCTCTTCAAAACTCTCCAGGGTTCGGGGGAAGAACCGCATCAGGAGAAAGGCCGCCACCAGCAGTAACACCACCAGTATGCTCCCTTTCAGATACTGTTTCTGCTTTATCCCGGCCCAGACGGCAAAGACCAGGAAGCCCGAATAAAGCGTGATGATGGCGATATGGCTGGCCAGCATATAATGGAATACAAGCAGAAAGGCTATGCTGAGGAAGACAAGCCCCTTGTATTCAATTGCAAAGGATTGCTTGATAAGGAGATAGACATAGGTGAACAGGGCCAGGTTCACTACCATCCCGATGTACACAGACTCCCGCCCGATGGCCCTGGTGAGGTTGTCGGAAAAAAGATACCCCGGATCGTTGTACTGTTTGAACTGGTAGAAGGCATAGAGCATACAGATGACGGAAGCAACGGTAGTAAAGAAACAATACGCCAGCAATATCCTGTCCTTCAGCTCTTCGCGGATATATACAAGCCCGATGCACAGGGGAAAGACCAGCAGTGGCAGCCGCCTTACCAGCATGACCATGGCCTCGTCCTTGTTGACGGACAGCAGGGCGCTGATCACCTGCAACAGATAAAAAAGGATCATAAGAACGATCTCCTTTCTTCTGCGTAAGAGCTGCACCTTTTCCGACCAGCCGTTAAAAAAACAACAATCCAGCACAATGGCAATGATCAATGTATTATTGACCACCGGCATCTCAGGAAGAAATAAGGAGACGAAAAAGGCCGAGAGCAGCCAGTATAATATTTTCTCTTTTTTCGAAAATACTTTCCCCGTAAAATCCAGTAAAAGGAGCGCTTTCATTAATTATTGGCGGAATCTCGATTTTGAGCAAATTTACATATCTAAACCATATGTCCAATACCGTGTTACTATACGGAGAATCGTAACTTTCCGGCCCGTTCGGGGGGTTGCTGTCTATTTATTAATATCTTTCAGGTAATTATTATATGAAAATTCTGCTTTCCTATCTCAAGCCCTATCGATGGGTGGTATTGCTGGCCCTTTTCCTGGCCTCCATCAACCAGGTCTTCTCTATGCTGGACCCCTATTTTTTTGGCAAGCTGGGTCTGGACAGCCTCGCCTCCCACCCAAAGGAGAAAGGCCATTTTATTATCGACCCGGCTACGCATGACAAAATTTGGCAAAGCAAGGGTCCCCGTACCCAGGGAGAGTTTATCCACGACGTGTTGATCTATCTGAGCATCCTCATAGGTGTGGCCATGGTCTCCCGCATTGCCAAAGCCTTCCAGGATTATTTCGGTCAAATCATCGTCCAGCGGTTCGGCGCTACCATCTTCACGGACGGCCTCCGTCATTCCATGGCCCTGCCATTCAGCGAGTTCGAGGACCAGCGCAGCGGCGAGACGCTTTCCATCCTGACAAAGGTCCGGGCAGATACGGAAAAGTTCATTATCTCCTTTATCAATGTCCTCTTCGGCATCATCGTCGGCGTCGTCTTTGTATCCATTTATGCATTCACGCTCCATTGGGTGATCATGCCCATGTACGTACTCGGTATGATCTTCCTTTCCCTCCTGACCAGCTTCCTCAGCAGAAAGATCAAGCGGATCCAAAAGACCATTGTCTCCGAGACCAATGCCCTGGCCGGCAGCACCACCGAGTCCTTGCGTAATATCGAGCTGGTAAAAAGCCTGGGGCTGAAGGAACAAGAGGTCACAAGATTGAATAATAATACATTTAAGATACTGGGACTCGAGCTGCGAAAAGTAAAAAGCATTCGCTCGCTGAACTTCGTACAAGGCACTTTTGTCAATTTTCTCCGTCAGTGTATCATGTTCGTGCTGCTCTGGCTGGTATTCAAGGGCAGGTTGACCCTGGGTGAAATAACTACCATGCTCTTTTACTCATTTTTCATCTTTGGTCCGCTGCAGGAATTAGGTAATATCATTATCACCTATCGCGAGGCAGAGGCTTCTCTGATCAATTTTGACAACCTGATGAAAAAGAAGCCCGAGCTGCCGCCCACAGAGCCCCGTCACCTGGGTCCCATAAAGACCCTCTCCTTCCAGGATGTCGTCTTCCGGCACCAGACAGCCCATCACAATGCCATCGATCACATCAGCTTTGACGCAAGAGTAGGCGAGACCCTTGCCTTTGTAGGGCCTTCCGGCAGCGGCAAAAGCACCCTTATGAAGCTGCTCGTAGGACTCTATCGTCCCAAAGAAGGAAATATCCTTTATAACAGCATGGACGAGAACTCCATCGACTTCGATGACCTCCGTAAACAAATAGGGTTCGTCACACAGGATACGCAGCTCTTTGCCGGCACTATAAAAGAAAACCTGCTCTTTGTCAATCCCACAGCCACAGAGGGCGACCTGCTGGATGCCCTGGAAAAGGCCAGCTGCATGAACCTTCTCTCACGCGCCGAAAAAGGCATCGATACCATGATCGGGGAGGGAGGACTAAAATTATCCGGCGGAGAGAAGCAACGTTTATCCATCGCCCGTGCTCTATTGAGAAAACCTAAATTGCTGATCTTCGACGAAGCTACTTCCGCCCTCGATTCCCTCACCGAAGAGGACATTACCCGCACCATTAGGGAAGTGTCTTCCAGGGGCGACCAGATAACAATCCTCATCGCACATCGTTTATCTACCATCATGCACGCCGACCGGATCTATGTGCTGGAAAAAGGCGAGGTAGTAGAGACGGGAGCTCACGCCGAATTATTGGAGGAGAAGGGTCTTTATTATGCCATGTGGAGGCAGCAGATCGGGGAAAGGAAATATGATAAACTGAAGGCCTCATGATATTCACTAACCGACCGCTAAATGACACCCCTATCCGTCGTAATTATAACCTATAACGAGGAGAAAAATATTACGCGATGTATACAGTCGGTGATGACCATTGCCGACGAGGTGGTTGTATTGGATTCTTTTTCCACGGACAGGACGGCAGTCATCGTTCAGGGGTTGGGAGGCATCGTTCGTCAACGGGCCTTTACAGGATACGGAGCACAAAAAAATGCAGCGGCAGCGCTTGCTTCTTACGATCATATTCTCTTTCTCGATGCAGATGAAGCGTTGAGCGAACAGCTATGCAACAGCATCTTACAGGAGAAGCTAAGGGGATTCCCACAGGACGGATACCTGATGAACAGGCTGAACAATTATCTGGGACAGTGGATCCGTCATGGCAGTTGGTATCCCGATAGAAAGCTGCGCCTGGCCAATAAGAAAAAGAGCGCCTGGAGCCTTGACATCGTCCACGAATCGCTGGTGACGGATAAGGATGCCCGTATTGGCCTGCTCAGCGGCGACCTCCTTCATTACACCTATACCAGTTACGACGACCATGTAGATAAGAACAACAGATATAGCCGTCTGTCAGCGCAGCTGCTGTTTGAGAAAGGGAAAAAAGTCACCTGGTTCAAGCTCGCCTTCAATCCTTTCTGGGCTTTCTTTACCAGCTATTTTCTCCGGGCGGGCTTTCTGGACGGATTCAACGGCTTTGTCATCGCCGTCCATATTGGCCACCTTACTTTTCTAAAATACAGTAAATTGCACCGCCTAAAGGCATCCGAAAAACGGGGTGGCTGAAAATATACCCCGTTTTTCGGACTCATTTAATGATTGTCCTTCGGACAACGAACCTGTGGTTCGTTTTTCAAACAAACAACTATGAGTTGGCTATCAAACCTTCTCGGACTCGCAAGCAGTAGCACAGGAGTCCAGCAAGCCTTACAAGAGGGCGGCGTTATCATAGACCTGCGCACCGCCTATGAATTCGACCAGGGCCATGTCCCCCGTGCCCTGAATATCCCTATCGACAGAATAAGAATGAGCATCGACAGGATCAGAGCTTTGAATAAACCCGTGATCCTTTGCTGCAACGCCGGCGTTCATTGCCGGGAGGCTGCTGACATTCTCAAAGCTGCAGGCATTACCCGCGTCTACAATGGCGGCGACTGGCAGTCATTGTGGCGGCTGCTCCGGTAAAAACTGTACCTTTGCCCCCATGCCTACACAAGAAAAGCCCAATTATCTCTGGAGCATGCTTACCATGAAATGCCCTCGTTGCCGCAAAGGCCACATGTTCACACAGCCCAATCCATGGAAATTACGGCAAACGCTGAGGATGCCGGAGAAATGTCCGGAATGCGGACAGCCCTTCGAGCTGGAAGTAGGCTTCTGGTACGGCACAGGCTATGTATCCTATGCACTGTCCTTTGCCTTGTCTGTAGCCACTTTCATCGCCTGGTGGGTATTGGTAGGCATCTCTACGGAAGACTCCCGATTTTTCTGGTGGATGGGCCTGAATGCTGCCCTGCTTGTCTTTCTTCAGCCCTGGCTAATGCGGCTCAGCCGTGTGATCTATCTTTATTTCTTTGTCAGGTACGACCCAAATTACAAGAATACAGCCGTAAAAACCTTCGATTACAAGACGGACGAATACTACAAGGGTCCTGATGCCAGCGGTTCCTAAGTGCTTCTTAATAGAAAAGCCACCCACCCGCCGGTGAATGGCTTTCTGTTTATGACATCGGGTTAGTAAATAAATAACGCTGGAAATACAATATTATTTTGTCAACACCGGCCTGCGCCTTAGGACAATCGCGCCCCGGCGCCTCATTCCGCCGCCGTGGACGCCCCGGATGACGCACTGAAATCCAATGGAATACTCACTTTTAAACTAATATTACGCCCCATATTGTAAATACCATGCGTTGGATTGGTGTCGGTAGATGAGAATAAAAAGTATTTCAGCCTGCTAAGATGATCATAGTAGGCCGTATTGAAAAGATTGTCTCCATTGAGATAAACGCTCATCACCGTCTTCCCCTTCTTATTGGCAAAGTTGCCCCCTACTCCCGCATTGAAGAGCGTATATCCCGCCGTGGCTGTCTCCGTATTGTACGCCAGAAAGGCTCTGTTCTGCGCCGCATAGTATTCCAGCTGCACCTTGATAAATGCATGCGACAAACGAGCCTGCTTGGAATGAAATTCATAACGCAGCTCGGAAATGCCATGGGTCGGCGGAATAAAAGGTAAATACCGGGCGCTGTCATTCAACGCCTTCCCCTTCACTCCCTTATTGTTGCCATACACGATGGAAAGACTGTTCTCGAAATGCAGCGCCTTGATGGGGTGGATGTCTACGCTGACCTCTCCTCCATACAATTGCGCACGTGAGGCCGCGAACTGAAAATAAGTGTTTTTCCCTGTGACATCCATCGAATCCGAGCCATCGGCCTTTTGCAGCTTTTGGTTATATATATAGTTCGAAATGAAATTATTAAAGAGGTCTAATGTCGCGACAACATACCTTGATGAATACACGAAACCAAAGTCTTCTTGTAAGCTGAACTCCGGCTTGAAATCCGGATTGCCTAATTGGTAGATATTGGTGCCGGGATGCACGCCATTGGCGGATATCTCGGCAATGTTGGGAGCGCGGAAACCACGCGCTATATTCGCCTTGATCGCAAACTGCTCCGTAAAATTATAGGTGGCGCCCAGGCTGCCGGACCATCCCGTGAATGTCTTTTTATAATCGGGGAATTGAAGGTCCGCGCCGGCCGTATCGGCTCCAAACACAGGCTTGTCAAATCCCGTGGAAGGGTCCACGGTAGTATACAGGGCCGTATTGTCAAATCTGCGCGTGTCAAACCGGACACCGCCGGAGACATCCAGCTTATCAAAAGTTCGTTTGGCCAGCACAAAAGGCCCCATATCGAATTGATGATACGACGGAATGACAAACTCCGTTCCATCCGTGCTGTTGTTATTTTGATACATGCCGTTGAACCCTATCGTCAGGTTCCAGTCATTGAACTCAGGGACAAAATATTTGATGTCGTAAGTATAGCTGTTCAGCTGCAGGAAGAGGCCAGGCGTAGTATAGGCGACAGGATGACTGAACTCACGGCGAAGACTGCGCTGGAAGCCCAGGTTCACCTGCAGCCGGCCATATTCTCCCAATGTAAAGCTGTTGCCGGAATAGATCCTGTAATGCTGTACATGCTGATGCAATTTCTCGATGTGATAGCTGTTAAGGTCAGCTTCGCTGACGATCTGCCGGACAGTATCGGCTTCGGTGATCTGACGCGTAAACCTTCGCGTGGCGCTGTCACGGCTGCCATCGGGTATCTCCTGCAGGTCGTCATAGAGTACAAAATCCAGGTGGGAATATCCCCATTTGCGATGCAGCCCCAGCGAAGCGCTGGCATCCGTCTCGTTAAAGGCGGTGCCAAATACCCGCCCGTCGATCTTGTCCTTGTAATCCACCGCCTGCTTGTGCGAGATACGGCCCATCCATTCCAGACCGCCATGCGTCCCTCCCGCGTAGGCAGAGCCTCCTAAATATTTATTGTTGGATTGATAATCCAGCGTAATATCCCCCCGTATTTTCCCTTCAGGGGCAGGCTGTGTAGGGATAAGATTGACGACCCCGGCAAGAGCGTCGGAGCCAAAGCTCAGACTGGCGGGCCCCTTGATCACTTCCACTCTTTCCACGCCATACTGGTCTACTTCGATGCCATGTTCGTCCCCCCATTGCTGCCCTTCCTGGCGTATACCATCATACAGGGTGAGTATCCTGTTATAACCCAGACCACGGATAAAAGGCTTGCTGACATTGGGACCCGTTGTGACCGCCCTGATACCGGGGATCTTGGCGATGGCGTCGATGGCATTGGTGCTCAGATTGGACTCGAGATAATCATGGTTGATAGCCACGATAGGTACGGGATTTCGCTTGATCTGGGTGGCCTTGGATAATCCGGTGACAACTACAGGGCTTTCCTCCACATATTCATCCGAGAGGGAAAAATCCTGGGAAACAGGCCCCGAAATGGAGACCGTCTTCGTAAAGGTCTTAAAGCCGATGGAATGTACTTCGATGAGATACCTGCCGGATGGAAGGGTGGTGAACCGATAGTAACCTGCCGTGTCGGTGATGACGCCCAGCTTCAGATCAGGGATGTAAACGGACGCCCCTGCCAGCGGCGCGCCATTCTTGTCGACAACCCTGCCGGTGAGACTCCCCGTACCAGGGACCCTCGCAAAGGACATCAACGCCAGCGGTAAGCATAAAAGAATAAAATATAAAGATCGATTCATGACAATGAAAAACGCAGTTTTGCTACAAGGTTTCAAAATTAGCTCAGCAGGGTCCCCCAGGCAAATTTTAGGGATTAAAAGATGTTAATCAGATGGTAATATCAGGGCCGTCATCCGCCCATAAACAATCATTTCTTCAATACCACGGTGAAAATGGACCCCTCTCCAAGGCTGCTCTCACAGGATATCTTCCCGTTGAGCTCCTCGCAGATACGCTTGACGATAGAAAGACCCAGTCCGGTGGAGGGCTCGCCATTCGTAGGCTGGGATGATATCTTACGGTACTTGGAAAAAAGATGCGGCAGTTCGTCCTTTTCGATACCCACGCCTTCATCCCTCACCTTGATGCTGATAGCATCCTTCTCCTCGCTGACGCTCATCCAGACATTTTTTCCCTGCTCCGTGTACTTGATGGCATTCGACAGCAGGTTCTCCGCCATACGGGTCAGCAGCTGCGGATCGCTGAGAAAATAAAGGCTTTTCTCCGGACACTCGAGGCGCAGCCGGATATTCTTCTTCGCAGCCGCAGGCTGGAATGTATCGATGATGGATTCAGAGAAGATACGAAGGTCCATGTTCTCCAGCTGCAGCTTATGCTGGTTGGTCTGCACCTTTTCCACGTCGAGGATATGACGGATCAGCTTTTCCCCATACGCAGTGGCCTGTTCTATACGGCTGAGGGCTTTTTTCTGCTCCATGGTAAGATTGCTTATATCCGATTGCATCAGCTGCGTCCACATACCAATGCTGGCAAAAGGCGTGCTCAGATCATGGGATACGATGCTGATCAGGGAGTTCTTTTCATAATTCAATTCCGAAAGACGCTCGTTCTGCCGGGTGACCAGGTCATTGGTAGCCTGCAATTTCCGGTTGACCCTTCTTTTGAGAACAAAGGCCATGGCGGCTACGATGGCAACAATCAGCAGGCTTGCGCTGGTGATCAGCATTATACGCGTGTGAAATTTCTGCTGGGATATTTCTCCCTGAAGAAGAAGCATTTCATTCTCACGCTGCCGCGCTTCATATTTTGCTTCCAGCTCAGCGATGGCCTTGTAACTCTCTCCATTGACAATAGCCGTGTCAAGCTCATACCATTTGGATTGATACTCATACGCTTTCTTATAATCTCCCTTTCGCTGAGCCAGTTTGGACAAAATCTGGTAAGTGTCCGACTGCTTCCCTTTGGAATTGAGCTCATTGGCAAGGTTCATGGCCATCGTGGCGTATTTGGTGGCGGAGTCAAGCTGTCCTTTTTGCGTGTAGGAATCTGCCAGGTTGAGCACATCGAACCATAGGGTCCATTTGGCATTCAACCCCTGTCTGGATAGGTGGCGCTTGTAATTGCCGGCGAAATACACGATCGATTTGTCATAATCTTTCAGGTAATAATAGGTCTGACCGAGATTATTATACAGGTTGGAAAGATCTTCTATCCCCTTATCTTCAAGCGGCTTGCCGATACGTAGCCCTTCCTGCAGAAAGAAAAGGGCGCTGTCATAAAGTCCTAAATGATTATAGAGAGGCGCCAGATTGATATAAGCAGTGACGAGGCTTCGGGCATCGCCTCTTTGTTTGTTCAGCGCAACACATTCCAGGTACACCTCCTTTGCTTTCTGTGGCTGCTTCATTTCCGTATACATGACGGTAAGGTCCGTCAATGCATCGATCTCATGATGGAGGTCGCCTATCCTCCTTGCTTCATCAAGGGTTTGCAGATAATAATCAATGGCCAGTTTGTAATCTGTCTTGTTCTCATAATAAAACCCGTGCAGACGCAAGGCCAGCACCCTTGCCTTGGGATAGTTTACCTTCTCTATGGCATGATCGATGAAATTAGCATAGTAGCTGATGGAGTCCGCCTGCGCTTCCGTAAAATTTATACCCTTCTGATACGCCGTAAGAATAGCGGCTGTGTCCACCTGTGCGAACAGTTTTGAGCAAGAGACAATAAGCAGTAAGATCAGGTATAATGATCGATTCACGTATGTTGATAGTTCGTTAACCCCAAGGTAATCATCTTTGCCGGATACGTGAAATCATTTAGTACCCAGTTACCGGACCCCTCAATCAATCAGCTTATTGCGAAGGGCGAACTTTACGAGACCGACGGTATTATTTACACCCAGCTTGGCAATCAGGTTCTTGCGGTGGGTTTCTACCGTGCTGACACTAAGAAAAAGCTTATCGGCAATTTCCGCATTGCTGTATTCCCTGCAGATGAGCTTGAGGACCTCCAGCTCGCGCCGGGAGAGTATTTCATCTATCTGTTTGTCCTCGATGGTGATGGTATTGCGAAAATCTTCATCCCTGTCACCGATATTGATGTCCTTACTAAAATAGCTGCCGCCCTCATTCACCATGCGTAAAGCAGTCACCAGCTCATCCAGTGAAGCGTTCTTTAAAACATACCCCTGTATATTGTGACGGGTCAGCTTGTGAATATAGCGCGTGCCGCGCAATAAGGTGAGATAAATGATCTTCAGGTCCTGGCGAACGGCGCGGATCTCCTGCAGCAGCTCTTCTTCGCCAATGTCCGGCAGATAAACGTCCAATAGCAGAATGTCCGCCTGTATGTCTTTTACCCGCGATAGCAGATCCTTTCCGGATAGGGCAGTCCCAACCACTTCGATGCCCTCCTGCTTGCCTAAAAGTAAGGCTAATCCTTCCAGGTACATTTCATGGTCATCAGTAATAAATACTCGAATCATAGTTAAAAAAATGGATTCGTTTTTACGGAAAAAGGTTAGCTGCGGTTAAAAAGCCTATGACCAGTAAGCATTTAACATAACGAGCCGGAGGCACATTGTCCGGAACCGCAAGGTTCCGACCAAGAAGGACCGTGACGAAGCAGGTCCTGCGAAGGCCTCAGACATTAGACCCTTCCTGAAAATGGGCTATATTTCCCCAAGGCCCGTTTTCAGGACATTTAACAACGCAGCAATTTATAACTATTTATGATATGAGGACGTGAAAAAATGACGGGCATTCCCTCTTTTAATTGGGAAAGTGACCCCTAATCTTTTTGTAGTACAAAGACGTAAGAAGATAAGACAAAATATGACAGAGCGGATCCGATAACCTAGTTCAGGTTCTCGATGATCCCGGCAATACCCTGCCCTCCACCTACACATGCAGTAACTATGCCGTATTTTTTCCCAAGACGTTTCATGTCGTGAATAAGCTGGATGGTCAGCTTGCAGCCGGAGCATCCTAACGGGTGGCCGAGGGCTATGGCGCCGCCGTTGGTGTTAACAATAGAGGGATCAAGTTCCAGCTGGCGTATCACAGCCAATGACTGGGAGGCAAAAGCTTCATTCAGCTCCACCAGGTCGATCTGCCCCAGGTTCATACCCGCCTGTTTCAGGACCTTGGGGACTGCTTCTACAGGCCCAATACCCATGATACGGGGATGTACCCCTGCGCTGGCGCAGGCGACCAGCCGGGCCAATGGCTGCAAACCCAGCTCCTTCATCATTTTTTCGCCCATGACGATGACAAAGGCAGCGCCGTCGCTCGTCTGGGATGAGTTCCCTGCTGTGACACAGCCGCCCGCAGCAAATACGGGTTTTAGCTTGGCCAGCGCTTCCAGGGAAGTATCGGCCCTGGGCCCTTCATCCGTATCAACAGAAAAGTTCCTCTTTTGCTTTTTACCCTTTTCGTCGACATATACTTCGTCCACCTGCATGGGGAGAATACCCGCCTTGAAATAGCCATTCTTGATGGCATTGATGGCCTTTTGATGGGAGTTGTAAGAAAAAATATCTTGTTCCTCCCGGCTGACCTTATATTCCTTTGCCACGGCCTCCGCCGTCAGGCCCATATTGAGATAGTAGTCGGGGTCGTCGGATGCGATGGAATAGGCAGGCACAGTCTTCCAGCCCGCTGTTGGCACCATGCTCATGCTTTCAGTACCTCCGGCAATAATACAGTCGGCCATACCGGTACGGATCTTGGCAGTAGCCATGGCAATCGTCTCCAGACCGCTGGCGCAATATCGGTTGACCGTCACTCCCGGAGCATGTATCCCTACCGCCCTGGCGGCGATAATACGTCCAACCTGCAGCCCTTGCTCGGCTTCAGGTACGGCATTGCCGACGATGACATCATCCACACTTTTCACATCCAGCTGCGGAACAGACGCCAGCAGCCCCTTTATAAGGTCGATGGCCATATCATCCGGACGATAGAATCTGAATTTGCCCCTTTTGGATTTGCCTACTGCCGTGCGGTAGCCGGCTACGATGTATGCTTCCTGCATAATGGTACGATTTGGTTAGTTGTTTATGCAACTGTCATATTCAAATGTACG
>Ga0105239_10002892_pt1 | contig 21455 bp, 19 predicted proteins | sample KBSC44metaG_FD_92761 | JGI IMG/M metagenome (GOLD analysis project Ga0105239, IMG submission 92761) | Corn rhizosphere microbial communities from Kellogg Biological Station, Michigan, USA - KBS C4-4 metaG | ecosystem: Host-associated > Plants > Roots > Rhizosphere > Soil | place: Michigan, USA... | reverse complement strand
GTGGCGGGTTGCATGAAGTACTTCGGCTGGGTCACGGCGGGCGCTTGAGGCGATGGCAATGAATCGAGTCACGAGCTATCTCAAGAGTCTGATGCTGCTGGAGCTGCTGGCCGGCCTCGGGCTCACGTTCAAGTACCTGTGGCGCCCGAAGTACACGGTGCGCTACCCGATGGAGCACATCCCCAAGTCGAACCGCTTCCGCGGCCTGCACGCACTGCGTCGCTATCCGAACGGCGAAGAGCGCTGCATCGCCTGCAAGCTGTGCGAGGCGGTGTGCCCGGCGCTCGCGATCACGATCGACTCGGCACCGCGCGAGGACGGCACGCGCCGCACGACGCGCTACGACATCGACCTGTTCAAGTGCATCTTCTGCGGCTTCTGCGAAGAGAGCTGCCCGGTCGATTCGATCGTCGAAACCTCGATCCACGAATACCATTTCGAGAAGCGCGGCGAGAACATCGTGACGAAGATGCAGCTGCTCGCGATCGGCGACCGCTTCGAGAAGGACATCGCGGCCGCGCGCGCGCAGGACGCGGCGTTCCGCTGATGAACAAGGAACCGACCGCATGAGTTTCCAGCTGATCTGCTTCTACGCGTTCGCCGCCGTCACGGTCGGCGCCGCGCTCGCCGTGATCTCGGTGCGCAGCCCGGTGCACGCAGCATTGAGCCTGGTGCTGACGTTCTTCTCGACCGCCTGCGTCTGGCTGCTCGCCGACGCGGAGTTCCTCGCGATCGCGCTGGTGCTGGTCTACGTCGGCGCGGTGATGGTGCTGTTCCTGTTCGTCGTGATGATGCTCGACCTCGACCTCGACCCGCTGCGCGAAGGCTTCGTGCGCGCGCTGCCGGTCGGCCTGCTCGTCGCGGTCGTGATGCTGGTCGAGATGCTCGGCCTGATCGGCGTGCGTTCGATGCAGTTGCCGGCGCCGGCCGAACCCGCTGCCGCGGCCGGCATGTCCAATACGGTCTGGCTCGCGAACGCGCTGTTCAGCCAGTACCTGCTGCCGTTCGAGGTCGCTGCGCTGATCCTGACCGTCGCGATCGTCGCGGCGGTCCCGCTGACCCTGCGCCATCGCGTCGGCACCAAGACGCAGAACCCGGCGCGCCAGGTGATGGTGCAGGCGCGCGACCGCGTGCGCATCGTGAAGATGGACGCGGTCAAGCCCGCGGCCGCAGCCGCCAAGGCCAGGGAGTCGACCACGCCATGATCACGCTCGCGCACTTCCTCACGCTCGCTGCGGTGCTGTTCTGCATCGCCGTCGCCGGCATCTTCATCAACCGCAAGAACGTCATCACCCTGCTGATGGCGATCGAGCTGATGCTGCTCGCGGTCAACACGAATTTCGTCGCGTTCTCGCGCTTCCTCGGCGATGCGTCGGGGCAGGTGTTCGTGTTCTTCATCCTCACCGTCGCGGCCGCCGAGTCGGCGATCGGCCTGGCGATCCTGGTCGTGCTGTTCCGCAACCGCGCCACGATCAACGTGACCGAAATCGATTCGATGAAGGGCTGATCGATGATGCTTTCGAAAACCATCCTGCTCGCCATCGTGCTCGCGCCGTTGTTCGGCGCGCTCGTTGCCGGCCTGTTCCGCAATCAGGTCGGTCGCGCCGGCGCCGCCGGCATCACGATCGCGGGTGTCGCGCTGTCGTGCGCGCTGTCGTTCCAGGTGCTGTACCAGCTCGTCTGGGGCGGCGCGACGACGGTCAACGAGAACCTCTACACCTGGTTCCAGATCGGCTCGTTCGGCGCCCACGTCGGTTTCCTGGTCGACCGCCTGACCGCGATGATGATGGTCGTCGTGACCTTCGTCTCGCTGATGGTGCACGTCTACACGATCGGTTACATGGCCGAGGACGACGGCTTCCAGCGCTTCTTCAGCTACATCGCGCTGTTCACGTTCTCGATGCTGATGCTCGTCATGAGCAACAACTTCCTGCAGCTCTTCTTCGGCTGGGAAGCGGTCGGCCTCGTCTCCTACCTGTTGATCGGTTTCTGGTTCAAGCGGCCGAGCGCGATCTTCGCGAACATGAAGGCGTTCCTCGTCAATCGCGTCGGTGACTTCGGTTTCCTGCTCGGCATCGCCGGCGTGCTGTACTGGTTCGGCTCGCTCGACTACGCGGAAGTGTTCCGCGGCACGTTCAGCGACGTGGTCGCCGCGCGCACGGTCGAAGTCTTCGCCGGCCATCCGTGGCACGTCACGACCATCGTCTGCATCTGCCTGTTCATCGGCGCGATGGGCAAGTCGGCGCAGGTGCCGCTGCACGTCTGGCTGCCCGATTCGATGGAAGGCCCGACGCCGATCTCCGCGTTGATCCATGCCGCGACGATGGTGACCGCCGGCATCTTCATGGTCGCGCGCATGTCGCCGATCTTCGAGCTCAGCGAGACGGCGCTGTCGTTCGTGCTGGTGATCGGCGCGACGACCGCGCTGTTCACCGGGTTGATCGGCATCGTGCAGAACGACATCAAGCGCGTCGTCGCCTATTCGACCCTGTCCCAGCTCGGCTACATGACGGTCGCGCTCGGCGTGTCCGCGTATGCGGGCGGCGTCTACCACCTGATGACGCACGCGTTCTTCAAGGCGCTGCTGTTCCTCGGTGCCGGTTCGGTCATCGTCGCGATGCACCACGAGCAGGACATGCGCTACATGGGCGGCCTGCGCAGGTACATGCCGATCACGTGGATCACGATGTGGCTCGGCTCGCTCGCGCTGGCCGGCGCCCCCGGCTTCGCCGGCTTCTTCTCCAAGGACGCGATCATCGAAGCCGTCGGCGAATCGCACCGCTGGGGTTCGGGTTACGCGTACTTCTGCGTGATGGCCGGCGTGTTCGTGACCGCGTTGTACAGCTTCCGCCTGCTCTACAAGACCTTCCATGGCGAGCAACGCTTCGTGGTCGAGGCGCACCCTGCGCATGGTCACGACGACCATCACGACGATCATGGCCATCACGAACCCGGCCACCTCGCGCACGCGCCGCACGAATCACCGTGGGTGATCACGCTGCCGCTCGTGCTGCTCGCGATTCCGTCGGTCATCGTCGGCTGGTTCACGATCGGTCCGATGCTGTTCGAAGGCTGGTTCGGCGGCGCCATCCGCGTCAGCGACGAGGAAGGCCGCAACGTGCTCGCCGAGCTCGGCAAGGAGTTCCACGGCCCGCTCGCGATGGTGCTGCACGGTTTCACGCAGGTACCGTTCTGGATCGCGCTCGCAGGCTTCGCGGTCGCGACGTACATCTGGCTGTTCAATCCCGGCGTCACCGCGAAGTTCAAGCGCGCGCTGCGCCCGCTCTACAGCCTGCTCGACCACAAGTACTGGATCGACGAGCTGTACCAGGCGGTGTTCGCGCGCGGCGGCGTCGCGCTCGGTCGTGGCCTGTGGAAAGGCGGCGACGCCGGCCTGATCGACGGTGTCGCGGTCGATGGTTCCGCAGCCCTGGTCGATCGCGTCTCGGCCACCGTGCGCTGGCTGCAGTCCGGCTACCTCTACCACTATGCCTTCGCGATGATCCTCGGCCTGATCGCGCTGCTGGGTGGCGTGTGGTGGGTCTCCCACACGGCGCTCTGACCAGGACTGACACGACCATGCTCCTTTCGCATCTCCTGAGTCTCCTGATCTGGCTGCCGATGGTCGGCGCCGTCGCCGTGCTCGCGTTCGGCCGCCAGGCGAACGCCGCGCGCTGGCTTGCGCTGCTCACCGCGCTGGCAACCTTCGCGCTGTCGATCCCGCTGTGGCTGCACTACGTCCCGGCGCTCGTGCCGAGCATGCAGTTCATCGAGCGCGTCGCGTGGATTCCCGCGCTCAACGCGAACTACGCGCTCGGCGTGGACGGCATCTCGGTCGCGCTGATCGTGCTGACCACGTTCACCAGCGTGCTGGTCATCATCGGCTCGTGGGGGCCGATCGAGACACGCGTGTCGCAGTACATGGCGGCGATGCTCGCGCTCGAGGGCCTGCTGATCGGCGTATTCGCCGCGACCGACGCGCTGCTGTTCTACGTGTTCTTCGAGGGCATGCTGATCCCGATGTTCATCCTGATCGGCATCTGGGGTGGCCCGCGGCGCGTGTATGCGACCCTCAAGTTCTTCATCTACACCTTCCTCGGCTCGATCTTCATGCTGGTCGGGCTGATCTACCTGCACATGAAGACCGGCCAGTTCTCGCTCGACGCGTTCGCGCATGCGAGCCTGGGAGCGAAGGAGCAGGCGTGGCTGTTCTTCGCATTCCTGATCGCGTTCGCGATCAAGGTGCCGATGTGGCCGGTGCACACCTGGCTGCCGGACGCGCACGTCGAGGCGCCGACCGGCGGCTCGGTGATCCTCGCCGCGATCATGCTGAAGGTCGGCGGCTACGGCTTCATCCGCTTCTCGCTGCCGATCACGCCGGACGCCTCGCAGGAATACGCCTGGGTGGTGATCGCGATGTCGCTGATCGCGGTCGTCTACATCGGCTACGTCGCGCTGGTGCAGGAGGACATGAAGAAGCTCGTCGCGTATTCGTCGATCGCGCACATGGGCTTCGTCACCCTTGGCATCTTCGTCGCGCTGGCACTGGTGCGCGTCAACAACAACCCGGTCGGTGCACGCCTCGCGGTGCAGGGCGCGATGGTGCAGATGATCTCGCACGGCTTCGTTTCGGGCGCGATGTTCTCCTGCATCGGCGTCATGTACGACCGCCTGCATACGCGCATGATCCGCGACTACGGCGGCATCGTGAACGTGATGCCGTGGTTCGCCGCGTTCATGGTGCTGTTCGCGATGGCGAACTGCGGCCTGCCGGGCACGTCCGGTTTCGTCGGTGAGTTCATGGTCATCCTCGCCGCGTTCCAGGACAGCCCGCTGATCGCCGCGGTTGCCGCGTTCACCCTGATCATCGGCGCCGCCTACACGCTGTGGCTGGTCAAGCGGGTCGTGTTCGGCGAAGTCGGCAACGACAAGGTCGCCAAGATGAAGGATCTCGACGCGCGCGAGTGGATCGTGCTCGGTGCATTCGCGGCGGGCGTGCTCGTCGTCGGCGTGTACCCGAAGCCGTTGACCGATTTGATGGAACCTGCCGTGCAGCAGCTGGTGCAACAGCTCAGCCTGGCCAAGATGTGAGCCGCCCGACATGATCCAGTTCAATCCCGCCGACCTTGCGACGCTGCTGCCCGAGCTGTTCCTGCTCGGTGCGACCTGCGCGATCCTGCTGATCGACCTGTTCCTCAAGCCTGCGCAGCGCGACATCACGCATTGGCTGGCGCTGGTCGCGCTCGCGGTCACCGGCTTCCTGGTCTGGCGCGATGCGCCGGGGCAGGGCGCCGCGGTCGCCGCGTTCAACGGCATGTTCCTGCGCGATGGCGTCGCGACCGTGCTGAAGGTGTTCGTGCTGCTGACCACCGGCCTCGTGTTCCTGTACAGCCGCGGCTACCTGCGCGAGCGCAAGCTGTACGTCGGCGAGTTCTACCTGCTGCTGCTGTTCGCGACGCTCGGCATGATGCTGCTGGTTTCGGCCGGCAACCTCGTCACGGTCTATCTCGGGCTCGAGCTGCTGACCTTGAGTTCGTATGCGCTGGTCGCGTTGAACCGCGACTCGGCGATCTCGTCCGAGGCGGCGATCAAGTACTTCGTGCTCGGTGCACTGGCTTCCGGCCTGCTGCTGTACGGCATGTCGATGATCTACGGCGCGACCGGCACGCTCGACCTGGCGAAGATCCATGCAGTCGCCGACTTCTCCGCGAACAGCCCGCACCGGACCCTGCTCGCGTTCGGCCTCGTGTTCCTCGTCGTCGGCGCCGCGTTCAAGCTCGGTGCGGCGCCGTTCCACATGTGGCTGCCGGACGTGTACCAGGGCGCGCCGACGGCGGTTACCCTGTTCGTCGGTTCCGCGTCCAAGCTTGCTGCGTTCGGCATGACCTGGCGTCTGCTCGACGGCGCGATGGGCGGCATGCATGGCCAATGGACGCAGATGCTCGCGGTGCTCGCGGTCCTGTCGCTCGCCGTGGGCAACGTGTTCGCGATCGCGCAGACGAACCTCAAGCGCATGCTCGCCTACTCGACGATCTCGCATATCGGGTTCCTCCTGCTCGGCTTCGTCAACGGTTCGGCCGAGGGCTACGCAGCGGCGATGTTCTACATGATCAGCTACGCGCTGATGGCGACGGTCGCGTTCGGCATGATCATGCTGCTCGCGCGGGCCGGTTTCGAAGCCGAGGAGATCGACGATTTCAAGGGCCTCAACCAGCGCAACCCGTGGTACGCGGGCGTCATGGCGATCGCGATGTTCTCGCTCGCGGGCGTGCCGCCGCTGTTCGGTTTCTTCGCCAAGCTCATGGTGCTGAAGGCGGCCATCGACGCCGGCCAGCTGTGGCTCGCGATCGTCGCGATCGTGTTCGCGATCATCGGGCTCTACTACTACCTGCGCGTCGTCAAGGTCATGTACTTCGACGAGCCACAGGACAAGGCGGCGCTGGCGCTGCCCGCCGATCGCACGTTCCGTTGGGCGCTGTCCGTGAATGGCCTCGCCCTGCTCGTGCTCGGGATCGCCTGGGGACCCCTGCTGGACTGGTGCAACCGCGCGCTCGCCGTAGGCGTGGATATCGCCCGCTGAGCCGCAGGCTTGCCGGATCGTTGCGTTGCCGCTACACTGCGCAGCTCGGTGCGGGGTGGAGCAGTCTGGCAGCTCGTCGGGCTCATAACCCGAAGGTCGCAGGTTCAAATCCTGCCCCCGCTACCAGTTTCAGGTCTTAGGAATGGGCCGCCTAGTGCGGCCTTTTTCTTGGATCCCGTCGGGAGTGCGGCCATGGATGGACGCTGTCGTTTTTGTCATCATGGACGATGAGTTGAGGTATGAGCGCAGGATGCGCCGGCCGCCGCGAGGCGGTTCCGCCGATGTTGGATGCGACACAACGGCGAACTACGGAATGGGCCTCGTGCCCATTTTTTGTTTCCGGATTTCAAGAGTGGCGACGAATCGGAGCGTTCTCCGGGCACATGACGAACGAAGAACTCAATCAGCTGCTGGAGCCTGCGATCGCCGATCTCGGCCTCGAGCTCGTCGGCATCGAGTTCAGCCCGAGTGCGGGCGGCAGCCTGCTGCGCGTCTACATCGACGAGTCGGTGCGCGGCGTCACGATCGACGACTGCGAGCGCGCGAGCCGCGAGATCTCGGCGCTGCTCGACGTCAACGACCCTGTCGCCGGCCGCTACACGCTGGAAGTCTCCTCGCCCGGTCTCGAACGACCGCTGTTCACGCCGGCGCATTTCGAGCGTTTCGCGAGCGAGCAGGTCAAGATCACGGTGAGCCTGCCGATCGAAGGGCGCCGCCGGTTCCAGGGCCGCATCGACGCGGTCGATGCCGATCGCGTGACGATCGACCAGGACGGCAAGCCGGTCGCGATCGCGCACGCGAACATCGCCAAGGCGCGGCTGGTACCCGACTATGCGGCGCTCGGCCTGGCGCCGGCGCGCAGCGAAGGCGACGCGCCGGCCAAGCCGGCGCGGCGTCCGGTGAAGAGAAAGGTTTGAGAGCGTCCCCATGGGGGCGCAACGGTTTTATTGAAGACCATTCCGGCCGCTGATGCGGACCGGTGACGGAGTCGGGAAATGAGCAAAGATCTGCTGCTGGTCGTCGACGCGGTCGCCAACGAGAAGGGCGTGCCGCGTGGCGTCATCTTCGAAGCCATGGAGGCCGCACTCGCGTCCGCCGCGAAGAAGCGCTATGCCGAGGAAGACGTTTCCGTGCGCGTCGTGATCGACCGCGAGAGCGGCGACTACGAGACGTTCCGCCGCTGGGAGGTCGTCGCCGACGACGTCGTGATGGAATCGCCGGATCGGCAGATCCGCCTGATGGACGCGGTCGACGAAGTCGAGGGCATCGATGTCGGCGGTTACGTCGAACAGCAGATCGAAAACCCGGATTTCGGCCGTATTTCGGCGCAGGCCGCCAAGCAGGTCATCGTGCAGCGCGTGCGCGAGGCCGAGCGCGCGCTGGTCGTGGACGCCTACCGTGAACGCGTCGGCGAACTGATCACCGGCATCGTCAAGCGCGTCGAGCGCGGCAGCGTCTACCTCGATCTCGGCGGCAATGCCGAGGCGTTCGTGGCGCGCGACCGCAGCATTCCGCGCGAAGCGGTGCGCACGGGCGACCGCCTGCGCGGCTACCTGTACGAAGTACGTTCGGAGCCGCGCGGCCCGCAGCTGTTCGTGTCGCGCACCGCGCCGGAACTGATGATGGAGCTGTTCAAGCTCGAGGTGCCGGAAGTCGGCCAGGGCCTGGTCGAGATCAAGGCGTGCGCACGCGACCCGGGTGACCGCGCGAAGATCGCCGTGCTCGCACACGACCATCGCACCGATCCGATCGGAGCCTGCATCGGCATGCGCGGTTCGCGCGTGCAGGCGGTGTCGAACGAACTCAACGGCGAGCGCATCGACATCGTGCTGTGGAACGACAATCCGGCGCAGTTCGTCATCAACGCGATGGCGCCGGCCGAAGTGCAGTCGATCATCGTCGACGAGGAAAAGCACTCGATGGACATCGCGGTCGCCGAGGACAAGCTGTCGCAGGCGATCGGTCGCGGCGGCCAGAACGTGCGCCTCGCGAGCAAACTGAGCGGCTGGCAGCTCAACGTGATGACGGCCGACCAGGTGCGCCAGAAGAGCGAAGCCGAGCAGATCGCCGCGCGCGACCTGTTCACCGCCAAGCTCGAGGTGGACAGCGAGATCGCGCAGATCCTCGTGCAGGAAGGCTTCTCGACGGTCGAGGAAATCGCCTACGTGCCGACCGCGGAACTGCTCGGCATCGAAGGCTTCGACGAGGATATCGTCGAGGAACTGCGCGCGCGTGCGCGCGACGCGCTGCTCACCGATGCGCTCGCCGTCGAGGAGGGCATGGAAGACCACAAGCCGGCCGAAGACCTGCTCGCGATCGACGGCATGGAAGAAGGGCTGGCATTCGAACTCGCCTCGCATGGCATCGTCACGCGCGAGAACCTCGCCGACCTCGCCACCGACGAGTTCATGGAGCTGGGCATCGAAGGTATCGACGAAGACCAGGCGGCGGCGCTGATCATGGCTGCGCGCGAGGACGCGGTCGCGTAACGGTCGGCGCGGCACGGGCGTTGCGCATCGAAGCGCGTCGCCCTCGAGGCAGAGCACGATGGCGCTGGTGCGAAGCGCTGCCGGAAGGATCACCACCGCACGTGTCGCAGGGCCACGGAGTACGAAATCGATGTCGGACGTCACGATCAAACAGCTGGCCAAGGTCCTCGGCACGCCGGTCGACAAGCTGCTCACGCAGCTTGGCGAAGCAGGCATGAAATTCAACGACCCGGATCAGGTCATCAGCAGCACCGAGAAGGTGAAGCTGCTCGGCTTCCTGCGCCGCACGCATGGCAAGAAGGAAGAAGCGCCGGTCGAGGCCGCTGCCGCCCCGCGCCAGATCACGCTCAAGCGCCGTACGGTGAGCGAGATCACCGTCGTGCCGGGCCAGCGCGGCGCGAGCGCGAAGACCGTCAATGTCGAGGTGCGCCAGAAGCGCACCTACGTCAAGCGCAGCACGGTCGAGGAAGGGCAGTCGATCGATCCGGAACGCGAGGACGCGATCCGCAAGCTCGGCGAATCGCAGCTCAAGCGCGAAGCCGAGGATCGGGTGCGTTCGGAAGCCGACCGCCGCCGCCACGATGAAGACGCGAAGATGCGTGCCGCCGAAGACGCGCGCAAGACGGCTTCGGACGAGGAAGCACGACGTCGCGCCGAGGAAGAGGCGAAGCCGAAGGACGCTGCGGTCGACGCAGCCGCGCAACCTGCCGCACCCGGCGCGCCTGTTGCGGCACGCGAAGGTGCGCACGCACGCCCCGAGCGCGCGCGCGAAGCGGCTGCCGCTCCGGCCGGCGCCGGCGCCGGCGATGGCCAGCACCGTCACAAACCCAAGCATGGTTCGCACCGCATGCGCGACGAAGGCAGCTCGGACGAGCCGGCCGGCGCACGTTATTTCGGCAACGAACTGCATCTGTCGCGCGAAGGCGCGGCACGCCGCACCGGTCGCAAGCGTCCGAAGGCGCGCCAGGTCGAACAGTCACGTTCGGGACCCGCGCATGCGTTCTCGCGCCCGATGGCACCGGTCGTGAAGGAGATCGCGGTCGGCGAATCGATCACGGTCGCCGACCTCGCGGGCAAGCTCGCGGTCAAGGGCGCGGATGTCGTGAAGGCCCTTTTCAAGATGGGAGTGATGGTGACGATCAACCAGGCGATCGACCACGACACCGCGGTGCTGGTCGCCGAGGAGCTCGGCCACAAGGTCGTCACTGCCGAGGACACCAGTGCCGAGACGACCCTGCTCGCGCAGCAGGTCGGTGATGACGCCGTGAAGGCGGCGCGCCCGCCGGTCGTCACGATCATGGGCCACGTCGACCACGGCAAGACGTCGCTGCTCGACTATATCCGGCGCACCAAGGTCGTCGCCGGCGAGGCCGGTGGCATCACCCAGCATATCGGTGCGTACCACGTCGACACGCCGAAGGGCGTGATCACGTTCCTCGACACGCCGGGCCACGCTGCATTCTCGTCGATGCGCGCACGCGGCGCGCAGTCGACCGACATCGTCGTGCTGGTGGTCGCTGCCGACGACGGCGTGATGCCGCAGACGGTCGAGGCGATCCAGCACGCGCGTGCGGCGAAGGTGCCGATCATCGTCGCGATGAACAAGATGGACAAGACCGACGCGAACCCGGATACGGTCAAGCAGGGTCTCGTGCAGCATGAAGTCGTGCCCGAGGAATGGGGCGGCGACGTGCAGTTCGTGCCGGTGTCGGCGAAGACCGGCGACGGCGTGGACAACCTGCTCGACGCGATCTCGGTGCAGGCCGAGGTCATGGACCTCACCGCGGTGCCGGACGGCCGCGCCAGCGGCGCGGTGATCGAGGCGAGCCTCGACAAGGGCCGCGGCCCCGTCGCGACCGTGCTGGTCCAGCAGGGCCTGCTCAAGAAGGGCGACTTCCTCGTGTGCGGTATCGAATACGGTCGCGTGCGCGCGCTGTTCGATGAAACGGGTGGCCAGGTCGAATCGGCCGGACCGTCGATTCCGGTGCAGGTGCTCGGCCTGTCCGGCGTGCCGCAGGCGGGTGACGATTTCGTCGTCGTCGCCGACGATCGCCTGGCCAAGGAAGTCGCGCAGCAGCGCATGCACAAGCGCCGCGAAACGCGCCTGGTCAAGCAGGCCGGCAACCGCATGGAAGACATCATGGCGCAGATGGGCGAGGGCCAGGGCCAGCTGACCCTGAACCTCGTCGTCAAGGCCGACGTGCAGGGCTCGGCGGAGGCGCTGCGCGAATCGCTCGGCGCGATCACCACCGACGCGATCCGCGTCAACGTGATCGCTTCCGGCGTCGGCGGCATCACCGAATCGGACGCCACCCTCGCGGCGGCGTCGAAGGCGGTCATCATCGGCTTCAACGTGCGCGCGGACGCCTCGGCGCGCCGCGTGATCGACGCGAACGGCCTCGACCTGCGCTACTTCTCGATCATCTACGACGTGATCGACCAGGTGAAGCAGGTCGCGACGGGACTGCTCGGCATGGAAGTGCGCGAGGAGATCATCGGCGTGGCGCAGGTGCGCGACGTGTTCCGTTCGTCGAAGTTCGGCGCGGTCGCCGGCTGCATGGTCATCGAAGGCACGGTCAAGCGGCACAAGCCGATCCGGGTCCTGCGCGACAACACGGTGATCTTCCAGGGCGAACTCGAATCGCTGCGCCGCTTCAAGGAGAACGTCGACGAGGTGCGCAATGGCACCGAGTGCGGCATCGGCGTCAAGCAGTACAACGACGTCAAGCCGGGCGACCAGATCGAATGCTTCGAGCGCATCGAGGTCGCGAGGACGTTGTAAGCCATGCCTGCCAAATCCTTCAACCGCTCCGACCGCGTTTCCGCCGAGTTGCGCCGCGAGATCGCGCTGCTCGTGCATGCCGCGGTACGCGAGCATGCGCTGCCGTCGGTCAGCGTATCGGACGTCGAGGTCACCAAGGACCTCGACGTGGCGACCGTGTACGTGACGGCGTTGCTCGGTGACAAGGGGCCGGAGGCGGTGAAGGCGCTGAACGAGCTCGCGAAGGAATTCCGCCGCGAACTGTCGCGCTCGATGAAGTTGCGGCGCGTCCCCGAGCTGCGCTTCCGCTACGACGATTCGGTCGACAAGGGCGAGCGCATCGAGTCGCTGCTGCGCGGCGATTCCGGCGCGCAGTCGCAGTAACGCGAGCCGGATGGGTTCGCGGCCATCACGCCGGCGGGATGGCAACTCCGCACGGAGCTCCGCCAGGATCGTCTGGCGCGATGTGGATGGCATCCTCCTGCTCGACAAGCCGCAAGGCCTGAGTTCGAACCAGGCCCTGCAGAAGGCTCGCCACCTGTTCCGCGCTGAAAAGGGCGGACATACCGGCAGCCTCGATCCGCTGGCGACCGGGCTGCTGCCGCTGTGCTTCGGCGAGGCGACCAAGATTGCCGGCCTGCTGCTCGGTTCGCGCAAGGCCTACGAGACCGAATGCCTGCTCGGCATCACGACCACGACCGACGATGCCGAGGGCGAGCCCGTGCTGCAGCGGCCGGTACCGTCCCTCGACGAGGCCGTGATCCGCGCCGCGCTGGCGCGCCTGACCGGGCGCATCCGCCAGGTGCCGCCGATTTACTCCGCGCTCAAGCAGGGTGGTGAACCTTTGTACCGGCGCGCGCGCCGCGGCGAGGACGTCGAGGCGCCGTCGCGCGACGTCGACGTGCACCGGTTCGAGTTGCTCGGTCGCGATGGCGACCGGCTGCGCCTCGCGGTCGATTGCGGCTCGGGGACCTATGTGCGGAGCCTGGTGCGCGACCTCGGCGAGGCATTGGGTTGCGGAGCACACGTGACGGTGCTGCGCCGGACCTGGGTCGAACCGTTCGCGCAGCCGGCGATGTTCACCCTGGAGCAGCTCGAAGCCCTGGCGGCGACCGGCCAGGACGCGCTCGATGCCTGCCTGCTGCCGCTGGAGCGTGGACTGGCCGCACTGCCGCAGTTGCCGGTGACCGATGCGGAGGCGGTGTCGCTCGGGCAGGGCAGGCGCCTGTTGCGCAGCGGTGCAGGCGCCCTGGAGCTGGCCTGCGCGATCGACCCGGCGGGCCGGCTGGTCGCGCTGGTCGACGTGGACGCATCCGGCGAGGTGCGCGTACGCCGAGGGTTCAATGCGGGTGCGGCGGTGGAAAATCCGGCCTGAACGCTGCGGTCCATGCTCCATTCCCCGCGCAAAACGGGTTAGAATAGGGAGCTGTATTTTCGTCCCGGTTCCACCGGGGATCCCTGACGCGGCTCGCGCTTGGCCAAGCGCACAAGCTGACCCGCGCCGTATGTTCCATCAAAAAAGGCAAAAAACATCATGTCCCTTTCCGTTGAACAGACCAGCAAGATCATCGCCGACTACGGTCGTGGCAAGAACGATACCGGTTCGCCGGAAGTGCAGGTCGCTCTGCTGTCCGCGCGCATCGAGCACCTGTCCAAGCATTTCGCCGATCACGACAAGGACCATCATTCCCGTCGCGGTCTGCTCAAGATGGTCAACCAGCGCCGCAGCCTGCTCGCCTATCTCAAGAAGGCCGACGCCGAGCGTTACAAGACGCTGATCGAACGCCTGGGGCTCCGCCGCTAAGCGAGTGTCATCGACTCCGGTCGGCGTGATCGTAGCCCCGGAGTCGCTTGTTTGTGTGTTCGTCCGTGAAATGTCGCGTGTGCGTTCTTGAATGAACGCTGTTCGGCAAGCCATATCATGGAAACGGCGTTTCGCGTTGCATGAAACATCAGAGCGGCCATCCTGGCCGCACTCTTCAAATGAAGCACGAGCGCGTTCCATGGGGAATGCGCCCTCCCAGACAGGACAACTAACGTGGCGAAAGTAACCAAGTCGTTCCAGTACGGCGCTCACACGGTCACGCTGGAAACGGGCGAAATCGCCCGCCAGGCCTCCGGCGCGGTGATGGTCAGTATGGGCGGCACCGTCGTCCTGGTGACCGCGGTGGCAGCGCCGAAGGCGCGCGACGGGCAGGACTTCTTCCCGCTCACCGTCGACTACGTCGAGAAGTTCTACTCCGCCGGTCGTATCCCGGGCGGCTTCTTCAAGCGCGAAGGCCGTCCGACCGAAAAGGAAACGCTGACCTCGCGCCTGATCGACCGTCCGGTGCGCCCGCTGTTCCCGGAGGAGTTCAAGAACGAAGTGCAGGTCATCGCACAGGTCATCTCGCTGAACCCGGAAGTGGACGGCGACATCCCGGCGCTGATCGGCGCATCGGCTGCGCTGAGCCTCGCCGGCATTCCGTTCAAGGGACCGATCGGCGCCGCGCGCGTCGGTTATGCGAACGGCCAGTACCTGCTCAACCCGACCCACACCGAACTCAAGACCTCCGACCTCGACCTCGTCGTCGCCGGTACCGCGAACGCGGTGCTGATGGTCGAATCCGAAGCGAAGCTGCTCAGCGAAGACGTCATGCTCGGCGCGGTGATGTTCGGTCACAAGCAGATGCAGGTCGCGATCCACGCGATCGCCGAACTCGCCACCCAGGCGGCCAAGCCGTCGTGGAACTGGCAGGCGCCGGCGCGCAACGAATCACTCGTCGCGGTGCTCAAGGGCGCGGTCGGCAACAAGCTCGAGGAAGCCTTCCAGATCCGCGACAAGCTGCAGCGTCGCGATGCGATCGCCGCGATCAAGGCCGACGTGATCGATTCGCTCAAGGGCGAAGCCGAGAAGAACGCGTGGGTCGCCGCCGACATGGCGAAGGAATTCGTCGAACTCGAGTACCACACGCTGCGCGACAGCGTGCTGAAGACGAAGGTGCGCATCGATGGCCGCAAGCTCGACGACGTGCGCGCGATCACCGCTCGCGTCGGCGTGTTGCCGCGCACGCACGGTTCCGCGCTGTTCACGCGCGGCGAAACGCAGGCGCTCGTCACCGTCACGCTCGGCACCACGCGCGACGCGCAGATCATCGATGCACCGGAAGGCGAGTCGAAGGACCCGTTCCTGTTCCACTACAACTTCCCGCCGTTCTCGGTCGGCGAGGCCGGGCGCTTCGGCGCGCCGAAGCGCCGCGAGGTCGGTCACGGCCGTCTCGCCAAGCGCGGCGTGCAGGCGGTCAAGCCGAGCATCGAATCGTTCCCGTACGTGCTGCGCGTGGTCTCCGAGATCACCGAGTCGAACGGTTCCTCGTCGATGGCGTCGGTGTGCGGTTCCTCGCTCGCGATGATGGATGCGGGCGTTCCGCTGAAGTCGCCGGTCGCGGGCATCGCGATGGGCCTCGTCAAGGAAGGCGACAACTTCGTCGTGCTGTCCGACATCCTCGGCGACGAGGATCACCTCGGCGACATGGACTTCAAGGTCGCCGGTTCGGCCGATGGCATCAGCGCACTGCAGATGGACATCAAGATCGACGGCATCACCGAGGAGATCATGAAGGTCGCGCTGGCGCAGGCCAAGCAGGGCCGCCTGCACATCCTCGGCGAGATGAACAAGGTCATCACGACCTCGCGTACCGAGATGAGCGAATACGCGCCGCGCCTGATCACGATGAAGATCCACCCGGACAAGATCCGCGAAGTGATCGGCAAGGGCGGCACCACGATCCGCTCCATCACCGAGGAAACCGGCGCGACGATCGACATCAACGACGACGGTACGGTCATCATCGCTTCGGTCAACCGCGACGCGGGCGAGGCGGCGAAGAAGCGCATCGAGCAGATCGTCTCCGACGTCGAGCCGGGCCGCATCTACGAGGGCAAGGTCGCCAAGCTGATGGACTTCGGCGCATTCGTGACGATCCTGCCGGGCAAGGACGGCCTCGTGCACGTCTCGCAGATCTCCAACGAGCGCGTCGAGAAGGTGTCTGACAAGCTCAAGGAAGGCGACATCGTCAAGGTCAAGGTGCTCGAAGTCGACAAGCAGGGCCGCATCCGCCTGTCGATGAAGGCGGTCGAGGAAGAAGGCACGGCCTGATACCCGGTACGCGCACCGCGATACGAAAAGGCGGGCCTTCGGCCCGCCTTTTCATTTGCGGGTACGGGTGTCCGGCCTTGCGCATGCACTGCTAGACTCGTCCCCCGTCATCAGGAATCGTCGCCCGCATGCCCGCATCGATGCGCTATGAAGACCTTTCGGCATTGCTCGGACGCGCCTGTCGCATCCGTTCGCTCGACCGCGAAGGCGAGGCGGTCGAACTCGGGGGCGCGCTCGTCGAAGTCGGTGAGCGACGCGAGCGGCAGGGTTTCGAGCAGTTCGTCCTGCTGTTCAAGGTCGACGAGCCGGGAAGGCCGCAGCAGGGAAACTACACGATCCTGTTCGACGGCGAGGAAGATCGCGGCATCTTCCTCGTGCCCGTCGCAAGGGAAGGCGCGCAGGTCGCCTACGAGGCGGTGTTCAACAGGGTTGCGGCGACTGCCTGATCACCCGCACGAGCCGTGAAGCTCAGGTGCGGTTGAATACGACCTGGTAGCTGTGGCCATCGCCCAGGATCGGCGACATGTAGGCCTGGAACGTGGCTACACCGGTCGTGCTGAAATCGTAGAGCCCTTCGGGCAGGGCGGAAGACTGCGCGCTGCGGAAGACCAGCGTGAAGCATTGCGCTCGCGCCACGCGTTCATCGGCATAGCCCTTCACGCTCTTCAGCGGCACCACCTTCGCGAGCTTCAGATCCAGCGCGGGCTTGCCATCGCGTGCGAGCCGGAATCCGCTTCCGACCAGTTGCGCGAAGGAGGAATAGTCCATCTCCGCGAGGTTCTTGGCCGAGGAGCCTTTCGCCGAAGCCAGCAGCGGGAAATCGCCCAAGGCAAGGAGAGTCGCGGCGGCGCCGAAAAGCCGCAGGAACTGGCGACGAGGCTGCGACATCTGGATGGACCCCCGGAAACGACGCGACCAGTCTATCGGCCGCGCTCGACCGCGGCAAGGTGGAATTGTGCTTGAGCTCACGGCACCCGAGCGCCTAACATGCACTGGTCCGCGTCGGCGACGCCGGATGCAAAAAGGGGGAAAACCGATGACTCAGCCGTTTCTCAGCGAGATCCGCATCTTCTCGTTCGATTTTGCACCGCGTGGCTGGGCCTACTGCGCAGGCCAGATCCTGTCGATCCAGCAGAATGCCGCACTGTTTTCCCTGCTCGGGACGACCTACGGCGGCAACGGCGTCACGACCTTCGCGCTGCCGGACCTGCGTTCCCGCGTGCCGGTGCATACGGGCCAATTGGCCGGCGGCTCGCTCTACACGCTCGGCGAACAGACCGGCACGGAAAGCGTGACCCTGACGGTGAACCAGATACCGCAGCACCTGCATCTCATGCAGGCATCGAATAGTGCGTCGACCGGCGACCCGAGCGGCGCCCTGCCCGGAACGCCGACCGCGAGCAAACCGTATCGCAATGGCCCGACCTCCGCGCAGCTCGCGGGCAGCACGGGTCTGACCGGCGGCAACCAGCCGCATCCGAACATCCAGCCCTACTTGACGGTCAATTTCTCGATCGCCTTGCAGGGCATCTTTCCCTCCCGCAACTGAGCGTATCCATGTCGAATCCCTATCTCGGCGAGATCCGCTTGGTCGGTTTCAACTTCGGCCCCCGCGGATGGGCAATCTGTGCCGGCCAGCTCCTGCCGATATCGCAGAACGACGCGTTGTTCGCCCTGATCGGCACGACCTACGGCGGCGACGGCCAGAACACGTTCCAGCTGCCCGACTTGCGCGGGCGCCTGCCGATCAATCAGGGGCAGGGACCAGGCCTGAGCAACTACGTGCTCGGCCAGCGTGCCGGGACCGAATCGGTCACCCTGATCAGTCAGCAAATCCCGCAGCACTCGCATGTTGTCAACGCTGCGAGCACGGGAACGCGCAGCTCGAATCCGAGCGCCAACCTGCTTGGCAGCGGCGAGGCCGACATCTACACCCACGACAATGCGAACGGCGTGCTCATGTCGCCTTCCACGATCGCGCCGAGTGGCGGTAGCCAGCCGCACGAAAACATGCAGCCCTACCTTTGCGTCAATTTCATCATCGCCCTAGAGGGCGTCTTCCCGAGCCGGAACTGAGGCAAGCATGACCGCACCTTTCATCGGCGAGATCCGCATGCTCGGTTGCAACTTCGCACCGCGCAATTACATGTTCTGCAGCGGTCAGCTGTTGCCGATCGCACAGTACACGGCATTGTTCTCCTTGCTCGGCACGCAGTACGGCGGCAACGGCACGACCAATTTCGCGCTGCCCAACCTGCAGGGGCGCGCGCCGATGGCGTATGGCGACGGGCCTGGCCTGACGTCGCGTCAGATCGGTGAAAGCGCCGGCAGCGAGACCGTGACATTGCTGTTGACCGAAATGCCCTCGCACGCCCATGCGATGAGCGCGCAGAGCTCGCGCGCGGATCGCGCCAATGCCGCGTTTGCGTCGCTCGCAGCGAGCGCCGACCCGGTCTATTCGACCGCAAGTCCCTCACCGACGATGAATCCTCTCGAGATCGGGTTCGCGGGTGGCAACCAGCCCCACAACAACCTGCAGCCGTTGCTGACGATCAATTTCTGCATTGCCGTCAACGGCATCTTCCCGGCACGCAATTGAGCACGCCGGGCGCGCCATGTGGACACATGATCGCGTTGCGCGACTTGCGCGCCGACGACGATGACTTCCTGTACCGGGTGTACGCGAGCACGCGCATGGCGGAACTGGCGCCGCTCGGCTGGAGCGAAGCGGGTGTCGAGGCATTCCTGCGCATGCAGCACCAGGCCCAGCGGACCGACTACTGGCGCAACTACGACACGTCGCGCTTCCACGTCGTCACCTGCGATGGCGTGGACGCCGGGCGCCTCTACGTCGAACGCTGCACCGAAGAACTGCGCATCATCGACATCGCCATGCTGGTGGAATATCGCGGACGCGGCATCGGCAGCCTGCTGATTTCGCAATTGCTGGCGGAGGCCGACGAAGCCGGGCTGCTGCTGCGCATCCACGTCGAGCACAACAATCCGGCGCAACATCTCTATCTCCGGCACGGTTTCGTGTTCTGCAACGAAGCCACCGATTCGATCTACCGCTTGATGGAACGTCTGCCGCGCACGCGAGGCGCGAGCCTGGCAGCTTGAAACAGGGGCAAGCACGCATGATCGGCAATGCAACGAGGCGACATCGCACGACGCCCTGGCTGGCGCTCGCGCTCCTGCTGGGTGCCGGCCCGGCGGCAGCGGGCGTGGTCACGAACCTCTCGGACAGTGGCGCGGGCAGCCTGCGCGACCAGGTGAACGCGGGCGGAGCGGTGACCTTCGGCGTCGGCTTGACCGGCACGATCAACCTGACCAGCGGACCGATTTCGATCACGAGCGCGACGCCCTCGATCAGCGGGCCCGGTGCGAACGCGATCACGATCAACGCCAGCGGCAATGCAGGCCGCATCTTCAATATCGTGTCGACCGGCACGACCACCACCGTATCCGGACTCACCCTGACCGGCGGGTCAGCAGGACCCACGAGCCAGGGCGGCGCCGTCCTCAACAACGGCACCCTGACCCTCAACGCGGTCGCCGTGACTTCCAACGCGGCTTCCGACGGTGGCGGCGGCATCTACAACACGGGTTCGCTGACGGTCACGTCGAGCCTGTTCACGGGCAACACCGTCACCGCGTCGACCTGCGCCGGTGGCGGTGCGATCCGCAGTGAAGGCCCCGGCTCCTCGCTGGTGGTGAGGGACAGCACGATCACCGCGAACAGCGCGCTTTCGTGCAATGGCGGTGGCATCAGCTTCAACAACGGCACCGCATCGATCATCGCGAGTACGATCACCGCGAACAACGCGGGCCTGGGCGGCGGCAACGTCTACAAGGGCAGCGCGGCCGCGGGCCTCACACTCGGCACGAGTGTGATCAGCGACGGCACGACCGGCGGTGGCACGCCGGCCAATCCGGATCTGCATGGCGCGTTCGGCGGTGGACTGACGTCGAGCGGCTACAACCTCGTGAAGGCGCGCGGCGATGGCATCGGCTATGTCGCGACGGACCTTGCCGACGGCACGAGTTCGCAGCTCTCCTCCCTCACGAACCACGGCGGCACGACCGCGACGCAGCTGCCCAATATCGGCAGCCCCCTGCTCGACGCGCGTCCTGCGCCATGCCCGACCGCGAACGACCAGCGCGGATTCGCCCGCCCACAGGGAACGTCCTGCGACATCGGTGCAGTGGAATACCGCCATGCCGCGTTGACCGCGACGATCGTCGGCAGCGGCACCGTATCGGCAGGGGCAAGTCCCGTTCCGCTCAGCGGCACGATCACCAATTGCGCAACGAGCTGCGCCGCCGACTACGACGGTGAACTCGCACCGACGGTGACGCTGACCGCGACGCCAAATGCGAACCAGGGCTTCACCAGCTGGAGTGGCGCGTGCAGCGGCACCAACCCGGTGACGACCGTGGCGATGACCGCGGCGAAGACGTGTACCGCGACGTTCGTCCCGCTGACCTACTCCGTGACGTCGAGTGTCGCGGGCGGCAACGGTTCGATCAGTCCGCTGGGTGCGCAGACGGTCAATGCGGGTGCGACAGCGGTCTTCACCCTCACGCCATCCGCGAACTATCACGTCGGCAGCGTCGACGGAACGTGCGGCGGCGTGTTGTCCGGACCGAACAACACGACCTACACGACGAATGCGGTGAATGCCAATTGCACGGTCGTCGCCCATTTCGCGATCGACCAGCACGTGGTTCTCGCGAGCGTCGCGGGCGGCAACGGCACCATCACCCCGACCGGTGCGGTGAACGTGGACCACGGTTCGAACGCGGTCTTCTCGTTGTCGCCGTCACCCAACTACCACGTCGCGAGTGTCGACGGCAGTTGCGGCGGCGTACTGTCGGGGCCGAACAACACGACCTACACGACCGCAGCGGTCATTGCGGACTGCACGGTCGTCGCGCACTTCACGATCGACCAGCACACGGTGACGCCGAGCGTCAGCGGTGGCAACGGCACGATCACGCCGTCGACGCCGCAGCTCGTCAACCACGGTGCGACGACGGCGTTCACGCTCGCGCCTTCGGCGAACTACCACGTCGCGAGCGTCGATGGCAGTTGCGGTGGCGTACTGTCGGGGCCGAACAACACGACCTACACGACCGCGGCGGTTACCGCGGACTGCACCGTAGTCGCGCACTTCACGATCGACCAGCACACGGTGACGCCGAGCGTCAGCGGCGGCAACGGCACGATCACGCCGTCGACGCCGCAGCTCGTCAACCACGGCGCGACGACGGTGTTCACGCTCGCGCCTTCGGCGAACTACCACGTCGCCAGCGTCGACGGCAGTTGCGGTGGCGTACTGTCGGGGCCGAACAACACGACCTACACGACCGCGGCGGTCACCGCGGACTGCACGGTCGTCGCGCACTTCACGATCGACCAGCACACGGTGACGCCGAGCGTCAGCGGTGGCAACGGCACGATCACGCCGTCGACGCCGCAGCTCG